>Ga0315291_10000683_pt1 | contig 45169 bp, 23 predicted proteins | sample YL17G12_20_MG_FD_203070 | JGI IMG/M metagenome (GOLD analysis project Ga0315291, IMG submission 203070) | Sediment microbial communities from Yellowstone Lake, YNP, Wyoming, USA - YL17G12_20 | ecosystem: Environmental > Aquatic > Freshwater > Lake > Sediment | place: USA: Wyoming | collected...
ATGGTCTTCAACCAGCGCGCGTGCGCGCTGCCGTTGAGCTCTCCCAGATAACAGAGTGTCCGCTGGCGTGGGCCGTCCGGCGTACGCACGGTCTCAACCAGAGACCAGTAGGTGTGCTCTTTACCGTCCTTGTTCCGCTGATGTGATCTAAGATACATGCGCGCCGATACTCGCATCGGCGCAAAACCAGGTCAAGAGGGTAGATCTGCACTACATCGAGTTCTGGGAAAACCAGGATTGAAACAAAAGCACTTGCCGACTTGCACCCCCTGAAAAAAGTCCAAAACCAGAGCACCGTGACGAACTTGGGCTAAGCCCAAACCTAGGTGTAACTGAAGCCAATATCAGATCTGAGCGAGACGGAGCCCAAGTCTTCTTGCCACGGCAACCGCACGTCTCTCTTCATCCATAAGCAGCGGTCACCTACTGTTCCGCTTCCACTTCGCCTCTGTATTGCGCTTCACGCGCCTCAGGGGAAAGGAAAGAAGGTTGCCCAGTGCTTCTCAACACCGTCCTCCAGAATATCCCGCCCGTTGGAAATGTCTTGAAGCCTTCCTCGGTGAGTCCGTGCTTTGCCGGAAATACCAGTGGAACAATTACGTACTCTGTTAGCCACGAACTTATCATGAAATCCGTATAGCCCCCGAGGCAAGTGTCCACAGCCATGTCTGCTAGTCTCCTACAGTATACTTGATCATGCGAATTGGCTGCGATCGATCTGATGGTGTGTTGCGGCTGATTACCGAAGACTTCGTGTCCACTCAAACCCCTCGAGGAGAGACCTTTCCATAGCTCTTGCTGCATCCTGTGGAAGTTAGCATCTCTCTGTTCTCGGGTTTCCGTGGCCCACATTTTCCACTTCCCATCTTTGTTGTACATGGCCCGGGCACCCTCCGCCATTACAACAACAGCGTGTCGGTAATCGTTCACCCTTCGTGCAATATGTGTGCTCACCAGATTGATGTCAAAGCCCTCCTCTGGAATCAGCACGGCGTCGACTTCTCCGCTTGCAAGAGCTGCGTTTGCGGCCACATGCCCTGATTTAGCTCCAAACAACTGTATCACACATACTCTTCGATTTGACTCAGCCTCTGTGTGCAAGATGTTTATGATTTCAGTTGCCTTTTCTACTGCTGTCACAAAACCGAACGATTGCCATACCCACAGGACGTCGTTGTCCATGGTCTTCGGAATAACGGCTACGGAGATGTCCATCTTGTGCCTGATAGCTTCTTGGGCTATTTCGTGTGCAGCGGCAAGCGAACCATTCCCTCCTATCACGTATAGAATACCGATTTGGTTTTTGCTCAACACTTCGATCCACCTGCCAACACTAGGCTTTGTCCGACCCACACCAAGCTTTGAACCTCCGAAACGACACCAAGCTTTCACATCGTTAGGCAATAGCTCTCTACTTCTGTCCTCTGTAAGACCGATGAAACCATCGTAGAAGCCGCGAACCACGCCCGAATCACTAAGTGGACTGTAGTTGCGAGTTGCAGTGGTTTCATGAGAAGGAAGAGACCCATGCACTGCACACACCTCTCGGTGTTTCCTGACTATAGACTCAACAACGGTGTTTAGCCCCGGTGCGATTCCGCCAGATGTGAGCAAGGCGACCCTGACCCCAGCAGGATCATGATAGAGAAACCTCCGGGGACCAGCTTCGACGAAACTGGGTGGAGCGACATTCAGTTTCTCAACATAGAAGCGAATTATGTCCATATCATCCGTGATACACTTTCTATCCAACTCATGATCACGGAATCTTCCAAGCAGCTCCTGCATCTGAGCAACTTGTTCCATTTTCGATTCCGAAAAATGGAATCGGGGTATACGCTGTGGTTCCACAAGTTTGTTCATCTTCTCCAGGTTATCCAGCATTACGCGTCTCTCGCTCGTAACGTTTGCAGGAATTCTCATCCTTTCGTAGTATGATCGCCTAAACTCATCTATGATAATCCCTTGCTCCATTTTGCTTCCTCTGACACGTCGAAACCCAGACTACGTTGCCCTTTTCCATCGATCGCCGTGCCTAATGAGCGATGGAAAGGCGTGATCCAACGCTATTCACCCAAAGAAGATCAGGCAGATCCGGAGAGATCACCTCCTCACGACCACAGCTCGGCTATTCATCATGTGCCTGCCGGCTCCGACTGATCGTTGCTAGACAAGTCAAGAGACTCCCGCCCGCGTCCTGCCGTGTAGCCGAGACCATTGGCAGTGCGAGCCGTGGAACAACACCCTGTGCAGTATGAAGTTCTCTCACGCAGTCCTGTTTGCCTGCGTCTATTGTGATCCTTTTTTGATTCGATTCACAGACCGGCATCTTTACGCAATTGCGAGCTTGTCGTAAACACGGCTCCCACTTACACACTACTCCACCGTCTTGATTGCGATAAGGTTAGTCGTTCCAGAAATAAACAAGGGCACCCCAGCCGTGAACACAACAGTGTCTCCGGAGTTGACGCATTCGCCTTGCTTGCTAGCACTGCAGCATGATCTGAACATTTCTTCGGCATTTTGGAAAGGCCTGCCTGTCTCAGCGGCCACCCTGCCACAGTTTATGGGATAAACGCCGAAACTTATTAGCATTTTCCGTCTGTTTATTGCATCATGCGCGGCTCCAATAATCTTGACGTCAGGGCGAAACCTTGAGAGCATTCTTGCCGTCCGCCCTGAAGCGCTGCCAGCTATGATAGCTTTGTAACGATCACCACTATTAGACATTATGCAGGCCGAGAGAGACACACGATCGGTGATCCCCTGTTTCGAGCTTTTCTCGAGTTTCTCTACATAGAAATCGATCAGCCACTTGTCTCTCATCGCGACGGCTCGAGTCAGGGCAGCAGAAAGGCGATCGTTGGCCCGCCTAACTTCAGCCTCTGAACCACGGAGCACCTGCTGGAAGCGTTGCTCATTCAGCTGTCGACGTTCGGTAGTGTCTACCGGCGTGGGGCTTCCAAAGTTCTCGAAGTGTTTTTCTGCCGCCTCCGCTATCTTCGCCATCATTTTCACAGCTTGGAAGGGATATCTACCCTTAGCTGTTTCGTCAGAGAGCATGACGGCATCCGTTCCATCTACAATGGCATTAAATACATCGTTCGCCTCGGCACGCGTGGGTTCAGGGTTCTCGTCCATGGAAGCTAGCATCTGTGTTGCAGTAATAACTGGCTTGCCTCGAACATTACACAGTCTGATGAGACGCTTCTGAATGCTCGGGACCTCCTCCGGACCAAGCTGTAAAGCGAGGTCACCGCGGGCGACCATGGCGCCGTCTGCTGCATCGAGGATCTCATCGATGTTTTCCACCGCCTCCCTTGTTTCTATCTTGGCGATAACGGCTGGAGAAATCAATTCGGCCTTTTCCCTCAATTCTGGGTCACTGTGATTAGGCTCACGCTGTTTCAGCTTATCGACGATCTTCTGCTCCACATACCTTTTGACGTTGATTATATCCTCTGCCGTCTTAACGAATGAAACGCCTATACAGGCCAGAAAACTCCCAATGCTTGCAGGATCTGTTGGTTCTTCGTCCCAGTCAATCCCGTGTTCTACGAGAAAGTCAATTGCCCGTTGATCCTCAATCTGGAATGCGCGAAGGTTCAAGGGCACCCCTTTGAAAGTCAAACCCTGGCCATCTTCGATGGTACCGTCCTTTTTGGCAACGCACAGAAGCGAATCTTGAGAGATTCCCCCCCTCTGTACTTCGAGAACAACTTTGCCGTCCCCGATTGAGATGATCAGTGGTCCCGAGAACGCTCGTAACTCACCGGCAATGCTCCTGTGCTCGTCCGCCAAGGCCCGATCGTATACGCAGATGCAACCGTCGCCCTGCGTCCTTCGCCTATGTAGATGTAGCTTGAAGGAATCCCCTTTGCGAAACTCCATGGGGTCCTTGACATCCGAGACGCGAAGTTTCGGACCGGGTAGATCCCCAAGCAATGCCACATTCTTCAGTTTTTCCTTGTTTTTCTTCAACCAGTTGATAATCCTGAGTTCTTTCTGTATCTCAGGCTTGAAGAACGCCATGTTAAGCCGGAATGTATCAATCAGATATATGGAGTCCTCGAAGAACCAATTCAGAAATGTGTCCCAGAAGTCTTCCTCGCTACTGAACGCGTCTATGCGATCGCCTTTGGGATCGTAGATCTGCCCTCTAGGCCTGCCTAGTGTTGCTACTATCTTTGTGCGCAAGAGTATGTCGTCACTTCGGCGAAACATGACAGACCTCCTTCTCGTCGGATGTGCCCGATGAATCGCGATCCGTGTCTAGTCGCGTAGCTGCCCACTTTCAGCAACTTCTTCGGAGTATGTGAAAGATTCGAAGAATCTGCTCTTGGTTCAGGAGGGCGACTCCGATTTCGATCCAACCTTCTCCGTACACCTTTGCTTGATGGTTTGGGCCAGGTAATAAGGGTTGAACTTCACGCTAAACCATATGAACTAACAAAAACATCCGCGCTCCACATCGTCGCTAGTCTTCGCCACACGATTCTACCCTTAGCAAGGTGAACAGTCAACCAGAATAGGTGAAGGATTGTGTATCGTTTTGCAGGGAAATTGCTGAGTTGAAGAAAAAGGGGAGGTTCTCACCCGTAGGCCTCAACTATCAAGCCGCCGCCACCCAAGTTCGAAAATCATCCCCTAGGGCACTTTACCTTCCTCAAGCCTGGACTGCTGGCGAAGCGGCTGTCTCGACGTTCCGGTCGCCCAGCCCTTCCCCGTTTGAGCTCTGTCCGCAGGAACTTTCGTTTGACCTGAACACTGTCCGACCTCTCCCGGCGCAAAATCGCTTGACCCGGATGGGCTTGTCGTTCTACATTGAGGTTGCTGGCCTGATAGCGTAACAGTTTAGTACCTCTTGCAGGAACTGCGCGTGATAGGGAAAACTGTATCTCACTACCGCATCCTCGAGAAGCTCGGCGAAGGGGGCATGGGCGTTGTCTACAAGGCCCATGACACAAAGCTTGACCGGGTTGTCGCGCTAAAGTTCCTCCCGCACTACCTCACAAGCGATCCCAAGGAGAAAGAGCGTTTTTACCACGAAGCCCGCGCCGCGAGCGGGCTCTTGCACGCCAACGTGGCAGTCGTATTCGAAATCAACGACCACGATGATCAAGTGTTCATCGCCATGGAGTATGTCGAGGGGAAAACGCTGAAACAGATCGTCGAGGAAGAAGCTCTCGCCATCAAGAAGATCCTCGATATCGCCATTCAGATGTGTGATGGGCTCGTGGTGGCGCACGAGAGAGGGATTGTGCACCGTGATATCAAGAGCGAGAACATCATGGTCACGGCCAAGGGACAGCCAAAGATCACGGACTTTGGGCTCGCCAAGGTGAAGGGTGCCACAAAGCTCACGAAAACGGGCTCGACGCTCGGCACCGCGGCGTACATGTCACCGGAGCAGGCCCGGGGCGAAGAGGTCGATCATCGCTCCGATATTTTCTCTTTTGGCGTTGTCCTGTATGAGATGCTCACGGGAAGGCTGCCGTTCGGAGGCGAGCATCTTGCGGCGCTCCTGTACTCCATCATCAACGTTGAACCGCAGCCGATCGCGCGGTTCAACGAAAAGGTAACGCCTGAAATTGAACGTATCGCCGCGAAAGCTCTCGAAAAAGACAGGGACGACCGGTACCAGCACGTCGATGAGATGCTGTCCGATCTCAGGCGGGAGCGGAAGAAACTCGACTACGTAAAGACCGGATACGTGACTGCGCCGGGTGTGAAAGACCCCGACCTCCCGTCGCCTAGGCAACTTGTATCGTTGGGTGCATATGGTGAATTCGATAAAAGTGGGAAATTCTTTTACTGGGTGAAGAATGTGGGCGAGCTTCGTCGCATCTCTATCCCATCCGGAAAGGAAGAAGCCATTCGTGGAGTGTTTCCGGGATTAACCCCCTACTTCTATCATTCAAACTTTGACATAAGTTACGACGGTAAGGAGATTGTCTATACAGACGCACGCGTCAACAGTAAGCTCGTAATGATCGAGAATGTGTTTAAGTGAGTGATACCGACGAGGCGATTGCCAAACGATTTCTGTCCAGAAAGCGGTGAGACTGACGGGCAATACGCCGAGAAGGCGCAAAAGGCGCGTTTTGTTGCGCGAATTCAGGGGAGCCAGACTCTTTGCGCGGCTGGCCCAGGTGCTATGCCATCGTGGTCCAACAGCACACCATTGGTATTCCAATGTGCTATGCGGCCTAGGCAGGTTTGATGAAGCTCTCTCAGAGAGCAAGCGTGCGCTGGAGCTTGATCCGCTCTCGCTGTCCGAAAATCGTTCCTCGAGGACCTCAGATTCTGAAGCAGATGGGGTCAGGTATTAGCCTGACCCCGCCTGCTTCTTCGAATGATTCTTTAATACACTCGTCCTCAATCGACTTGTAGTGGGAACGGAGTGCTCTCATCGCTACCGGGCTACCGGCGTGATCCTTTTCACCTCCGTACAACCCCTCGTGGAGTTGCAAACATGTCCTCAAACATCCAGTCAGTGACGAAAGTCGCCAGTGATTCAGCCGATGTCTCCGAGAAGTAGTGTATCGGGAATCCAAGATAGACTACTTTTGAACCACTCTGCCTGTCAAAGAACCTGAGACCACAGGCCTTGGTATTGTAGGGAGACGTGCTGTAGTTTGCGCGATAGAAGAAGAGCGTGTCGGGCCTTTGCATAAAGTCTGGTTCCTGCATGGCGTTCATCACGGCTTCGATCTGCCAGAGACCTTGAGGACTCGGTCCAGCCTTCGTCGAATCTACGTCGAGTGTGGGCAGCATGTCCGAGATGGCTCTGTTTGGTACTGCGCCTCTGAACCCGTCCCCCTTGTTAGTCGATGTATACCACGATCTATTAACCAGATCGGAGATTTTGAGATATGCGCGAGGAAAAGAATTCAAAAATCTGGAGTCTGACAGGTCTATGGGATATGACACAGTAGGGTCGAGACCTTGAAGGCTGGCCTTTATTGTCTGATTCCCGTATACCCAGAGACGGCCACCGAGATCGAGATACTGTTGTAGAACGCCCCTAGTGACTACCTCATTGAGACCCACGGTGAAGTTATTCATCGGTCCGTAGCAGTCCCAAATCACAAATTTGTGTCTGGTCAGCTCCTCCAAAGAAGGCACATTGAGATAAGTCGCTAATTCTGGCGGCTGCCCTCCTGGTCCAGTACGGTACGTGTTGAACACGTAGACAGAGTCCGTGTACTGGCGGCACCTGGTCAGGATACTGTTGATGAAGGCGTCGTGAGCTGCATCGCCAGGAACTAAGTCAAAATAGTCATCAACGTAGAGCACGTCTCGATCAAACAAAAACTCTCGCACCTCAAACTGAACGATACCGAGTTGCACGGCATCTGCGTAGTCCCTCACCTGTACAAAAACGCGGTGCGAACCGATTTGGTCGAATGACAGAGTAGCGCTGACGTTCTCCGGGCTCCAACCAGTTTCCCATTGAGAAGGATCGCCGAGGTTCTCGATATCGATACCCCACCTGTAACCGGATATGGTGCCGCCGTAATAACTGGCATCGCCTTTCCATGTTAAGTTAATCTGCCTGCCAACCATGGTATTCCGCTCCCACACCGATCCCTCAGCGGGGTATTCGTGACATGCGCTACTTTGACAAATCGTGAGATTAGGTGTCCCGCCCCACGATATTGTTCTGAAATATATGGTATTTCCCCACATGTGTCGGAATGGTTCGACAGCCCCTGCTTCATCTATGGCCCTTACGCCGAACAACCAGTAGGTACCTGCCTGCAGATTTGTAAATCGAATCTCGGTCTCCGTGGTTAGCTCTGACCAAAAAGATGTGCTGTCAGGCGAGTACGCGGGGGTGTAGTTAAGCAACTCGGCACACGGATCCAGCGTGCCGAAGGTGCATCCCGCCGCAAAACCGGCCTTGGAAAGGTTGAGCAGACGCCACTGGTAAGCAACGGGCTTCTTGCTGGCATCTCTGCTGTCGGGGTCTTCGCCTTGCCAGACAACTTTCACAGATGCGCCAAGTGGAAGAGGATCTTGGCAGATAATCTGTCCTTCCGGGTCGCACGTCGGGATGAGGATAGTGGTTTTCGGAGCGACAGTCCTCGCGTCGAAAGTGAGGTAGCCGGGCAGCGAAGAGGCGCCATCGTTATCTACGGCTTTGATCCAGAAGGTGTGCCACCGCCCGAATTCTTCCCCTTCCCTCAGGGAGTCAGCCGCAAAAAGGAAGGTTCCCTGAAGCTCTTTAGTCTCTGTCCAAACGGTTGTGTCGTCGATGGCATAGATAAAGTACTTGACGACACCATCTTCGTCCGATCCAACCCATGAGATCGTAACGTAGTAATTGGTAACTCCGCCCTGTGGCGGGTCACCGGTTACTGTCACATGCGGAGGCTTGTTGGTTCTAGTAGCGTGGTCTTTCTCACAACCTGAGAAGAACGTAAGACAAGAAAGAAGAAGGGCTAGAACTAGTACCGGGAGATTCCTAGGCTTCATCGAACTCACTCCTTCCAGAGGAGCACGCATGTGAACGAGAAGCGTTCTCTGGTGCTCCGAACCCCGGCAGGAGGACTGACGCACATCAATGCCGTCGGGCGATTCTCTCCCTTGCGTCTATCCTAAACGCGCTCGGATTCCTTTCGGAACGGCGCGGCGATGATCGATTTTCCCCTAATTTCCGCCCCCGCATCTCTTATATTTAGCGTAACACGACAGGGATTGTTGTCAAGTCTATTGCTGGTATGTGGTATGACATCTGAACTGACCGCTTCTTTGACATCTCAATTGTCCACTAGTTACCTGACCAGTGTAGTGAGAGGCAGATCACGCAACCACCGCCCAAGCCCGAAAATCGTCCCTCAGGGCACGGCGTCTTTGTTGCACTTTAGCATCTTTCGATATCCGGGGTTCAGCGCGAAGTGAGACTTGTATCCACTAGGGCCCCAAGATACATTGTGACCCAGGGCACTATCGGAAAATGGAACCTGGCATGGCCAAAGAAAACGAGCCCTACTATGGTAAAATACGATATGACCGATAGCCCCACCGTTGACGACGCCGGGAATCTGGCCCGGTAGCTCTTCTTGCCGAGGAAGACAAGAATACCGAACAGAGACGCTGTCATGATAAACATATAGTAGCCCTGAGCAAGGATCTTGAATCGCTCAAAGAACATTATGCTTCGTGTTTGCGTTGACTCGATCCCTCTTTCGTTCCAATCGATACCTTCTACATCTTTGTAGTAGAGATAGTATAACTTCCTGGGCAATAGTTTGACGATCCTGGACGGATGCTGCTTGATATACTCCAACGCGAGAGCACCAGCTTTCCTGTCTCTTTCATATTCGTTTGGAGCGCCTTCCAACATCTCTTCCATTTTCTCATTGACGGTGTAACTACCAGTCGCATAAGGATTGTTTCCAATGAATAGATTTATTCCGCCGTAGGTCGTCACGAATACAAAGTGTTCGAATCTCCGATAGTTTCTTATCTCCCAAGGAAGCAGAGTCAATGCGACCGAAGCATATGCAATCAGAAAGAATATCAGGGTCTCCCTGAGTGTTTTTTCTCTGATCCTTTTTGTCAGAGTTGCACCAAAAAATATCGCAGGTAAAAAAACCGATTGCGGCTTCACCAAACAACCCAATCCAAACATTATTCCTGACAGAATCGCCTTGCTGACCCTAGGTGTTTCCACGGCGAGCAAGTTGACGGCGCACAGAAGCAAAAACAGGAAAAGAATTTCAGAGGCAAGCAGCGAGCAATAGGCGATGTGATTTGGGTAAAACGAAAGAATAGCAAGAGTTATTCTACCCGTGATTTCCGACTTGAACAATCTCCTGGCCAAGCGATAGGCAAGAAACAAAATCCCCATATAGAGAATTACGTTCGCCATCTTTCCCACATACAGGGACGGGCCGAATATGAAGAACAACGCACCCAAGAATGCAGAGTATCCTACCGGCCAATATCCTGTTGGTGTCCCACCGGACGAGTATCCCTTGCCCTGTGATATTTCGACGGCTCTATGAAAATACCAGCCGAAGTCACTGACAGGCTCTGGATTCACAAAATGGATCCAGCACATCCTAATGATGAAAGCGCTTATGAGGCAAATTGGCACAAAGCGTTTGGATCGCAATGTTGTGTTCAAGATGGACCAAAATAGCCTGGTTGAATTGCTCACTGGAAGCTATCCTCTCCTGTTCTGTCCCAGAGACGCCCAGCCCGGCTGCCAAATGAAGGACCAGAGCTTCTTTTGACTTATACCACAGACTCGTGACGGACTCAATCGAAGGTGGCGACTGCCCCGCTCGCGGCGGCTCGGGCCCGAACGTGAGACTTGCCCACGGTTCTGGGAGTGCAAAATTGCTTGACCCCGGGAGATATCATCCTACATTGTAGACTGCATGGGTGAATTCTATGCGCTTCTTACCGCGCTTATGTGGGCCTCCGCGGTCATATACCTGAAGTGGTCGGGCGAGACCATCCCGCCATTCGCTCTCAATGTTTTCAGGGTCGCGCTCTCGACAGTGGCTCTCCTCCTTTCCATCGTTGCGATGAAACAGGAGGTACTGCGCGAAGCACCGTTGAGGGACTATCTCATCCTTTTCGCGAGCGGGGTCATTGCCATCGCGATCTCCGACACCCTTTTCCTCATGGCCCTCAACCGTGTGGGGGCCGGGATCATGGCCATCATCGATTGCCTCTACGCACCGTTTGTCGTTCTGTTCGCTTTTCTCCTTCTCGGCGAGGAGCTGGGGCCATGGCAGTCTGCCGGAATGGTGCTCGTAATCGCGGGCGCTCTCATTGCAGCTCGCCACGAACCTCCTGCGGGAATGAAGGCGAAGCAGATCCTAATCGGAAGTCTCTACGGCTTTCTGTCCATGGCCACCGTTGCGCTTGGAATTGTGATCGCCAAACCGGTGCTCAACCGCTCGCCAGTTCTGTGGGCAACGACAATGCGGCAGATCGGCGCGCTCATTGTAATGGTTCCAGTGGCCCTGGTGGTACCGAGCCGACGCAAGATATTTTTATTGTTTCGGCCCGCACGGAATTGGAAGTACTCGGTGCCAGGAACGTTCCTCGGCTCGTACCTCGCACTCATATTCTGGGTCGCCGGAATGAAATACACATCGGCGGGTCCTGCCGCAATCCTCAACCAGACGAGCTCTATCTACATTCTCATTCTGGCGTCGATCTTCCTTAAAGAACCGTTCACAGTGCGGAAGGTGATCGCTTCAGTACTCGCAATAGTGGGGATCGTCATGGTGACACTGGGGTAGGGCCTCGAAATGGTAACACTGCGATAGCGCTTCGAAATGGCAACGCTAGCCTAGGGCATCGACTCTGGGACAAGGGCCAGCAATTTCCCAAACGTGTCTGCTAGTGGAGTCGAACACCACGCCCCGTGTAATAGCACCAACAGTTTTGTGTTACGTTGTCCCTTTGTTGCACGCTGGCGAAAACCTTGAATATCTGCTATCATTATGCCGATATTGTGTGCTCGTCATTCCGTCCTGACGGTGTGCCGCCGGCACGTTTTGCGTAAGGTGTGGCCGTGCGTTTCTTGTGTGGCCCAAGCTGGTTCCAAGTGTTTCGCGCAGAGTAAGGACGTTACGTGTTCCGCGGATGTTTGGGCTGCGCAGAGTATGGAGGATTCGATAGTGAGCGAGGCAAAAAGAAGATACTTGGGTTCTGCGTTGTTTGCGTTCATCCTGCTCGTCTTGTTCCCGGTTCCTACTCATGCTGACCTGGTCTTGGGACCGGAGGAGCTGGTCCAGGCCAATGGTACTAACGTGTTCGTGTCGGGCTATTCCGTTCCTTCCTTCGTATTCTGGAACGGCGACGATTTGAAAGATCTCGTCGTTGGTGAAGGGGGTGGCTCAAGCCCTGAGGGAAAAGTACGCGTTTACTTGAACGTAGGCACCCAGTTTGAACCCCACTTTGCCAGCTATTTCTATGCGCAGTCACAAGGGTCCGACCTTGTCGTGCCCGCAAGCGGGTGTCTGGGAATTTTCCCGCGTGTGGTCGAGGCCAACGGTGACGGACGCAAGGATTTGCTTGTGGGGTTGGCCGATGGAAGCGTTAAACTATATCTTAATGTAAATACAGACGAGGACCCTCGGTTTGACGGCGGAACGTTTCTACAAGTAGGGCCGCCTGGCTCAAAAGCTAACATCAACGTGGGAGCACGCGCCACGCCGGTTCTAGCGGACTGGAACAGTGACGGCAAGAGAGACCTGGTGGTAGGAGCGCTTGACGGGAAATTGCACATTTACATCAATGAGGGCACCGATTCTTCGCCTGATTTCCGAACAGTTTCCTTTGCACAGGAGAACGGGGCGCCTCTCGTTGTGCCTACCTTGCGGTTGAGCCCTCACATCATGGATCTAGACGATGACGGGAAGAAGGACATCCTGACGGGCAACACGGAGGGACAGCTTCTTTTTTACAGCAATGTGGGGAGCGACGAAGCACCGGCCTTTTCAGGCTATGTTCTCGTCGAGACCGACAGTGTCTCCATAGATCTTCCTGGCTCGGCGCGGTCCCGACCTTTTGCGTGTGACTGGACCAGCGATGGCTTCCCAGACGTTTTGATTGGCACCGGCGATGGCCTAGTGCATCTGTATCAGGGAGGCGAGGTTATTTCTGTCTCTTCAGACGACGTACCGCCCCGCTCGAATGTGTCACTTCACCTCAACGCCTACCCCAATCCGTTCAATCCACGCGTAACGATCTCGTTTCTACTTGGTGAGACACAGAACGTTCATCTCTACGTTTGCGATCTGGTAGGGCGACGAGTTGCGCGACTCGTGGACGGAACCTTGGCGGAAGGAACACATCGGTTGACCTGGAAAGGGATCGATGACAGGGGACGAGAGGTCTCATCTGGAATCTATTTTTTGCGCTTAGACGTTGAGGCGACTTCATCCATCAGCAAGATGATTCTCCTGCGTTGAGGAGTCCAGTTAGATCACTAAAGTGTGAGACAGGTATTGCGAACTCGCGGTCCTCGATCTTACCGTCTTCCTCTAAAGGAGACTGGCGTGGAAATGTCTGAGCAGCAATTCTGGCCGGCCTCTGTATCTCAAATACTTCAAGAGCTTGGAACGTCTTCACAGGGTTTGACGAGCGAGGCTGCTCGGTTGACCCAATGGGTCACATTCCTGACTGTACGTTTTGAGATCTAGATCAGAACAGGGATCGGTAATAGGGGGGCTTGCCCGTTGCCCCGGGCATAAGTCGTAACTTCTCGTGCTCTATTTCGACGTAAGATACCGTGCCCCAGATTCGTAGAGTGTGTTCACCCTTGCTTTCACTGCCGCAGGTAATCAATCGCGGCCCCATGGTTATACAATCCCTTGTCTCGAGTCGATGGCCTTCCAGGCTGTTGTAGCAACAAAAGTCAGGTCGGGGGTCTAAGACAATGACGGTACCTCGGCCCGGGCCCGGCGCGATAGATGTCCCCTCGCCACCGGCGAGCAGCCTCATCCCCACGAAAAGGCGCCCGTCGAAATAGACGTTTATCGTGGTTATGATTCCCTCGTCACAGGCATGGAATATCTTGCACGCACCGGTTCCAATATCTATCATTCTGATTTTGGCTCCTCTTGCCGCATCACCTTTCTCGAATCCGTCATCGGTTTGGGTGCCGGTGACGATTCTTCCGTCGGGATATGCGCTTATTGCATTGATGGGCGATTTGTGTCCCTGGAACACTTTGACTTTTCCCGCCTCAACATCCCAGATGCGCAACTGCATGTCCCCGCCGCCGGAATAGATTCTTCCGTGACGGTCAATAGCGAGCGACAACACTGGACCTCTATGTGCTTTGAATACGGTCGTCGTCCTTGCTCGCATGTTCCACAACTTTACAGTCCCATCCAAGTGTCCCGTGGCAATGGGGGCGTCACGGTGAGAAGCTATGGACAGGGCGGGGGAGTCAGTCTTGCCGATATTCGCTGTTGTATTAGTGTAGAAAGACGTGATCTTGAGGCCGCCACGCCTGTCTACAGAATAGATGTCTCCGCCAACTATTGAAAGGCCGACTACTTCTGTATCGTGAATCTCTGCGTACAGGATTCTGTCGTTGAGGCCTGTCAACACTGCGATTCTGCCATCGTATCCGCAACAGGCGATCTGCCCGTGCGCATAGAACGCCGTGCGATTGACGGCGACCGTGTCGAGCCTTATGAGTTGAAGAAGATTGGGGTAACGGTCGAGGCTCTCGTTCAATATGCGCAAGAAGCTCGTCTCACTCGGTGAAAAAGAAATTGGCTCTTGAATGGACATCTCTCGGGTCTCAGAGGTAATGTCTTCGAAATGGTAAGGCAGTGTTTCGTCGTCAATTCTCAGAGGTCTGAGTCCTCTTGTGAATCTGCCGATTCTGATCTGGTCGGCCCAAGTGTCAACCTTCTTTCTCTCGAAAACCTGAAGAATTTCCTCTCTGTTTAGCCGTGATGGGATTGAATTGTCCAGATTGTATATGAGAACGGCGCCCTCTTTGTAGAATGGGGTCTCTTCAATCGTCGGATCTTCGACGAGAGGTAGGTGCAGCTTGACCTTTTCCAGCACACCCTCGCGTTCTTCCAGGTTGATTCTTCTTGTAGAAAAAGTGGTCTGAAACTTTACCAGCACGTCAAGATAACCCTTTTCGTAGAAGGTTCGGACGACTTGGTGAAAATAGGCGTGGTCTCTCCATCCATCGAGAATTATCAACTTCTTGTCGGCGTGTTGATATATGAATTCGTCAAAAAACTCGTCCGGTTTGTCTTCGTCTTCTGTCAGCGGATAACCCTCGCAGAATTGAGCCGCGTTGTGTTTTCTGAGCCACTTAATGCCGAGTATTCTGTCAAGTGTCCTGTCTCCGACCCGATCCCTCATGAGGTACAGGATCTCGTGCGCCTTTATGCCGCTAAATCCATTCGCGATCGTCTGGCAGAAATAGGTCTTGCCAGTACCCGAATCTCCAGTCACCGCCACAACAACTGGTTTCTTTAGAGAGACGAGGTGCAACAGTGTTTCTGAGAGCTCGTACAGCCCGGTACTGCTGGGTTTGAGTGAGAGTATGGGTACTACTGTGAGGTCGCGGAGGTAGAGTGTGTGTAAGAAATCAGGCAGCCCAAGTTTCTTCAAGGCGAAAGCGACCTCTTCAAACACGCCACTCTGTTTGGCCGTGAGCAGGTTCATTAGAGCTGTAAGAATCCCCGCGTCTATACCGCCATATTTCTCCTTCTGCTCCTTGCCTATCGCCCCAACTGCCCAGGCGAGACAGAGCCTGATTTCGTCATCGTTTGTTCCGGCATGGCGCACGAGCGCAGGCATTGCGTCTATCGCGTCGGAGCCTAGCTTTCCGAGCGCCCATATGGCTTCACACTTCTCTGTCCAAAGTGGCTGGTCGTATTCCGAAGCAACACCTGGGTGCACCTTGACCGAATCCGGACCTTCAACTATGCGCACAAAGTCATTCAGAGCTTTCTTCTGCTTGAGATTTCCCAGAGCGTAGATGAGATTTGCTCTGAGGTCCGCATACCTTGGAGGGTAGAGGTCGAGAGCAGCCAGAAGCGCGTCAGCACTGCGGACATCTTTGAGTTTACCCAGAATGCCAGAGACTTCGAATTGCATACCCGTCGAAATGTCAATCTTATGGTTCAGCAGTATTTCAATACAGGGTCGTAGAAGAATGCAGGGCATACTGGCTGCAGCGCCTTTTGCGATGTTTAGCTGCTCGCTTATAAAGTCGCGAACTTCGTCTCTCTGCCTGGAGTCCGCAAGATCGGCTAATAGAGGTTGTAGGTTATCTCTTAGCATTTCCTCTTCGGCAATAATTTGAACTGCTCTGCTAAAGATGCCCCTTTCGTCAGCGTTAAGTAGTTTGCTTAGTCCAAGAAATATCTCGAGCTCTGACTCCTCGAGTGGATTCGGTGTCACATTTGCGATACGTTGCTGGTTGGCCGTGTCACATTCCTGGCTAAATGAGTCAGCTAGCGTGTGGGCCTGGCCGCTTCCCTGGTTGGCCAAATTCGCTCCCGCTTCGTGGAGCCTCCCGTGGAGCCTTCGTCCTAACTCATCCAGCAGCTTTTCTCTCTTTTGTGAGTATCGAGCTCTCTCTGCCTTTCCCCGCGAATTCCAATCAGCGACATAGACTCCGGCGTTCCTTCTGTATGCCTCGTGTTCGATCGAGAGACATAGGACTTCGCACGCAGCAAGGAGGTCGGCAAGCTCCCGGCCACGTTCTTGCCTATCCCGGTCATTTCCCGGGTTATTTCCAGCAAACGTTCCGTGCGACAGTCTCCTTGCCAAGGCCCAGTGCTCTCTGGTTTTCACCAAAGGCAGAAAGAGACCCTTGATTCGTTCTGGATGGTCCTTGATTAGTCCAGGATAATCGCCACAGAACCTTGCTTCCCAGATCTCGAACCAGAGTTCGTTCGATATCCTGTCTCTTGTGGTGGAAGGATGTTTCTTCCAATTGCCTTGCCAGTCCAGATACGTCAGGTCTGTGGGATCGAAGCCCCTGAGCAGGTTTTCCAAAGAACTCAGCAAGGCATCGATCGTTGGGCTATCGAAATTGTCTTCTGTCAGCATTCAGTCGCTTCTCAGGGAGGCCAGATTCTTCAGATCCTCATCCAAATGTGTCGGCTTAAGCGCCAACACCCAACCCTTTCCGTAAGGATCATCCATTAGTCGCGAGTACTCTCTGATGAGTGCCTCGTTTACGGCAACAACTTTTCCGCTCACCGGTGTCCATACCTTGTGAACACGAGCACGAGAGTCCGTGACCCTGAAGCAAACCTCTCCTTGATATCTCATTTCGTCTTTCTTGGGTAGATCAACGGAAGCTATGTTCTCGATCGTCTTCAAGAAAACATGGTGTATTCCCACGCGGACGTTGCCGTCTTCCTCCACCTTCGCCCACGAGTTCTCTGGAATACAATAGAGGCCCTCGGGCAAAGAAATCCTTGCTCTTCCTGCAAGTTCGGGTTTCCCTTTTTCTGCGATTTCTTCTTCATGGTACCGCTTGCTCTCCAAAGCTCTTGATACCAACGCGCGCAGTTCAGAAGGCGTGAATGGCTTGGGAATATAGTCAAAAGCCCCCAGCTTGATAGATAGCACTGCGGACTTAATAGAGGGATAACCGGTGATCATTATGATCTTGACGTCTGCTCTCTTCTCTTTCAGCCGTTTCAGAAGATCCATGCCGGAGAGCCCTGGCATCATCAAGTCCGTTATGATGACATCGTACTTAAACTCTTCCTCTTTTCTGAGTGCCTCCTCGGCGCTCAGTGCCATGTCCACCGTGAACTGCTCACTTGTCAGCGCACTAGCTATGCTCTTGCAAACAGGGAGTTCATCGTCTACGACCAGGATCGCTGCTTTCTCTGCCATTTCTCTTCCTTTCTCAATGCTGAGCCAGCCTCACGATTGAACCAGCTTACAGTTTTCTCACTAAACCAATCTGCGCCCTTCAGTATCATCGCATGTCAAGTCTAGCTGCACGTCACAACCTAAACAACATAATCGCTTGGCTATATCAGCTTTCTCTTCTTTGCTTCTTTCTCCAGATCTTCCCTAAACTTCGGGGCCGCGATATTGATCAACGCGGCGGCACGCTGTCTCAGATTCTTGCCATGAAGATAAGCTACGCCATATTCCGTAACGACGTAGTGAACATCTGCTCTGGTAGTCACTACGCCGCCGCCTTGCTTGAGATACGGGACAATCTTTGAGGACTCGCCATCCTTCGTTGTTGCTGGCAATGCGATGATGGGTTTTCCACCTTTTGACTGCGCCGCCCCACGTATAAAGTCGACCTGTCCACCGAAACCCGAGTAGATCCGCGTGCCTATGGAATCTGAACACACTTGGCCGGAGAGGTCAACCTCAATGGCCGAGTTTATGGCCACCATCTTATCGTTCTTAGCCACGATGGAAGGATGGTTCGTGTAGTCCACAGGGTGAACCTCGAACGCCGGGTTGTCATTGGCAAATTCGTATGCCTTCTTTGACCCGAAAATGAATGTTGCAACAGCCTTGTTGGGATGAAGCGTCTTCTTGGCGCCAGTAACTATGCCTTTCTCCATCGCTTCTATTATCGCGTCCGAAACCATCTCCGTGTGTATTCCAAGGTCTTTCTTATCGTGCATGGCCTTCAAGGCAGCGTTTGGTATCCCACCTATGCCGAGCTGAATGGTGGAGCCATCCTCGACCAGCTTTGCAATATTGCTACCAATCTTCTCTTCCACTTCTGTAAGATCCTTTATCAGGAGTTCGGGGAGTTCTCTGGAAATCTCAACCACCTTGTCTACCTGAGATATGTGGAGGAAGGCATCACCCAGTGTCCTTGGCATCTTATCATTGACTTCGGCCACGACCACCTTTGCACATTCAGCGGCGGCCTTTGAAGCCAGACATTCGACGCCCAGACTCATGTACCCGTAGTCGTCAGGCGGCGAAAGATGCAGGAAGGCGACGTCAAGGTCTATGATTCCAGAATAGAAGAGGCCGGGTATTTCGTACAAGAACACGGGAATGTAATCGGCCCGTCCCTCGCTTACGGCTTTTCTGTCAGCCGGCCCGACGAAAAGGGAATTGTGTCTGAAATGACCCTCCATCGCTGGCTTCGAAAGAGGATCATCTCCGAGCAGGAGCACGTGCGTTACCTCAACGTCACGGAGTTCGTTTTTGCGACCCGCGAGTGCCTTTATGATCGTGAGGGGAGTGGCTGCGTTTCCGCTGACGTAGATCTTGTCCTTACTCTTTACAACAGACACTGCCTCTTCCAAAGATGAAATCTTCTTCTTGTAACCGTCAATCCAGGTCATTATGCGTTCTCCCTTCCTTTCTCCCCAGCAGGCTAAGCCTTCTTTGATTCGCTCATAGGCAGGCAGATGGTAACGGTAGTACCCTTTCCGACCTCGCTCTGTACGTCTATATCACCACTGTGCTGTTCTATGATTCCATAACTCACAGAGAGACCCAATCCTGTGCCTTTGGTTCCTTTTGTACTAAAGAACGGATCAAAAATCTTTCCGAGGTCTTCCGCTCGTATTCCGCAGCCCGTGTCCCGGAACCCGGCTTCTACACATTGTTTCTCCGGCGAGAATCGTGAGCTAATGAATAGAGTCCCTCCGTCGGGCATTGCATCGATAGCATTCAGTATTATGTTTGTGAACACCTGTTTGATCTTGTTCTCATCTATGGTTATCTGCGGCAGATCCTTGCCCAAGTCCCTGTCGACTTCGACGTTGTGGGCAAGGACCTGGCTTCTCAGAAGAAGCAGAGTCTCCCCGATGACTTCGTTGAGATCCGCGGGTTTCTTCTCTGGCGGAGTCTGTCTCGAAAATTCCAGAAGCCCGTTTACAATCGCGCTCGACCTGGTTGTCTCATCGATTATCAATCTAAGATTCTCATCGAATCTTCGCTTCTCTTCGTCTGTGAGCTTCTCCCCAATAAGGTGGCTATTGATCAGTATTGACGTCAGGGGATTGTTTATCTCGTGTGCGATTCCGGCGGCCATCTTGCCCAGGGACGATAATTTCTCGGATCTAAGGAGATGGTCTTGAGCTTCTTTCAATTCTCTAGTCTTGTCCTTTACCTTGTCTTCTAAGGTCCTCATCAACCCCAAGTATCTCTCGTTTGCCTTTTCAATCTCTGCGGTCATCTGGTTGAAAGAATCGGCCAACTGGCCGATCTCATCGTGTGATCTTATCTCAACTCTATGCGCAAGATCTCCTTTGGCGACCTTGCGAGTTGCCAATAACAGTTGTCTGACAGGATTGACTATTTTCCCGGTAGTGAAATCCGCCATTATAGACAAGAGTATGACCGTAAGAAGTGTGATACCCAGGAACGTGAGCACAACACGATTTCGCAAGTCAACATAAGGTGCCTCAAGCATTCCCACGTAAAGCATCCCGATGACCTTCCCTCTGATATTCCTTATAGGTTCGTACGCGGTTATGTACCAGCCGTTGACCACAAATGCCCGTCCGATCCACGGAACGCCCTTCTTTATTACCTCGTCATAAACCTCCTTGGAGACTCTGGTTCCGATGGCTCTTGCGCCATCCGTGCCTCTGACATTCGTTGAGATGCGGAGGTCTCCTTGAAATATCGTGACTGTTCCGGTGTCTTTGCCTTTGTATTTTTCGCCCTTGTAGATGAGGTCTTTTACCTTGTCAACGATCTCGTAGTTCTTGTTGAGTAATTTGCCGGCATACAAGACGCCGAGTAGGTTGCCGTTGTCATCAAGAACAGGGACTGCTGCTTCCATCATCATACCGGAGGTTTCTACACGCTCCTGAGTCGGTCTTGTCATGGGAGTGGCCACCAGTTTCACGCGGGCCTGTTTCGCAAGCTCTTCGTCTTCTTCTCTTAGCTCGTTTCTAGAGACGAGCTCGGTTGAAGCTACGACTCTTTGAGTGGATAAGGCTGTAGCAACCACTGCATCTTCTGTTTGTCTGTCGCCGGAAAACTTCGAGTTTCGGGCTCTGAAAACGACGACTCCATCGCTATTAGTAAGCGATAGAACGTCGACGGATTCCTTTTCCCTTATAGTCTGGAGTTCCGTTCTGGTCAGGTCCCAACTGCCACCAGTAAGGCTTTCTTTCAGGAACGACCGGAGCGCGGTGAACCGAACAAGATCCCTGATTTCTTCCAGCCTTTCTCGATACACTTCTCTTGCAGAGTTCAGGTCAGTTCTAACGTTGTTCTGTGCGCGTCTTATGATCTCGTCACCAATAAGATGGACTCCCACCCAGGAAGTGACTATGCCGTTGATAATAATCACCAGCACGAAGCTTATCGTCAGCTTTGCTCTTAATGAGGTTCTCATTCGTTAAGCTATCCCCGTGTTCCGGATGTCCCTGCTCTCTTGAAATTCTAATGATTATACCCGCATCCAGGCCTGGTGAAAAGCCCTTCCTCTAGATTAGACTTGCGCTTCGCGGTGTCCGTGTATATAGTGTCCGTGTCTAACCACATTCCCTGCGGGGTTTCCCTTTGTTTTTCTGCCGGCTCCTTACGGGCCTTGAGGTTATATCTACCTGACAGGGGAATGCAGTTGTCCCAGGGAGCCTTGCTTCGAGGCCATCTTGTAACTGTGTGCGCACCAGTTCGTGATCCTGCAAGCAGTTGAGCGCACCTGACAGAAAAAAGGAGGACACATGAAGGCTTCAAAGAAGCAATTGAGATGGCTGTCAGACTTGTGTTTTGTTCTGGGGTTTGTCTCAATCTTGGGTGCCATCGTAGTCTGGGCCGCTATGAGAGGCGCCGGGTCGCCAGAAGAACTGGCCCACGCCGAACGCTTTGGCATTTTTGTCGGTCTCTGGGCGCCGACCTTTTTTATCCTTTCAAATCGTTTTGAGCTTTATGCCGGCAGGGAGGATTCCTGAGAAGTATCGTTTTCTCGGGCCGCTAGTGCCGAGCTCATTCTTGTGGGAGGTTCACGACAGAAGAAGGGGAGCTATGGGACGGCTTATCACTGCTGGAAGATGTGTTGTGTTAGCGTTAGCTATGAGCGCATTGTTCACCGCGTGCGCGTTCGCTTTTTGGCATGAGAACGGAAACCCCGTGTGTACGGCGAAGGGCGATCAGCTTTCATCTGAAGCCATCCCTGATGGGGCAGGGGGCGCCATCATAACCTGGTACAACGGTGGCGTCTACGCACAGAGGGTGGACACGTCCGGCACAATGCTGTGGACGGTAAACGGGATTGCCGTCAGCACTGCTCCAGGTGGAAGATTGCCCTACATTGTCTCGGACGGTGCATGCGGTGTCATCATTACGTGGACCGACCTTCGCACCGCGACCAGCTACGACATCTATGCTCAGCGCGTGGATGCGTCAGGCAAATTGCTTTGGCCAGCCGACGGGGTTCCAATATGCACGACTGCGTGCAGCGAGCGGTCTCGTGATATCACTTCAGACGGTGCGGGTGGCGCTATCGTTGCGTGGAGCGATGACCGGACCGGCACTGGGTGTGACGTGTTCGCTCAGCGTGTGGATGCGTCAGGCAAAGCGTTGTGGAAGGCGAATGGCATTTCTGTCTGCTCGGCTGAGAAGGAGCAGGGGTTCACGCAGATCATTTCTGACGGTGCGGGCGGTGCTGTCATCGTCTGGGCCGACTTCCGGAATGGCGAGAGCTTCTCCATCTATGCTCAGAGAGTGGATGGCTCCGGAAAAACGCTGTGGCAGAACGACGGTGTGCCGGTCTGCACTGCCCCAGGGAGCCGGCTTCCTCGTATTACCTCTGACGGAGCAGGTGGTGCCATCATCGCCTGGCGCGACCCCAGGAACACCACTAACTATGACATCTATGCACAGCGGATAGACGGTTCTGGCAAGACGCTGTGGCAGACCAATGGTGTCCCGGTCTGCACCGTTGCTGGCGCGAAGTGGTGGCCTCTCACAGTCTCGGACGGAGCTGGGGGTGCCATCATCACCTGGCGCGACTACCGGAGCGGCACTAACTACGATGTCTATGCCCAGCGCGTGAGCCCATCTGGCAAGATGTTGTGGAAAGTAAACGGACTTCCGATCTGCACAAACACGTTCAACGAACGCTACCATGAGATGGGCTCGGATGGCACGGGTGGAGCGATCATCGCCTGGTATGACGAGCGGGGCACAGGCAATTATGACATCTATGCCCAGCGTGTGAGCCCATCCGGCAAGGCGTTGTGGAAGGCTAATGGCGTTCCCGTCTGCACGGCCACGGAGGACCAGCAGTATCCCAATGTGACCACTGACAGAACTGGCAATGCAATAATTACTTGGCTTGACTTCCGCAGCGGTACCAATTACGACGTCTACGCCCAGCGTCTACGATCTGATGGCACAATTGGACCCACCAAGAGTAGCACGGGCACCAAGGGTAGCACGAGTCGTCAGAAGTCCGGACTCTACCGGTAAGGTGCGGAGATCGGATAGAGAATGGCGGGTTTATTAGTCTGCTCTGTGCGCTTCGCGATTTTCAACACATCCTTGAGAGAATGCCGGTGAATAGACTAAGCCCAAGACCTCTCGTAGTGTGTCTGATTCTAGTTCCTCTGACCATCCTGATGACGATGTCTGTCTTTGGACAGGTCGCTCTCGCACCTGCGGCCTCAACCTGGAAATATTTGGACAACGGCACCGATCAGAGTTCCGCGTGGCGACAGCCTGCGTTTGACGACAGCGCCTGGCTGGCAGGACCCGCTCAACTGGGATACGGTGATCGTGATGAAACCACGGTCGTGGGTTATGGTCCTAATAGGAGCAAGAAGTACATTACTACCTATTTCAGACATAGTTTCAACGTTCCTGACCCCTCGCAGTACCGCGGCCTGGAATTGAGACTGCTTCGGGATGACGGCGCGATCGTCTACATCAATGGTGTCGAAATAGCGCGGTCAAACATGCCCTCTGGGAAGGTGAACTACCTTACCCTTGCGTCATCCAATGTCACGGGCAGCGACGAGGACAAGTTCTACAAATTCTTTGTAGATCCTCAGCGTCTTGTTGTTGGAACAAATCTCCTGGCCGTAGAAATCCATCAATCGAGTGCGACAAGCTCGGACCTTAGTTTTGATCTTGAGCTCACCCCCGCTGGCGCGATGCGCAAGGCGCCTTATTTGCTATACGCAGGTGAGAACACTAAAATGGAGGTCGTATGGCAACTGAATTCAACCGCAACATGTACGATAAACTGGGGTCTTGACACGCTCTATTCCCTGGGGAACGAGCAAACCTCTGAGTTTGATATTGATCACCAGCACGCTTACACAATCACAAATCTGGCGCCCTCCACAAAATACTATTATAGGGTCACCGTGGACACAAATACGTTCGTCGGGTCATTCAGGGCGGCCCCCCCCTCCTATGCCAATCATACCAAGTTGATAGTCTACGGAGACTCTCGTTCATATCCTGCCGATCATGACCAAGTGGCTGAAGCAATAGTGTCCACCTATGCCGCAGATTCGAGTTTCCAGTCGGTAATCGTTTCGGTGGGGGATCTGGTTAACAACGGTGACATTGAATCAGACTGGGACACTGAACTCTTTGACGCTGGTTATTCTCACATACAGGAGATGCTTGCCAGTATGCCGTACGAGGTGGCCATGGGCAATCACGAAAGGTCAGGCAAGCTGTTTTCGAAGTACTTCCCTTATCCATTCACGGGTGGCAGATACTGGTCTTTTGACTACGGCCCCGCACATTTTATCATGGTAGATCAGTACACGGACGACGGCCCGCACTCCCCCCAGCTCGACTGGATCAAAAATGATCTTGCTTCAACGGCGAAGCCCTGGAAGTTCATTTGTTTGCACGAGCCCGGATGGTCTGCTGGTGGGCACAGAAACAACGTCACGGTTCAGAAGTACCTTGAGCCTTTGTGCGAGGAATACGGTGTTGCCATCATGTTTGCCGGGCATAATCACTACTACGCGCGCGCTGAGGTCAACGGCGTGCAACACATAACTACTGGTGGCGGGGGAGCTCCTCTCTCACCGCCTGACACCACTTATCCAAATATCGTTACTGGCACCAAGACTCTTCATTTCTGCAAGATCGAAATTGACGGTAGCGTACTTAGATTCACGGCCGTGACCCCCGCTGGGAACGTGATCGATAAGTTTACGTTGGATCTTACCCTGGCGGGTCATGAACCGGTCAGATAGGGGATTCTACAGAAACGATCTGATTCGTAGGTGGCGGATCATAGACCGGTCACATAGAGAGTGCCGGAGAAACGATCTGATTTGTGGCTGGTGAATCATACACTAGTGAGATAGGCAGTCCTACAGAAACGATCTGATTTGTAAGTGGCGGGCCATAAACCAGTGAAAGAAGGGGTCGGATAAATATCCGACCCCTTCTTTCATGTTGAGCTCGAAACTACACATGTTTGGAAGTACAAGTGTTTGTGTAGTCCCTAGCGATACTCGTCTCTCATCCTGTCGCCTTAGTCTTCGCGACTTCCTTTAGTTTGTCGTTCGCGTAAATGGCGACTTCAACTCTACGGTTTGACTGCCGACCTTCAACAGTTGCATTGTCAGCGATCGGCTGCGTCAGCCCATATCCCGTAACGGTGAAGCGGGCAGGGTTGACGCCAAGACCGGAGAGATAGCCTGCAACCGAATCTGCTCTCGAGCGAGACAATTGGAGATTGTGTTCAGCCGTGCCGGTTGAATCGGTGTGACCTTCGAGCAAGATATTGGTATCCGGATACTTGTTTAGGATTACTGCGAGTTTAGAGAGCTGCTCCTGGCTTGCAGGTCTCAAGGTCGCCTTGTCTACATCGAAGAGCAAACCAGAATCAAACGTAACTTTGATACCCTCGCCAACGCGCTCAATCTTGGCACCTGCAAGATCCTTCTCCATTTCAGCAGCCTGTTTGTCCATGTAATTGCCTATGTACGCCCCTGCAGCGCCGCCTACCATCGCGCCCACTATGGTGCCAACCGCAGTATTTCCTGCTTTGTGGCCAATCAGGCTTCCAACAGCACCCCCAGTAGCTGCACCGATGACTGCACCTTTTTGTTCGCGAGTCCAGGTTGCACAGCTGAGGGACGCCAGAACCAGCAAACTACATAGAACGATAACAACAAGCCTTCTCATATTGATGTCCTCCTTTCAAGTCTTGTCGAACGCGCGTCAGAATAGCACGGGGAAACAAACTCTGCAACCGCTGTTTTGCATTTGTAACAGGGAATAGGTGCGGCGGCCGTCACTCAGAATCTGACTCTCCGCCAACGTCGATTCTTCCATTGATTTTGGCGACGTATTGTGATATTCTTCCACTTATGGGGTCAAGGAAGCGGAGTCACTGGCTTCCCTTCTGTTCTGAGAGGCGAGTGTAAGATGCTATGTTTCAAGGGGTTCTGGGTCTCCATCTGCCCTTACGTCTAGCTTAGTATCAGGTCTCGTCCATGTGGGATGAGACCTTTGTTATTCTCAACGTTATTCTGAACTAGATTTATCAACTTTCGGAGGGCTGGTTTGTATTTCTAGTAGTGGGAGTCACGCAAGTGTCTCTGATTGTCTACGGGCATTCAGGTTGAGTGGTCAACCTGCAGCGAAGGAGTGTGGACCATGAAACGCCTTGCTACAGCAACGAGCATTGTTTTTCTTCTCGTCCTGCTGCCCTTGATCCTGCCGACCTCGGCGGGGGCATTGCAGCACAACTTCATCGAGGACTTCGGGTCCGGGACATACCGTGACAGCGTCAACACCACAGCCTGGTGGCACTCGCTTGGAGAGATCGGAGAGCTGAAGCTTTGGCCATTTCACATGGATGTCGTAGGAAACCTGCCCCTTTCCGGCCAGACAACCAGCGGAATAGCCATATCGGGTAATCATGCCTTTGTGACGATTCGTAGCTACGGCTTGCGCGTGGTTGATATCAGCGACCCTGGAAACCCGGTTCAGATTGGCGGCTGTGCCACTAGTGGTGGAGCTTACGCGGTGGCCGTTGATGGCGACTACGCCTACGTAGCGGATGGCCTGAACGGTCTTAGAGTAATTGATATCAGTAATCCGAGTAGCCCTGCTGTTGTAGGGGGATACGGCGAGGGGGTTGATTACCGCGGAGTGACGGTTTCCGGGGACTACGCCTACGTGGCTGCGGGAACAAGTGGTCTCGTAGTCGTGGACATTAGCACCCCGGTCTCGCCTACACTTGCTGGACAACGTGATACTCCGGGCTTCGCGTTCGAAGTTGCCGTCTCGGGAGACTATGCGTATGTTGCAGACAATGGAAGCGGAATGCAAATCATTGGCATCAGCGACCCAGCGCACCCTGATTCTGTGATAACCTATGCCACGCCAGACTCCGCTACGGGAGTTGCCGTTTCCGGTGACTGTGCGTTTGTGGCAGTGTATAACTACGGGCTTGAAGTTGTGGACATAACCAACCCGGTCGCTCCTTTCTTCAAGGGGCGGCGCGACACGCCGGGAACGGCCATCGCAGTTGACGTGACCGGTGACTATGCGTATGTCGCTGATGGTCTGGCGGGTCTACAAACGATCGATATCTCCGAGTTGGCAGAGCCGACCTGGAGGGACAGCTGCCACACCTCCGACTACGCCACGAAGGTGGTCGTCTGCGGGGAGTATGCTTACGTTACCGATCGTCTCGGCGGTTTCAAGATCATCCACGTTGCGGACGCTACTCTACCCCCGCTGTCGGCGGGAAATCTTGCCATTTCTGTTCAGGGACAAGCAGTTGATATTGCCGGAGATCATGCCTATCTGGTAACCGGTTCCAACTTTTTCGTCGTCAACATTCGTTATCCCTATGCCCCGGATACTGTGGGGAGCTTTGGGCCAATCACGGGGACGTTAACTGATGTCGCAGTCTCTGGGGACTACGCCTTTGTGACGGCTCTTTCGTACGGTCTACGGGTGCTTGATATTAGTAATTCCGACGGTCCATTCATTGCCGGAAATTGCGCAGTTTCAGGTGGCTGCAACGGCGTGACAGTTTCCGGAGATTACGCATACGTGGCCGCGGGGACATCGGGTCTTGTAGTTGTAGATATCAGTGACCCGGCCCTTCCTGTCGTTGCCGGAAGTTGCGGAACTTCTGGCTACGCCTACGATGTCGCAGTCTCTGGCAATTTCGCCTACGTGGCAAACGGATCGGGCGGCCTCTTTATCATAAATATCAGCTCTCCCATCGACCCTGCCCCAGTAGCGAGCCTTGCCACTTCTGATGTTGCCCGTGGGGTTGATGTGTCGGGAGACCTTGCCTACGTGGCTGCTGGAATGCAGGGTCTTGTAATAGTGAATATCAGCAATCCTGGAAGTCCTTCCCCAGTTTCCGTTTGTGATATCTCTGGGAATGCTCATTCAGTCGTGGTCGTAGGACGGTATGCATTTGTATGCAGGTATGCGGCACTTTACGTCGTAGATATCAGCAATCCCGGTTCCCCCGTGATAGTCGGAACCTATCCCACCGGGGCCCAATGCTACGGAATTGCGATTTCTGGAGACCATGCCTTTTTGCCGGAGGATCCCGTTGGTCTTGAAGTGGTGCAGGTTTACCAGCGCCAGTTTGGCTTGCAGAGAAACCAGGGACAGTCACTCGTATTCTTCGCGGCAGAACAAGAAATCTCAGCGGCCAGAGTCTTCACTGCTCAGGTAGATTCAATTTACTGGTATGTGAGCGCGGATAGCGGGGCCAATTGGACTTATGTTCCAACGGACGGTGAGTGGCATCCGCTTGATCCCCCCGGCCATGCCCTTCTGTGGAGATCCATGCATTTCTACAGGATGTACGGTGAGAATCCGACCTGTTCTGATGTTGAGATTGAGTGGAAGTATAGCTTTGCTGAGATAGATTCCGTAAAAGACGTTCCTGAGGATGAGGGGGGATGGGTTCGCGTCCGTTTCAACAGGTCAGGGCTTGATCTTGCTGGCGGAGGAAGGAGTGGGGTCGGACTTAACGCGGCCGGGGGAGGCAAGACATCCGATGGCACGTTTGGTGTGACTCAGACTGACGCCATACGCAACTATTTCACTCATCGTAGGATTGATGACATCGGTGCCATAGGGAAGCTCTTAGAGAAGGGCAAACGTGTGGAACCTGGCAAACCCATCACCACGAATGCGGGGGATGGAACGGACATGATATTGGAACTACCGTCTTTGATGGGTGGCGCGCAGGCTTATGTGATGGATGGGCATTACTACTACGTGAGTGAGGGTTCGGGAGGTTTTCCGCCCGGGATATGGGAGACTGTCGGCAGTGTCCCAGCAACTCAGCAGGAACAATACTACTCTCTTGTTCCCACCGTGGCAGACTCTACGTCTGCGCTCAGGTACACAGTGTACTGTGTCACGGCGCACACTGGTACACCTACGGCTTATTTCATCAGTCCTCCAGACAGTGGATACAGTAGGGACAATTTGCCTCCCCGACAGCCGGGAGGCATAAAAGGGGACTATGGCTATCCGCCGCCAAGGCTCTTTATGAGCTGGGGTCGGAATGGTGAGAGGGACTTCTCTCACTACTCCGTTTACAAGGGGACGAGCGAGGATTTCGTTCCAAATGAGACCAATCGCATCGGCACACCTTGGGACACTTCCTTTGTGGACAGCTGTTTTGATCCGAACATAAGGAACTACTACAAGGTTAGTGCATGGGACATACACGAGAACGAAGGTGTATTCTCGCTCCTGAGGCCGGAGGACATAACCAGTGCTCGGACCCCACCCTCTGTCCCCGCGGTTACGATGCTTGAGCAGAACATGCCAAATCCGTTTAACCCGGCCACGGTAATCCGCTTCTCAATTTTGCAGCCTGGACGGGTGGTATTGAGAGTATATGACGTGGCGGGTCGCCCCGTGAGGACGCTTGTTGATGGCGTGAGGGGTACAGATTGGTACGAGGTCAGATGGGATGGTCGTGATGACTACGGGCACGGGGTTCCTTCGGGTGTGTATCTGTACAAGCTTACAGCACCGTGGTATGCGGAGACCAAGAAGATGGTGTTAATCAAATAGGACCCGCTAGTGTAGTGCGTCCAACACTTCTTTACATGTGTTTTCCATGTGATACCGCACCCGATTGGGCATCCAGGCCCTATTTATCTGGGTTCCTTTTCTGCGGGAACGCCCCGAGAAAGGAAAGAAACTTATGACGCACTACACTAGGGGCGAGCTATCCCAGTCGGCGAAGAGGAGCAAGAGAGCTTTCCCGCCCCTCTTCGCTGCTTAAGGGTTTGTTGTGTGCCTTTGTTCGCAGTAGCGCGGCGCCCAGGCAGCGTAACAGAGATTAAACATGAGTGTGACTAGTGTGCTTCCTGCTGGTCGTTTTCCGTCCTCCTCTGCATCTGCTCAATCATACCCTTCACCGCAGCCATCATGAGCCTGTATTGCTCATCGTTGCGGAGGCTTTCCATGAGAGGGTCTGAGGATCCAAGACGATAGTCCCTCCATCCAGCATCGATCGCCCTTTTGAGCCACATGTACGCGCCCTCCTTGTTCCCTTGAACAGCGTTGATACCGGCGACGTAGTACGGCACTTCGCGTGACTCACTCCCTTCCTCCAACATCCCTTCCGCGATTTCGAGAGCCTGGCCGAAGAGTCTTTGAGCCTCTTCCTTCTGGCCAGTTCTCCAGTTGATGTAGCCCAAGCAGCTCACAACCACCATGCGCGTGACTCCGCTCATCTCTTCGGAACAAAGCTCCATCGCTTTTTCGTAATACTGTTTCGCTTGGGGCAAATTGCCCGAGTAGAGTTCGACGTCACCGGCCCAGAGCAGAGTATCCGTCTCGTTAGGCGCAAGCGAGAGTGCCTTTTGGCTGTGTGCGCGAGCCTTATCAAAATTCCCCTGAGCGAGGTACATGTAGACAAACTCACGATGTGGGTAGACAAAATCTGGCTGGAGCTCTAGAGCTTTGTGCAGCCAGCGCTCTGCTTCCAGATGGTTATCGAGACACATGTAAATGTTCCCCACGTTTAAGTACCAAAACGCAAATGCAGGGTTCAACGTCACTGCCTTCCTCGCCCATTTCAAGGCCTCCCCATAGTCACCGAGGGCCATGTTTGTCGTACCGATGTTTCCAACAGCGGGATAGTAGTTGGGATTGAGTTCGACCGACTTTCCGTATGCTTGAAGCGCCTTGCGCCTCCAGCCCTTGGCCATATATGCAAGCCCAAGCGACTTATGTCCCTCAGCGCAGTTGGGGTCGATAGAGATTGCCTTTTCACTCGCCTCGATTGCGGAGTCAAGCCAGGTAGCCTCGAACCCAAACCTACCCGTGCGCTGGCTGTAGGCATCACCCAGACCCGCGTACGCTAAAGCATAACTGGGGTCAAGCTTGAGTGCCCTTTTGAAAAGCTCGATTGCATTCTCATTGTCCTGCTTGCGATAGCGGTAATAGTATTCGCGGCCCTTGAGATAGAAGTCGTACGCCTCGAGATTCTCGGTGGGTTTTCTCTCAATGCGCTCCTTTACTTCGGGTGAGAGTTTGGCTTTGAGTGCCATGGCGATGTTCTGCGCAACGTCACTCTGGATGGCAAAAATATCCTTCATCTCGCGGTCATAGGTTTCGGCCCAGATGGGCTCGTCTGTGCGCACGTCCACTAACTGGCTCACTATGCGGACGCGATCGCCAGCACGCCTCACACTCCCTTCTAGAATGGTAGCAACGTCGAGCTCTCGTCCAATCTCTCGAAGGGTTTTGTCCGTGCGCTTGTAGCGCATCGCCGACGTCCGCGAGATGACTTTCAACTCACCGATTTTTGAAAGCTGCGTGATGATGTCTTCGGTAGTTCCATCACTAAAGTATTCGTCCTCTTTGTGCCCACTCAGGCTCTTGAATGGAAGAACAGCAATGGATTTCTTGACGAGCCTTGCTCTACTTGCCATTTCTTCCGCTACTTCAACCGTCCTGCCCTCACTGAGAGCCCTCAGATCAGCCAGAAAATCGGCCATGCTACGGTAGCGTTCGTCAAGCCTCTTGGCCAAGGCTGTTTCAACAATGTCCTCGAGCGCCACAGGTAGCTCCCTGCGGAGAGTTGAAAGCGGTTTTGGATTCTCGTTCAAAATGGAGTACATGATTGCTGGCGCATATTCGCCTCTGAACGGCAGTTTACCGGTTACCATCTCGTACAGAACTACTCCGAGTGCCCAGATGTCGGTTCTGTGGTCAACATCCTCGCCTCGAGCCTGCTCCGGCGACATGTAAGCTATGGTACCTATCGCAGACCCCACCCTGGTAAGCTTGGTCTCGGCAGTGGCCAGCTTAGCAAGCCCGAAGTCCATGATTCTTGCCTGCCCTTTGGGTGTTACCATGATGTTGGCACTCTTTATGTCGCGATGGATAATTCCTTTTTCGTGAGCCTCCATCAAGCCCTCGGCAACTTGAATCGCAATGCCCATGGCTTCATCCAATGCGAGGGGACCGGACTTTATCTTCTTCGTCAGTTCTTCGCCTTCGATCAAGGCCATGGCTATGAAGGCTTGCCCGTCAACCTCATCAATCTCATAAATCGTACAGATGTTAACGTGGTCGAGGGTGGAGGCTGCCTGTGCTTCTCGTGCAAACCTCTCCTTTGCCTCCACATCGCGGGTCAGCGCAGGCGGAAGGAATTTCAGAGCCACGGTGCGCTTGAGCCCCGTGTCTTCTGCTTTGTAGACGACTCCCATACCTCCCTCGCCCAGTTTCTCCAGGATTCGGTAATGGGAGATAGTCTTTCCAATCATCGATGTTTCCCTTCTGGGCGCACCCTTTTGTGCCTCGTCCGTTCCTTTCTGTGGGGGCCCCACTCCCTTTTGAGCGCGGACCGACTAGGCGACACAGCAGCGCAAGTACCGCAGTTGCGGAATCAGATCGTGTACCGCCGGGCTCATGCAAGTTGCAGGCGGCCTCTCGGGTTAGGCAGACCCCGGTTCTGACTCCGCAGCCATGCCGCAAGATATCAGGCCCAAGAGGGGTGAACCCACCCCTGACATTCCCTGTATGCGATTCTAATCCAGGACCGACGCCAGTTCAAGGCCAGCCTGGCGCGGCTCCGGGGCTTGATATGGCCATGTCGGGCGTGGTTCCGGTCGTTGACCAACGTCCTCCGTGCTCACACCGCGCTGGCTTGGACTCACACCGTGCTCGCGGCGCGATAGTTTGTCTGTTCAAGAGCCTCTTTTGCGTACTTGTAACTACGGTAAAGCGCGGTATTATTAGGTGGAATGAAGACACACTGAGTCCAGACGCACACCGGGGAGACACCCGGCACGAAGACACACGGCGTGAGGACACACAGTGTAAAGATTCACAGCGTGAAGATACTCGACTTGCAGGAGCTAGAATTCACACTGCGCGCAGGACCACGTTTTCGTTTTTTGATATGGCCATGAATATCAAGGTTGTTGAAAGAGCTCCAGACGTAAAGAGTTATGGCGATGGATCCCTGGGCGGAAAAGGCACGGGCCTCGTCAGGATCAACGAGTGTCTTCTTCCTCAAGCGAGCAAACTCAAGACATGGATTCTCACAACCAGTTTCTATGACAGGTTTCTTGAGCTTGGCAGAAAATTTGGAGAAGAGGAACTGAAAACCGTCGCTTTCATCCTGGCCGAACTGGGAGATATTCCTGTCGGCGTTCGCTCATCGGCGACGAACGAGGCAGGCATCTCTCCTCAGGGAATATGTCCGGTTCGGGCGGGAGAGAATGCCTCCTTTATGCTTCCGAACAATCATCCTGATTTCCCCACGCGTCTCAATCAGGTGGTTCAGGCGATTTACCACATCTATGACGATTTTCTGCAAAGGCAATCGCCCGAAGGTCGCGAGAAAATGGCAGTTGTGATAAATCCCATCCACGGAGTGTTTGATGAGACGCTTGCCGGCCCGTTTCATTACCCATACATCTCTGGAGTTGCAAATTCGTTTTTTCCTCACGCTCTCAAGGCCCAGAACCCGAACGAAGGTTTTGCGCGCATCGCCTTTGGCCACGGATACGCGACCGTTTTGGATGATTTCCCGGTGATTTCCATGGCCACCATCAAAAACCCCATTCCGATAGAACTGCTGCAAATAGGCAACGGGCAGCAATTCTTCTATGCTCTTGATATGACAAAGAATCGGGAACTCAAGGGAGAAGAGTTGGAGACCATGGCAAAACTGCACGTCAGGTTTGCCAATTATCACAAAATCAAGCTACTGGGAATACATAACAACTTGATCACGATTGAAGAACTGGTGCAAAATAATCATTTCGCTTTTAAGACCGGCCTGGTAGAGATCATGGAAATGATCGCGGCCAAGATCTCCTCGCATTTTCAGATTGAATTTATTTTCAACATCGACTTCAAAAAAAAGACCGAAGAAAACGGCATATTTCACGTTGTTCAATTGACGCAATTGCCCGAACTGAAATTCGAAGCAATTGATATTCCCGATCACGCCAAACGCACGTATATGTCCATCAACAACGCCCAGGGGCACGGTATCAAGAGGGGAATCATGTTCGCGGTCGTTGTTTCCCCCTTTGTCTACACGAAGGACATGCAAGAAGTGGTGGGGGGCAGAATATCTGATATCAATCGCCGGATGCGCGAGGAGAATCAAGATTACCTCATTGTTGTACCTGGACGTCTTGGGAGCAAAAACAAGGACTGGGGAATCTACGTGGACTACAAGGACGTTGATAAGGCGGTCGCCATATTTGAGTATGGCGTTGACGTGGCTGGGCGCCCGGAGCCGCTCCCGGAAGACGCAAGCCTCACGGGCGGAATCTATGGAAGTCACTTTCTATACATGATCCAGGGAGGATTCAACGAGGAACAGAAGAGACTCCAGACTCGAATGTACGGAACGCAAGGGACCCACTTCTTGACCAACCTGATGAGCAACAATGTGATATATGGTTTTATCGCGCCTACACACGACAAGATTGACCCGTGGCTTTTTGCAACGACAAGTGGGAACGACCCGTTGTCTGTCCTCAAGTTTCCGCACGGCGCCGCTGTTTATGCTGATTCAATCAGCCAGCGCTGCGTCGTCATTTCGGAGAATGAATAGATATGATCACGGGAGAACACGGGGCCCATTTGCCTAGAAAACACGACCGGGAATTTGTCTTTATCCCAAGAATCATCAACCCTGTCAAGATAGCGAACGCGATTGTGCTATCTGCAGGAGAGGAGGTCCGGGAGGCGGGGAGGGCTCTGCAGGAACGGATGCCCTGGGTCAAAACTCGCGTTCTCTCAAACCCCTCATCGGCGTCGGACTACGCATCCGATCAAACCTCCGTGTTTGTATTTGACGACACGGCTATGATCCTTGTTGACGCGGACAGGATACGCCAGAACAACCGGAACGTTGTCCTGGTTCTTCTCTCATCAAACCCGTTTATATACTGTTCTCCGCCGTCCGCTGCACAGGAGAAATTCCCTTATACCTCCAAAGCCGATCTCGTTTTTGCGATGAATAGCAGGGAATTCACTCCTCACCGCATTATCACGTCCGTGGTGAGATCAGCCGAGGACTTGATAAACATCGAGAAGTATTCGAGGGTGAGACGTTTTATCTTTCTCATTGTTGACGACGAACCACGTTGGTTTTCTCAGTTTCTGCCTGTCCTCTACGACATCGTTGGGCAGCGTGCCGATGTTAGGATCACGAGAACCTACGAAGAGACTCTTGGGTTCCTTTTTGGGGTGGAAAACGAATCCGAGATTGACAATGAGAGTTATCGTTTCACGGGTTACGGCGATGATGTGGTTTGCTTGATTACGGACATATTCTTTCCGAAAGGAAACGATCTCAATTGCAACGCTGGTGTAGACCTGATCAGACTGACGCGGCAGTACTACCCGCGCTATCCGGTCATAATTGCTTCCAAGGCGAGAGAAGCGGATGACTTGAGGGAAATGGGTTTCGTTCTTCCAAAAGGAGACCCAGGAAGTCTGGAAAAACTTAGAGACTACATCCAGAATTTCACGGGCATGGGTGACTTTGTTATCTGTGACAGGGCGGGAGAGGAATTGTATCGCGCAAAGAACATTCATGAGATGTATGAGCTTCTCCTCGAGGCTGAAAAAGAGACCGAGAAGGCCAAAAAGTTGAGAGAGCTGATAGAAATCTATGCCGATAATGATCAGTTTTCAACGTGGCTCTATATGCATAGTTTCAGAGAGCTGGCGGATTTGTTGCGACCGAAGGAGAGTAGGGGGCGGCAGCTTTTCACGACTTTGAAAAGACACCTGAGGAGAGAGATTCTGCGGATGAACTGTACCCCGCTCGTAATTGACGGCAACAGAATCTACAGCCTTGATGACCTGCTGCGCATAGCCAGCACGGTTGAGGTTGATAAGATACAGCCGTTTTCTGATAACGATACGTTCTCTTCGTGGCTGGACCGGAAAGGTTATCCCGAATTGGCTGAGGAGCTCCGTCCCATCCATGAAAGTGGAGAGAGGATGAGGGAGATCCTCTTGCATCACGTGGAGAAATGGATACACATCTATCAAGAAAGAAATCGACAAGTGTAGTGGTAGGGGACAGATAAAAGGCAGTGGGTAACGGGCAATAAGTAATAAGTGCGCGGTAGTAGGCGACAGACAATAGGCAAGTAATGACAAACTGCGTTTTCGTTTCGGATCTTCATGGGAATACCGGACATTATCAGAAACTCTTTCGCGTCATCGCCAAGGAAACTCCTCGGGCGGTTTTCTTGGGTGGGGATTTACTGCCGTCAGTCCTTAGCCTCGTTGGCTTCAGGGGCTCTGCATACGCGGACTTTATCAACGAATATCTTCTGAAGGAATTCACTCTGTTGCGTCATGAAATGAAGGAGGCATTTCCTCGCATATTCATCGTGATGGGAAACGACGATGGGCGTTTCGCAGAACCGTCCATCGTCGACGTGGAAGCCAGTAGGGTTTGGGAATATGTTCACAACAGGAAGGTCTCTCTTGAAGACTTTCAGGTCTATGGTTACTCCTACGTTCCACCCACCCCGTTCTTGCTAAAAGACTGGGAGCGATACGATGTCTCGCGTTATGTTGACCCCGGCAGCGTATCGCCCGAAGAGGGGATGCGTTCTGTTCCTGTCCACGAAGATGAACAGAGGAACGCAACGATCAAAGACGATCTCGACAAGCTGGTGGGGGACGATAGTCTTGAACGGGCCATTTTTCTGTTCCACGCTCCGCCATACAATTCCAGTCTTGATCGCGCCGCCCTGGATGGGAAGATGATCGACCATGTTCCCTTTGATTTGCACGTGGGGAGCATTGCCATACGGCGATTCATCGAAGAACGCGAGCCTCTGTTAACACTACACGGACACATCCATGAATCAGCAAGACTGACTGGTTCGTGGCGCGATCGCATCGGTCGAACCCACGCGTTTTCAGCCGCCCACGATGGCCCCGAATTGGCGGTGATTCGCTTTGCTCCGGAAATCCTCGACTCTGCGACCCGTGAGTTGATTTAGGGAGCTGGTGCACAGCGGCGGGAACGCGCTGCACACTCGTCAGTCCTTGATTCTGCTACGGGTGAGTTGATCTGGAGAACCTCGAGAGGAAAAACTGCCAGCCATGATCGGGACGGGCGTGTGTTTCTTCCGAACACGGCTAGCGTTTCATCATCTGAAGCGGTCTCGCCGGATCCGTGATGGCGCCGATCTTTGCCGCATAGCTTGTTTTACGAGCAATGTCCTCATCGGTGACAATATGGACATCCAGAAGACCATTGGCTCTGTACCCCGTGCGCAAGTAATTCATTTCGTCCAGGGCCAGACTCCACCCCTCCAGCCAGAGCGAGAGTTCATGGCGCTGCTCATCGGTCCCATTGAAATGGACCAAGACGTCAATGTCGCTGCTCGGGCCAGCCGTGGCGTTCTTTGTACTGCCGAACACATAGAATCCGTTGACTCCGAAGCGGTCTGGGTCAAGTTGAGAGGCGATATGTTCCGCCATCTCCAATCTCCAGGCCCAGAAGTTTTCCGATTGCTTGTCGCCGTAATCTCTTGAAGTTACCGACGAGCGGATCTCGGCCGCAGGCGGTGATAGGAACCCAATCGCTTCATCAAGGTCGGCGTTCATCAGTACATTCAGAATGAGACCGCCTGTCGCTTTAGGGACATCAACAAGTTTCACCGTGTCAGACAAGAAGCTGAATTCCGGCAACACGTCGGGAAGAATATTGGGAGCGCGCTTGAAGAAAGCTTCGTTGAAGATTATCCCGTGGTGGTCAGGATAAAGGGGGAGGTAGCGGATCTCAGCTTCGACTAGGTCTTGGAAAAAGTGCGTACCGAAAGAAAGATCAGGCAGGTAGTCCCCTCTCTTGCGAGCGATTTCTATCAGAAGAGCGGTATTGTTGATATCCGAGTAAGTCACCTTGACGCCCAACTTGATGTCACCCCTGCTTCCCCAGCGGCCAGGTCCCATAAGGATGAATTTCCTTCTCGGCAAAAGTCTGTTGAGCCTTCCGACTGCCCGGCCGACTGCCGTCAGCGAGGACAAATCAGTGAGTTCATCGTAGGAGTGAGGGTCAACGTAAATGATGTGGGTGATCTCGGGCACTCGTCCATTTGAGACGTAGCGCTTGGCCGAAAACAGGATCCTTTTCTTTTCGATATCCTTGGGGATTGGTGCTGGGGCACTTCCTTCATGATAGCTCTGCGGGCGGCACTGGAGTAAATAAAAATCCGTGCCGTTTGACGCGAATTCAATATCCACGGGTATTTTTAGCTTGTCCTCAAGCAGGGTGAGCAGGCCCTGCACTTGATCGATAAAATGGGTATCGTTAATAAGACCATCAAACGTCACCACAAGATCATCCCTATCAAAGTCAATATTCTTACCGATTGGCTTGCGTATCTGTTGACCATCATAGATAGAAACAATCTTCTCTATCCCAGGGATCTCGCAACCAGCTCCCTTGAATAATTCTCTAGCCGCGACGGTCTCAAAGCTGTTGGTCCTGAGGTTGATGACGTCGATCTTCCGAGGAGCATAGCGAACGATTTCATCGGTGGTGACGTTAGCCCGAAGGCCGGGTTGGCCAGGTGCGATCAGAACCGGATAGTCGTCGCTTGTTCGATCCACGGCACGTGTGCCAAGCCCGGGGACGAGGCGTATCAAACCATCTGTCGGCTTGATGCGCGGTGACCATCGAAACTCATTTCTGCTGAACGCCACACCGGCGAATGAGGGGATGAAATAGTCTCCAACGCTGGTTCCGACAACCTCTTCAATCATGATGCCCATCTCTTCGGCAAAATCCAGCAAGCCTCGTTCAGCACGATAGCTAATGGGGTCGGGGCCAAAAACAGAAGCGTATACCTCGGCGATGGCGTCTGTCAGCGCCTCCAGGCGCTCCTGTTTACTCCCCTGATTGGCCAGAAACAGGCTTTTGTATTTTCCCGAGAACGAGGAACCACTTCTGTCTTCCAGCAGGCTTGAACTCCGAACAATAAGAGGTGACTGCTCAAAATCATCAAGGACCATCGAGAGACCTTGTACGATTTCGGTGGGGAAGTTGGAGTTCTTGAAAGTCTGGATAATGTGCGGATATTCAAGACGAACCTGGTTAATGTCTTTGTACTTCTGCTCTACAACCTCGTTGAGGTTACTAAAGGTGAGGAAGCTAAGCAAACCATCAGAAGTGATATACCAGGTCTTCGGGATCTTGATGTCGCCTAGAGAGGCGGCCTCTTTTTTTGATTTCCTGATGACCTGCTCCGCCAGAAACAGACCCGCGCTCTTGCCCCCGAGTTTGCCCTGACTCTCCGGCGAATAAAGAATGCGATCCAGAATATCGTAGAAGTCACCGATTTCGATAAATCCGATTGCGTTATTGATAAACTGGGGCTGATCGGAAAGAAATCGTCTGATCAGCGAGACCTGGACGCCTCTTTTTGTCGCGGGGGGCAGTCCAACTCCCTCCGGGCTTATGTGGTGGTAACGCCGGACGGCGTCCATCACCCTTGCCAGCGGCAAATTCTGATTGACCAGTTGAGCCAGAAAACTTAAACGTTCCTCCCGAATCCATCTCTGTATGCTCGATAGCATCTGTTCACTGGTGAGGTGTTTCGCGGCCATTTCAAAGATCTCATCACTGAGACCGTCCGAAAGAATCAAAACGTTCTTCTGGTAGGGTCGGTTATCGTTTGCGATCAGACCGTCGTCCTTGCTTCTCGAGTCAATTGCGGACTTTTGCAGAAACTGTTCCGCTTCCTTCATCCCGCTCCAGCGAAGGAAGTTGAGCATTCGACGCGAGACATTCAGGAACAGATCGTGATCGGTTCGACGTAAGAGATTCAGGGCGATTCTCCACTCATCCACCTTGTGTTCGGAGAGGTTCTTTCGGGCCGTCTGGTATTCGTGGAAAACCTGTTTCATGCGATTGTATACGACGAAGTGACCCAGTCGATCCACGATAGTATCAAGCAGTTTGGTCTCTTCGTTTAAGAATGGACCGTCGTCTGCCCTTGGCATTTCGCGGGCATAATAGACGCTGATGCTCCCGACTTTTTGTCCCTCAACGGCGATATCGGCTGACTGTGCCCACGGTGTTTCCCTGAAATCGGGAGAAGTGTAAGTACGGTCTTCGACGGTAATCCTGACCATGCAGCGCTCCGGGTATTGCCAGCCTGGCGGAATCGCTCGGATGATGCCCTGGCAGACTTCGTCAATATCAGCGTCTGGCTTGTTCAGCAGTTCTTCAATCGCGTAAAGACAGTTTAGTTCCTTCGCTCTCTCTTGCAGGAACCAGATCAGGTCTTCTGATGGTTTTTCCTCTTCATTCATGAGAGATCACTCCTCTGCCCTGCCTTCCATCGACCCTTATTTCTAGTGGAGAAGGGAGCTTCACGTGCCGCACGAATTTCGTCTCAGAAACCACGTTCTGGCGGTCAAGCCATTCCCAGCCAATTTTGTACTTCCCCATGTGCTCTATCGAAAAGTAGAAAACCCGAAAGCTCGTGATGTTATGGAAAAAATGCGAGCCCTGGCTGAGCATAAAGTTCATGTTGGGCAGTGTTGCCTCAACGATCACTTTTGCCCCAGAAATCTGCCCGAAATTAACAGGGATGCCTCCGGATGGGTCAGAGGATCCCCAGCGGCCAAAGCCGATGAGAAGATACGGCGTCCCGGAGGACACCAAATCGTGGTTCACCCTCTCAAGCTCTTTGCCGATTGCCTGGGTACACCTTACGTCAAAGCTCTCGCGTTTGACATATATGATATCACGAAGGGTATCAACTATTCCATTGCCCAGAGTAACTTCAGAGGCGACAAGCACGTTTTCTCCGGTCAACTCAGCCAGAGAGACATCTACCACCGCGTCCGACACCACCATCGGCCTTACCTGGAGAAAGCCGAACCGCGCAGGTTTTCCGTGACGTTCATCAAGAGTCAGGGCGAATTCAAGTTCCACCATACTGCCCAACGCATCTTCGCAGACTTTAAGAAGTTGCCTGACCAGGCCGTTTAGGGGAATCTCGTCCAGCCTCAGAATTGAGGCGAAGTTGACAATCCTTGGCCCCTTCTCACCAACACCGATTACAATCTTGTCATCATCAGACTTATATGTCGAAGCGATAAAACGCAGTGTCCCGTCCTGTTCGGCAGCCGAAAGATCATACTTGCGCATATATTCAATTTCTTTGATCGGGTTATGTTCCAAAGGCTCTCCCATGTGGATGGCCCAGAACTGCTTCTGTGTTTCCTTCAGCAAGTCTCTCACAGAATTATACGGCGGATTCGCCTGGGGGTAGGACGGTGAATAGGACCAGGCGATGCCCTCGTCGACGATAGTCTTCCCGAGCCCCAGAGCCAAGTTGAGCACACCGTCCGCAGGCTGCGCGGGTCCCATTGGGTAAAAATTGTAAGAGCGTGCAACACCTGAGATGTGCGGATAGAAACGACCATTGTTGAGACAGCCAACCACTTCCTGAATGATGACCGCCATCTTCTCGTCCGCCGTAGTGTGTCTGGTGGCCCGTATGTAGTTTTTGGCGTTGTTGAAAAACGTGGAGGCATAGACATATTTGATTGCCTCAACCATTCTCCCGAAGCGAGCATCAGTGTCCAGCTGGTTGTTGGGTATCATCTTTGTTACATAAACGCTCGCGAAAGGTTCAAACATCGAGTCTTCGAGCATGCTTGAAGATCTTATGGCCAAGGGCGTGGGCACCTGGGCGATGAGAGCTCGTAGGTCGCCTACGAGTTGCGCTGGGAGCTCCGCCCTCTGAAAGGCATGTGCTATCAAATCATCACGCGCGTTGGAAAAGGCTATCTCGTGAAGATCATTCTGCTTCATGAAGCGATCGAAGGAATCAGTGCCTATTACTGTCAGCGTCGGAATGATGACATGAATATCAGGAAAGAATCGAGGTGCAACCTCAGTCTCAAGAACTTCCTTTATGTAGGCGAGCCCCTGGGCTTTTCCGCCAAGCGATCCCGAACCTATGTATGTAAATTTCTCTTTGCCGGTGAAGAAGTTGCGATCAAAACGGGTCAATTTTGCCTGGCAGGAGCTCTTGATACTTTTGGGCATTGGAGTTAACCATGACGGTCGCAAGATCGGGACGACGAGGGACGGCAATATTCAGGTCAGAGCCAGCCCCGATCCTTGCAGGCCTGAACCACGCGGACCACGGCAATGTAGTAGGCCGCATCCCGCATATACATCTTTTTCTTCTTGGCGAACTGCACAACTTCATCAAATGCAGAAGTCATCTTGACGTCAAGTTTGCCCAGCACTTCATCCTTTTCCCAGTAGTAGTTCATGTTGCTCTGGACTTGCTCGAAATAGCTACAGATAACACCTCCGGCATTTGCAAGGAGATCCGGGATCAGGAAAATGTTCCGTCTTGCGATTACCTTGTCAGCCTCCGGCGTCATGGGACCATTGGCTGCCTCGGCAACAATCCTGACGTTTTTGCTCATTCTTTCCACGTTATCGGACGTGATCTGATTTTCTAGGGCAGCAGGAATGAGAATCTCCACGTCTTGTTCTATCCAAGCCTCACCCGGAAGGAGTTCGTAACCTTGCTCGAGAGCACGATCTTTCTGGATACTGCCAAAGCGGTCGGTGATGCCTAGAAGAGCCTCGAATTCAACCCCTGACTCTTTCTTGAAACAGTACGAAGTCTGGTCTTTCTGATCCCAGCATGCAACGGAGGTTACCTTCCCACCCAGCTGCTTGAATAGATCGACCGCAGGTTGACCGACGTTTCCGAATCCCTGAACACTGGCTCTCGTCTGCTCGGGTCGGAGTCCGAGCTCCTTCAGAGCTTCACGAATCAGGAAAACCACACCGAAACCTGTAGCTTCCTTCCGCCCAAGAGAGCCTCCCAGGCTCACTGGTTTACCGGTGATGAAGCCAGGAAGCCTCTGTCCACGAATAGCTTCAAACTCGTCAAGCATCCACACCATGTGCTGGCCGCTCGTCATGACATCCGGGGCAGCGACATCCACTAGCGGACCCAGGTCTCTGGATATCTGGCGCACCCACCCCCGACAAATCTGCTCCTGCTCTTTCGTGCTCAGATTGTGAGGATCGCAGACCACGCCGCCGTTACTGCCGCCCAAGGGGATGTCAACGACAGCACATTTCCACGTCATCCACATGGCCATTGCCCGGACTATATCTATCGTCTCCTGGGGGTGGAAGCGAACCCCGCCCTTTCCAGGTCCTCTGGCATCATTGTGCTGGACTCGGAAGCCGCGAAAGATTTTTACACTGCCGTCGTCCATTCGGACAGGTATGCTGAACTGATACTCTCTCACGGGATAACGCAGAAAATCCCTTGTGGCCTGGTCCAGCTCCAGCATGTCTGCAATCCTGTCAAACTGAACTTGAGCCATTCTGAAAGGATTAAACGACTTACCACTCATCGGGCTTTTCCTTTCCCCTTGGCAGCCCCCGGCGGGACCCCGACACTTATGAAGTCTACTCGGTCAGTCTATTGACAAGAGAAAAAATGCACAAACCTAGAAACTACTGATGCCCGGAGGAGCCTTCTCATACTGCGAAGGCATTGACCAGTTTGGCTCTCGTAAGCCTCCTCGATTGAACAAGATACCTTCTAGGGTCTCGGGTGTCAAGAAACGATTCCAGAAAGAGCTTCTCCCTGCTACTTCCAGGAACCGGCTCGCAGAGCAGGCGTCATGCATTGTCACGGAACGATTCAGTGTCAAGAGGCGATTCTAGTAAATGCCTCCCAAAAGATCCGCAAACATTTTCCGCAACCGCTTTTCCTGAAAAGAAGAGGTCAAAACCCTTTGACTTAGCGAAGGTTGGTCGCTAAAATTATAGCTTTATGGGAGTAGTTGCTTAACTGCTCTCAAGCTCATCGAATTGCTGTCGTGCCATTTTCACTACCCTGACCAAGGAGGATCCTATGGCAGATTACGTCTCCGACTTAATGGCACAGGTAAAGGCGAAGAATCCAGCCGAGCCGGAGTTCCATCAGGCGGTCGAAGAAGTTGTAAGATCCCTTGCGCTTGTGATGGAGCGTCACCCTGAGTATCGCAAGGCCAAGATTCTGGAGCGTATTATTGAGCCCGAACGTGTGATTATGTTTCGAGTCCCCTGGATGGATGACAGCGGCAACGTTCACGTGAACAGGGGTTTCAGGATTGAGATGAACAGTGCAATAGGACCTTACAAAGGTGGGTTACGGTTCCATCCCACTGTGAATCTCGGGATCCTCAAGTTTTTGGCCTTCGAACAGGTATTCAAGAACGCGCTGACGACTCTCCCCATGGGCGGGGGAAAAGGTGGCAGCGATTTTGACCCCAAGGGAAAGAGTGATAATGAAGTGATGAAGTTCTGCCAGAGCTTTATGAACGAGCTCTTCCGACACATCGGCCCGAACACAGACGTTCCTGCGGGAGACATCGGAGTGGGAGGGCGCGAAATCGGTTTCATGTTTGGGCAGTACAGGAAACTACGAAATGAGTTTACGGGAGTCCTCACAGGCAAGGGATTGACCTGGGGTGGGTCTTTGATTCGCCCCGAGGCGACTGGCTATGGCGCTGTCTATTTTGCCTCGGAGATGCTCTCAACAAGAAACGAAACGTTGAAGGGAAAGACGTGTCTCGTTTCTGGAAGCGGCAACGTAGCGCAGTACACCATAGAGAAAATCAATCACCTTGGCGGCAAGGCGGTGACTCTGTCTGATTCCCACGGCTACATCTATGATCCAGAAGGAATCGACGAGAAGAAGCTCGCCTTCGTCATGGATCTTAAGAACGTGCGGCGTGGCCGCATCAAGGAGTATGCGGACAAGTACAAGGGCATCACGTTTACTCCTTTTGATCCAAACCTGGACTACACTCCGCTCTGGAATCACAAAGCTAATTGTGCGTTCCCGAGTGCCACTCAGAATGAAATCAACGTCAAGGACGCCAAGAATCTCGTCAAGAACGGTGTCTATGTTGTGTCTGAAGGTGCCAACATGCCGACGGTGGCCGAAGGCGTGAACGTTTTCCTGGAGGCAAGGATTCTCTATGGCCCCGGCAAGGCCGCAAACGCAGGCGGGGTAGCTACTTCCGGGCTTGAAATGACGCAAAACAGTATGCGTCTCAGTTGGACGAGAGAAGAAGTGGACAACCGCTTACAGATGATTATGAAGAGCATCCATCAGGCGGCTTGGGAAGCTGCAGAAGCTTACGGAACCCCGGGCAACTACGTCGACGGTGCAAACATAGCCGGGTTCCTCAAAGTGGCTAG
>Ga0315291_10000685_pt1 | contig 45068 bp, 31 predicted proteins | sample YL17G12_20_MG_FD_203070 | JGI IMG/M metagenome (GOLD analysis project Ga0315291, IMG submission 203070) | Sediment microbial communities from Yellowstone Lake, YNP, Wyoming, USA - YL17G12_20 | ecosystem: Environmental > Aquatic > Freshwater > Lake > Sediment | place: USA: Wyoming | collected...
AGGCTTCGCAGGCGATGCACCGCTCGATCTGATACGTGTGAAAGCCCCGGTAGCGGCTCTGCAAGGCCGGCGCCACGTCCGGGTACTGCACCACTACCGTCCGGGCAAAATGGTACGGCAGCGTCACGCGCAGACCCGCCGCCACCGTCCGCACCGCCCGACCGATATTGCGAAAATACACCATAAGCTCCAAACCTTTGCCAGGGCCGCCCTTTATACTGGGCCGGCTCCCGGAAAACAAGCGGGTAGAGACGCAAAATCCTGCGCTTCCGCGAGGCAGCCTCTCTCGCCTGTCATACCAGCATTCATGGTTCTTTGTTCGCTCCATCACTCTACTCAAAGTCCAGCTCGATGCTGTGGACGCGGCCATCCAATTGGCTCCGGAGTCGAAAGCCGCTTTTGCGCAGCACGGCCAGCATCGCCCGATTATCCACCAGCACCTCGGCGGTGAATCCTGCAATTCCCTGGCCCCGGGCAATAGTGGCAAGGTACTTCAACAGGAAGGTTCCAATGCCCCGGTTCTGCCAAGGGTCCCGCACGATGAAGGCGACCTCGGCGTGATTGGTTTCCGGATTCAGGTAATACCGGCCGACGGCGATGATCTCCTCCCCATAGGCCTCCGGTATCGTTCCCACAATGGCCATTTCGTCGCGATAATCGACATACACGAGGTCCTGGACCCGCCGCTGCGGCAGCCGTGCCACGCCCGACATAAAGCGATAGTACATGGTCTGCTTCGAAAGCGAACGGAAGAGATCCCGCATGCGTGCTTCATCCGTTGGATGCATCGGGCGAAAATTGACCAGCGTTCCATCGCCGAGCACGGTGGAACTTCTCAACAGCGGCGGTCCAATGTGTATCTTGCCCTCGATGGTCGCCAAGTCCGAGCTGATATAGCCGCGCTCGATCGCCTCGCGCAACAGTCCGGCCCGGAAGTCCGGGTGCGCGATGCTGATTAACGCCATGGCACGCTCCTGCAGGCTTTTGCCATGCAGGTAGGCCACGCCGTGCTCGGTGACCACGTAATGCACTTCGAAGCACGTGGCCGCGACGGCGGCCCCGTCGCTGAGGCGCGGCACAATTCGCGACCAGCTTCCGTCCGAGCGGGTGGATTCCAGCGCGATGATCATCTTGCCTCCCCGCGCCCGGGCGGCTCCATGGACAAAGTCCGCATGGCTGGCCATGCCGGAGAATCCCGTCTCCGGCGAGTGGGCACAGACCTGCCCCATCAAATCGATCTCCGAGGCCAGACCGATAGCCACCATGTTTCGCTGGCGACTGATCACGGCGGGATCGCTCACATACTCGGCACAGCGGAAAGAAAAGGCGGGATTCTTATCGAGGTAGCGGTAGAGCTTTTTCGTGCCCAGACACATGCTGCAGACAATCTTGCCGCGGTCGTTGCTCTTGCGAGCGCCGGTGATCGCTCCGGCTTCGAGCAGCTCGATGATCCCGTCGCTCACCACCTCGGCGTGGATGCCCAGATCGTGCTTGTTCTTGAGAAACTCCAACAACGCCTGGGGAATCCGATGGACGGGGAATTGCAGGGTGGAGCTGTCCGGGATCAGAGCGGCCATATATTCGGCAATCCGGTGCGGCGTGTCGCCCGGGTCCGGCAGGGCGGTCTCCAGGAGAGGCTCTTCACAGGGCACGAGCACATCCAAATCGTGCACGCGCATCAGGCCGTCGCCCGTGGTCCACGGCATCTGCGGGTTCACTTGCGCGACGACGAGACTGGCGTTCTCGGCCGCACTCTTGGTCACATCCACGGAGATGCCGAGTGAGCAAAGACCATGCTCGTTGGGCTCCGTCACCTGGATCAGAGCAACGTCAATGGGCAGGTGTCCGGAACGAAACAACTCGGGGATATCCGAGAAGAGGATCGGTGTATAATCGCCCAGACGGTTGCGCATATCGGTGTCCACGCCGTCGGCAATGAAGAAGGGCTTGAGACGGAAGCGCTGCGCCAGCTCCTTGTGACGGCAGGCCGGCTCCCCCAGCGTGACCAGGTGAATGATCTCCACGTCTTCGAGTTCGTCGGCACGGCCCAGCAGCGCGGCGACCAGAGCCTGCGGCTGCCCACAGCCCGTGCCAATGAACACCCGCTGGCCGGGTTGAATGCGTCCTACCGCCTCTTCGGCGGACAGGACCATGCTCCGGTAGCTTTCCAGCGAGCCGGACACCGCATTTTGGGTATCACGCAAGGCGTTCATCTCTCATTGCCGGTTGTGAAAAGGGTCATCCTCGCGTCGACCACCATCGCCTCCGTTCCCACGGGGCCGACGAGGTACGGGTCAATGCTCAACTCCCTGACCTGCGGGAAATCGGTCGCCAACTGGCTGATTCGCTGCAGACCGCCGACGATGGCCGAGACATCGACGTTTCCCGGGCCCAGGATGCCCTGCAAAAGCACGTACGACCTGGTTTCCGAAAGCATCTGCATGGCTTCCTCGGCTGTGACAGGGGCGAGGTGACGGCAGACATCCTTCAGCCGGTCGACAAACGTGCCGCCCAGTCCGAAGACCAGCAGCGGACCGAACTGCGGGTCGCAGGTCATGCCCAGGACGACCTGCAGCCCGTGGCCGCACATCTTTTCCACGTACACCCCTTCGACGGATATGTTGGGCGCGCGGCGGGCAACCCGAAGCGTCAACAGATCAAAAGTGTCCCGGACGTCCTCGGCGCTGGCAATATTCAGCTTGACGCCGCCGACGTCCGACTTGTGAAGAATGGCCGCCGAGACCACTTTCATCGCGACGGGAAAGCCAACGCGTTCGGCAATCTCGACGGCCTCCTGAGGTGAACTGGCCATAGCGCCGTCCGGAACGTTCAGGTCGTAGGCGCGCAGGATGTCCTTGGTCTCGACCTCGTCGATCCGCACGCAGTTCGTTCGGACATGGCGCATGATAATCCGTTCGACCCGGCGTCGATTCACCGGAAACCGCGTCACCACGTGTTCCGGCCGATGTCGCCAGAGCTGGTATTCGTACATGGCGTGCAGCGCGGCCACCCCGCGCTCGGGAGAGGAATAGACCGGCAGATTCCGACCGTGCGATTGCTCGCCAGTCGGCTCGCCGAGGAAGACGAGCAACAGCGGCTTGTCGCCGTTCGTTTGCGTGGCAATGGCGCGGATGGTCTCGGCGGGCTGCGTCATAGCGTGCGGTGTCAGAATAACGATGATGGCATCGACACTCTCGGCCTGCTGCGAAGCACTCACCGCGGCGGCATACCGTTTGGGATCGGCGTCCCCCAGCACATCGACCGGATTGCAGGTGCCGGCCGACGGCGGCAGCTCACCCTTGAGCTTCTCCATGGCCTGGCCGTCCAGCCGCGCCAATTTCAGCGAGGACCGCTCGACGGCGTCGACCGCCATGACCGCCGGGCCCCCGGCGTTGGTGATAATCGCCACGCGGTCGCCGCGCGGAAGAGGCTGCCGGGAGAAGGCCAAGGTATAGTCGAACAGAGCGTCGAAACTCTCGACCCGGATGATGCCGGCGCGCTTGAATGCCGCCGCATAGGCGGTATCCGCCCCCGCGAGATTACCGGTGTGCGCACAGGCGGCCCACATCCCGGCTTTCGTAACCCCCGCGCGCAAGAGGATGAACGGCTTGGACGACGTGACGGCGCGCGCGGCGCGAATGAACTCGTCTCCGCAGGTAATGCTCTCAAGGTAGCCGATGACCACTTTCGTCTGTTCGTCCGCCGCCAGGACCTTCAAAAAATCCTTTTCATCGAGGTCGGCCTTGTTGCCGATGCTGACGACTTTGCACAGACCCATGCCGCGCGCCTGGGCCCAATCCAGGACGGCCGTGCACAACGCCCCGGACTGGGAGATGACGGAGATTCCGCCCGCTTGGGGCATGGACCGTGAAAAGGAAGCATTCAGGTGGTGGCTCGTGTTGATCACGCCGAGGCAGTTGGGACCGAGCAGCCGGACACGCGCCTGGGCACAACACTGCGCAATCTCGGACTGCATGAGAGTTCCCCGCGACCCGGTTTCTCCGAAGCCCGCCGTGAGGACGACGATCGCTTTCGTGCCCACCCGGATGGAGCTTCTGACGGCATCCGCGACCGCGGGTGCGGGCAGGGCGATGAGGGTGAGATCGACCGGGCTGCCATAATCCGCGATGGTGTGATAACAGGGGAGCCCCAGTACCTCATCGGCCGCAGGATTGACGGGGATAATCCGTCCTTCAAAGCCGCCGCCCGTGAGGTTGGACAGCACCTCATGACCTACTTTGCCCGCAGTTCGTGAGGCACCGATCACAGCCACCGATTTCGGGTAAAACAGAAAATCCAGCATGGGGTGTAGTAAGGCTTAGAACAGACCTCGGACCTTGCCCGTCTCGACATCGACATCAATATATCGGAACGCAGGGTCCGAGGCCGTACCAGGCATCAATTTGATATCGCCCGCAATCGGCACGATCAGGCCGGCTCCCTTGTAGATGCGAAAGTCACGAATCGGGAGCTCCCAGTTCGTGGGTCGCCCCTTGAGATTCGGATCGTGGGACAAACTCAAATGCGTTTTGACCATACAGATGCCGAAACCGGCCAAGTTCCCGTTGCTCGCCTCGAGCATCTCGGCTTTTTGGGCCGCGGTGGGACTGTATGTCACGCCGTTGGCTCCGTAGATCTCCTTCGCGATGATCTCAATCCTCTTACGCAGCGACGCGTTCTGCGGATACAGGAACCGGAAGTTGTTCTTCTCCTGGCAGGCCTCCACCACGGCCTCGGCCAGCTCGAGCGCTCCTTCACCACCCCGGCGCCAGTGGTCGGATACGGCGGCGAATGCTCCGTTTTGCTCGGCCACCCGCCGGACCAGCTTGATTTCCGCTTTTGTGTCCGTATGAAAGCTGTTGATGCAAACGACGGGGCGCACGCCGCTCTTTTTGACGATGTTGATGTGTGCCGCCAGATTCTCGCAGCCTTTTTCCAGCAGCTCGAGATTCTCCCGCGTGTATTCTTCGCCCAGAGGCACGCCGGGCTTGACGGCGGGACCGCCGCCGTGCATTTTCAGCGCTCGAATGGTGGCCACGACCACCACGGCATCCGGCCTCAGGCCGGAAAAACGGCACTTCAGGTTCCAGAATTTCTCGAAGCCGATGTCCGCGCCGAAACCGCTCTCCGTCACGTGATAATCGGACAGCTTCGTGGCCAGCAGGTCGGCAATGATGGAGCTTTGCCCGATGGCAATGTTGGCGAACGGGCCGGCGTGGACAAAGACCGGCTGTCCTTCGATGGTCTGGACCAGGTTCGGATTGAGCGCCCCGACCATCCACGCCGTCATGGCGCCGGCAACATCGAGGTCCGAGGTCGTGACCTCATGGCCTTTGCGGTCGTAGGCGACGACCATTCTGCCGATCCGTTCGCGCAGGTCTTTCAGGTCCCGGGCGACCGCCAGAATGGCCATCAGCTCGCTGGAGACCGAGATGTCAAATCCCGATTCCATCTCGAAGCCGTCCATCTTTCCGCCCTTGCCGATCGTGACGTTGCGCAGGGCCTGAGCGCAGAAATCCATGACCCATCTCACTTGAATGCGAGCGGGGTCAATATCCAGCCTGCGCAGATTGCTCTCGGCAAGACGGGCATCGTCGTAATTTCTTTCGTGCTGCATCCGCGCGGTCAGGGCAACCATGGCAAGGTTGTGAGCGTTGGTGATGCAGTCGATGTCTCCGGTGAATCGAATTGAGAAGGGCACGAGCGGGATACACTGGGCCAGGCCGCCGCCCGCGGCGGAGCCTTTGATGTTAAAAGTGGGGCCCCCGCTCGGCTGGCGGATGGCGCCGGTCACGCGCATTCCCAATTTGCCGAGTCCCTCGACGAGCCCGATCACGGTCGTGGTCTTGCCCTCGCCCAGCGGCGTCGGCGTAATCGCGGTGACGTCAATATACTTGGCCGTAGGGTTACCCTGCACGCGGCGGATGGCCTTCTGATAGTCAACCTTGGCCAACTGCGGGCCCATAGGGATCAGCTCGTCCTCTTTCAAACCGAATTCCTGCGCCAAGCGCCCGATGGGTATCATGAATTCTTCGGCGGCTTCGGCGATTTGCCAGTCTTTCATCGTGACCGGATCCAGGGCCGGGCGCTGTGCATCAGGATGCACCACCTTACGAGCCTGGGCGGAGCCCGGCTTCTCGCCGTGGCCGGTCCGCGAGCCGTGCTTCTTGGAAGAGCCGTCCCCGTGGAACTTTTCTACGGATGTGCCGGGTTTGCGGGACAGTCGAACCTGTTTGAAGTTCTTCGCATTCTGCGACGCTGTCGGGCTGTGCCTCATAAAACACCCACCTCAACTAACATGATGTGTTCCGTTCCAATCGCGCAAACCATTTCGTTCCTCGAAGGTCATTCAAGGCCCCTGCTTATCCGAAGCTTATGAAAAGTGCGCCCTTGGAACTATTGTGGAAACCCCGTACGAAACGAGTTTTTTTGCCGGCCGTATCTGCCGACCATGAGGCCTGCCAAGTCCCCCTTTCCTTTCGTGAATAGCATGGCCGTGCGGCTCTTGCCCAATTCCCACCGGCGTGTGCCGCATTCAGTGGGATTCCGCGCAAGGTGAGATAAACCTCTGTGGAAAGGCCGTGCGGGGGGCTGTGACTTGCCGAAGTGGCCGCGCAGACGATTTCTGTGACGCGAACTGGGCGCCGGGTGCTCCGGCGCATGCCCCACGTAAATGGCCACGATCGGATAGCTATTTCGCAATTGGGGCGGTGTCTTTACCGGGGAAAACCGTTGTGGAAACTACGTATATGTCTTTCGGCCGCCGAGGGTGTTCCCTGAAGATGGGCCTCAGCACTCCGTCCAGCCCATCGCCGTGGATTTCTTGACCAGGTCCACGAGGTTATCGACGCCGAGCTTGCGCATGACCCGGCTGCGATGCACCTCGATCGTTCGCTCGGAACGCTCCAGGATGTACGCGATCCGCTTGTTACTGATGCCTTCGAGGATCAGACACAGGACGATGCGCTCGGTCCTCGTGAGCGGCTTGCCTACGAGCGGATCGTGCAGCTCGGCTTCCTTCAAAAGAGCGGATTCGACGAGGCTCAGGAGCCGGGTCTCATCCACGGGTTTCTCGATGAAGTCGAAGGCGCCGATTTTGACGGCCTGCACAGACATCGGGATGCTCCCGTAGGCGGTCATCATGATCACGGGGATCCAGGGGAAGGCGGCCCGGACCTCCTGCAGGAGCTCCATCCCATCCTTCCCCGGCATCTTCACGTCCGTGATCAGCACGTCACAGCCTTCCGCCAGGTCGCGGTTCTGAGCTTTGAGCTCTTCGAGACAGCTCGCCACATCGGGGAAATCGACGCAGTCGTACTTCGCTCGCCTCAGGATGGCGCAGACCGCCGCCCGGATGCACTCATCATCGTCCACCACAAACACACGCGCTACAGCACTATCGTTCATGGACACTATACCATCATCCGCCCGGAAGCGTTCAGGATCCGTAGACCTTCAGAAAACTGTCCGAGTAGATCTGTTTGTTCATCAGCATCTCGGCAGTGGCGACGCCATTCATCAGCTCCCGGTCGCACACATCCACGATGGCCGAATCCAGGCCGTGGGAGATAGCCATGATCAGGAATACGCGATTGATGAGACCCCGTTCGGTGGCTCCCTGCGACAGATTCGACAGGCCGATGGTCATGTGGGGTGCGGGGTCCGACAGGAACTTGATCTGGTCCATCGCCGCCAGGATACTGCTCGGCTGCACCTGGGCGTTCGGCACCTTGACCGGCAGGACGATGGTGTCGATGAACAGCCGCTGTGTGTCGAAGCCAAGCTCCGCGGCCCGGGAAATGATCTGCGCCGCGATCTCGACCCGCGTGTCAATGTCCTGGGGGACGCCGTTCTTGTCCATCGTCAAGGCGATGATGTTCGCCTTTGGCCCGGCGGACTGGGCCATCGCCACATATTTGTCGAAGATCTGCTCGTCGCTCTTCTTGTTCAGGGGCGTGGAATTGAGGATGAGGCCGTTTTGAGCGTTGATGACTTTGAGCCCCGCCGCGATGACGGCCGGCTTCTGTGAGTCCAGGCTCAGCGGCGTGGAACAGACTTCCTGGATGGTCTCGATCAGCCATTGGATGGCCCCTTCCTGGTCCGCCGCCGCCGTACCGACGTTTACATCCAGATATGCAGCCCCGACCTGCGTCTGGCGAATGGCAAGGTCCTGGATGACCTTCTTATCCTTGTCGGCTATCGCCTGTTTCACATCTTTGAACATGCCGTTGATACGTTCACCGATTAGAATCATACTGCAGCCCCTTCCAATGTCGCGTAGACCCGTTCACTCTGGCCGGATTCACCGCGAGCCGTTCCAAATACCGTCAATGAAGTTTCTGACCGTCGCCACCGCTTTCGGATGTCTCATGCGGATGATATCGACACCCGCCTGGAGCAGGCAGATCGCCGTCGCCGCCTCCCACATCGGTCCTCTGTCCTTCAGGTCGCCCCAGCCCGGCGCCTCGGCCAGCTTGGCCTCTTTGCAGCGCCAGGATTCGTACCCGACGTCGCAGATGGCCGGCATCATCATCATCTTGTCGCCCCCGAGTGCCGCCAGCCGCTGGCGTTCCTGGATGGAATAGGCGTATTCGATGCCGTAGCCCAGGGCACCTGTGGACTGGAACGTCACGACTCTTTCCAGCGGGAACCCCATGTCCGACACGAGGATGTTCACCTGCTTGGCGATGTTGATGTCCAGAGGCGCCTCCGTGATCAGGCAATGGTCGTCGGCCATGGCGATGGCCGTGAGAGACTTGTAGTTGTCCTCGGTCGCCGTGCCGATCAGGCACTTCTGACCCTTCGCCGCTCCGCTGACCTTGGGCATGACCTCGTTGTCTTTCTCATCGTTGCCGCAGCCCCACAGAACCAGGGGAACGTCCACCGCTCGGAGCACGGCCTGCGTGACTTTCACGGCGTGGCTCGCGTCCTTGTTCGCCTTGTCGGGGTGAATCCCGTCGAACTTGAGGCAGATCAAATCCGCCCCGAACTCTTCCATACACTGCCTGGCCCAGTCGGCGGGGTTGTCCGCCACGGCGGCAAACGGTTCGAGCAGAGAATCGGGCCAGTCCTCGGGCCGAACATCGAGCACGTCCATGGCAATCACCGGCCGCCGCCCGGTATCCGACGCCGAGCCGCCGTAGACCACGTTGCGCGAGCCGCCCACGGTCACGGTACGCTTTCGGGTCCCGCCGTTGTCGCTGGTCGCGCCGAGTGTAATGCGATTCACGCAACCGGTAAAACCTTCCACAATTTCCGGAACAGGCATTGGGAATCCTCCAAAACCTCGTCTACTTAACGCTTGGATGTCAGTTTCGTTTGGGATGCGGCGAGCAGACGCTCCACCATCGCCCGCACGGTCTGAAACGCCGAGCTGTCACCGGGAAGCGTAAACACGTTGTCGCCACGTCTGGATGCGTCCAGCACGGCCGCATCCTCTGGCACGCAGGCCAGCACCTCCAGGGGTTCCGATCCCTCTCCCTGGGGATAATCACATTCGGTCTTGCTCCACAGAACGCCGGTTTTTCTTACGACGATCGGCAGTTGTTTTGCCAGCTCGAAGATGCGCCGGGCGGTCAGCGCTCCGACCGAGGTCGCTTCCGCGACGATGCACAGCAGGTCCACGTTGTTCGTCGTGCGGCGGGACAGGTGCTCCATGCCGGCCTCGTTGTCGATGATGACGAACCGATACTTTGAGCTCAGCTCATCGAGGATGCGCCGGAGCAGATTATTGACGGCACAGTAGCATGACGGTCCCTCCGGCCGGCCCATTGTCACCAGGTCGAACTTACCAGTCTCGGTAATTGCCTGTTGCAGGCCGTATTCGAACGTGCGTACCCGGTCCATGCCTCCCGCGTTGGCGGGCTTGGCGCGGGCGTGCTCGCGAATCTCGGCGACCGTGACACCCGGCTGCACGCCGAGCGCCAGGGCCAGACACGAGTTGGGGTCCGCGTCGATGCAGAGGATCGATCCGCTGTCGGGCCGCTCCAGAATCGCCCGGACCATCATGGAGGCAACGGTCGTTTTGCCCGAGCCGCCCTTGCCGCTTACGGCGATTGTTACAGTCATGATTCTTGTTTCCTAAGTAATGGGACCTGTGGGACTCATGGGACCTATAGGACCTGTGTTTCCTGTTCCGGGCCGGCACTCTCCGACCCGAACGGACGGAAAGAGCGAGAGGTCCGTGTGAGGCAGGAACCGGGCCCGGACGAACTCTTCCATATAGCTGCGATGGCTCATCAAGTCGAAGTAGGTCATGCTGCCGGCGATCTCTTCCGCCCGCTGGAGGGCTCCCCGGCTCAACAGCGCCATCTTCGCTCCGGCAATCGAGGTATTGCCCACGAACCGAATCTTCTCCACGGGCACATCCGGCAGCATCCCGATGGTCACGGCGTGCCGGACGTTCAGAAAATTGCCGAAACCGCCCGCCAGATAGACCGTCTCCAGATCGTTTAGCTTCGTCTGCGTCGAATCCATCAATACGCGTATGGCGGCAAAAACACCGGCCTTGGAGCGCAGCAGGTTGTGGATGTCCGCCTGCGTGATGGCGATTCCCTGCCTGCCGTCGGCCGGCGGGACCAGTTGGTACTGGCGGCCCTCGTCGCCTGCGGTCAGGCCCGGGTCACGATTGTCCGTAAGCCGTCCCGTCCGGTCGATCACGCCGTGGGTGTAAAGCTCGGCCAGCAGGTCCAGCAGGCCCGAGCCGCAGATACCGGCCGGTGGCGCACCTCCAATTGTCTCGTAGTGAACGCGGCCGGGTCCCAGATATTCGATTCTCTCGATCGCTCCGGCCCCGGCCCGCATGCCATGCTTGATGCCGCTCCCCTCAAACGCCGGACCGGCGGAGCTGGAAGCACACACCAGCCAGTCTCGATTGCCCAGGACGACCTCGCCATTGGTCCCGATATCCGCGAGAAGCGCGATACCGGATTGGGCAAACATGCCCGTCGCCAGCACGCCCGCCACGATGTCGCTGCCCACATAGGCAGCCACGCCCGGCAGGCAATAGAGCAGTCCGCGCGGATGGATCTCGATGCCGATCTCGGCGGCCCGGATGGGCGGCACGAAGTTGGCGGATGGCACGTAGGGCTCCCGCCGGATGCGACGGGCGTCGAGATGGAGCAGAAAATGAATCATCGCTGTGTTGCCCGAACAGACCACGGCGGTAATCTGCTGTGGAGTGATTTGTTGTCGGGCGGCCCGCGCCACGATCAGATGATTTATGTCCTTCACAATGCGGTTTTGCAGCTCGCCGAAGGCGTGGTTCTCTTCCGCATAGATGATGCGCCGGATGTAGTCCTCGCCGAAAGTCAACTGGCTGTTGTACATGGCTTCCGTATCGAGTGTCGTGGCCGTTGCCAGATCGACCAGATGGGCCACCACGGTCGTCGTGCCTACATCCACGGCCACGGCAAAGTTCGTGCGGCTCTGATCGCCCCCCTCGATGTCGATGACCTCCGTCGTGCCGCCGCGGCGGCCAATGGTGACGGTGGCTTTATACCTGCCGTCCATCAGCACACCCGGCAGTTTCTGAAGGATGCGCAAGCCGGCCTGTAAGACCGGCGCATCGATCTGCTCGCGGATCGCCAAATACAGACGCTCGTGGTCGGCCGTATGGTCCTGAACGCTGGGCGGCGTCATCTCAACGTACAGCTTGCGCACGAGCGGATCGAAAGCGAATGCGGCCCTGCGTTCGTCACCCGCCGGCGCGCCGAATCGCTGGGTATTACTGTCCATGAGGATGCGGCCCGCCGTCAGAGCGTGGGAATTCGGAACCGTGACCGTCATGTCGGAAAGGACCTTGGTCTGGCACGCCAGAACCACCTTGTCACGCATCTCCGCGGCCGTGAGCAGGCTTGTCGGCTCGGCCTGAAACCGGCCTTCATCGACGACAACCTTGCACTTGCCGCAATGGCCGTCGCCCCCGCAGACGCTGCTCAGGTACAGTCCCGCCTTGTGAGCCGCATCGAGCAGAATCGCGCCCTCTCCGACCTCGACTTTCAAGCCGCTCGGGTCGAAATGGACCTTGCATTTTTTCCTTTTGTCGTCTTCCATTGAGATTCAGCACTGCCGTCTTGGAATATGCGCCGGTTTGTCATCCTGAGCGCGGCGCGGCCTCCGGCCGCAACCAAAAATGCTTGCTAAAAAAACAAGATGTTGCGCCTTTGCAGCGAAGGATCTGGGTCGCGAACTGAAACTTGCCTGTTGTCGCGTGCAAGTCTCTCGTTCGCAGGCCAGATGCTTCACTCCACTTCGTTCCGTTCAGCATGACAGTGTGTCACTCCCTTCCGGTGAGTCACTTCCAGACTTCCTGAAGGTACTTGGGCAGCATGGAGCACTCTCTCGGTCCCACGAGAACTTCCCAGTTGGTGGCCTCTTCGAGCTTGCCGCTCATCACCGCCACGTAGCCCGGGATGATCAGCTTGCGATGCTTGACCAGCTTCGCGACGTCATGCTTGAGCATGGCCTGCGCGACGCTCTTCTCATTGAGCTTGTCGCCGGAATAGGCCGTCAGCACGCTGGTGCCCTCGGTATCGACGACGAGAATATAGCTGGGCACCCGGCTGGCCTCCACGTCGGACTCCAGGGTGTAGTACGTCAGAGAGAAATTCGTGGTGAACATCAGCGGCGAATTCTCGTTCGGCTCACCAACCGCATAGACCTTCGGCTCGACCTGGACCGGCTTTTGCGGGTCGCTGAAGATGTTCGCCACCGCCGTCAGCAGAGGCAGGAGTACCCAGGGCTCGACCGTATCGAGGACCACAATGCTCGAGTATTTGCACGCCAGACTGATGGCGATTGCACCCTGCCGGCCGGCGTCGCCACCACCCACAAAGGATAACGTCGGATAGCCGAGCGGTCGGAAGACCTTCTTCAACGACAGCACCCGTACCCGCGAAAGGCCATACAATTGGTCGGCCAGGGTGGGGGCATCGAGGGTCAGCACAATGTTCTCCACACCCGCGGCCTTGATTTTCTCGCTGAGGTCGGCGAGTTCCTCGATCGACCCGGCCCGGGCCACGAGGGGACAGCCGGTATCCTTGGCGACCTTGGCCATGGCTTCCGCCGTATTCATGCGGGCCCCGGCCAGCAGCGGCACGGATTGTCCCACCCGTTTGGCTGCCGCCGCCATGACCGGCGGCGAGTCTGTCGCGAGGATCATGGCCAGGCTGGTGCTGTCCTTCACCGCCGCGCACACCTGTGCGAACGTGTCCGCCGAGCCGCTGTCGTTTACGACCGCGACGGCTCGGATCCCGATATGTGTTCCCACCCGCTCGAACTGAAGCGCGTTGACCGCTTGGATCCGCTCCTGCAACGCCTGCCCCGCGAGCTTGTCTGAGACCGTCGCCGCCACAACGGTGGGATTGTGGAATTTCTCATCGTGCCGGAACAGCACCGTCTCCTGGCCCACCTGGACCTGGGCGTCGCCGCTGCCAAACACGATCTTTCGCATCGGGGGCGCGGCGGCGGCCGCGAGTTTCTGCTTCGCCTCCTCGGAGACCTCCGGACAGGCTTCCAGCTTGGCACGCTTCTGGGCAAGCTGCATGGCGAACGCCAGGCACGTGGGCATGCCGCACTTCTTGCAGTTGGTCTTGGGAAGCAATTTGAAAATGTCCAAACCTGTCAAAGCCATATCGTCCTCACTTCATAGTTTCAAGTTGGAAGTGTCAAGTTTGAAGTCGGCTCTTGCTGGACACTTGAAACTTCAAACTTGAAACTTCACAATTTTTTAGAACATCGGGTCCATCGCAGTGACGGGATGACCCGCCTTGGTAATGAACTCCAGGACCTCCTCTTCGGTCGTGGCGTTCGTCTCATCGGCGATCTTGACCAGGAACTCCTCGCCGCCGAGCCCGAGTTCCTCGGCCCTCTTGACGAACGGTTCGCGAATCTCCTGCTTGAGCACCGTCGGCATCCACACGATGCGCCGGATGCCGCCCTCGGCGGCGATGAACTTCTTCGAGCCGATGTAATGCTTCGAATGGCCGATGAAGCCCGGCGTCTGCTGGCCACCGCCAACGGTGCCGGCGAGCGTGGAGAACTTCATGCCGCTCGGCGTCATCTCGGGGAACTCCCGGTTGACGATCATGATGCCGCCGGTCAGCGGCAGAACCGCGGCGATGCACTCGAAGCAGCCGCACGAGGTCATCGGATCGACAATCATGCTGTACTGGCTCATGCGCTCGATCTTGCCGCCGCTGGAGGAGACCACAAAGGCGTTGACCCTGTCCCACTGGCCGATCCGCGGCTCCAGGCACGCGCCCTTGGAGATCGGCTGGTTCGGTCCCGACGGCGTAATCTCGTGGGCGGCCCGGCAATCGAGCCAGCTATACGCGCCGCACAACCCGGGCCGCTCGGGGGAGACCACGCACACGTGGCTCGGTGCGAAGCTCTGGCACAGGGTGCACGAGTAAAACGTCTCCACGTCCTCGTCGGTCATGCCGGCCAGTCGGGCGTCGCGGTCGGCATACACGGCCAGCGCTTGCTTGCGCAGCGGGAGCACTTGCTCTTCCCTCGTATAAAGTTTCACCTGGACCTTGTCCAGAATATTGGAATACTCGTCGTGGTATTTGGCGTGCAGGAGCTTGCCGATGTGTTCGAGCCGGAACCCCGCCTTGGCGGCGCCATTGCTGATGCGCATCCAGTTGATATCGCGCTGGCCCATGTGCCAGATGCCCTGGGCCTCGTTGATGAAGGTGTGCACCTGCCGCTCGAGCACGGGCTCGAAGTCGGCCTGCATCTTGCGGCCCGCCACCTCGATGACAATTCCGAGCGGCAGCTTTCCGCCGGGCTCGACCGTATCGATATCGGGGCCTTCCAGCACGACGCGCCCGTCCTCGACCTCATCGAGCTCGCGCATGCGCAGCCACTCGAATCCGGGCGTCCGCTGCCCGCCGAACTCGCAGTGCATGTCCTCCTTGCGGATGCGCTCGCCCTCGAAGGCCGGACTGACCGGCACGGGGATCGGGATTTTCGACACCTTGACCTTCAGGCCGCGAACCTCGATCGCCTTCTCGACGATCTTGTCATAGGGAATCCGCGACACGACGTGCTCGTACGTGCAGATTCCGGTGGGCAGGATCTCGGGGATGTCGCTGTCGGCGATGACGGGAAAGCCGTAGTTGATGGCCCCCGCGGCCGTGGCGTACCACTCGTCGGTCACCTCCCCCAGAGCCATGACAAATGCGAAGATGCGATTCTTGTTATAGAGCAGGTTGCGCCGGTAATCGCCCGGCTGAACGCCGCCGAAGCTCAAGGCCGCCCGGCTGGCGAAACCGAGCGAGTAGATGGCGGCGCTAATGTCGCGGCCGAAGGGCACCAGACGCGTCTCCCAGCCCATCTGCACGCCGCCGGCCGCGAGCTGTTCGGCAAAACTGCTCCCGTTGTGGTGGGCGCACATGAAGACGTACAGGCTCCGCTCCTGCAGCTTGCGGGCGATCGTCACCGCCGTCTCGACATCCGGGGCGGCGCCGACGACGGCCGCAAAGCCCGGGGCCGTGCCGTCGACGAACTGAATCCCGCGCTCGCGCAGAATGACGTCATCGGCCGCCCCCAGCCAGATATCCTGCACCGGATGTGGTCCGATCAGGTACTTGCACGCCTCGATGACCTCCTCCGCGAAGAGGGTCGCCATGCCCGCATCGAGCGCCGGGCCCAGGTAGGGGGTCCAGAAGTCATCATCCACATACGGCGGCAGCAGTCCCCTGACCTCCTCCATGACCCCTTCCAGATCGGCCAGCGTCTCGACCGTTCGGCCGGTCATCGAATAGATAATGGGCAGATAATAACCTGTATTGGGGAACTCGACCTTCGAGTCCCGGCCTTTCTCCTGAATCGCCCGGGCCAGGAACTGCTGCGCCTGGCCGGCTATCTTGTGTGCACCGCGTATCGCCGAGGATGCAATGAGTCTCGACATTTACGAAACCTTTCTCTGTCCTTTCCCGTCGCCCTTGATTCCGATGCTGTCCGTGCTACTCCACCGCCAAAGCCCGCCGGTCGGCCATGTCGTACAACTTACGCTCTTTCGCCTTATTGATGCCCAGGGCGTCCCGCTTGCTCTCGATGTGAGCGAGGATCGTCTCGGCGGCCTTGACCGGGTCGGATTCGACGGCCCAGTGACCTCCGAACTCCTTTTCTATTCCGCGGAACAGATACTCACTGACGTTGGCACTGCCGGAGATGGGCAGCAGCTCTTCACCGAAGACGACCAGCAGGCCGCTGGCCACGAAGTATTGCCCGATGGCGATGGCCTTCTCACTGATCGATTCCAGGCACGCACCGGCCACCGGCAGCTCCGAGATGTCTTCCCCGAGGCCGCCTTCCCGCACCATCTCGCAGCAGGAGACGAGCAGGCGCGTGTTGTCCACGCAACTGCCGCAGGTCAGCACGGGTGGAATGCCCACCGCTTCGCAGACTTCCCGCAGGCCCGGCCCCGCCAGGTCCAGGGCCGTCCTCGGATTGGCCAGCCCCTGCTTGCCGCAGGCGATGGTCGCGCAGCCCGTGGTCAGCACCAGGACGTCCCTCTTGATCAGCTCGCGGGCCAGCGTCGTGTGCGTGAAATCCTGCGGCACCTTGGGATTCGTGCAGCCGACGATGCCGGCCACGCCGCGAATTCGGCCATTGATGATATTGTCGTTGAGCGGCCGGAAACTCGCCCGAAAACGCCCGCCCAGCATGTAGTTGATAGATTCGAAGCTGAAGCCGCCCACGACCTTTTCTTTATCCTTCGGGATGTCCACCTCGCCGCGGTTCTTGAAATTGGCGATGGCCATCCGGATCAATTCTTTGGCGGTTTTCAGCGCCGTTTTCTCCTCGATGGAAACGTGCTCCACGCCGGCGATTCTGCCCTTGTCGGCCGTAGTCACCAGCTTGGTGTGGTAGCACTTGGCCACTTCGGCCAGCCCCTGCATCACGCATTGGACGTCCACCGCCATCAGCTCGATCGCGCCGGTGGCGATGACCAGCTCCTGATTGAGGAAATTGCCGGCGATGGGGATGCCGTGCCGCATCAACAGCTCATTGGCCGTGCAGCAGGTCCCCGCCACGTTGATTCCTTTGGCCCCGACTTTTGCGGCCTCCGCCAGCAATTCCTTGTCCTGAGCCGCTGCCGCGATCATTTCGGAGAGAATGGGCTCGTGCCCATGCACGATGATGTTCACCTCGTCCGCCTTGAGCACGCCCATGTTCACTTCGCCCCGGCCCGGATATGGTGTGCCAAAGAGCACGTCCTGCAGTTCCGTGGCCAGCATGGCGCCGCCCCAGCCATCAGCGAGAGCGGCGCGGCTGGCCTGCAACAGCACATTTCGAAAATCCTGGTCCACACCCATCGTGCTGCGGTGCAGGGATTCCGTGACTTCCCGGTCCACAGCGCGGGGCGTGACCCGCAGCTTTTGCCAGATCTCCTGGCGCGGCTTGGGGGCCCGACGCGTCATGAGTTGTGTCCCTTCCGGCTTGCCGAACTCCGCCCGCGCGATCTCGCCGACGTCGGCGGCAATCTCCTGCGTCGATCGGCCGGCTGTTTGGACACCCAACTCCTTGGCCAGCTTGTGCAGCTTGGTGGTATCTTTGAGCCGATAGTCCGGTGCATCCCCCTTGGCGGTCGCCAGAAACACCTCGGCGACCGTGCGTCCGTGATCGCTATGGGCACTGACGCCGGCGGCAATCATCCGCAGGAAGTTTCGCGCGACGATGGTATCGACATCGGCGCCGCAGACGCCCGCCGACGCTTTCTTCGAGATGCGGCACGGCCCCATGCTGCAGATGCGGCAGCAGATTCCCTGCTTTCCGAATCCGCACTGCGGCAGTTGGGCGTCGAGCCTGTCCCAGGCATTCTGCTGGCCCAGTTTGGCCATGCGGCTGATCATTTCCTGGGCGGCTTTATCGATGCTGCGTTTACTCGGCTCCATTCCAATTCCTCACTGACCCACTATGTTTCCTTGTAGGGGCAGGCCCCCGTGCCTGCCCTGGGCAACCACAGGGGGTTGCCTCTACGGGCACGTGACGAGATCCACGAGGCGGCGCCTCGCTCTGTCCAATTCCTGCACCAGGGCCGCATCCGCCTGTATCACGGGCGACCGTTTCAAATCCGCCTCTTGGACCGACTTGCTGTACGCCAGAGTGCCCAACAGAGGGATGCCACTCAGCCCGGACCTGATTACGTCAACCTGAGCCGGCTCGGTGATCTTATTCGCAATAGCCCCGATACAACCGATCCCCAACTCTCTCGCCATAGCCGCAATGTTGGCGGCTACCTCGATACTCCGGCTGCCCGGCTCGACCACCACGACGAAGGCGTCCACACCTTGGACGCTCGCCCGACCCATGAATTCGACGCCCGCCGCCAGATCGACCAGAACCAGCTCCTGCCGCTGGAGAATCGTGTGTGTCAACAAGGCCTTCAGAAATGCCCCCTCGGGACAGGCACAGCCGCCGCCGGCCCGCGTCAGGGCCCCGAGAACGAGCAGCTTCACGTTGCCCACTTTGAGCCAATGCTCCTCGGGAAGGTCGCTCACGGCGGGGTTCAGCCGGAAGTAGGTTCCGGAGGCATCTCTCCTGACGCCGGTCCGTTCCTCGATCAGGTCCTTCATCTCGATCAGCGGCTTGGGACTCTGTCCGGCCGGCAAGCCAAACGCGGCGCCAAGGCTGAGACTGGGGTCCGCATCGATCGCCAGAACATCATGGCCCTCATTCGCGAAGAGCTGGGCCCACACGGAACAGACGGTCGTCTTGCCTACCCCTCCCTTGCCACCAATCGCTATCTTCATGCCCAACTGCAACTCGGCTGTCCTGGCTCAATAATAAAGCTACAATAATTGACATCGGATCCAGCTAAATCAAGGCTTGTCTACCGATATCCTCACGGGCGCAGGCGATTTATAAGAGCTTTCTTACAACGAAACGCCCACCTCTGATAATACCCGCCCCGACGAAGGTACCACTATTGTGGAAACCACGTATATCGGCCTGCGCCCCGCGCGGCGCCACCACGGAAAGACCGCTGCGAATCGCCCAGAGGTCTTGCCACCACGCTCCGTCACAGGACGGCACAAAACGCTAATTCGTTGTTCCTGCAATACTTACAACGACATTGATCGTCAGCATGGTGACCGCAAACAGGACATCCAACGATAGCTGCGCGGACGCACTCTGGTCAAGAAGAATTGAGGCCCGAGCCGGGAATTCTTCGCCCGCTGCCCAGATGATGAGTGTGAGCGGTATACGGGGAAGTACTAATAATTCGATCGACGCATCGCCAAAAGCTTGCGGCGCCGCATCCAAAGCATGCCCCACCTTGTGCAACGAAGGTGGGTCCGGTCCAAATACACGCGCCAGCTTTTCCACCGGAAGCTTGTGAGAACCACGAAAGAAGAAGCCGCCGGGGTCGAGCTTCTCGACGCTGACCAGTTTGCCGGTCAGCGGCAAGTCTCGGGCATTGATGAGATAGGCAAGAAGACTGAGTTGCTCGAGGTATCCGGGCGGCCGGACATTGGAGGCCTCCGCGGCAAGGCGGATGGTTCTCCGCGCCAGGTCGATGACATATTCACTATTTAGCAAGAAAACCGCGAAAGAATCGCATTCGGCCAAGTATCTGCACCTGGCTCTCTTTGCCGTTTCCTCACGGTTGAGTTTGGCGAGATGTTCCCAATGCCGCTCATGCACGTTACCATTCTCCTGAAATCAGAATGCCCATCCCACGCATATAAATCGCAGATAGACCCCACCTCAGTGTAAGGCCCAGAGGCTGCGCTATCCACGAGTATCTCGAGGAACTTGTTCTCTTCAGGAGTTCTGACCGTCGAGGACTTGTCCGGGCGAGCGCTGGCCAAGGTCGTCTGCGCGAGGCGCAATAAAAACAGCCGTGACTCACGGCGAATCGCCCGTGTACGTACTTTCCACAATAGTCCCCATCCGGCAGTTTTCCTATATTTCAAGTTGAATCAAGTTGATTTGATTAAAGGACAGTACGGATGAAGCCTCGCACCATGCCCAGCAGGCATGGCACCAATGCGACGGAGATTTACGAGCCTTTTCTCTGTGAGATCGAATCCGTCCGGGATTTGACGGGCATAGAGAAAGTGTTCCGGCTGGTTCGGGCGGACGGTCTGCCGTTCGGTCACAGGCCGGGCCAGTTCATGCAGGTATCCGTTTTCGGGGTCGGGGAAGCCCCGATCTCCGTGTCCTCTTCACCGACGCGCGGGGATTACCTGGAGCTGGCCGTCCGCAAGGTCGGCACACTCACGACGGCCATGCACGACCTGCGGCCGGGCGATTCCATAGGCCTGCGCGGGCCGTTTGGCACATCCTTCGATTGTTCCGCCTGGGCCGGCAAGGACCTTCTGCTCGTCTGCGGAGGTTGCGGCCTGGCCCCGATGCGGTCGCTGATTCAATACGTGGAGGACCGGCGGGGCGATTTCGGCCGGGTCACCATCCTCTATGGCGTCAAGTCACCGGGCGATATGCTGTACAAGGAGGACTTGGCACAATGGCGGCAGTCCGGCGCGTTCGCTTGCGAGATAACGGTTGACAATGTTCCGGCCGGCACGCGCTGGGACGGCCACGTGGGGCTGATCACGAAGCTGATTCCCCCGTTGCAGATCGACCCGGATGGCACCGTCGCCGTGGTGGTCGGCCCGCCGGTGATGTACCGGTTCGTGATCGACGAGCTCCATGCGAAGGGATTGCGCGACAGCCGGATCATCATCTCGCTGGAACGGCACATGAAATGCGGCATCGGCAAATGCGGGCACTGCGCCATCGGCCACCTATATTGCTGTCTCGACGGACCGGTATTCCGATTGGATACCCTCCCCAACCTTTGTGAAGTCCTATGAGAAGAGTCCTGACAACCTGCCCCTATTGCGGCGTCGGCTGCGGCTTTTATCTGCTCGTCGGCGACGGCGAGACCCTGGTCGGCGTGGAGCCGAGCAGCGAGCACGTCGTCGCCCAGGGCCGGTTGTGCGTCAAAGGCCACAACGCATTTCAGTTCGTCAACCACCCCGACCGATTGACCGAGCCGATGGTTCGCAGGAATGGGGAGTTGAAACCCGCCTCCTGGGACGAAGCCCTGGACCTCGTCGCCGGCCGTCTCCGGGAGATTCAGGCGAGGCGGGGCCGCAATTCCGTAGCCTTCTTCTCCTCGGCCAAAACGACGAATGAAGAGAATTATCTGATGATGAAGCTCGCCCGGGCGGTGTTCCAAACGAACAACGTTGACCACTGTGCCCGGCTTTGCCATTCGTCCACCGTGGTCGGCCTGGCCTCGACGTTCGGCTCGGGCGCGATGGCGAACTCGATCTCCTGCATCGACCAGGCCGGCTGCATCCTCGTGATCGGCTCGAATACCACCGAGCAGCACCCGCTCATCGGCACGCGGATAATCCAGGCCGTGGACCGGGGCGCCCGGCTGATTGTGGCCGACAACCGCACGATTCGTCTGGCCCGCATGGCGAACCTTCACATCCGTTGCCGCAACGGAGCGAACGTCGCCTTCCTGAATGGTTTGATGCACGTGATCATCGCCGAAGGCTTGGAGAATAAAGAGTTCATTCGGGAACGCACGGAGAACTACGAAGAACTGAAAAAGACGGTGGCGGACTACCCGCCCGATAAGGCCGCCGGCATCTGCGGCGTCGCCCCGGAGGAGATCATCACCGCCGCTCGCATGTTCGCCAGCGCCGACAGGGCCATGATTATCTACTCGATGGGAATCACGCAGCATACGCACGGCGTGGACAACGTCAAGAGCTGTGCCAATCTGGCCATGCTCACGGGAAACGTGGGACGCCCCGGGGCGGGCGTCAATCCGTTGCGGGGTCAGAACAACGTCCAGGGCGCCTGCGACATGGGTGCCTTGCCCAATGTGTACTCGGGCTACCAGAAAGTCACCGATGCCCCGGTGCGCAGGAAGTTCGAGGAGGCCTGGGGCGTGTCGGACCTGCCCGCGGACGTGGGAGTGGCGTCCACCACCGCGTTCGATCTGGCGGCGCAAGGAGAGCTGGCCGCCGCCTATGTGATGGGCGAGAACCCGATGATCTCCCACGCCGATCAGACGCACGTGCGCACCGCCATGGAAAAGCTGGAATTCCTCGTGGTTCAGGACATCTTCCCGACGGCAACGAGCGAGCTTGCCGATGTGGTGCTGCCGGCGGCGTCTTACGCGGAAAAGGATGGGACATTCACCTCTACGGAACGAAGAATCCAGCGCGTGCGCAAGGCCATTGAGCCCGTCGGACACAGCCGAGCCGACTGGGAAATCCTCTGCGAAATTGCCACCCGCGCCGGCTATAACGGGATGCGCTATAATTCTCCCGGCGAGGTTATGGAGGAGATCACGCGGGTCACGCCCATCTACGGTGGCGTGTCCTTCGCGCGTATCGACAACGTCGGGCTGCAGTGGCCCTGTCCCGGCCAAGACCACCCGGGCACACCGGTGCTGCACGTGGGCACGTTCTCGCGGGGCCGCGGGCTCTTCAGCCCGGCACAGTACCAGCCCCCGGCCGAGTTGCCGGACACGGAGTATCCGTTTGTACTCTCCACCGGACGATGCTACTTCCACTTTCACACGGGAACGATGACGAGGCGGTCGAGACTGCTGGACCGCGAAGAGCCGGGACCGTATGTGGAGATTCATCCGGAGGACGGCAAGCAACTCGGCATCCGCAATCGTCAGTGGGTTTACGTCCGGACGAGACGGGGCGAGGTCAAGACCATGGCCCGCCTTACGGAGGCGGTGCAGCGGGGCGTCCTGTTCATGCCGTTTCATTTTGAGGAAGCACCGGCCAATCGGCTGACCATCAACGCGCTGGACCCCGTGGCCAAGATACCCGAGTACAAGATTTGCGCGGCACAGGTGAGGGTGGTGCCATGAAGGCGTTTACAGACCAGGGCCTGCAGGAGTTCTTCGAGACGCTCGCACGCGACTACGACGTTCTGGTCCCGATCCGGCTGCACGACGGCACGCGGGCACTCGGCCGACCCGGCGACGGCGTTCTGGCTCTGGGCGGAGGTCTGCTGCCCCGCAAGCTCACCTCCGTGTTCTTCCCGCAATTCGAAGCCATCATGGCTATCAACCAGAGCCCCCTGCGAGTGCAGTCGCCGGCCTTGAAGCCCTTGTTCGTAGTGGGCTGGACGGCCGCCGATCTGGACGGCCTGGAGTTCACTGACGAGTTTTTCAACGCGCATTACCGCGACACGGTGTACTTCAACAAGCGCGCGGGAGCGGTGATCGTCGGCCTCTCTGGATGGTGTGGCGAGAACGGCGCGTTTCAGAGAATCGCGGGCGGCAAGTGTGACCTCGAGTTGATTCGGGTCGGGCAGTGGCACATCGTGAGGCCCTATTCCGACAAAGGCCGGGGACTTGCTTCCCTCCTGTCCGGCGGCGAGGACGTCGAGGGCTCGGTCCTGGAGGCACTCCTTGAAGAGTCGAACAGACTTCCCCAGGACGACCAGCGGACACTGGAGGCCGCCTCGCGCCTGCTGCTCGAAGGGAAGGTTCCGGCGTCGTTCTGGCAGAAAATTGCCGACCGGTGCATCGCCTGCACGGCCTGCAACCTGGCGTGCCCGACCTGCACGTGTTTCGACGTATTCGATCTGGCCACCACCGACGACGGCCTGCGGCGGTGGCGGCTGTGGGATTCCTGTCAGCTCGACGGATTTGCGCGCGAGGCCAGCGGATACAACCCGATGGGCGAACAGCGCGTGCGTGCCTATCGCCGCATCCACCACAAGCTGGCCGCGGACGCTATACGTTGGGGCCACATCACGTGTTATCTGTGCGGCCGGTGCGACCGGGTCTGCCCGGCCGGCATCGGTATAACCGCCGTGTGCCGTCAAATGGTGCAAGAGTACGGAAAGCCATGAATGGTGAATTGACAAAATACAAGGTGGCCGGAGCGTTCCTGGCCGGAGGCAACGCCCGTCGCATGGGCGGGATCCCCAAAGGAATGATTCAAGCCGGAGGGCACCTCTCCCTCATCGAGCGCCTCGTCGTGCATATGATCCGTTCGGGTCTGGAAGAGATTATCATCGTCGCAAACGACAAGAGCCCCTACGCTCACATCGGCTGCGCCATCGTCGCGGATAAGAGAATGGACGCCGGCCCTCTGGCGGGGATAGAGGCCGCCCTCGAGTATTTCGCGGGCCGGTACGACGCCGTCCTGTGCCTGCCGTGCGATTTGCCGGCCCTCTCCGCAAAAGAGATATCGGCCCTTCTGGATGCCTTCGTCGCCGGCGGGAGGCCCGTGGTGTTCGCGGAGACGGATGGTTCGGCCAGACACCCGCTGTGTGCCGTCATCCGTAGCGACCTGCTGGGCAGCTTGTCCGCCGCCCTGGACCGGGGCGAGCGGGGCGCCGGCGACCTGTGGCGGCAGCTCGGAGGCTCGGCCGTTTATTTCGATGACCCGAATGCTTTCATCAACATTAACAGTCCGGGCGACCTGGACGCATGGCTCGCAGGTGGATTCCGTGCCGGCATTTGACCCGTCAGCTTGTTGCAGGACAGCGAACGCGACGAACTGCGTGGACGTTTGTCGCGTCCATCATTCCTCGCATGCGGAGATGGTGGCGGACCACGTCATCGTCGAAGAGCCGCTGACCATCATGGTCCACCAGGTCGGCAGCTTCACCGTGATGTGCACCCCCTCCGATATCGAGGCGATGGCCGTGGGATTCCTTTACTCCGAAGGAATGATCCGCAGCGCCGAGGAGGTGACGGCCATTGCGACGAAGGAGGGTCTGCCGAACGTCATCGGCGTCGAGATCCAGGAGCCCATGCGACTGGGCATCGCGAGAAATCTTATCGTCGCGAGTTCCTGCGGCCTGTGCGGCGTGCGCAACCTTGAGAAGATGCTGTCGGACGTGCCGGCGTGCGGGCACTCCCTCGAAGTGCCCGAAAGTCTGCTTCCGGAGGTCGCCGAGAAGCTGCGGCCGTTGCAAAAGGTCTTCGAGTTGACGGGCTGCTCCCACGCCGCGGCCCTGTTCGACCGCGACGGCACCATCATCGCCTTCGCGGAGGACATCGGCCGGCACAATGCACTCGACAAGGCCATCGGCAAATGCCTGCTGGCCAAGCGTGCGACCCAAGGGTGCGGCGTCGCGCTCTCCGGCCGGGTCAGTTTGGAAATGGTGACCAAGGCCGCCCGGGCGGGTGTCGAGCTGATCGTCGCCGTCTCCGGCGTCTCCTCTTATGCCATCACCGCCGCGCAGCACTGGAGTATCACGCTGTGCGGGTTCGTCAGGAATGGAAGAGTCAACATCTACACAGTCCCCACGAGGATTCGCCTCGGCAATCATGGGAGGTCCATACATGCAGAACAAGAGTCTGGCAAGAAGTCTGACTGATCGATCCGGGTTTGTGGTCGTGGCTGAGCTGGCCGCCGGTCCCGGATTCAACTTTACGCCGATCGAGAAGTTCCTCAAAGCCGCGCGGGACGCGGGCGCCGACCGGATTCCGCCGGGCTTCGATTTCGTCGGAGTCACCGCTCCTCAGAACCCCGGCGGAGTGGCCAACCTCGAGCCGGCGGACGTCCTGACCCGAGTCAAGGCCTCGGACCTGCTGGGACCGCTGGATTTCATTCCGCACGTAAGCTGCAAGGACCACAACAGCGACGCCATCACCAGTTCCCTTGTTTCTTTCCGGGCCAGGGGCATCGAGTCCGTTCTCGCACTCACCGGCGACAAGCCTGTCCGGTCTCAGGGCGTCTTCGAGATCGAATCCGCGGGCTTGCTGCAGCTCATCCAGCGCATGAATGACGCCGCCTGCCTGAAGGCGGGTCCGGGACAATGGGACAGCGTCAATCAGTTCTTTCCGGGCGCCGCCGTATCGCCGTTCAAGTACACCGAAGCGTCGCAGATGCAGCAGTACTACAAAATGGAGAAGAAGATCGCTTGTGGCGCGCGGTTTTTAATTACGCAGCTCGGCTACGACTGGCGCAAGTCCCTGGAGTTGATGCAATATCTCAAGGAGAACGGTATCGACATCCCCGTTCTCGGGAATGTCTACCTGCTCACGACCACGAATCCCGCGCCGCGCCTGATGCACGACGGCAAGCTCCCCGGCTGCTTCGTCAGCGACGAATTTCTGGCGGTGCTGCAACATGAGAACCTCGAGCAGCACGTCGAACGTGCGGCCCAGCAGGTCGCGATGTACAAGGCCATCGGGGCGGCGGGTGTGGACGTCGGTGGCTTGCCGGACTTCGGCACCTTCGTGAAAATCCTCGATCGCGCCGGCCAGATCGGCGGCGATTGGGAGAAGTACAAGGACAATCTCTGCGGGCCGGGGGCCCAGCGCTTCTATCTCTACGATGAGTCGGGCCGAAGGGTGGCCTGTGGCAAAGGCAGAAAGAGCCTCGGACAGAGGTGTTTCAACCTGACGCATCGTATGATTCTCGACCCCGATTACACCGGATTCAAGCTGTGTCGCGGCGTTCTGCGCTGCATGGGTGCCGGCAAAGGGACAGGTTTTGCCTACCGGTCGTTCGCCGCTCTGGAGAAAGCGGCCAAGTACGCCGCCTTCGATTGCCAGGACTGCGGCGACTGCTATCTGCCGGAGAACTTCGGGTGCTGCACGCTGGGCGGCTGCGAGAAAGGGTTGAGCAACGCTCCTTGCGGCGATTCCACGGTCGATGGGCGTTGCGGGAACAACTTGGACAGAGTCTGTGTCGGCGAGCGGATTTATGAGGCCGCCGTCACCGAGCCCGGCGGCGCCCAGCGCCTGCGCGCCAGAACCAACAAACCGCGGAACCCGGAACTGCGGCACACGTCCTCCATCATCAATTACCTGCTCGGTAGGGACCACACTAAGAAAAATCCGTTGACCTCCGTCGGGGACCAAATCAACGCCTCCCATCCCAAGACCGGCAAGGTGATGAAAGAGTTCCTCGATAACTGCGGACTGCAAACGACCTCGATTGATCCGCCGTTGCGATACATCCAGGCTTTGATCCGGAGCCAGGCCGACGAGGGGGCGGACTACATCGCGGTCAACGTCGACGCCCTCAGCGACGAAGAGGGGCAATTGGCCGTCAAGATGATGAGACAGTACATCCGGTTCGTGCGTCAGTGGGGCGGCGGCGTGCCGGTATGCATCGACAGCCGCTTTGATGAGGTTTTGACCGCCGGTTTAACGGAATGGTACAATACGAGTGAGTCGATCAGACCTCCGCTGCTGAGCTGCCTGCGGGTCAAGACAGCCGACAAATTGATGGCGCTGAGAAAGGAGCATGATTTCCGTTTCGTCGCCTCGCTCAGCGATCCGACCGGCGGCTGTCTCGGCGCGGACGAAGCTTGCACCCTGGCCCGACAACTCTTCGAGAAAGCCGTCCATCAATATGGTTTCCGCCCCAACCAGATATTCTTCGATCCGGTGGCAGTGCCGCTGATCAAGGACGAGCCGACGCTCGCCGGCGGTCGCGGCCGCACGTACAGTGCCTTCGAGACGATCCGAAGAATCAAAACCGATGCGTCGATGAAGGGTGCGCATTGTCTGCTCCGAATCGACACTGCTGGCGGCGAGCTTCCCAGCCGGGCCATCGGCGTTTGCAGGGCCTTTGCTACGAAAGCAATGGCGTCTGGCCTGGACGCCGCCTTCGTCAATCCGGCCCTCCATTATGGCGAGGGCCCTGCCGATCCCGGACTGCTGGAGCTGGTGGAGGCATTCGTCAAAATGGATGGCTCACCCGAACAGGCCCGCAAGGCGAAGGAGCTGATGGCCAAATTCTGTGCGGAAACACCGAAACCCCGCCGCCCGGCCTCGGCGCCGGTACTGTCAAAATCCTGAAATAAGGAATAAGCGACTTGACCGCAATGGTGCGGAAACACAGGATACTGTGAGCCGGTAGAGACGCCCAATCTTGCGTCTCTACCTCTCGGAAGCCATTGGGGATGCTGTGAAGGATGCAGGGAGATGAGGAATCCGGTGCACACGAGCTCTCAGGCAGTGCGAGGCGTGACCCTTGTGGAATTGCTCGTGGTCATCTCCATCCTCGCCCTTCTCTGTGCCTTGACGATGCCGGCCCTGAGCCGCACTCGGTCGATCGCGAAGCAAACAGTCTGCCAGAGCCAGTTGCGGCAATGGGGCCTGGCCTTTGGCGCGTACGCCGGCGACACAGATTACTACCCGCATATCGACGGTCTGGATCGACAGGGCGACGATAAGCCGGTCCTGCCCGCGGACCGGGCGGATTACTTCGGATGGGTCGATCTGCTGCCTCCCCTGATGGGCGAGAAACGCTGGCGCGACTACGAGCCGTGGCAGCATCCGCGCACGCGCACTCTGTTCCAGTGTCCGGCGGCCAAGCTCGCACCGGACGAGCAGTACAAGTATCGCCCGAGGCGAGACGGCTTCTTCTCGTATGCGATGAACTCGTGTCTGGAGCTGGACGAAAACTGCTGGCACCATCCCGCGGACACAAAGTGGCCCATGCTCAGCTTTCTGCGCGCGAGTCTGATCCAATCGCCGGCACGGGTGGTCCTCGTCTTCGATCAACTCCTCGACCCCCAATACGGATACAACGCGAAGCAGGCGTACCGCGATGCAGGCAAGCACTGCGGCAGCTATCCCAAGAGCTTCAGCGCCCGGCACGCCAAGTCCGGCGGAAAACTCGGCGGCTCGATTCTCTATTGCGACGATCACGTCCGGTGGCAAGACTCGGTCTGGAAGGCCCGCTGGCCCGATGACCTCGAAGTACCGCCACGAGACGATCCCGATTGGTACCCTTATCCGTGAGGCCCTATGAACCGCAAGCAGAGCAGACATCGTATTTCGACCCTCGACTCCATCGTATGGACAGAGAATACTATGCTGGTCGCCTTGCTCTTCGCGACAGCAAGCGTCGCGGCGCCCGTCACGGCGACCGCCCGCGTCTATTCCATCTTCGAAATCCAGTACACGACCGAGCCCGACGGACGCAGCCCGCTCGAGGGACAGGTAGTGGACTGCTTGGGCGGCGTCGTGACGCACAAATTTGCAGGAGGCAAGCCCAAGCTGACCCTTCAGGACCCTAATCACCCGTCCGCCTGGGGGGCGATCCAAGTCAAGGATGGGCTCGCCGGAGCACCACTATTTCACGAGGTGTCCATCGGAGACTGGGTCACACTCTCCAATGTCTATGTGGAGGAATTTCGTGGGAACACGACCCTGCAGTGTCTACCCGACAACAACCCAACCCTGACGATTGTCAGCCGCGATAATCCGCTGCCGGAGCCGCTGGTAGTCACGCCGGAGCAGATTGCTTCGCCCGTTGAGGACCCCCTCGGTGATTGGTACGTGGCGACCCACGAGGCCGAAAAATACGAGCATATGCGCCTGAGAGTTGTGAAAGTCGTTGTCGGCGCGATGAACCTGGGAAAGGCGGCCGACAACTATGTCCTGCAGAGCATTCCCGACTCGAACGAATCGCCGGCAAGCTGCTGGGCCACCGATTACATGAATGCGGATACGACGGACGACTATCACCCATACGTCTCTGCGGGACAGCGGTTTTGCCGCGTGGAGGGGATTCTCGAACAGTACACGAACACGCGCGAAGGCTGGGATTACTACCAACTGGTGACCACCGGAACGCGGGATTTGTCGGTCTCGCAGACCGCCGACTTGGACGATGACTGCGATGTCGATTTCCTCGATTTTGGACTCTTCGCTGAGGGGTGGCTGGCCGACTGTACGGCGGAAGCCGGCTCGTGCGGGCGCGCGGATCTGGACGAAGATCGCTCGGTTCGCATCGACGACCTCGCCCAACTCGCCGAGCATTGGCTCGACGGCAGATTCGTCAAGAATAGAGGAGACCATGATGGACCGCCAGACAAGCTTGAATAGGGAACAACTCCTCGCAGGTGGTACGAGCACGAGGAGAGAATACGGCTTGGGCGTGCTGTTCTTCGGCGCGCTGTGGGGCATCTCGGAGGCGACCCTCGGCGACGCCTTGTATAGCGCCAGGGTCCCTCATGCGTCGGTGCCCCTGACGGCAATTGGCTTTGTGATTCTGACCTTCGCCAGAGCGTACTTCCCGCGTCCCGGCGCGGCCACACTCATCGCCTCGTGCGCCATGCTGTACAAGTTCCTCAACGCGCCGTTCTTCGCCTGTCACCTTCTCGGCATTCTCCTGATGGGCGTATGCTATGACGTGTTCCTCAACGCCCTGCGGATGAAGAGCACTTGGCTGGCCGCCGGATTCGCGACGTACGCCAACTATGCCGCCTTCTCGCTGATGATCACGTACGTCGCCCGGTACGATCACTGGGTGCGGGGCGGGCTCACGAAGATACTGGAACACATCGGAATCGAGGGCAGCATGGCGGCGATCGCGTGCGCGATCCTCGTGCCTTGGAGTATGCCGTTCAGCGAGAAATTGCAGCGGGCTGTCCCCACACCTTTCACTGTGCAGGCCTCGCTGATTCCGAGGAGCGTCGCAGGCGTGACCGCGGGGTTATGGGTGCTCGGTATCGCCGCGTATCTCCTCAACCATGCTCCGCGAGATTGAGTTCACGAAGGTATCGATACGAACGAATTCCAGAAATCCGTGACATTGGCTCCGCAAGTGCTCATACTCTGGACCGGCCCGAAGCACTCCGGCAAGACGACCGCCGCAGCGCGTCTCGTGCAGGCGGCCCGCGCCGAGGGATGGGCCATAGCCGGATGTCTGGCGCCTTCTCTATACGAAAATGACCGGCTCATCGGATTCGATATTCTTGACCTCCGCACCGGCAGGCGGGCAACTCTGGCACGGCGCCGGAGCACGCCTGGCAAAGACGAGAGGTTTCGGTTCGCGACGGCGGGGTGGAAACTCGGCTAGGAGGCCCTCAGCCCAGTGGCAACAAAAGACGCCGACCTGATCATCATCGACGAATACGGGCCTCTGGAACTGGCCTGCCGGGGCTGGCGGGCCGCGACGGATCGCTTGATGACCTCGACGGATGCCGTGCTCTTGCTGGTCGTGCGGGAGGAATTGGTCGAGAAAGTCCTGCAGTTGTATGGGAGTATTCCGGCCCGGAGAATTGTCGCGACGGAGCAGGGGTCGATAGACGAGATTCTCGCTCTGCTCGCAAACCGCCGCCGGTCACCATCGTATGAGTGAATATGCCGGACGTAGCCGGCGAATCAAGAAGACTACTGACGCAGGATGAGGCCTGAGAGATGGCAAGATGCCCGGGGCAAGACCCGAGATTCTGGAAACCGGGGGACATCTTTGATGTCCGATGCCCGCACTGCGGGACCGCGGTCGAATTCTGGAAGGACGAGCCGTGTGTGAAATGCCCCCAATGCCACGGGCGGGTCGTCAATCCCAAGCTGGACCTCGGCTGTGCCGAGTGGTGTCAGTACGCGGAGCAATGTCTCAGAGCTGCCAGGGACGCAAACTCAAAAAGGCCGTGAGCCGGCGACTTTGGTCATTGGTCCGGCCGGCCGGTTCCCCGAGCAAGCTGGATGATTGCCTGCATCAAGTCGAGGGTGATCCCAAGTCTGGCCGCCAGCACCTTGGCGTCTTCACCACTGACGTTTCTTCCGGAGATAATGTCGGCCCGGCATCTTGCATACTCTGCTGACGGCTTCGGATTCTTGCCCTCGAGGTAAATCACGAGGTCCGGCTGAATCTCCCGCAGGATGGAATTGCTCTCGATAAGAAGCCACGGGGCGTCGCGGTGGTTCTCGCGAATCGTCTCGAAAGGCGTGCCGACCTCGTAGAAGTGATTCCTGACGCGGGGCTTGCGCCGGCCGTGGCCGATTTTGACGATCTCAGCGCCTTCCAGGATGCGCTGCAAGCCCTCGGCCAGGGTCGTCTTGCCCACTCTGGCGGATGCCCCCGATATGACAATCACTTTCATGGCTGAAGGCCACCCGTCGCAGCACATCTCTACTTGAAGCATCCCAACTGGCACGCGCAGATCCTGATGCCATTCTCATTACATATCCTGCCTATGTCCGCAAGCGGTATGCCGTTTTGGCGATGAATCTCGAAGGCCCGCGCACACGAGATGGTTTTCCGGCCGTTCACCTCGATGACCGACTCCATCACAAGCTTCTGCATCGTGTTCTGGTCCATGTTTTGATCTCAATCTCCTGATATCTTCGCGCCAGAACCGCCGACGATCTTCCTCTGCACCGATTCGCTGCTAACAGGGTTCTCCGAGCAGACGGTCGCCGGCGTAAGAACGTCCCGGGATGGCACGAGCGGCAGGACGATGCGAAACGTCGTGCCGCAGCCAAGTTGGCTGGAGAAGCCGATCGTCCCACCATGCAGCTCAACCACGCGTTTTACCAGGGACAGGCCCAAGCCATCGCCCTCGCGTTCCATCTGTCTGGCGTTGCTCGCACGATAGAATTCTTCGAAGATTCTGGCCTGCTCGTCCGGCGGGACCCCGATACCCGTATCGGAGATCTCCAGGACAACGGATTCGGCCTGCCTCTCCATCCTCACGGAGATCGTGCCGTCAGCGGGGGTATATTTGATCGCGTTGAGCAGCAGATTGGTGATCGCCTCCTTGAAGGAGATTTCGTTTCCGGAGGCCGCCGCGGCCTGAACAATCGAGCATTCGAGACGCAGCGATTTCTGCTCGGCCGCGGACCGAACCGCCTCGATGGCCTCCCGCACGGCCTCCGGCACGGAGAAAACCTCCGTCTCCAGTTTCCCATCGAGCTTCAGCCGGGTCAAGCGTAGGAGCACTCGGACGAAGGCCGTCAGCTTCTGTGTTCGGCTATAGGCCCGGTGGACAAACTCGGCCGCCGGGCCGGAGAGCGAATCCGTGACCGCAACGCCCAGACAGCTCTGAATGGCCGCCAGATGCCCCTTGATGTCGTGCGTCAGGTGCGCCACATACTCGTCCTTAATGCGATCCTTTTCGCGAAGCTGCTCGTTCGCTTGCTTCTGCGCTTCTTCCGCCCGCTTAAGTCTTACCGCGACGTAGCTCGCCATGTACACCACCAGGTAGACGGTGATCGCGAAAGTGACAAATACGCCGCAAAGATAGGACCCCTCCTCGTAGCGACAATGGTTGATGAATCCCTTGAGACAATGATGAGGTATGAGCCCGGTGGACTCCGACAGCAGCAGAAGACCGAAGAGCAGGACGGCCAAGGTCGCCTGCAGATAGCTCTCCCACACCGACAGGAGAATGCTCGCAATGATCATATGAAAGATGAAGAAAAACACCAGGGGATTTTCCGGACCTCCCGAGAAGTGCAGCAGGAGCGTCAGAATCACCAGATCCGCGGAAATCTGAAAGTCGAGCGCACCTTTCACCTCTCGCCCGCCTCGATCCGTTTCGATAAATCGCTTCAACAGAGTGAAAATGGCGGCATTGTAGAGGAGGAGCAACGCCGCGATCGCATACAACGGCGCCTCCTGCACCGGTATCCTGAGGACGTGCGTGCAAACAAACGTACCCAGCGCGACGGCAACGGCGGCCAGCCACCGCAGCCGGACCAGCCAGTAGGTGCGCTGCCTGAGGTCGTTCTCCTTAGCCGATCGCTGCGTGCTCATTCAGGCTTCCACGGTCGTCCGATGTAAACCATGTCATGCCCCTCGCGGAATTCTTCTGCTCCATATTATCGGGTCACGGCCGGGCATTCAATGAACGCTGTCTCTCGGACAGCGGAGCAACGGGTGACACGACGGCATTCTCTCACATCTGAGAATTCCCAAGGGGCGAACATACGCAGCCCGGGAGCCGCCACGAGGGCGAAAGACAACGAGTGGCGAGGATGGTTTCCCACGAATGAGAATTCTCGAAAAATCTTCTTCTCGGCGCTCGGTTTCCCGCCGCGACGGTCCTGAGAAAGGTCCGACACCCGCCGGACCAGTCCCGTGCCACCGACACACAAACCCGTCACGCCGGGCGCGGGGCACTCGCGGGACCAATCTGAAATCGGGTCAGCGTATAAGGGACACCAGCGCGAAATAGCAAGGCGCTTTCGAGCACCGCTGATCCTTCAAGAATGCAAAGCGCTCGCGGAGCCGGCCGAGCGCATTAACTGGATAATGCTCTTAGCACGGCAGTGTGCCACCTCAGCGCACCCAAGCCTTATGGGGCAGAGGTGCTGGATGCCAAGTTGCCTCCGTCAAAGATTCAAAAGCAAATACAGGGAATGGAGGCGGGGGGATTCGAACCCCCGTCCCGAGATGTTTCAAGACAAGCATCCTACGTGCGTAGTCGCTCGATTGAGATTTCGCTTTGTGGCGCGCCGAACGACAGGCTCACCACTCGGCTATTCCGGTGCATCTCGCCCCCGCCGGCCCGGACGACCGGCGGAGACCAGCCCACTCATTGACGCCCTTGTCAGACCCGCAGGCGCAATCCGACAGGACGGGCAGCGTTATTTACGCCGCCATGGCATACTGGTAGTTGCCAATTAGGTTTAAGTACCGGATGATTAACCAGGCCAACCGGCGTCCTGGGCACGCAGCTTATCCATCCGCGATCCGGTCGAAGCCATTCGCCCCCGTATTCACTTTGGAAAAGAGCAATCTACTATATCATCTCGCTATTCTATCAGATTCTACGCCCAGCCGCCAGAGGCAGTTCGGCTTGAGAACGCCGCCGTGCCCCGAACGAAGGCGAATCTGCCTGGAAATTGGCTTTGTTTTGCGCGGTCGCTCCCCGGTCCCAGACATCCGGGGCTGGGGAATGGAATGATGGAATACTGGAATCCTGGAATAATGGGTCATGTCAGGCGCCGGCCCCTTGAAACTTGCAGCTTGAAAGTTCTGGTGGAAATTGGGTTTGTTTTCGCAGAGGCATCATCTGTATGTTTCCTCGTAACCCCTTTCCTGGTCGGCAGTTAGCGTTCATTTGGGCCGCTGCAAATTGGCTTTGTTTTGCACAACAGGTCCTCCGATCCTGGCCGAAAGGGGCCGTGAATGGAACGATGAAATAGTTCCATGATGGAATATTGGAATGATGGAATGGTGGGGCAGATCAGGCATCGGCCATGCGGGACACGCCGTGGATCTTCCGCTGTTCCGCCGATTGGGAAGGATCCGCCCTTCACTGACCCTGACCGATCTCCCAAGGTTATCATCTGCGATTGATGATTGACGACTCGCCATTCAATTGTGACTCCATCCTTATCGTTGCGTAAATATCATACATTCGCCCCTGTTCTGCGTCAACTGAAATTTGGATAATTCGTGGACTTTGGTGGATGCTGGTGGACGTAGATAAACCCTTGCCGGACTTGGATTTAGGCGAATTCAATCATCAATCGCAAATCATCAATCATCAATTCAGAGGCCCGGATTTACGCGGAGTGACACAGATTGAATAATCAATGGTAAATCATCAATCATCAATTCAGAGGGCCGGATTCACGCGAGATCCACGCGGAGTCGACTCTGTCATTCCCGCGCAGGCGGGAATCCAAGCTTCTTAACCACGAAGAGCACGAAGACCGCGAAGGAAGACACGAAAAAACCCAGCGGCAATCCAAGTGCAGACCATTCCTTGCGAAACCAAAGAACCACCCAACTTAACACGCGGCTGACCCACGATGAAAGGTCCCTGATCGCCACCGCCGCCGATGCCCGATCCAAAGGTCTCCACGGCTTCTACCAACACGGCGTCCTCGACGGGGTCGTGTTCGACCGATGACTGCTGAAGCTTCTAAGTAAGGGGTTACGCTCACTGTGGCATCCCACCGAGTTCTGTAAGATGTCTCCGGAATCATGGCGACAAGATACGCCTATTGGTCCTCTGGGCGCGCTCTGTCTGGTCGCCTGTGGCCTGTTGCGTATCAGTGCTTTTTCCTTGCCAGAAGGGGAAGAGCCAACCATAATGCCCAACGTAGACTTGGAGAAAATAGTCTTGGAGGCCGACAAGAAATGAACCCGAACAGGGTCGGTACCCAGCAATCTCATTCAAGGGTGCCTGTCAAGAGGGATGATCATGACCCAACGCTACGAACTGAAGCGGATTCCACCTGAGGATGTCGATTTTGCGGACTTCAACCCAAGAGGCGAGAAACCAGACGAGATTGAAGCGGACCCGGCCTTCGAGCAGTTGAAGGACTCTGTGTTTAGGTATGGTGTGCTGGTACCCGTCGTTGTTCACCGCCAGGATTCCGGCAAGCCGTACCGCCTTGTGGATGGGGAACGACGACTCCGGGCAGCGCTCGTAACTAAGGTCAAGCGAATTCCCGCTCACATCGCCACCAAGGAGACCGGTCTTGATGATCTCGTCCAGGCATTCCACATTCACATGCTCCGGAAGCAATGGAAAGCTGTGGCACAGGCTAAGGCATTGAAGAGGATCATAACGGACTTGAAGGAACAAGGGAAACTGACTAGAGTCGGTGACCTACTGGAGGAGTTGCGGGTCGCGACGGGGTGCACGGAGACGCGTCTGAAGGCTCTACGGCGAGCAATTCGCTTTCCCGACACTGTGCTCAAGTCCGTTGATGATGGGAAGCTGAGCTGGAGTCACTTGATTCAGATTGAAGAAAGCTTCATGGAAGTAGTGAGCAACAAATTCCCCGAACTGTTGGCCGAAGTCGGCGCAAAGCAAATGAGGCTAATCCTCGTTACAAAGGCGCAGCGGAAGACGCTCACGAGTACCCGCGCCCTGATGGAAAACGTACTGCCCGTCATCACGCGAGCCGAGACTGATGAGGAGAAAGCGTATGCCAGGGAACTGCTGAAGGAGTTCATCGAGCAGTTGGACATGCCAGCAGAAAAGGTCCTCCAGCGGTACGAAAGGAAATACCCCCAGTCTGGGAGGAACTGGTCGGAACTCGGCAAGGACGTGCTCGAATTTGCTGACTTCCTGGGCGAACTGCTCGAAGGTGTAGGACCCGACATGTTGAGGAGCTACCCCCAGTTGACAAAGGAGGTGCAGGGGCACCTCCAGTCGTTGCGGGTCAAGCTGGGCACGGTCATCCGTCGCATCAACCGGATCGCGGATTAGGCGGTGAAAGAAATGGATTCGCTCCAGAAGCGTTTCTTGAGTCAATTTCGGGCCAAGTACAAGGGCATTAAGGCGCTGGCTCCTCCCGCATGGCTCGATCGATCTCGATGGAAGCCGAGTTTCTGCATGGCACTCCCAAACGACGGACGCATTGTCGCGGTTGATCTGATACCAAGCGCGAACGTCCCCAGGTTTATCTATCGGGAGGAAGTGCACGCGCTGAAACAGAAGCACCCGCAACTACGCGTTATCGTCTGCGTGCTTGATAAGCAGCTCGATGCTTTCCCGGAAACGGAGGCGTTCTGTCGGGAGATTGGCTGTGGCCTCCAGACTCTCATCCCAGAAGTGGGTCTGCAGACCGTCGTCACCACCGATCTGGACAGGGCAGATGAGATAGAGGGCGTGGTCGAGCCCGGATGGTTTCCTAAACACATCCTTGACAAAGCAGCGAATCTGACCAATCTCTCGTTCCACCAGACGATCAACGACTTTTGCCAGAAGGTTGTTCCGCTTGCCGATAATGAAGATGCCGTCACAAACCTTGTGTATGAAACCGTGGACCGTCTTCTACAGCACTATCCAAATTGCCATGCCAGTGTCGGCAGTTTCATGAAGCTTGCGCACTTCGAGTCGATGTTCCGGCAGGTTGTGCCCACCGCGACCGAACACGTCCTTCATTCATTCAGGGTATTCCTTGCAGGCTGTGCTGTCATCAGCCGCTTTTATGAAAGCTTCCTGGTCGCACATAAACGGTTCTGCCTGGGTAGCGAGAGAAAGATGAGCATCGAGTATTGCTGGCTGCTCACGGCGATCTTCCACGACATTGGCCGGCCTCTCGAAGGTAGTCGGCCCATGCTCGAGGCCGAACTCGAAGATGAAGACATCCTTGTGTCCGTTGTCGGCAAGGATACGCGGTGGATCAAAGAGAAGTACAACCATGCACGACGGATTCTCGCCTCGCTTGGCGTGTTTGTTGCATCGAGTCCCGCCGGCGATGACGGGTGGGACGCCGGAGCGGTCCCGGATGATCAGGACAATGCGTTGGCGGCTGAATTGACTAACCTGTACAATCGGATGAGCAGTCACGCGGTCATCAGCGCGTTCAACATGCTGGCAAGTATTGTGGAGCAGGCGAGGGCTGTCGACGAACGGAAAAACCGCCCATTCGTCGTGACCCATGCCACACCGGCGGCTCTGGCGATCCTGCTTCACGACTGGAAGATTTGGGATGACGCCAAGAAGTGGAGGCTTTTCCCTGTCGATTTTGGCATAATTCCAATGGCAGCGCTTCTGAATCTTTATCGACACATGGGATGATTTCAAACGCAAAGGCCCGGTATCCCCGATTAATGTTGAATCGTTCACCATCACCGATGGCGGCGTCAACGTCACCGTAAAGTGGCTAAAGGCAGAGGAGTACGAGAAGGAGAAGATCAAGTATACTGCGTTCAAGAGAGCTTTGAAAAATCGCAAGTTCGACATGAACATTGATGTCAAAGTCGCGAGTGCATGATGAACGTACTTCTTGTCGAGCCAGAATTCCCATTACCTGACAAGAGTAAGAACCACGCGCAGTTTCTGCCGATCGGGCTGCTGAAGATCGGAACGTGGCACAGGCAGCGCGGCGACAGGGTCAGACTCGTCCGTGGGCTACGCGCAGCAGGAATGCAGCCGAATCGCATCTTGATTACCTCGCTCTTCACGTACTGGTCCGGTGAGGTCCATGCAGCAGCACAATACTATCACAACCGCTATCCAATGGCGGATATCGAGGTAGGTGGCATCTATGCGTCATTGATGCCGGATCACTGTCGAAGGATGCTGCCTTTCGCCCGAGTCCGGCAGGGCCTCTATCAAGATGGAGTTGCGGAGAATGTGCGGCTCGATTTCTCGCTGCTCGAAGAAGATCTTGACTACCAGATCATTCATACGACACGAGGCTGTACCCGCCACTGTTCTTTCTGCGGGACGTGGAGAATTGAGCCGGAATTCACGTTTAAACAGTCGATCCTGGCGGAGATTCAGAAACCGAAACTTGTATTCTACGATAACAACTTCCTGGCAAATCCCTACGTTGAAGACATCCTCGCCGAGTTAGCTGACGTTCGCCTACCGGGTGGCAGACGCCTCACATGCGAGAGCCAAAGCGGGTTTGATCTCCGCCTCTTAACGCTGGCCCGCGCGCAACTGCTGCGAGATGCGAGGTTCCAGTATCCGAGGATTGCGTGGGATGGACCGTACAAGGACTGGCCCAGAGTCAGAGAACGTGTGGAGATCTTGAAAGAAGTGGGCTACGGCAGAAAAGACATTTTTGTCTTCATGATTTTTAACCATGACCTGTCCTACGAGGAGATGAGGGCCAAGCTTGACGCCTGCCGTCGATGGAAGGTTCGTGTCATTGACTGCCGGTTTCGCCCCCTCGACCAGACGTTCGATAACTACGTGCCTGGCCCTAAGCCACAAACGAACGACGATTACTACATCCACCCCACTTGGACCGACATGCAGGTGCGACGGTTTCGGCAGGCAGTGCGACACCAGAACATCGCCATCCTACTTGACCTTCCTAACGGCAGATACGTGCCAGGCTGCGAGGCGCGGAAGGTTTGACTCGCTGACCGGCGGCCGTGGCACCGAAGGGTCGCTTAGCGGCGGACGTAGACTTCGTAGGTGTAGGTGAGGTCCTTTTTCTGGGCGGGGGGCAGGTCGAGGGTCCAGGTGAGCTTCAGCAGGCCGTTCATGCGGCGCAGGCCGGTGGCGAGCTTCTCGATTTGTGCCTCCGGATGGGCGGTTTTCAGGTCGCCGGAGAGGGTCTTGGTGATCTCCATCGTGACGGCCTTGTCCTGGAAACTGGTGACGGACAGCTCACCCCGCACGGTCACGCGGTCGAAATGCTCGCCGTAGAGTTGCATGGCGTCGCGTTTGCGGTCGGTCTCGAACTCGCGCTGCTCGGCCTTGATGCCGACCGCCTGCGTGATGCGCAGCGTGGCCTGGGCGCCGGCCGGGGTGTAGTTGAGGGTGTCCTGGCCGAGGATAGTGCCGTTTTTGACGGTCTCGCCCGGGGCGGTCGTCCAGGGCACCTTCGTGCTATTGGTCAGGCGGATGCTGTGCCAGACCTCCTGCAGTTCCGGGGTGCTGCCGGGCGGCTGACTGCGGTATTGGTAGCTGTCTTCCTGGCTTACATAGTCGGGGATGTCCCATTGATAGATGTGCTTGTACGGAACGGCTTCCGTGAAAAGCGGAATGTAAGCCACTTCGTTTTTGGCCAGATTGACCTGGCCCGCCGGATAGAGGAACAGGTCCTCGGCGACCTGCCCGGCCTCGGCCGCACTGTAAGCGGGCATGGCAGCTTCACTGGGCATGGGGGCGAATTGGGCTCTCTGCGTCATCACGTTCGACATGATGCCGGGCCTGCCGCGCTCGCTCTGACCTTGCGACAGGGCCTGTAGAAACTGGGCGAGATCCTCTTTCAGGGCCATCGGACTGGCGATGTCGGCAAAGAGCAAGTGCGGAAAGCCCGTCACCAACTGGGCGGTGGCGTCCTTCAACTCGCAGGCGTCGTTGAGGATGAGGGCCTTGGCCGAGAGGCGCGCCTTGGCGCTATCGGTGATATCGACCAGGTAGCTCGGGGCCCAGGTGATGCCTTTGGCGAGGAAAGTCACGGTCAGTTTTTGTCCGGGGGCGGGGTTTTTCAGTTGGACGGAGAGGACCGCGGACTTGTCGCGCGCGACGAAGCGCCGCTCCGCGCCGCCATCGACGAAGATCGCCTGCGTGACGGCTCTCGGGTCCAGGGACAGTTCTCCATTTTCCGTATCCAAAATCAGGAGGCTGGCCTGCTGCGGCTGCCAGGGTTGGTAGTCTGCCGGAGCGGTTCTCTGTCCGGGCTGATAGGGGTCCGGCCGGGGCATGTTGCGGGTCTCGGCGACGTACTTGATGGTACCGGCGACTTCCTTATCGCCGATCACGAGCCGGACCTTCTTGCCCGGATTGGCTCGGAGCATCTCCGCCACGGTCACGGCCTCCAACGTCTGCCCCGACTCGACCTGCCTGGCGACCACGCTTGTTAGCGCGAGATCGGGCGGGTACGAGACCCAGAAGGTGCCGTGCGACGGTGCGACCGGCAGGGCGACCTGGAATGATGCTTTATCGGCAGGGCACGCGAACTGTCCGATGAAGAAACCGAGCCCGTTTTTGAAGAGGGCGACCTGCTGGACATTCAGAGGCGGCGGCACGGTCTCGGCGGTCGTGGTCCGCTCTGACAGCAGGAAGGCCAGACCTGCGGCGATCAGTACAGCGGCCGTATACATGGTTCGTCTCATAGCATGGGCTCCTTTCCATCGGTCTGCTGATTCCTGCACCATCCGTGTGGCGACCGGGAACTTCCGAGCTGTCGCCTCATTCGGTTCGCCGCCACGCGTGCCATGGTAAAGCATGAGAACGGTGCCGCCAAGCGAAATGTGGGGAAGTAGGGGCGTCCAGTTTGTAGTGTGCCCGCAAGGGCATCGGATTCGGAAGTTTCAAGTTTGAAGTTTGAAGTTTCAAGGGGCCAACCCGCACTTCAAACTTCACACTTTGCACTTTCCACCTCCCCGAGTGGTTGGGGGCGACGTGCAAAACGGTTTGACAGGGCGAACATGGGCCTCGTAGAATCGTATATCTGCTAATCCGGAAGGACGGCACCTTAAGCCGCCTGTGACTTTGGTTAGAGGACTCTTAGAGAGTTGGAGGTTAATCATGAGCCTGAGTGTCGCGCCCTCAAAGGACAAATCCCGTCGGTTCCTATCTTCGACAGTCCTGGTCCTACTCCTGCTGGCATGGCCGGTTGCGGCGTTCGGCGAGGACGACCAAAGCATTGCCGTGCTGCGCCGGATGGGCAAGGCCTTCGCCTCCATTGCGGAGAAGGCCTCTCCCGCCGTGGTCGGTATCCGAGCCGTACAAGTGGTCAAGGACGGCGATGGGTCCCGCGAGTATTCGTCCGGGGACCCGCGCAGCCCCTTTGGCGATGATTTCTTCGAATATTTCTTCCGTCGCCAGGCCCCGCGCCGGTTCCAGCGGCCGGAGCCCAAGCAGGTGGCACAGGGTTCCGGGTTTATCGTGACGAAGGACGGCTATATCCTGACGAACAATCACCTGGTTGGCGGAGCTGAGGACGTGACCGTTACGGTGGGGGACGGTCGCAAGCTCAAGGCCAAAATCATCGGGGCTGATTCCGAGACCGACGTCGCGGTGGTCAAGATCGACGGGCAGGACCTGCCGTACGTGGAACTCGCCAATTCGGACGGCCTCGAGGTGGGTGAGTGGGTCATTGCCATCGGCAACCCATTCGGGTTGAGCCATACTGTCACGGCCGGGATCGTCAGCGCCAAAGGGCGAAGCCAGATTGGGGTGGCGGATTACGAAGATTTCATCCAGACGGATGCCGCCATCAACTTCGGCAATTCGGGGGGGCCGCTGCTGAACCTCGACGGCAAAGCAGTGGGTATCAATACGGCCATTATCGGACCCGGCGGCAACGTCGGGATCGGCCTGGCCATCCCGATCAATATGGCCCGGGGCGTTTACGAGCAGTTGAAGGAAAATGGCAAGGTCGTGCGCGGTTTCCTCGGCATCGGAATCCAGGACCTCCAGCCGGGTATGGGCGAGTTCTTCGGGGTCGAAAACGGCAAGGGAGCTGTCATCACGAGTGTCGTGGAAAAGTCGCCGGCGGAGAAAGCCGGAATCAAACCGGACGACATCGTCGTGGAGTTGGAGGGCGAGCCGGTCACGAGTGCCAACGAGCTGATGAATCGGATCGCCGTGCAGAAACCGGGCAGCGAGGTGCGGCTGGTGATCCTTCGGGAAGGCAAGCGCAAGACGTTCACCGTAGAGCTGGACAAACGGCCGCAGGAGCCGGGTTTGGCCGCCGGCGATACCAACGTGACGCAGGAGCAATTGGGTCTGGCGGTGCAGACGTTGACGGAAGAGCTCGCCCAGCGGCTCGGTTATGAGAATCTGTCGGGTGTCGTCATCAGCGAAATCCAATCGGGTTCGTTAGCGGAAGAGTATGGGCTCCAGCCCGGGATGCTGATTACGGAGGTGAATCGGGATCCGGTGCGGAACGTCAGGCAGTTTAAGGAAGCGCTGACCAAAGCGCAGAGTGGGGGCAAGGTTCTGTTGCGGGTCACCTTTGAAGAGGGGGGAGCGAGGCTTATTTTTATTCCTCTCCCCGAAAAGAAGTAGCTTCGCGTCTAATTCCATCGAACGATCAGCCCCGCCTTTCACTTTCGACGGGGCTTTTTCCTGCGCGGGCAACACCCCCGTGTAAGACGAAAAACCATTCGGAATCGGCAAGGAGCTTCAAGATAAGGTTTTCGTTTCGGCCGGGGCGCTGTACAATACTCCCAAGCGGATCGGGCGCCGGCGAGGGCCCGGCCGTTTTGCAGGGGAGCAGAAGGCAAAGCGGTCTGACGCGAATGGGGGTATCGTATGGAGACGAGAAGCGATACGTCAAGCCAAGCACAGGAATCGCCTGCACCGGAGCAGCCGCGGGTCATCCGGGCGGAATTGGACGCGATTCTCAACCACGCCAGCACGGGTGTTGTCATATATCAGGCCGCAGATAACGGCAACGACTTCATCGTCGTCGATTTCAACCCTGGTGCCGAGCGGATCGAGCACATCAACAAGGCCGATGTGATTGGCAAAAGCGTGCTGGAGGTGTTCCCCGGCGTGAAGGAATTCGGGCTTTTCGACGTGTTTCAGCGGGTCTGGCGGACGGGTGAGCCGGAGCACCATCCTGTTTCCATCTATCGGGATCGTCGCATTACCGGCTGGCGCCAGAATTACGTCTGCAAGCTCCCGGACGGGCGCATCGTGGCTGTTTACGACGATGTGACCCTCTCCAAGCAGAGCGAGCTGGCGACCCGAATGGGCGAGCAGCGCTTTCGGGCGATTGCCAACTACACGTATGACTGGGAGGTGTGGGTGGGGCCGACCGGCCGGGTTCTGTGGATGAATCCGGCGGCGACGCGGATCTCCGGCTACTCCTTGGAAGAGCTGGTTCGCATGTCGGACTATCCGGGACCTCTGATTTACGAGGCCGACCGCGAGAAAATGATGCGGGAGTTTCGCTCCGCCGTGGAAGGAAGCACGGGAAACGAGCTCTTCCGGCTCCAGCGAAAGGATGGGCGAATCATCTGGGCGGAGGTGTCCTGGCAGCCTATTTATGATGATCGCGGGAATCCCTTAGGGCACCGCGAGAGCATTCGCGATGTGACCGCCCGCCGGCTGGCCGAGCAGGCCGCCCAGTTGGCCCAGCAGGAAAAAGAGTCCATCCTCGACAACATGGTGGAGCACGTCGTCTATGTGGATGCCGACGGATCGATCCTCTGGGCCAATCGGGCGGCTTGTGAGTCGGTGGGCATGACGCGGGAACAGATCATCGGGCGTCTGTGCGAAGAAGTCCCGATTGACTGGCATGAGTCCTGGGACCGATGCCCGGCCATCGAGGCCATGGAAGTGGGCAGTCGCATTGAAGCCGAGAAGGCATCGTCTGACGGCCGGACCTGGTTCATCCAGGCGGCCCCCGTCCGGGATCAACGCGGCGGGGTCATCGGCGGCGTCGAGATCGCACTGGATATCACCCGGTACAAGCGGGCCGAAGAGGCTCTGCAGGAGCTGCGGCGGGAGCACCAGGAGATGGAAGCCAGGACCGGCGAGAGCGATCCTGCCACGGAAGAGGCCTGACCGCAGAATCGGTCCTCGTGGTTGCCTGCCTCTTGAATTGCGTTGCTTGTCGTTGTGTGCGGGCGTATACTCTCGCTCGCCATGTTCGAGAAGGTACTGTCTGTCTACACCCGCTATTTCGCCCTGTGGGTCATCCTCGGCGGCTTGGCGGCGTATTTCTGGCCGGCGCCGCTCGCCTCGCTGGATCGCCGGTCGGTGAATGGCGTGTTCGCTCTGACGATGTTCGGCATCGGCGCCGTTTTGCAGGCGGAGGATTTCCGGCGCATCATGCAGCGCCCGTCCATCGTTCTGATCGGCACCGTCACGCAATATACCCTGATGCCCCTGGTGGCCTACGCCATCGCCAACGTGTTCCGCCTCGAGCCGCAGATCGCGGTGGGCCTGATTCTGACGGCCGCCGCCCCGGGTGCCATGTCCAGCAGCGTCGTCAGCTACATCGCCAAGGCGGATTTGGC
>Ga0315291_10000686_pt1 | contig 45018 bp, 39 predicted proteins | sample YL17G12_20_MG_FD_203070 | JGI IMG/M metagenome (GOLD analysis project Ga0315291, IMG submission 203070) | Sediment microbial communities from Yellowstone Lake, YNP, Wyoming, USA - YL17G12_20 | ecosystem: Environmental > Aquatic > Freshwater > Lake > Sediment | place: USA: Wyoming | collected...
TGAAGGACAAAGTGGGCCCGGGCTTCCCGGTGATCGTGAGACTCAACATGTACGACGACATGGAAGGTGGAGTGGCTCCCGGAGAGGTGGTTCGACAGGCCAAGGCGATAGAGGCGGCCGGGGCCGACGCCATCAACATCTCGTCGGGTCTGGAATACTGGACGAGCTCGACCATACCGTGCTACCTGTTCCCGGAAGGCCCCATGCTGCCCATGGCCGGCAAAGTGAAGAAGGCAGTGCATATCCCCGTCATTGCGGCGGGGAAGATCAGCGTGGAACTGGCGGATCAGCTTCTCACCGAAGGTAAAGCGGACTTCATTGCACTGGGCCGCCCCCTTCTGGCTGACCCGGAACTGCCAGACAAGGTGCGCAAAGGGCTTGTGGATGAAGTGTGGAAATGCATCTACTGCAACAACTGCCTCAACATCGACCTGGACCTCTTTCCAGGGCAGTGTTCGGTAAATCCCTTCGTCTTCAGAGAGGAGAACTACCCGCTTCCAAGGGCAGAGACTCCAAAGAAGGTGATGGTTATCGGAGGCGGGCTGGCCGGGATGCGCATCGCCCTGCTGCTGGCCCAGCGTGGGCACCAGGTGTCGCTCTACGAGAGAAGCCCCGGGCTGGGCGGCCAGTGGACAACCGCCTGTGCCACTCCGGCGAAGAAGGACTATGCCTCGCTGGCGGAGCATCTCGAGCGGTGTCTGCGTGAGCAGGGAGTCCTGGTGACTACGGGCGTCGAGGTCACCAAAGAGAAGGTGCTGGAAATGAAGCCGGATGCAGTGGTGGTGGCCACCGGTGCGACTCCGGTGGGGCTGGACGTGCCGGGTGCCGCTGGTGAGCATGTGGTACAGGGGCATGATGTCATAGCGGGCCGGGCTCCGGTGAAAGGCAGGGCGGTGGTAGTCGGAGGCCGGTTCATCGGGATGGAGGTGGCCATAATGCTGGCGGAGCAAGGCCGGCAGGTGAGCCTGGTGACCCAGGCCGGGCTGGGCGAGGACGGCATCAGGCTGGAACCGATGACATACAGGGCCCTGGCGAGGAGACTCGTCAAACTGCGGGTCCCCCTGTACCTGCATTCCAGAGTCGTGGAAGTAACCAGCAAGGCAGTCATGATGACTCTGGGCAACGACATCTTACCTCTGCTCGCCGACACCGTGATTCTGGCCGTCGGTATGCGGCCCGAGAACAAGCTGGCATGGGAGCTGGAGGGCCTGGTACCCAAGCTATACATGCTGGGCGACTGCGTGAAGCCCAAGGACGCAGCCGCAGTGGCCATCCAGGCCGGGCAACTGGCAGGAGTGATTTAGGCCACGACTCTTCCCGAACCGTTCCGGCTTTCCCACTTGTGATGTCAAGACTGTGGGTCAAGTCGACTCAAGGCTCAGTTAACGCTGAGGCCTCTGTGAAAGGGTTTGGATAGGGCTGCCGTCTGCGATGCCCTTGCCGGGACTCCAGTCAGGGTGCGCCCTGTGGAAGTCCACTAGTCTCTTGGTGGCTGTTGCCGCCCCCCTCATGGAAAGAAACAGAGGAAGGCCCAGGTCAGCACATAACGCTCGCAGTTCTGCCGTGACCCGCCAACTACTATCATTCGCCATAGAGTGAAAGACAATGGCTTTGGGCAAGTCGAACTCCCTGGCAGACAGGATCATGAGCCCACTGCTGGCTGCAACGGCGAGCTCCTCCATCGGGAATGGACTTATGTCGAAGCCGTGCTGAAAGACCACCAGATCCAAGTCGCGCCATTCTCGCAGCACGTTGTGCAATCGTTTCCAATCCCCTCCAACCTCTCTCCCGACCCTATCCCTGAGGGCTTCCATGGGTCTACGGTTCCCCAGAGTGCTCACGAAGTGGAAACCGTCCTGCGAAGTGACCGGGCCGACGTCGATGGGATTGCGCAGCATGCTGTTCGCCAGGTCGATGAACTCCTTCAACCTCTCCCTTATCTCCGGAGGCATGCGTGCCATCCGCAGTCCGGCCCTTTCAATCTCATCAGTGGCCATGACGCTGGCGCCACCGCCGGTGCCAATGACACATGTGTTCGGCCCTTTCGGTGGTGTCATGCGGAGCAATGCCACCAGCATGTCCACCATCTCTTCAATGCTGTACACTCTTATGGCGCCTGCCTGCCGGATGATTCCTTGCCATACGGCATCAGTCCCGGCCAGAGAACCTGTATGCGAGGCCGCAGCCATCAAGCCCCCCTCGGTGTAGCCTCCCTTGAAAACCACGACCGGCTTGGCGGAAGCCGCCTTCTTGATGGTTTGCGCAAACCGGCGGCCATCAGTGACCCCTTCGATGTACGCGGCGATGACCTCAGTCTCGAAATCATCGGCGAAGTAGTCCAGCAGATCACATTCGTTGATATCGCAGGCATTGCCGTAGCTGACCACCTTGCTGAAACGGAGTCCGCGGGTGACCGCGAGCCGCACCATGAAGTCGACGTTTCCGCCGCTCTGACAGAGGTAGCCTATCGGCCCGGGGTCTTCGGGGAAATCAGGGCTGAGGCCGATCTTGCCTTTGGGGTAGTAGATGCCCAGACAGTTGGGGCCGATGACCCGCATGTTTCCCTTTCGGGCTGTTTCTACCAGTTGGTTCTGCAGCTCTATTCGGTCGGGCTCGCCGGTCTCGGCAAAACCCGAGGCGAAGACATGAACTACCTTGACTCCTTTCATCCGGCATTCTTCCATCAGTGCTAGAGTGTATCTGGCCGGGATGGCGACGACGACGTGGTCCACCTGTCCCGGGACCTCTGTCAGTGTGCGATAAACAGGCAGACCCTCCAGTTCTCCTCCCCTTGGATTGACGAGATAGATCTGGCCAGGGTATCCGCTCTTGAGCAGCGCGTCGAAGTAGATCCATCTCATCCAGAACTTGGGCAAGTCGGCAGAGATGCCGACCACCGCGATCGAGCGCGGGTGGAACATGTAGTCCAAGGGGTGAGGACCGCTGGGGTTGTCCTTTAGCATCGTAGTATTCAGTTCTAGTGTAGCATTCACATATCGGTGAATCAAAAGAAGGTTCGAAATGGCCGCACAATGAATCAGCCTCCGACATTAGAGGGTGACATCTAGCCAACAGAAAGGCTGGAACAGGATCAGATTGCCAATGCTGTGCACCATCCTATCCTCGGGGGATTCGAACCGCATCGATTTCATAGACTGAAGGCCAGTTCGAAGGTTCTGGGCCTGTCGTACAGTACCGCCCACCACAGCTTGGCGAGCCTGGAGATCTCCGCGATCTGGACGTGAGGGAGTTCATAGTATACCCGCAAGCGCAGCCGAGAGAACGGGCGATTGACAACCGGATTCAAGGTCCGCTCACGATTCCACAGTCACTTGACGGTGCAAAGGCTGAGTAGTATTATGGCGAATGGGAATTCGAGTATCGTATACTCACAACATCCAGACACCACCATCATGGGAATTCGACTATTCTTCGCGGGAGGCTTTGACGTCTCTGCCGGCTTCCAAGAAGCGTAGCCCCAAGTTGTACAGGAAAGTGAGCTGCGGATAGCTCATCAAGCTTGTTCCAGGACTCTTGTCACAACACTGATGTTCGGATTGACTCAATGAAGACGCTGGTCACCGGGAGCACGGGCGTACTGGGGAGCCACCTCGTAGAAGCCCTGCTGACACGGGGATATGACGTACGCGCCCTTGTTCGGAAAACGTCCGACACTGCTCACCTCAAGACCACCGGAGCGGAGCTGGTCTACGGAGACGTCACCGACTACGATAGCCTTCCCGCAGCAGTCAAGGGAGTCGAAATCGTCTTCCATGCCGCCAGCCGGGTCACACCGGGCTGGGGAGAATGGAAGACGATTTCGAGAGTACGATTGTCAAGGGCACCGAGAATCTCCTGAGGGCCAGTGCCGGTGCGGGGGTTAATCGTTTTCTCCACGTCAGCAGCAGCTCCGTTCTTGGGGCGCTGGCCTGCGGGGACACACCAGCGGACGAGTCTTTGCCCTGTGCCGTCAAACTGACTCCCGATACGTACTATGACTATGCCAAGAAGGAAGCGGAGGCGCTGGTTCTGGACTACCAGAAGCTGGGCAGACTCAATGTCACCATTATCAGGCCAGGGGGGATCTATGGGCCCAGAGACAGGTTATTCGCTGACCGGATATACCGTCATATGTCCTCGCGAATCATAGTATGGCCGGGAGAATGCAATCCGAGGTGCGCCCCCGTTTTTGCGTCTGATATCGCCGAACTGGCTATCCTGGCAGCTACCAGTCAGAAAGCCATAGGCCAGATCTACAACGTCGCCCCCGGTCAAGATGTACGGTTCCGGGATTTCTGTTCCTGCATGATCAAAGCCCAGGGTGGTCCTCGCACGCACGTCACCATCCCGTACTGGCTTGCCCAGTTCTGGTGCTTCCTGATGGAGGGATGGGCGAGACTGCGCCGGGCAAAAGAGATGCCTTACCTGACTCGTTCAGGCGTCCGGTTCCTCAACGAAGGCATGAACCTCGACGGCTCGAAAGCGCGTAGAGAGTTGGGATGGGAGGAGAAGGTCTCCATGGAGGAAGGCACGAGGCTCTACGTGCAATGGCGTCGATCGACGTTGGGGAAGTAGTTCCCTGCGGCCGATGGAACATGTGGTGCAATGATCCCCTGGGTTCACGACCCATGGCATTTGCGCGGCTCAGCGGACTCCTAGATAACCCCTTCCGCCTTAAGCTGAGTGAGTTGCTCGCTCGTGAAGCCCAGAAGACGGCTGTAGACCTCCTGATTGTGCTGTCCCAGCTCGGGTGCTGGCATCTGGATGTCTCCAGGAGTCCTGGACATCTTTATGGGCACACCGGGTAAGGGGATCTTTCCGATCCCGGGGTACTCGATGTCGATCAGCATATCCCTGGCCTTGACCTGAGGGTCGTTGACCATTTCAGCGATGTTGTTCACCTTGGAACAAGGCACCCTGGCCTGGTCCAGAATCCTGATCACCTCGTCAACAGGCTTGTCCTTGAGCCACTTCTCCACGACACTCTGGATAGCCAAGCGGTTCTCATAGCGAAGCCTGTCATTTCCAAACCGGGGGTCTTCTTTCAGATCCTCCCTCCCGATCCCCCGCAGGAATCTCCTCCAAATGGCAGTTCCTGTGATGCCAATCATCACCCACCCATCCTTGGCCTTGAGGCAATTGGTGAAGTTGTAGTAGCTGGCGTTCCCCTGCTGGCCCCGGATGATGCCTCCGACCTTGTATTCCGCGGCCACGGCCAGACCAGCCACGCAGGATACGGCAACATCGAGCAAAGCAACGTCTATGAACTGCCCCTTGCCTGTTCTTTGCCGGTCGTAGAGAGCAAACATGATGCCCAGCGCAGCATGAGAGCCAGTGCTGAAGTCCACCCAGGCGGAGCCTGATCTCGTTGGCGCGGTCTCAAGGAATCCCGTATAGCTCATCGACCCCGAGAGCGCCTGTGCGATAGTGTCAAAGCAGGGCCGCTGGGCGTATGGCCCCGTGGAGCCAAAACCGGAGACCTTGGCCACGATAATCGCCGGATTGAACTGCACCAGAGACTCGTAGCTCAGTAGACTCTCTTCAGGTGAGCCGCTGACATAGCTATGCAGCAGTACATCGCTCTTCTGCACCAGCCTCTCCAGTATCCCTTTGCCTTTGTCACTCATGGGATCCAGTGTGATGCCGCGCCTGTTCTGCAAGGTGACCAGGGCGAGCATTGCCCGGCCATTCGGAGCAAAGGGCCCGAAGTTCCTCTCCTCCTCGCCGGCAGGTCTCTCCACTCTGATTACCTCAGCGCCCATGGCAGCCAGAAGAGTAGCCGCATAAGGGCCGGCAAACCAGCGGGAGAAGTCAAGAATCCTTACGCCTGTCAACACCTTTTCCTGCATTCAGCCTCCTTGCCTTGATCCTGCCATAATTGGACTGCAGCAGAGCAGCAGCGCTCAGCCATAACAAATCAAAGCCGGCGTCTTTGAAGACTCGGCTGACGGAAGTCAACCCGTGCCAGTACCCCTCCAACTCCGGCTTGGGCATCAAGATCCTGTTTGCTTTGGGTAGTTGTCCTTCGTCCTCCTTTAGGTGCTATCTACACGCCGATCGGGTAAGTCCACTTGCCGTAGACCTTCATGACAACCGCAGCTATCTCTCCCGGGGTAGCATGTGCCGCTACCGCTTCCTGACTGGCCGGGAAAGAGTTGGCGTCGCTCCGGAGGACCTCTTCAAAGTCCTTCATCGCCGCGGCGTGCCTGGTCTTGTCCCTGGTCTCTCTCAGCTTCTTGATCCTCTTCTTGAGAACCTCAACCGAGCTTCGATCGGACTTGAAGATGGGCACCTTGTAGGGCACCTTGTCTGGATCGAGTCGGAACTTGTTGACGCCCACAATGGTGATCTCATCAGATTTCAGTTTGTGGTCGTAGTCGATGATGGCCTGCTTGTACTCCCGGTGAATCCATCCGTTGGAAATGGCCTTCATCAGGCCTCCTTGGTCTTCGATCTTCTTGACGTATTCCCAGGCCCTCTCCTCGATTTCGTTGGTCAGAGCCTCGACATAGTAGGAACCTCCGAGCGGGTCGATGGTATTGGTAACGCCGGTCTCGAGGCCCACTATCTGCTCAGTCCGGATCGCTAGAAGCATCGCCTGTTCGGTCGGGAGGCACACGGCTTCATCATAGCCGTTGGCATGTATGGACTGGGCGCCACCCAGAACCGCAGCCAGCGTCTGGTAGGCGATACGTATGACGTTGTTCAGCGGCTCCTGGTGAGTATGCGTGGAGCCGGATGTCTGGACATGCACCCGGAACTGTCCGCACGCTGGATCCTGGACCCCGAATCTCTCGTTTATGATCTTGCGCAGCATGCGCCGGGCCGCACGCAGTTTGCAGGCCTCCTCGAAGAGGTCATTGTGCGCGGCCATGTTGAAGGCAAATCTCTTGCAGAACTTGTCCATGGGGACCCTGCCCCGGCGCTTTCCCTCGTCACAGTACTGTATGACATCGGCCATTAGCATGCCCAACTCCTGGACGGCGCTGATGCCATTGTCTCTGGGGTTGTAGGAGTTCATGCATATGGGATACCAGCGCGGTGCGTGCTGAGCACACCATTCGATGAGATCCGTGGACAGCCGGAGGTAGCCTTCCGGTGGCGGCTGATTGGCAATCTCCATTGAACTCCAGGTCAGCATGTCGTAGGCCGTCGTCCCTCTGACCTGGTCAAGAGGTATGCCTCGCTTCTGTGCTATCGCGAAGTATGCCGGCGTCAGCAACCCACTGGTCCTATCGGCCAGATAGGTGGAGCACCTCTCAATAGGCAGATCTCTGAAGACAGTGTCCATGTCCTCAATAGAGTAGATGGGAACGCCGGCGTGGCCAATGTCGTGCTGGACTCTAGGGTCATCTGGGTCCATCCCAGAAGCAGTAGAGATATCGGGAGCAATGGAGAAGCCGGTTTGCCCCAGGGCATATTCTTCCTTGTACCGAGCGTTGGTGGCCTCGGGGCTGTCGTAGCCCGTCAGACGCCTGATGGTCCACAGCTGCCCCCGGTACATGCTGGCGTACACGCCCCTGGTATACGGAGGTTTGCCTGGGGCACCAATGTCCTTCTCATAGTCGATCCTCTTCACGTCCTCAGGGGTGTAGATGTCCTTGATGGGAATCCCAGAGGCTGAGTGAATCTGCCCATTGTTCTTTTCAGCCATAAAGCCTCCTCAGTCTATCCCGACTTTGAATCGGGCACATTCCTAGTCTGTCCGGTCCGGGAGCAAGTAGAAGGCCCAGACACGTGTGACCTAGGTCGCTACTCCTCGTACGTCTTGAGGTACTTCTCAATTAGTCTGGTGGGCTTCCACCACTTCTTGAGGCCCATGTCCTCGGCTACCTTGTTGGCAGCTATGTAGCCAGGTCCTCCGGTAACCATTCCGCCGGGATACGTGGAGGCACCGCACAGGTATAGCCCGCCGATGGGCGTCTTTGACGTGGAGCACTCGATGTTGGGCCGGTTGAAGCCGATCTGCATCGGAGTGTAGTCACCGTGCTTGATGCCGCCGCGCCGCATGTTGGGCAGGCGGATCTCGATGTCCTCCGGCGACTCACCGGTGCTCATTATGATGTTCTCCTTCTTCAGGTTGGGAGACGCCTTCACCCACTTCTCCATGATGGCTGCGTCCACTTCTTTGGCCTTCTTGGTCCAGCCGCCTTCGATCCAATAGGGGGCGTGCATCTGGAAGAAGGAGACGTGTCCGCCGTAGGGAGAGTGAACCAGGTGTGGGTCCCAGAAGCTTTCACAGGTGACGTGTCCGCCGATGAGCTTGTGGTCCAGCTTGCCCTTTATGACGTTGTTCCAGTGGGCCACCATCTGGTCAGAGCTGTCGAAGCCCACTACGGTCATGAAACTCTCGCTGGCCCAGGGGTCATCGCACTTGTACTTCGGCATCTCCTTGGACACGATGTGGAGAGTATGGTAGCTCCACTTGTCGTACTTCCAGGCCTCAATGCTTTCCTTCAGGGTCCCCGGCAGGTTCTTAGGCCCGACAAGATCCAGGAATGTGGTATGGGGATCGAGGCTGGATATGACTACCTTGGCATTCAGTTTGCGCCCTTCCCGGAGTTCGATGCCGGTGACGTTGCCGTTCTGGGTAATGATCTTGGAGACCTCGGCCGCCTCTACAATGATGCCTCCGTTGGCGTGGATCTCACGGGAGAAGGCGCCAGCCATCTTGTGTGAGCCTCCCAAGAGGTAGGCCTTGTCCATGGCCCTGGTGAGCAGCAGAGGCACAAACAGGCCCACGCCCGTCTCATTGGGGTCGAGACCCCACATGCAGGTGGCGTACAGCAGCAGGGCCCTCAGCTTGTCATTCTCAAAGTGCTCCTTCATGATGGCCATGGGGCTCATCTCATTGAGCTCCAGAAGCTCCCGGCCAATCTCGGTGCGCTGCATGCCTACGATCAGGTCCAGGGAAGGCTTGGCCGGCAGGTAGGTGGCTGGTCCCACTATCTCGTCCATCATGCGCTGCCAGACCCGCATGTGCTTGCCGAAGGCGACCGCGTCCTTGTGGGAGTACTTGTGGATGGAGTCGACGGTGTCCTCAATCATTTTGGTCAGCAGCAATGAGCTGCCATCGCCGAACACCATGGCCATCTGCAGGTTGGGCTTGATCCACGTCAGGGCGTGGCGATCGAGGTTGAAGTCCTTCAAGGCCGGCATGTAGTCCACCATCATATGGTAAATGGCATGTATGTTGGAGTAGTAGCCCGGGAAGAGGATCTCTTCCGTGGCCAGTCCTCCACCCACCTCGTAGCGCCGTTCCACAACGACGACCTTGGCGCCGGCTTTGGCCAGATAGGCCGCGGTCATCAGGCCATTGGGGCCGCCACCGATGACGATCACATCCCAGTTTGTCTCAGTAGGGAACTCATCGAAGAGTTTTCCGAGCAGTTGATCCATCATAGACATGTTATTTGTTCTCCTCCTCTACGACGGCCGCTTCGCCGATTTCTTGCCCTGCTGGGGTATGTAGTACGGTGCTGAGTACCACCACGGGCCCGGCTCGACCAGACCGTCCTCAATCAGGATGTGCATCAGGTTGTAAGGAATAGCCATCAGGTGGAGGCCTCCGGGATGACACGCTGTCTGGTTGCAGAGATACAGTCCGTCTATCGGTGTGCGGTAGCGTGCCAACTCCGGTACGGGGCGGTTCTCGGCCCACTGGTCGTGACAGTGGCGGGTGCCGCACCAGGTGCCGCCGATCATTCCGGTATTGCGGAACAGGGAGTCATAGGGGGTGTTGGTCCACACTTTGATAATGTTGTCCGAGTTGAGGTTCTCGTAGGGGCCGCTGCTCATGGCCTTGATGATATGCTGAGTTATCTTGTCCTTGATCTTGTTGATGGCATCCGGTCCATCCACATGGTATTCCGGCGGGGGGACCAGGAAATAGACCGGTGACATGATATAGCCTTCAGGCCGGGTGACCTGCTTGTCTGTAGGTTCAAACCTTTCGTACGGAGTCGAAAGCCACAGGGCTCTCTCCGGCGGCACCCTGGGGTTGCCTCTCCAGCCGTCCACGTCCGCCACATGATCATAGTAGATCTCACGGGAGTCCTGGGGATAGCCACCGCCCATGAACTTCCCCGCCCAGGGTTTCCTGGCCCGCAGCTTCTCGCGGGTATAGAAGTGGAAGTTGAAGATGCTGCCGCCCTTGAGGCTGATGTCATTGACCTTCTGGAGGAGGCCGCGGTCCACGTGGCTGGGCCCGACCAGCTTGTTGAAGGTCTGCCGGACATCGACGTCGCTGATGACGGCCTTCTTGGCCCAGATCTTCTTCCCGGCCTGGGTGGCCGTCTCTCGCAGTCGGACCCCGACGGCCACGCCGTCATTGATGATAATCTCGTCTACCGGGCAGCAGGTGCGTATGGTGGCCCCGTGCGCTATGGCGCAGCGCATGACGGCGTGGAAGTAGTCATGCATGCCGCCGCGCGGGGGTCTCATGCGTCCCGGAATGAGCAGGGTTATGGCGCAGGCCCACGCCGGAACGGCCACACCCTTCCAGTGGCCGGCAGCACCGGAGTACCAGGCGATGACCGCCTGCTGCACCTTCCACGGTTCGCTTTCCAAATGTTCGTCCATCAGGTCAAACAGATCCATGTCCAGCAGCTCTTCAGTCCATATGTCCGGTTGGTACTTCTTGTAGACCTGCATGTAGGGGATGTTGTCTATGGTCACCTCTACCTCGGGGGGGTGAGGCGGGGTCCAGAAAACGGAGCGGAGCAACTCCTTGGTGAACGTGGGTTGGGTAAGCAACCCGGCCATCTTGGCAAATCCCATCTTGTCCTTGTCTGTCAGTGGCGACATGCCATAGCTGCAGGCAGCGCCACGTTCGGTATCCGCCATGAGGTCGCCCATCTCGTTCTCGCCGACGCGCCAGCCGTATTTCCACAGCTCCAAATGCTCAAAGCCGGGTGCTGGTGCTGCATAGAGCATGATGGCATGCGGGTTGATCTTCACGCCGGCTATCGGCTCCGTGTTCTCGCAGGCCCCGCCGGCCTCTGTCCGTTCTTCCAGAACACAGACGCTCTGGCCGGACTTGGCCAGGTAGGCGGCTAGGGTGACACCATTCGGGCCGCCACCTACAATAACAAAATCGTATCTTTCGTCTTTCGGCATGGTTCCCTCCTATCTAGATGTGTTGTCTCTTGGGAAATCCGATTTGCCTTGTGGACTCGTTGCGATACAGCTTGTTCCCCCCTTTGCCGTGGCGTGCGAAGGCCGACTTGCCTGGCTGTCCGATCAGGTTTGACCCTGGTATCCTTCAATCATTCAAGAGTCATCGCGCCTTTTGACATATGGCGAAGTTCTTGTCTGGCTAAGGTGTCTATGACCGTGTTGTCGGGACGTTGTGAGTATACGATACTCGAATTTTAAGTCGCCATAATACTACTCGAACTTTGCACCGTCAAGTGTTTGTGGGATCGATAATCGAGGTCCTGCGAATCACCGTTGGCAGAACGCTGCACGCCAACGCAAACCGTCCGGGGAGGCCGCAACGCTTCAGAGAGGAACAGTGCGAACCTGAAGAAGGACGAGAGAGTTGCTGGCTATTTGCCTCCCTTCCAGGAGCCGAGACTTGGAAGTACTCCCTTGCCAATCGGTCTAGACAGGACTCTTACAGCCAGGTGTCATGTGCATCAGGCTAAGACGGAACAGGATGGACAGGATAGTACTGCGGTGGCTGGCGACTGTCAAATCTCGGTACGGGCCCGCACGCCATCTATCCGCAACGGGTTGGAGGTATCTCCAGGGCAAGTTGATCCAGGGAGTCTGTTGGCACAAGGAGTCTGTTGGCAATAGAATGGCCGCGGACTTCGAGCGTCAAGAGCATGGGGGATGAATGATGGAGAAAAGGGTCTTCACGGAAGAAGAGTTAGGTGAGAAGAGCAAGCGGACTGTGGATCTCCTAGTCCGAGATTTCCCATATCAACTCGTAGTGAGCCGACCTCGTACCCCTTTGGTCTCGACACCAATGATGTACCAAGCGCATCCGGCTGCAAAGCCTGATCAGCCCCCCAACGGGCTCTTGATTCGCGGGATCTGGGGGAGAAGACTCGATCCAGAACCTTCACGCGTGTAGCGCCACCGCTGAGCTGCCACAAAAGGATGATCTGAGACCTCCTGCGAGCCAGTCTTGATATACGGAGTTGGCAGCCCAGTCAGATTCTGTCTTCGCATACCCTTTTCAACTCTGTCTCTTGGCATCCATGAAGGCTTGAAAAGCTTCGCGAGAGCTGTAAGTGAGCTTCAGCCCGGTCGTCTTGATGGCCTTCTCAGCATTGACCAGTATCGGGTACTTGAGGAACTCAAGCCCGCCGACCGCCGACTTCTGCTGGATACGCAGCGCCCAACTGAAGCGTATCAGCGGTGACCAGACCCACGATGGGAGGCCGATCGATGGTTTGCCCGCAGCCTTGCGCACCTCGCCGTAACTCACGGATCCCTCCGCGCCTGCGTTGAATACGCCGGCACGCCTTTCCCTGAGCAGGGTCACTACCAGCTTCACCAGGTCCGGCCCGTATATGAATTGCCAATTCGGATCATAGCCCGGAATGCATATTGTCGCCGGTAGGAAGAGGACATCAAGGCCGGAGGTGGCGGCCCCCGGCCCAACCACCGGGACGACGCGCACCACGGTCACGCACTGCTTCGGGTGTGCCTTCCCATATTCCTGGAACATCAGGTCCACCTCAGCCTTGTGTTCGGCATAAGGGAAACCGCGCACTGGCCTGAGCGGCTGGTCTTCAGCGATGAGCGGGGGATTGTCGGCGTGTGCCCCGTAGGTGCTATGGCTGCTCAGCAAGCAAACGGCTTCAACCGACGCCGCTTCACAAGCCTGCAAGAAATTTCTGCTGCCGCCTACGTTGACGGCGCGGGCATTGTGGTACGGCGCTGGCGGGATAACGAAAGCCAGGTGGAAGGCTGTGTCCACCTTGTTCTGGGCAAACATGTCAGCCAGAGGCTTGCGAATGTCCTGGCGATAGAACTTGAGCTTGGGAGAGGAGTAACGGAGCGGCTTGATGTCGACGCCGACCACAGTCTCCACTTCCTTGTCCTGATCCAGCACTTTGAGCATCTGGGTGCCCAGATAGCCCGAGATCCCTGTTATCGCGACACTCTTCACCAGTGCCTCCTCGAGTCGCTTGTGCTGGAGTACCACACCCCCTGCGCGGGGCCCGGTCATCCGGAGCTAGAGAGCATGTTGTCCTATTCGAACACCACGATAGACAAGTGCAAGCCACCCTGGAATACGCCTCATATCTGGGTGAAACACTCGATGTCGTGGATCGTGCCTCTTCGGTGTTCCTTAAATACGGCTCTGACGCGTGCGCCTACGGTTATCTTGTTCTCGTCAGACTCGTCCAGCCAGTGCATCAAACAGGTATCGGCTCCGTCCAATTTCACATAAATGTCGGTGCGGGGCACCTTTATCGGCTTTCCAGTGTTAGGATCGATATAGGGCAGTTTCACCACCGTAAACGCGTAGATGGAACCCTCGGCGCCGAGATCTACCCATTGGTCCATGGTCTTGAAGCAGCGTCCACATATCTCTCTGGGGGGCACGTACACCCGGCCGCAACCTGAACACTCGATGCCCAGGATCGTCTTCTTGTCCCTCAGTCCTAGGAAGAACCGGCTCATGTAGTGGCCACAATGCCAGTAATAGACATGTCCAGCTTCACCAGAGCTTATGTCCAGCAGTTCATTGTCTTCGGCGGCTCTCGTGTTCTTCATGCCATATCCTCCCACACCGACTCAGGGTTTAGTTGACCTCAGGATGGTAGCCTCGAACCAATAGCAGGAGCCAAAAGCTGTCGCCATGGCTGTCCTGACGTCGCTCACCTGTCTTTCCCCTGCTCTGCCCATGATCTGGAGCGCTGCTTCTCCGATCCTGATGAGACCGGTCGCCCCGATCGGATTCGTGGACAGTACCCCGCCAGAAGGATTGATCGGCAGTTCTCCATTCATATCGAAAACGCCTCTTCTGATCAGCTTCGGTGCTTCGCCAGCATCGCACATCCACATGAACTCCATCCACACCACGCCGCAAGTGGAGAAGGGCAGATAAAGCTCCATCACGTCAACGTCTTTCAGCGGGTTCGTGATACCGGCTCGTTGGTATACCCTGCTCACCGTGGTCTGGCAGGTGGGCATCTTCTCCCAATCATAGTCCCCGAAATACACATAGTCGTGGGACACGGCAGTAGCGTGCACCCAGGCGGGTCTGGAGGTGATCTTGGGAGCCTTGCTCTCCGAGGCATAGATGACAGCACATGCTCCATCAGATCTGGGGCAACTATCAAGGAGCTTGATGGGCCAGCAAAGCATGGGAGACTTCATCACATCTTCCACTGTAATGAGTTTTCTCAAGTGGGCGTAGGGGTTCTTGACCGCATTATTGTGGTCCCTGACCGCGACCAGGGCGGCGTCCTCCTGGGTGGCCCCGAATTGCTTCATGTACATGGCGTACTCGGCCGCATTTGGCCCGATGGCTCCACCGAAGAAATCCCTCTCCAATATCGGATCCGAGCAGGTGCTTATGGCAGCCTGGGTATCCGATTCAGAGTTCTTCTCCCATCCAATGGCCATTACGACGTCGAAGAGACCTGAAGCAACATGGTAGTAGCCACAGGACCCCAGGGTGCCACCCGTGCTGCCCCCCGTGGTGACCTTCATGATGGGTTTCATGAACGCCCCTGAACCATCAACACTCCACCCATCAACAACGTTGATCGCCTCAAAGTGATCCATGTTGCCAATCACGATGGCGTCGATGTCTTTCAGGCTTAGGGAAGCATCCTCCAGTGCTCTTTTCACCGCCTCACTGATCAGCTCTTGACCGTTGACGTCCTTCCTCTTCGAGGTGTGGTTCGTCTGTCCTACTCCGACAATGGCAGTTCTTGTACCCATCTCGCCATGCCTCCTAGTTGCTCAGCACCCAGACACAGTGAGTCTGAGCGCAGATTCCCGTGATGCCGTGAGCCAGAGCTGTCTTCGCTCCCGGCACCTGTCGCTTTCCGGCCTCGCCCCTCAATTGCAGTACGGCTTCGGCTATCCTGGCCAGACCGGCCACCTGAACGCTGTGTGCCGAGAGGACTCCTCCGGAGGGATTGACCGGCAGTTTGCCTCCCATTTGGGTCGCACCGCTATCGATCAGCTTCCCCCCCTCACCTGGACCGCAGAATCCCAGCCCTTCATACCACATAAGCTCCATATAGGAGAAAGCGTCGTAGATTTCGGCTACATGGATGTCGCGCGAAGGATCGCTGACTCCAGCCATCTGGTAGGCTTTCTTGGCTGCCGTCTCCAGAGGAAGTGAGTGAGTCAAATCCCTTTCCCCCAGACGGTACGCATCAGTGCAGTGCGCCACGCCTCTGATCCAGACCGGTTTCCTGACGGCCTTCTTCTTGACTACGTCCTCTGTCGCCAGAATGATGGCGCAGGCCCCGTCGGAGATCGGCGACGTGTCGAGACGCTTGATAGGCTCTGCCAACATCGGGGACTTCATCACATCCTCGACCGTGATGTCCAGGGCCACATGGGCATATGGGTTGTTCTTGGCGTTCCCGTGATTCTTCACTGAGACTTTGGCACACTGCTGCTCGGTAATCCCGTATCGATGCATATAGGCCCTCGCCTGCAGTGCAGAGGAAGAGATGGCATCCATGCCGAGAAGGCGGTCATAGATGGGATCAAAAGCCTGATTGAAGAGCTTCCTGGGAGACCCCTCTGACACCTTGCAGTGGGTGGTCACCAAGGTGGTGTTGTAGACGCCCGAGAGCGTCCTCATCAGGCCATAGAAGGCACTGAGGGTTCCATCGCCCTCCACGTTGGTAGCGTCCCTTCCGTAGGATGCTGCAGCCTCTGCTATTGGCATGCAGGCGATAGTGCGTCCGTCGAAGAAATCGTTCGTCGTGGTGACAACATTGTCGATATCGCTCAGTTCCATGCCCGCGTCATCCAGAGCCTTCCTGGTCACTTCATACACCAGCTCGGCGAAGTTCTTGGTTTTTCCCCTCTCATACTTGGTTTGGCCGACGCCGACTACAGCTATCCTCTCCATGTTCTACTTCTCCCCCTTGACCGGCTTGAAGTACTTGATGTCAAGGTAGTTGCCTCCTGGCTTCTCCTTGAACACTGCTTTCACTCTCATCCCTTCCTTCAGGGCTTTCAAGTCCGCTTCGGCGATGAGATGCGTCATGCCTGTGTCAGCACCGTCCAGCTTGATGATGCCGTAGGCGAAGGGCGCCTTCAGAGGATGCAGCTCCGGCTCGTGATAGTGCACGACGGTGAATGTCTGCAGGGTGCCTTCGTGGCTGACCTCCACCCATTCGTTCAATTCGCCGAAGCAGCGGTGACAGGTCTTCTTGGGCGGGACCAAGACAATCCGGCATGTGGGGCAGCGGACACCGTAGATCTTCCTATTCCGCAGCCCGGCATAGAACTTGCTGGCCACGGCACCAGCCGCCCACGTGTAAGGGACGCGGATTACCCCCTGGTGGATGAGCAGGCCGTCCTTTTCCTTAACCTCCAAGATGGTCTCGTTTTCCATTCCACCCTCCAAAAGTAGTTTGGTGCCCTGGTTCTTTCAGAGACTACCAGAGGAACAGATTGGCAAATCGTGCCAAATCAACCCAGTGCAGCGCGGTTGGAGTTATCGGCGGGCTATGAGACTCCGCATGGTGCCCACCGCCACTTCCTCTCCCCTCTGGTTTCTGACAGTCTGTCGGAAAGTGATTACTCCGCCGCGTTCATCTCTCTCCTGTTTCTCTACCGCCTCAAACTCCACATGAATGGTGTCAAGCAGTTTCACCGGGTTCACAAACCGCAACTTGTCGATTCCGTAGAAGGCTATGATGGCGATCTCAGAGAGAGGCAGCAGGCCGGATGCCACGGACAGGACCAGAAACCCGTGCGCAATCCTCTCCTTGAATGGGCCCTTCTTGGCATACTCCACATCAGTGTGAAGCGGATGCCAGTCTCCACTGAATGCCGAGAACGTCACAATATCAGCCTCGGTGATCGTCCTGCCCCGCGTGACAATCTTGTCGCCGACCTGGAAATCTTCGAAATACCTCATGTTCGGCCTTCTGTCCGGTCACCCTCTCAGGAGCTCACGGGCGATTATTATCTTGCGCATCTCCGTTGTGCCGGCACCTATCTCGCCCAGCTTCACATCTCTCAGCAGGCGGTTCACGGGGAAATCCAGCATGTAGCTGTATCCACCGTGGATCTGCACCGCATGCAGTACAGCCTGGGTGGCCACCTGCCCCGCCAGGAGAAGGGCGGCCGCCGCCACCTTATTGATCTCTGAACCTTTGCCTCCCCTGTCAGCCGTTTGGGCCATCGTGGCCGCCTTGTACATGAGCAGTTTGGCTGATTCTATGCCAACATACATTTCAACCAGCTTCTCCTGAATCAGTTGAAACTGGCCGATCGGTTGCCCGAATTGCACCCGCTCTTTGGCGTACTTCAAGGAAAGCTCGAGTGCTCTTTCCCCCATTCCCAAGGTCCAGCCCGTCCCCGCCACCCTTTCCATGTCCAGACCGCCCATCATCACGCTGACGCCCTGGTTCAGCCCGCCCAGGATGTTCTCCTCGGGAACGCGGTACTCGTCGAAGATCAGCTCGCCGGTTGGCGAACCTCTTTCCCCCATCTTTTCCAGGTGCCTGGCAGTGAATGTACCTTGGTAGCCTGGCTCCACAATGAAGGCGGTGATGCCTCTTGCCCCCTTCTCGGGCTCAGTCTTGGCGTAGAGTATCATAGCGCCGGCAACGGGTCCGTTGGTGATGAAGGTCTTGGTGCCGCTGAGAAGGTAGTGCCTGCCGTCCCGTTTTGCCCTCATCTGTATACCCACGGCGTCGGAGCCGGCATTCGGCTCCGTCAGAGCGAGAGCCCCCAGCTTCTCACCCTTGCACAACGGCGGCAGATACTTCTGTCGCTGCGCTTCGTTCCCGTTCCGATACAGGTTGTCACAGCAGAGATTGGAGTGGGCATGACACGACAAGCTCAGCGCCGGGCAGATCCGGCTCATCTGTTCCAGGCAGATGCACTGTGCTAGGTAATCCATGCCCGAACCGCTGTATGGTTCAGGAACGGTGACCCCCATCCAGCCCAGGGCACCCAACTTCTTCCAGACCCAGTCGGGGATCTTGTCTTCTCTATCGATCTGCTCGGCAATGGGCTCGATCTCCCGCAGCATGAAATCGTAGACCGACTCGGCCAGCATCTTGTGGGCTTCGCTGAGCTCGAAATCCATGCCTTCCCCTTCCCTCTACGCCATGTATTCAGGAAATGGCTACTTGCCCGTGAACCTGGGTTTCCGCTTTTCCAAGAATGCCTTCCGGGCCTCGGCAACGTCGTCGGTGGCGAAGACTGCGGGCATTATCCCCAGCCCGAAGTCCCAGTCTTCGTGGGATTTACGATTCAGTATCCGTTTGATGGCGGCCTGGGCGAATGGTGCGCCGTTCTTCAGCTTGTCGCACACCCTGGCCACCTCTTCTTTGAACTTGTCATGAGGAACAACTGTGTTCACCAGCCCAATATCTCTGGCTTCTTCGGCGGTAATGTCATTTGCCATAAGGGACAGGTAGGCAATGCGGTGCTTGCCCATGACCTCCATGCCCCGAGTCAGGGTCTCAATAGGGATGGCCCCGTGATTGATCTCCCTTATGCTGAACTTGGCCCGGTCGGAGGCAATAACGATGTCGCCGGTGAGCGTGATTCCAGTACCGAATCCATAGGCAATACCGTTGACGGCCATGACCACCGGCTTCGGTATGTATTCAAAGTGATTGAAGACCTTGGCCACCAGCTCCATGAAGTGCATCCCGGCGCTGACCTTCTGGAAATCGAAGCCTGACACATCAGCTCCAGCGGAGAAAACGTCATCCTGTCCCGTCAAGACCACCACCCTCATGTTGACATCTTCCTCAATGTCGGTGAGCGCCGCCTCCAGGTCCTTGAACACCTGGTGGTTCGCCGCGTTCTTCTTCTCCATTCGGTTGAAGATGATGGTGGCTACCCTGTCTTCCTTCTCGAGCTTTATCGTCTCGTAACCCATCTGCTCGCCCTTTCCTTCATACTCTGAAGACCATCATCGAGTGGTTCAATAACCTAGCGCCTTGAGCTCCTTCTCCAGGATGCTCTTGAGGTAGGCTGGTCTTTCCTTCCCCGGCATGAAGTCGAACGCCACCATGCCGTAGGGGTCAACCTGCTCCCTCAGGATCTTGATTTGTTCTCTTGTCGGCTTTTCAGTCTCCGGCACATCCTTCGGGACTTCCAATTCAAAGCCGGTGTTGTTCACCACATCGTTCACAGCTACTCCGGGATGAATTGAGGCGATTCTGAAGGGCTTGCCTTCCTCCTCTTTGATGAGAACCGCCAGATTGGTGATCAGCTTCATAGGCCCCGGTCTCAGGCCGGCCTTTGTGCGCTCCTGATTGCTGATCTTCCACCTGGTGCCGGTAATGAAATCGACCTTGGCTACCAGGGTCCTCTTATTGTGGCTGGGGAAGTAGCCCAGCATCTTGCGGTGCATCTTGACCACCTCAGGGGCCCCCGCCCCCCCGGGTCCCCGCAGCATGGGCTTCTGGTAGTCGCCCACCACTGACAGGTTGATGTTGCCGTATCCATCGGTCTGGATGCTGGAAATGGGCTCGACGTCCACGCCCACGCCAAGGTAGAGGGAATGTATGCATTCGGTCATGTTCCAGCGGGCCATTCCGCCCTTGGTGGCCGCGGCTTCATAGGTAGCGAAGGTCAACTGAAAAGGCCTGGCGTCCACCGATGAGTAGGCCATGTACATGATATTGGGGGCGTGCGTCACCTTCGCCAGTATGTAGCTCACAAAAGCCAGCGGGGTGAAGGAACCCAGAATCAGAATATCCCCATCCTCGATTTCCCTGGCAACTGCCACACAGACCATTTCCGCCGGAGTGTAGTCATCGGAATACTTGCTCATAGTGACTTCACCTCCCGGGCCAGCTTCTTCAGCAGATTCGTTTGCTTCAGGCCACCGACGGCCTCAAGATACTCGTCTTCTGATTTCATGACGTATTGCTCCAGGTAGTTCTTGAAGGTGTCCGGGCTCGCGGCCATTTCCATATACTTCATCATGTGCCAGGGATCGCCCACATAGCTTGGAACCAGCGATGTCGGGTGAGCCCCGAAAGGCTGCTCTATCACCATATCCACATAAAACCTGGGGATCTTGGTCTTGAAGGGGTTCTCTCTCAGCACTTCCGTCGGCACTATTTCCTCTACGGTCACAATGACCCGTTTCGCCGCCTTGGCCAACTCGAGATCAGAGCCAGCCGTGCCCTCGATCTGAATACTCCCGGCCGCGTCGGCACGTTGGGCGTGGATTATGGCCACGTCAGGCTTGATGGCGGGAATGGCCGTCATCTCCTCGCCAGTGAATGGGCAGGCTATCTGCTTGTAGAAATCCGGCCTTTGCTTCATCAAGTCCGAGCCGGACGGACCCCGGTAGGGCAGGAACGGCACACCCCGCCCCGTAGCTTCAAATCCTATGATTATGGCCAGGCCGCTGATCTCATCGTACTTGAGATTGCCCTTCTCAATGGCCCGCCGGAAATTCGGCGGCAATCCGTACGCCTCCATGCTGACAAACGAGAACATCAGCCTCTCCACGCAGCCGGCTCCGACCAGCATGTCAATGTCGACGCTGCCCAGGATGGTCATGACATGCAGGTTCTTGATGCCCAAGCGGATTATCTGACGGACCAGTGCCATCGGGTGACTGCTCAGCCAGGCCCCTCCTACCGCTACACTATCGCCGTCCTTGATGAACTTGCCGATGTCGGTCAGCTTCGCGACTTTGTTTTGGTTGAGTACCTTCTCTCTTCTAGTCATTTCACCCCCAGCCTAGGTAGTTGCAGTGAGTCTCCAGCCAGCCGCAGAAATAGACAAACAATTCCCGTTCATCTGTCACGGTGACAGCGACGCTATACAGACCCCCCTTGTGGTTCCGGTCTCGCTACATCAAGTGTCTAGCGGCCGACAATGTTGATGGCGACCACGTTTCTAACGGGCACCCCCCCCAGATTGTGTGTGAGCCCAAACTTTGGATTCTTGACTTGTCTGGGGCCCGCCTTGCCCTGAAGTTGCTTGTACATCTCGTACATCATGCGGAGCCCGGAAGCACCGATGGGATGCCCGAAGCACTTCAGGCCGCCGTCCGGCTGACACGGAATCTGCCCCCCCAGTTCAAAGAACCCGGCATCGATGTCTTCCTTGGCTCTGCCCCTGGGGGAAATACCCAGGTCCTCGTAGGTGACCAACTCCGTGATCGAGAAGCAGTCATGAACCTCCATCATGCTTATCTCCTGACGCGGGTTCTTTATGCCTGCCTCCTGGTAGGCTTTCGGAGCCGCCCGACAGGTTGACTCAACATGCATAAGGTCATACTTGTTGTGCGACAGTTCCTCACCGGAGCTGGCGGCGATCTGGCAGGACTTGATGAATACGGGATCGCTTCTGAAGCGCTTGGCCATGTCCGCTCGGCACACGATGGCTGCGGCGGATCCGTCGCTCACGCCACAGCAGTCAAAAAGGCCCAGAGGCCACGCAATTATGGGGGCCGCCACCACCTGCTCAACGGTTACCTCCCGCCGCATATGTGCCTTTTCATGCAGAGTACCGTTGTGGTGGCTCTTCACCGAAATCTTGGCAAGGGTCCTCTTGCCTTCTTCGGGAGTGAGTTTGTATTGCGAGAAGTATCTGGTGGCCATCATGGCGAACATTCCAGGCGTCGTGTTGTTGGCCAAGACCACCCTCAGCTTGGTTCCCACGGCCATCACGTGGGAGAACTCGGGCAACCCGCCGTAGCCGGTGTCCTTCAGTTTTTCCACGCCCAGCGCCAAAGCTATGTCATAGGCCCCTGAGGCCACGGCATATGTTGCCGCTCTCAGTGCTTCGGACCCGCTGGCACACATGTTCTCCACCTTGGTTGCAGCCACGAACGGCAGCTTCAACGCAGTGGACAAAGGGACGGCACTGTGTCCCACGCTTACCTCGGTCATCTCGGGCCCGCCTTGCCAGGCTGCCTGAATGTCCTTCTTCTCAATCCCGGCATCCTGAATCGCCTCAAAGAATGCGTCCACCATGAGATCCTCAGGACTCTTGTCCCACAGCTCCCCGAACTTGGTGCAGCCCATACCTATGATGGCAACCTTGTCTCTTATGCCTTCCGCCATTTTGCCTCCATCTCTGCTTGTCGCTTACTATTACTCTCAGTACGACACATGAAGTGTCCTCAGAAAGCGTTCTCCTACGATATCGATAGCCCCTGATCCAGGTATATGTTCTGGCCTGTCATGTTGTTGGAAGCATCCGAAGCCAGGTAGACGGTCAGAAGACCAATGTCCCTGGCCTCGCCCACCCTCCTCAAAGGCAGGCTCTTGATGGCCGCCTGCAGGAGGGTCTCATCCTGGAAGAACCCCTCTGATTGGTCGGTGCGGATGAGCCCGGGGCCTATGGCATTGACATTGATGTTGTACCGAGCCCATTCGAGAGCCAGTGTCTTTGTGAGCATGGCCACGGCCGCCTTGCTGGCGGCATAAGGACCTCTGTGAGGGGCTACCTTGTCGGCATAGCCCGAAGTGATGTTGATGATCTTCCCTTTCTTTCGCTGCATCATGTGTGCTCCAACGGTTCTGGTGCAGAGGAAGAGGGCCGTCAGGTTAACGTCAATCACCCTCCGCCACTCATCCTCACCAATTGGGGTCGTGAGGTCGGTATCCTTATCCGCGCCTAAGACTCTCTGGCTAGGGTCAGGCAGAAACGGCTTGACCAACACGATGCCCGCGTTGTTGACCAGAATGTCGATCTTCCCGAGCTCCTGGATGGTTTTCTCCGCCATCCGTGTCAGGTCCTCTACCTTGGTTATGTCCGTTGGAATGGCCAGGCTTTTCCTGCCAAGGAGTCGCACTTCCCGGGCAGTGTCCTCAAGTTCCTTAGCGCTTCGAGCTACCACCGCCACATCCGCACCGGCTTCAGCAAGGGTCAGGGCAATGGTCTTGCCAATGCCGCGGCCTGCCCCGGTGACTATCGCCGATTTGCCCTCTAGACTGAACTCCTTGAGCAACTTCCTCAGCTCCTCTACCCGTCGACTCCCCTGCTCCCAGCCTCAACAAATCTCATCGCTGACTCTCTCTCTCTTCTCTCCGTCAGTCGCTTTGTGTGAGCCTCTGAAACAGCGGCGAAAAGCCGTTCTCAGAGTGAAATAAGGGATTAGCAGAATATACGAGACCACTCCCCAGGAGAAGAAAATCCTGGCGCCTCTCAGCAACTCCTCCGGCGTCAGAATCATGTCCATACGCATGACACCCAAAGCCTTGCCGTCCATAATCAACTTGTTGTCCTGGCGCTTGATGGCATAGAACTCCGCTATCACCTCGCCGTCCTGGTCTAGCACCTTCACACCTTTTTCCATATCGGCCGCCTCAACACATCAGCCCGACTCTACCAGTCTCTGCTTCATCAGACCGGCGGCTACTTCCCCGTCACCTTCTTAAAGTCGATGCCCATGTCTTCCATGATCACCTGCGCCACTGCCCTGCCACCACCGGAGACTCCGCCGCCGGGATGGGTGCTGGCGCCGCACATGTAGAGCTTCTTGACCGGTGTTCTGTACTGGCCCCAACCAGGGAGTGGTCTATTGGTGAGGAATTGTGACAGATACACGCCGATATGCATTACGTCTCCCTCAATCATGGCAGGATTGTACCGTTCCAGATCCAGCGGACTCATTATGTGCCGGCCCAGGATGTTTTCAGGCCCCATGTTCGTGGTCCGCTGTCTTACGGTATCCAGAATGCCGTCGGCCACCTCCTGCTTGATCGCATCCCATCTAGAAGCGCCGCCCGGCTTCAAATTGTACGGCTCATAGTGATACAGATAGAGCGTATGCTTGCCGGCAGGGGCGCGGGTGGGGTCGCAAAGAGTGGCAGTGATCATCAAGGGCATCGCCGTGTTCGGAATCCCGTACTTGTACTGGTCGAACAGCTGGAGGAATTCATCCATCGTGCCCGGGGTTGCCTCCACCATGACCGCCTTATTAGCATCTCCTCCCGCTTTGAACTTCGGAGACTCCTTAAGTGCCAGGGACTGGTTCATCGCGGAGAATGGACTGTGTTTGATACGCTTCACCTTGTCCTGGAATCCTTCTGGAAGTTCCGTAGCCTTCATGAAATCAAGGAAGAGCTGCTTGACATTGACGTTGCTGACTACGGCCTTCTTCGCAGTAATCTCTTCACCATTCCCGAGCACGACCCCTTTGACTTCACCACCAACCACCTTCACGGCCTTCACAGGACTGGACACCTTGATCGTGCCTCCATTGTCCTTTATGCAGGCTGCCAGCTTATCGGTCAGCGCCCCGGAGCCACCTTCCGGCCAAGCGATTCCCCAGGCGTGGAAATGCGGCAGGCCGAACATGTAGTATCCCGTTCCAATCTCCTGAGGAGCGAACATGACCTCCGACGCCCATCTGTTCAAGGCAATCCGCATCTGCTCGCTCTCGAACCACTCCTTGGCAAGATCGGTAGTGCTGGACAGAATCACCCGAAGATACTCGCGCCCCATGTCGCTCTGATCCATCAGAGCTACCAGCCGGCCGAAAGGTGCCGCCGGGGAAAACGTGGCCACGCCTCCCGCCTTGAGAAGCTGCCCCGCACCACCGACGAACTTGCGGTACATCTCAGCGTCTTTCTTGGAGAACTGCGCTATGGATTCACAAGTCTTGTCCAAGTCCCGGTAGAAGATCAGTGCACTGTCATCCGGAAAGACGATGGCCAGTTGTGGGTCGGGAGCTATGTATTTGAGTCCGTACTTCGATCGCAGGCCCAACTCATCACGGTGTACCATCGGGTTAGCCTGCATGGTCATGTGCACGGTAGCCCCAGGATCGTGTATGAACCCTGGCACAGTCAGCTGCCGGCTGGCAGCAGCACCGCCAACGATGTCGGATGCCTCCACAACACAGACATCGAGCCCGGCTTTGGCCAGGTAGGCGGCAACTATCAGCCCATTGTGTCCTCCGCCTATTACGACAACGTCATGTGCCATAGCCATCCCTCTCCTTCCAAACGTTCATGCGCCTATCCTAGGGTTGCTGGGGAGGCTCGGTGAACTCATAATACGAATAACAGCCATCGGCTCCTGTCACCAGATACTTGTCGCCCGTCAACTTGATGCGTGGATTCGCTGCTTTGGCCGCGCCCTCCTCGATGGCCCTGGACACGATCGGGCAGGCCTTCCAGCACTCGCGGCTGATGACATCAGCGACATTGCAGTGGCGCACCTTGTAGAGGTACTTGTTCTTCCCCACCTTCTCGATAACCGGGCGCTGCTCCATAGTGAAGAGGACTTCGTCTCCGGCTTCCAGCACCTTGTACAGTGTGTCCTCCAGACTGGCCTCACCGGGTACCAGCCCCGCCTTCCTCACCGGAACCTTCCAGAAGTCCCAATCCCTCAGCCCTTCGTAGATTACCTGCAGTCCCTCATCGCCGTACTTGTCTTCAATCACCTTCACCATTCTGGCGATTATGCGCCACATCAGGCGCTGGGTGGCATTGAGTTTGGCGGCGCACTCAGGCGACTTGGCATCTCCGACCTGCTTCGTCATCTCGGACCCCCTACTTGACTTCAGCAATCACGCAGATACGGGTTTGACCTTCCAGAAGTAGCCCAGGATGCCATGTCCTTTGTCTGCATACCGCCTTCGGAAGGTCATCTCCACAGGCATATCTATCTTGAGAGACTCCGGTTCGGAATCGGTGATATCCAGGAGGTACCTCCCTCCGCCGTCCCAGTCTATGACCCCATACATCTCCGGCGGACTGACGCTAAAAGCCAGGCTATCGCTGGTGTAGCTGAACAAGCGGGCCCTCTTGTCCGCAAAGCGGTATTCGTCCATCTGATCAACGGCTCCGCATTCCGGGTTGACGCAAACGCGCTGCATTGGAAACTGGGGGGTACCGCATTTCCGGCACTTCGACCCGTAGAGCGCTGTGATCTCCTTCCGGTCTCTCCACAAAAGGGTCACTAGCGTTGGGCCGGTCTCTCCACGAATCCCTTGTTCGGTCAGTAATATGTCGCGAAATGCAAGGTACCTCTCGTAGCTAGTCAGGTCCTTCTTCAAGGCGAGGTGCTTCTTCATTCCCCGCCTCTCGACCACGTTGACAATATCTTTGGTCACCTCGAAGAACAAAGCGTCGCTGCCACTGCCGTAGCTCGCCACCAGTATCTTCTCGCCCGGCTTGGCCTCCTGCAGCGCGGCAACGAGCATCATCAGAGGATGAGCAGCGCCGGAATCACCCACCGTGGTCAGCAGTTCTGGCTGGATCTGCTCCGGTTTGAAACCGCAGCTCTTGCCTATGGCGGCATGCTCCCGGACGTAGAGGCAAGGATAGACTACCTTGGCGAAGTCTTTCGGGCTCAAGCTGTATTTCTTCAGAAGCCCTGATATCGCCTGGGCGATGAACTTGGTGTAGCCCTCATCGCGGATCCATCTATCTTCTGCGGTGTGCACGAATCGGTCGTCCTCAGCTCTCCACCGATCCGTGAAGTCGCGCGTCACGGAATAGGAACCTCCCAGGGCGGCAATCACCTGGCTGTCCCCGATCACGAACGCGGCGGCTCCGTCCCCGTAATTCCCCTCTTCGAAGCTGCCCGGCTTGGCCACCCGGCAGTCAGAAGCGCAGACCATGACGCTCTTGGCTGATGCTCCCTTGACCGCATCGCAGCCTGCAATGAGGGCAGCGGTGCCTGCCTTGGACGAATCCGTGAAATCGGCCGTTCTGATATCGCCATTGAGATCCAGAGCGGCGGCTACGATGCCAGCATCCTGCCTCTCCCTGTAAGGAGCGGTAGTCGTAGCCAGATAAAGAGCTTCCAGTGCCTCCCTCTTGAATCCGGCCAGGGAGTCAAACCCCGCAGCCACTGCCATGGTGACACTGTCTTCATCATAGTTGGCCACAGCTTTCTCGCCCGGAACACCTGTTCCGCTGAACCAGCCCATAGCCGCGGAAAGCGTCTTGCGGTTAAGACGGTATCGAGGCACATATGCCCCATACGAAACGATACCTACCATGTTCCTTGCCTCCTATTAACTTCGACTGTCGATGTGCAAAGCGCCCTCGGCTGACAAACATCAGCCTATATCAGGTTACTCCCTCGTCCTTCATTTGGGCAATATCCTCCCATGTATAGCCAAGCTCCAGAAGCACCTCTTCTGTATGCTCTCCCAATTCAGGCGCCTTGATCCTGGGACTTGTCTCCATCTTGCTCAGGCTGAAGGGCGATCCCGGGACTTTCACATCACCCAACACCGGATGATGGAAATCCGTCACATATTGATTCGCCAAGGTTTGCGGGTCCAGTGCGGCTTCTGAAACGGTATTGACGACGTCCCAGGCAAATTGGGCCTTCTCCTTGAACAACGCGACCCACTCCTGCCGGGGCTTCTGGGCAAAGACCGAATCCAGGAGTTTGATGAACTCCTTGTTGTTGGTCCTCCTCATGTCAGGCGTGGCGAACAGTTTCTGTACTTCGTTCTCTGGCAGACCGAGGATCTCTCGTACATTGTCCCAGAATCTATCATACTGCATGTCAGAGAGTTCGATCCACTTGCCATCGGCACATTGATAGCTGTTGGTGAAAGCATTCCCTGACCTGGTCCTGGAATGCCTGGGTTGTTGTCGGCCCCGCCAGAGCGAAGTCTGGATGTTCAGCGCCTGCAGATGTATTGCTGACCCCAGCATGGAGACATTGATCTCCTGGCCAATTCCCGTCCGCTCCTTGGCCAGAAGCCCGGCCAAGATGGCATAAGCGGTCATCGTAGCTGCCAGCTGGTCAACTACAGCCCCCACGATTTCATACGGCTCAGAACTATCCCGGTCTCCACAGGACATCATCAACCCGGAACGCGCCTGTACCAGCACATCAAAGGCCCTCTTCTCTGCGTCTTCTCCCTTGGATCCGTATCCCGAAGCCACCACGTATATGATCTGGGGGTTGTGCTTACAGAGTGTCTGGTAGTCGATCCCCAGCCGTTTTCGCAGTCCCTCACGGTAGTTGGTATAGAAAACGTCGGATCTCTTCGCCAGGGCATAGAAGACCTCAACTCCCTTCGCCTTGGTGATGTCGATAGCGACTCCTCTTTTATTGCGGTTGAATGTTTCAAAGACGAGGTTCAGGTTGTGAGGCAACATCATCTGCCGATCCCAAAGCCTCTGGGATCCACGGGCGGGGTCACCGACGCCGGGTTGCTCGATCTTCACCACTTCGGCCCCAAGGTCGCCCAGCATGTAGCCCGCGCCCGGCCCATTTATGAATGACGCCCATTCCAGTAGCCTGATGCCGTCCAGTGGTCTGCTCATCTACCGTACTCCGCTTCCGATACTGACTCGGCCTTGCCCCCACTACTACTTCTTCTTCTTCTTCTTCTCCTTGTCGTAGTACTTAGGAGGATGTTTGGTATAGCGGTCCTGCATTCCATGCAGTGAGTCTTTCAGGCCCTGGTTCCGGCGTTCCTTGAAGAAACTGAACTCGTCCGGTTCCCACCGCAGATTGGTGAACAGAGTGTGCGAGAAATAGGCGGCACTGACGCTGGCCGTATGCATCCCCATTATGTTCAACCACAATTCCAGAGTGGCCTTACCTATGGCTATCCCATCCCTCGGCAGTTTGGCTACGTCTTCCGCCAGTTCCTTAACCTCTCGCTCCAATCGACTGGCTGGGACAGCCATGGTCACCAGATTCATGGCAGCCGCTTCTTTCCCCGAGAATCTCCTGCCTGTGAAGATCAGGTCTCTCGTTCTTCTGAGGCCAACTGTGAGAATCAGGGACGGCACGAAGGGATTGGCGCTGCCCACAGTGCCAATCCTTTCCTCAATAAAGCCCAGTTCGGCATCGTCGGCCACAATGGCGAAGTCACAGAAATGCAGTATCATAGTGCCTGCACCCAGGCAGTACCCATGCCCCACCCCAATGGTGATCTTGGGGCTATACAGAATCCGGCACCAATCCTGCATGAATTTCTTGTCGTACTTCAGCCTTATCCGCTCACTGGGGCGGCGCTCACCTTCCTTTCCCGTCCCAAAGCCATAGACAAAGCCAGCCTGAGACAGATCCTCCCCGGCACAGAAGTGCTTGCCGGCCCCCTTGATCACTATCACCTTAACCTCGTCGTCGTCCTCAGCTTCCGTCATGGCATTGAGCATATCGGTGAACACGCCCTCTTTGGTGCCCATCATGTTAAGAACATTCAGCTTCTCTGGCCGGTTGAGCGTGATTGTGGCAATCCCACCCTCTTTCTCATAGATCACGTACTTGTACTTCATCGAGCCTCCTCTTCTGAGTTTCGCGTCCTATTCGGCAAAGGCGTTTATCATGGTGTAATCAAGGCGTTGTGAGTATACGATACTCGAACTGTTATCCCCAATGATATCACTCCAAATCTGGGACAGTCAAATGCTCGTGGGATCGCTAGTCGAGTTCCTGTGAATCACCTTTGACAAAACGCTCCAAGCCGGGTCGGGCTGCACACTGACGGGGACTGCATCGGTGTCTTGTATCCACTATCCATACGGTGAGGAGAGTCCGCTTTTCAACTCTTCGATTGCCTTCTTGCGCAGTTTCTCGAGTGCTGCCAGCGCCGTCTCGCTCTCCTGCGGCGTCAGTTCCGACAGGATTCTGGCAACCGCCCCCACCTCTTTCTGACGTTTGAAAGCCTGCTCACCTTTGTCGGTCAAGGCAATCCTGGACACGTTCTTTCTCTTGGAATCCCTTCTTCTGTGCACAAGCCCCTGCTTCTCCATGCGATTCAGGAGGTCCGACACTGTATGCGGCCGTCTGAACAGCAATCGCGAGAGATCGGCTGGCGTAGGAGGTTCCTTGGATGTCTTCACCCAATACAGGACTGCAGCCTGGATCATGGTAAGGTCAAGGGCCCTCAGCTCTGCTTCCGCGACTCTGATCACAACCCAGTACGTTTGATTGAATGTAGACCAGAAGCGTCCGTAGCCCTGGCCCGCTGCGATCAAATCTACACCCTCTTCCCCTTCCCTCTGTCTCCTCGATGTCCTCAAACCACCCTCCTCTCCTGAGTCTCCCGTTGTATCTGCCAAGGGCGTCTACTCATGCTGGCGTCTTGATGTTGTGAGTATACGATACTCGAGCTTTCATTCGCGATGATACCACTCCGATTTTGCACGGTCAAATGTCCGTTGTGCGGTGTCCAAGACATGCTATGCAGTTTCAAGGGTACAGGTATGCTGAGTACGTCAGGAGAGTCATGGAGCTTTTGGGAGTAGCCCGTGACGGCGTCAAGTGGGAGAAGTGTAAGAAGTGGTACCCGCATGTCTTGCCAGGGCGTGGTAATTGACTACAAATGCCTGCGCGCTATCAAACCTCAGGCGGCTAGAAGAGCCGTGTTTGAGTATCTCGGGAGCTGCGGCCACAAATTGTCTCGGACAGCCTGTGTCTTTGGCATCAACCGGTCAGTGGTCTATGACATCCTCCGGAAGGAGCAGGATGGCAACCTAGACGATCGGTCGAAGGTGCCTCATCATCAGCCCAGAAGAACGCCGAAGCTGATCGAGGACAGGATTGTGGAGATCAAGAGTAAGGTCAGTTTAGGCCCCGAGAGACTATCCCGCCACCTCAGACAACATGAGGACTTGTCTATTGCTCCCGGCACCATTAGACACATCTTGCGCCGGAACAAACACCGTATCCAGAGGCCTTTCCCGAAAATGAGACGGGAGAAAAGGGAGCATGTAAACTGGTACTCAGCCAAGCCCGGCTAGATTGTCCAGATCGACTTGATGCAAATCCGAGACCGCAAGGCCCTGAGCAGTGAACAGATTCTGCACCTTGACCGATGTCGGATACCTAACTACAAGTGGAGCGCTCTTGACGTCAGCTCCCGTTTCAAGCTCATCGCCCACTCCAGAGAGAAGCCCTGGAATAACGGTTTGTGCTGGTATCTCTGGGTCATCTCTTGACTGCGCAGCCAGGGTATCCAATCGCCCATCGTCTTCACTGTCGACAACGGCGAGGAGTTCGGCGGCAAGTCGTGGATGGAAGTCAGGGATCTCCGAAAGCTTATCTCGTCCTTCGGCTGTCGTCTCATCCAGAATCACAAAGGGCACTGTGAAGAGAACGCCCATGTAGAACACTCTCACCACACCGATGACGACGAGTTGTACATTCCAGGGACGCTGAACATAAACTGCGAGGCTGACCTACTCGCCGAAGCTATGGGCTATATCTTCTACTGCAACAACATCAGAGAGCACTCTTCACTTGGCTACCAGACTCCCTTCGCCCACCTCAAAACACAACTGCCCAACATAGATGACAACATCCGCTTCGTCGTGCCTATAATGCTAGACAACGTCTCCATTCAACTCGGACCTTGGTCTGGATACCAACTCTTGGTGCAGCACCGCATTTCCTCCGCGGGGCTGACTCTGCAGTCATCAATGGGGTCGCCATACCATTTCATGAACATGGCGAGCTGCGCATAGTATCCAGCAAGCGTGTTCTGGCTTCTGTCGGCGAACTGGGAGAGGTACTGCTTGGCCAGGTCAGCCGAGGGAGGGTAGCCTCCCAGGAACTTCTCGAAGAGCCCAATGACCCGGCAGGCTTCTTTGCGTGGTCTCTCAGTCCGGTACTTGAAGAGGAGTTCCCGTCGCCACCGCTCGAACAAGTCCGTGTTGCTCAGGGTTTTCAGCTCCATTACTCTCCTCCCCTCCTTGCCCAGTAGCAGGACCGCAGGTCCCGCAAAGGCAGATTCTTCCCGGAGGCATTCTGTCAAAGTGCAACCCTCATGTCAATGGGGTCGGTCACGGAAGGCGTCAAGTGAACAGAACTGTGGCTTGGATGGCCTGAACAAGGGCGCAAATCAGACGGTCATAGATGGAGGTTTTGTGCTTGGAGAATCGAGTTCCATGCTCGGAGGGCAGACCGTCTGTCTTGAATACAGAGAGGCACTGTTTCAAACCCAGCGCCGCAGACCGACTGACCGAGACACAGTCAGTCAACCCATCCCGGACTCACGTAGTCTTCTTCACGCGTCTTATGCTGGCAATTATTTTCTCGAACTCCTTGGATGGCTCAGCAGTTCCGGCGGTGCTCTTATCAATGGCATCTGCTATGCCTTGGATCTTCTCCACCGGAACCGAGGCGATCATTGTATTCTCATTCCATCCTGCTATTCTCCTGCCTCTTATATCCCCGGCGGTGATATTGAAGTGACCAGATACCATCGGATAGGTTATAGAACTCCAGCAAAGCGCCCCCCTCATTTCAAAGGAGGGGGTCCTACCATCCCAGAATTGGGCCAGTGTGATGAGTCTTGATACCTGTTCTGCATTGATCAGGAAGATGACCAGATCAGGCACAAAGACATCCCTGCCAAGCGGATACAGATAGACCTTACTGGCAATGCCGAGAGGTGGTGACGCGATCTTCAGAGATTCAATGCGCGATCTCGTTGCTGTCTTGACGTCACACCATAGTTTCTCCCCTTCAACGAGAAACTTGAGCGGTACCACTTTCGCCTCAGTCAGCCCTTGATGAATCTGTCCTCCAGGGCAAGGACAGGTCTCCTTAGAGAGCATTATCACTTTGCCGTCAGCAGCCTCCAAAATGCCATTGCAGACTGTATATTGCCCCTCGGCTGGTTTGGGTGTGGAGAGCTCATCGGTGTATTTCACCCCCACTGCCTCCGCCTTTATGCCCAGGGCCTTCCTGATCCTTTCAACCGACTCCATCCTTCAACCTCCTTCCAAAGCGTGAGAGCAAAGCATTGTACCAAATGCCCGCAAAGAGGCCAACTCAGAAGGTCAGAAATGAAGAGATCACGCTTGCAGGACTGAGAGTTACGCTTGGTCAGCAGAGCGTCTGTCATGGATACAGAAGGTCATTGGTCCAAGTCCATTGGCGCCCACCACTGCCTGCAAGAATTTGCTGCTGTGACGCAAAACTATGCAGGCCATCCACGATTCCTCTTGGCCCAACCCTTGACAACGCTTAGGCCGGCTCATGGTATTATCATGCTGGCACGTATCCGACTGGCATCTTGCATGGTTGTGCGGTCAAGGGGGTCAAGTGGGTACCATCTTCATCAGCTATGTATCAGAGGATGCCGGCATAGCCAGAGAAATCGCCGGCGGCCTTGAATCCGTAGGCTACTGCACGTGGTATTTTGAGCATAACGTCGTATCAGGCAGCAGCTACGTCAAGCAGATTAGCCAGGCGCTGGACCAGTGCCACGCCTTCGTTTTGGTGGCATCGCCCAGGTCAGTTGGCTCCGACCAGGTGACGAAGGAGGTCATGGGTGCCTTCGAAAGGGGCAAACCGCTCTTCCCCGTGCTGGTGGAATTGAGGCCTAGCAAGCTCAAACAACTGCAACCTGAGTGGCGTCACGCCATCGGAGTCGCCTCAATGGTGATTATGGGGCCGGAAGGTGTGCCTGCCTGTTGCACGCGCATTATGGATGGGCTGAAAGCGCTCGGCATCCAGCCCGGGGTAACCGCAGTCACATCCGCGCGCTCTGTCCCCAAGCACCTGGCCGACAAGATACTGGCGGCCCGTCAGACCATGGAAGGTGAACGCAAGCAGGTAACCGTCCTCTTCGCCGATGTGTCCGGATTCACCTCCATATCCGAGAAGCTGGACCCGGAGGAAGTCCACCAGATCATGGAAGGCTGCTTCCAGATACTCATGGATGAAATCCACCGCTACGAAGGCACCATAGACAAGTTCACCGGTGACGGCGTCATGGCCCTCTTCGGCGCCCCTCTGGCCCACGAAGACCATGCCCAACGAGCCTGCTATGCCGCCCTGGCTATCCAGAAGGCTTTGGAGACCTACGGCCAGAAGGTGGAGAAGGACTGCAAGGTCCCCTTCAGGATGAGAGTCGGCCTCAACTCCGGCCCGGTCATCGTCGGCTCGGTCGGCAAGGACCTCAAGATGGACTACACCGCTGTGGGCGATACCGTCAACCTGGCCTCCCGGATGCAGACCATGGCCGAGCCCGGCCGTGTCCTGGTCTCCGCAGATGTCCATAAGATGGCCCGGGACTTCTTCAATTTCAAGGCCCGGGGGAAGATGGCGGTCAAGGGCAAGGAGGAGGCCGTAGAGGCCTATGAGCTTCTGGAGCCCACTGAGGTGGCCAGCCGGATCGAAGCCTCGGTCCTCAGGGGACTCACCAGGTTCGTGGGCCGGGAGAAGGAAATGGCCACCCTCAGGGAGTCCTTTGAGAAGGCCAAGTCTGGCTCCGGACAGGTGGTCTGCATCGTGGGAGAGGCCGGTGTGGGCAAGTCTCGGCTGCTACTCGAACTGAGGAGAACCACCGGGCAAGACGAATATACCTACCTGGAAGGCCAATGCCTGCACTACGGCAGCTCCATGCCCTATCTGCCCCTGCTGGATATCTTGAGGTCCTGCTTCGGCCTTAAGGAAGGAGAAAGGGAGTTCCTGGTCCGGAAGAGGCTGGAGGAGAAGACCTCTGCTATAGACCCGAAGCTCAAGGCTATCCTGCCCCCTCTCCAGGAGCTGCTGTCCCTCAAGGTAGAGGACGAAGCCTACCTCAAGCTGGAGCCCCAGAAGAAGAGGGAGAAGATATTCGAGGCCATCAGGGACCTGTTGGTGGTGGGGAGCCAGAGGAAGCCCCTCATGGTAGCCATTGATGATTTCCAGTGGACGGACCGCACCTCGGAGGAATTCCTCACCTATTTCATCGGCCATCTGTCCAACTCCCGTATTCTGCTCCTTCTCCTCTATAGACCCGAATACACCCGTCAGTGGGCCAGCAAGTCCTGCTACTCCCAGATCAGAGTGGATGAGCTGCCCAACAAGTCCAGCGCCGACTTGGTCCGGGCCATGTTGGAGGAGGGAGAGGTGGCTCCGGAGCTCAGGGAGCTGATCCTCAATAGAGCCGCCGGCAATCCTCTGTTCATGGAGGAGTTCACCCATACCCTGCTGGAGAACGGTTCCATACAGAAGAAAGACCATCAGTATGTACTCAGCCGCAAACCATCAGAGATCCATGTCCCCGACACCATCCAGGGGATCATCGCCGCCCGGATGGACCGGCTGGATGAGAACCTGAAGCGGATCATGCAGGTGGCCTCGGTGATCGGGCGGGACTTCGCCTACCGCATACTGCAGACAATTACCGGGATGCAGGAGGAGCTCAAAGGGCACCTGGTCAACCTGCAGGGGCTGGAGTTCATCTATGAGAAGAGCCTTTATCCGGAGCTGGAGTATGTCTTCAAGCATGCCCTGACCCAGGAGGTGGCCTACAACAGCCTCCTGCTCAAGAGACGGAAGCAGATCCATGAAAGGATCGGGAAGGCGATAGAAGATATCTACCCCGACCGGCTGGAGGAGTTCTGCGAGGCGCTGGCCCACCACTACTCCACCGCGGAGAACCGGGAGAAGGCCTTCCAGTACCTGAGACTGTCTACCGAAAAGGCGCTGCGCAGCTACTCCACCCGGGAAGCTTACCGCTACTACATCGAGGCGCTGAGCACCTTGAAACAATTGCCCGACACAGGGGAGAACAGGCGCGCCAAGGTCGATATGACACTGGCAATGGGGCATGTCGTAGCCGCGCTAGGTTACCCAGAGGGCTGCCTTGACATCCTTCGGGAGGTTTTGGCCACCGCGGAAGAGTTGGGCGATAGGCCGGCGTCATTGCGGTTATATGGTGGGATTGGCCTCGCCTACACATTTACTGGCAATGCTGTGGACGCTGCGAAGTTCACCGGGAGGGCATTTGAAGAGGCGAAGAATCTGGGAGACGAGATAACGATGATTACAGCTGCCGCTGCGCTCTCTGGATTCTATTTCAACTCCGGAGAGGCTGCTATGATCGCCGAAGTAGCTCCCAAGGCAATCGCATCAGCTGAGAGAATGATCCAGACGCGCGGATATCCTGGCACCGATATGGCAGTTGGATCCTATGTGGCGCTCCTGTACTACCTCGGTTGGACCAAGGCTATGCTGGGGAACTTCGACGAAGGAGAGGAGCTATGCCAGAAGGCAATCCGCTGCGCGTCCGAGGCCAAGCTTGTGTACTACGTGGCATTCGGACACGGCTTCTCTGCTATGGTCTCGCTGTATAGGGGCAGATCGAGGGGCATTCTGCATCACGCTCGGGAGGCGATGAGACTCTCTGAAGAAGCCCAAATGCTCTCGTGGGTAGGGTTGTCTTGGCTACTCATGGGCTGGGGGCATTACTTCCAGGATGAGTTTGAGAAAGCTCAAGAATGCGTAGAGAGATCGATTTCGTACGCGACACAGACGCCAGGATTGACAGCATCTCTGTTGCCTTCCGCTGACATCCTCCTGGGAAATGTTTGCTTGGCGCTCGGTGACTTGGGAAAGGCGCGCACTTCTCTTGAGGAAGCCCTTCGCATATGCCAAGACAACAATCAGAGGCACCATGAGTGCCGTGTCAGAATGGGACTGGGGACGCTGATTATGAAGGAGGATGCTTCGCAGGTTGCCGCGGCAGAACAGACTATCATGGAAGGGCTGAAGATCGCCGAGCAGCTGCAGATCAAGCCGTTTCAGGCAATGGGGCATCTCTTCCTTGGAGAGACCTATGCCATTGCCGGCCAGAAGGAGAAGGCCCTGGCCAGTCTGAACAAAGCCCGCCACATGTGCCAGGAGATGGGTACGGACTATTGGCTGGCCAGAACGGAGAAGGCGCTGGAGGAGCTGGGAGCACAATGATTCCGGATGTCAGTCATACCAGGAACAGCCACTTGTAGAACTTCAGGCGGTCCTATCCCTTCAGGCCCAGATCGTCAGATGGGCTCGGCCTTTTAGTCTCCAACTTGAGAGAATTTCGAAGAAGTTCTATGTTCTTCTCTATTCCTTCGATATACAGGTTCTTGCCTCCAAAATGGCTAGCTGCTAGTTGATAGACACAGTGGAAATCTTCCGACAGAACTCGCATAACGACATCCTCAAAGAACGAAGGAGTCTTTTCCATCAGATCTTGCGCACTGATATATCCAGGAACGCCACCCTCTTTGAACTCTTCGTACAATATTGGGAGTTTTTCTAGATAGTCGGGGGCTGACATCTGGCCTAGATAGTCTGCGGTGCCTAGAATGTAGCCGATTTCCCTCTCATCATCTGACATCAAATTAGCTCCTGGTGAATGCACAGAGGGTATTCCTGTGCAGCCTATGATATTCTGCACTTGCCTGATTTGTAGCGAGTCAAACCCTAGCTGAGGCAAGTACTTCTCCATAAACTCCCCACTTCTGGCTGTATGCACTAGGGTATACTTTGCGCCACTTCCATCAGTGTCCCACATTTCCTTAATGAAGCCAGTGTCATGTCCTAGTGCAGCGACCAAGCCTAATACAACAGAGTGTTTTGAGACTTCGCCATGATCTTCCCTAATGAATCCATCAAATATCCTCGCCACCGCAAGGTACACCTGCAATGTATGCTCCAGGTCGTGATACCCGGTATCACACTTTCGGTAGCCAGGGTATTTCCCATCAAACAACTCAACCACATCATGCAACGTATGCTCTACCTTGTCGAAAAGAACTGAGCCAAACAAGTCTTCATAAATCCTTCTGACTTCCTTGTTTGTGTCGTTAGGGTCTTTGGTTTCTACTCTTCCGGTCACATCCATACTTCACCCTACCTCACTATCTTGGTGTTCCTAGCAGCCGGGAACCCACAATTCGCACATTTGACCACGGCGCACCTCCATCCAAAGGTGCGACCATGTTAGCAGATAAGTCAGTCAAAGTGGTACCCCCAGTCAGATCGGCACAATCTCTCGCCGTGCCTCGACGCGCTCTACCCACACCTCTCCCAGTGGCATCCCACTCCGGTTCTAGGCTGAGGTTGACAGACTCTTCCCTTTGATGCTATTGTCCGAGGCGAATCCCTCATGTGCATCGTGGGAGGGCTTCACGCTGCACAGATGTGGAGTTGGGGGCCATGGCGGTGAAGTGTCCGAAATGCCAGACCGAGAATCCCGAGACCAGGAAGTTCTGTCGTGACTGCGGCACAAGGTTCGCGCCGATCTGCCCGCAATGCAACTTCGAGAACGTGCCTGGGGACAAGTTCTGCGCGGAATGTGGCCATGACCTGAGGGAACCCAAGAGCATTCCAGCTCTCGACTACTCCAAGCCCCAGTCCTACACCCCCAAGTTCCTGGCGGAAAAGATACTGACCTCTCGCCAGAGCATGGAGGGTGAGCGCAAGCTGGTCACCGTACTGTTTGCCGATGTCGCCGGCTATACCACCATGTCCGAGAAGCTCGACCCCGAGGAAGTCCACCAGATCATGGAAGGCTGCTTCCAGATACTCATGGACGAGATCCACCGCTACGAAGGTACCATCGACAAGTTCACCGGCGACGGCGTCATGGCCCTCTTCGGCGCCCCCCTGGCCCACGAGGACCATGCGCAGAGGGCGTGCTATGCCGCCCTGGCTATCCAGAAGGCTTTGGAGACCTATGGCCAGAAGGTGGAGAAGGACTGCAAGATTCCCTTCAAGATGAGAATCGGCCTCAACTCCGGCCCCGTCATCGTCGGCTCCGTCGGCAAGGACCTCAAGATGGACTACACCGCTGTGGGCGATACCGTCAACCTGGCGTCCAGAATGCAGACCATGGCCGAGCCCGGCCGGATCCTGGTCTCTGCAGATGTCCACAAGATGGCCCGGGACTTCTTCAATTTCAAGGCGCGGGGGAAGATGGCGGTCAAGGGCAAGGAGGAGGCGGTAGAGGCCTACGAGCTGCTGGAGCCCACTGAAGTGGCCAGCCGGATCGAAGCCTCGGTCCTCAGAGGCCTCACCAGGTTCGTGGGCCGGGAGAAGGAGATGGCAACCCTCAGGGACGCTTTCGATAAGGCCAAGTCTGGCACGGGCCAGGTGGTCTGCATCGTGGGAGAGGCCGGCGTGGGTAAGTCGAGACTGCTTCTGGAATTGAAGAGAACCATCGGGCAGGAGGAATACACGTACCTTGAAGGCCAATGCCTGCACTACGGCAGCTCCATGCCCTATCTGCCCCTGCTGGATATCCTCCGCTCCTGCTTCGGCCTCAAGGAAGGGGAAAGGGAGTTCCTCGTCCGGAAGAGGCTGGAGGAGAAGACCTCTGCTATAGACCCCAAGCTCAAGTCTATCCTGCCGCCCCTGCAGGAGCTGCTCTCCCTCAAGGTAGAGGATGAAGCCTACCTGAAGCTGGAGCCCCAGAAGAAGAGGGAGAAGATATTCGAAGCCATCAGGGACTTGTTGGCGATGGACAGCCAGAAGAAGCCTCTGTTGGTGGCCATCGATGATTTTCAGTGGACGGACCGCACCTCGGAGGAGTTCCTCACCTATTTCATCGGCCATCTGCCCAACTCCCGTGTTCTGCTCCTTCTACTCTACCGGCCGGAATACACCCACCAATGGGCCAGCAAGTCCTGCTACAGCCAGATCAGGGTGGATGAACTCCACACCAAGTCCAGTGCTGACCTTGTCCGGGCCATGCTGGAGGAGGGAGAGGTCGCCCCTGAACTCAGGGAATTGATATTGAACAGAGCCGCCGGCAACCCCCTGTTCATGGAGGAGTTCACCCATACTCTATTGGAGAACGGTTCCATCCAGAAGAAAGACCACCAGTACGTCCTCAGCCGCAAACCATCCGAAATCCATGTCCCTGACACCATCCAGGGCATCATCGCCGCTAGGATGGACAGGCTGGATGAGAACCTGAAGCGCATCATGCAAGTGGCCTCGGTGATCGGCCGGGACTTTGCCTACCGCATCCTGCAGACCATCACCGGGATGCAGGAGGAACTCAAAGGCCACCTGGTCAATCTCCAGGGGCTGGAGTTCATCTACGAGAAGAGCCTCTATCCGGAGCTGGAATACGTCTTCAAGCATGCCCTGACCCAGGAGGTAGCCTACAACAGCCTGCTTCTTAAGAGACGCAAGCAGATCCATGAAAGGATTGGGAAGGCCATAGAGGAACTCTATCCGGACCGGCTGGAGGAGTTCTGCGAGGCTTTGGCCCACCATTACTCTGCCGCGGAGAACTGGGAGAAAGCCTTCCAATACCTGAGGCTATCGGCCGAGAAGGCCCACCGCAGCTATTCCACCCATGAGGCCTTCCGTTATTACTGCGAGGCTCTGAGCGCTCTTGGGAGGCTTCCTGACACGGACGAGAACAAACGCACCAGAGTCGACATCGCCCAGCCGATGGCTTCTGTGATGGTGGCCCTCAATGTCCCGGAGGGCTCTATCGGCATCCTAGAGGAAGCGCAGAAGGCTGCGGAGCGACTGGGCGATCGACCGGCATCTGTACGACTGTACTCTATCATCGGCCAGTTTAACCAATACGCTGGAAACGTACTGGAAGGCCTGAGGTTCACCCAGAAGGCATTCGACGAAGCGGAGAGGATAGGAGACGAATCCACGTTGCTACAGACCGCTGTAAGCCTCTGCAATGCCTGCTTGCAGAGCGGAGAAGCTGTCAAATTGGCTGACGTGGCTAAGAGGGCCCTTGCCCTGCTGGACAAGCGTGAAGCAACGTCAACAAGCCTAGTCCCCGGGTGGGACCGGTATGTGTTGCTTCTGTACGACCTCGGCTGGGCTGAGGCACTTTTGGGAGACTTTGATGAAGGGGAGAGGCAGTGTCAGAAGGCTGTCTCCTTTGCAGCCAGAATCCGGAACCAGTACAGCCTGGCGGGGGCACACGTACTCTCGGGCGGTATATCGGTATATCGCGGGAAGCCCGAACGACTCCTGTACCATGCTCAGGAGGCTATGAAACTCTCTGAGGACGCCCAAATAGTCATTTTCAATGGAATAGGCTGGATGCTCGAGGGTTTCGGGCGCTACTATCAAGGTGACTTTGTCGCAGCCAGAGGATGTGCCGAAAGAGCGACCTCGCTTATGCGGGAACATGGAGTGGCGATTGCCCTGTCGCCCACCCATCTCTTGTCGGCTATGGTCAGTCAAGCGCTGGGCAATCTACCAGAAGCTCGGTCCTCTCTGGAAGATGCGGTGAAGGTAGCCCAGGACAACAACCAGAAGCACTTCGAGAGCCATGCCAAAATGTACCTCGGGAGGCTGCTAGTCGAAGAGGACATCTCGCAGATCAGCGTCGCTGAGCAGACCATTCTGGATGGGCTAAAGATTGGGGAGGATCTGCACCTTAAGCCGTTCCAGGCATATGGACATCTCTGCCTGGGAGAGGCCTATGCCATATCTGGCCTAAGAGACAAAGCGCTGGCCAGCCTGAAGAAGGCTCACCAGATGTGCCAGGAGATGGGCATGGACTACTACCTCGCCAGGACAGAGAAGGCACTGGAGAAGCTAAAAGCGCAGTGATTCGCCTGAAGTCATCGCCTGAGCAGCCCTTTGTAGAGCCTCACCCTTCCCCTGTATCCAAGCTGAGGTTGGTCGTGAGTGATCTTGACAGTGTCTATTGCCTGAGTGGTATCATCGACAAAACTATCTTGAACGAATCCCACATCCACGCCATCGACCGCGTGAGGCGGCTGCGCCACTATTCTGAGCCGATAGGGAGGACCCATGGAGAAAGTATGGCTTAAGAACTACGACAAGGGCGTACCGGCGACCATAGACTATCCACAGACCACGCTTCACCGACGGCTGGAGGATACGGCCAAGCGTTTTCCTGACAGCACCGCCATCATCTTCCCCGGCACTTTTCGCGATGACCGCAAGTTGAACTACCGTCAGTTGAATGATGGTGCCGACCGGATGGCCAATGCTCTGGCGGGCATGGGGGTGCAGAAGGGCGACCGGGTGGCACTGCTCATGCCGAACTGCACCCATTTCGTGATCAGCTACTATGCGGCTCTCAAGCTGGGCGCCATCGCGGTCGCCATCAATCCGCTGTCCTCTCCGCGAGACATTGAGCAGCAACTCAACGATTGCGAAGCCAAGGTCATCATAGTGCTCAGCCTTTTCTACAAGGATGTGGCAGAGGTGAGGGCCAGGACGAAGGTGCAGCACGTTGTCGTCGCCTACATCAAGGAGGACCTCCCACCGCTCAGCCGGTTGCTCTTCACGCTGCTAAAGGAGAAGAAGGAGGGACATCGTCCCCAGATTGGCCAACCGCAGAACACCCACCTGTTTCAAGACCTGTTGAGAAAGAATGAGCCGAAACCGCAGACGGTTGACGTGAAGCCGGATGACATAGCTTTGCTTCAATACACCGGAGGGATCACCGGCGTCACCAAGGGTGTGGTGGCCACTCACCGGAGCGTGCTGGCGAATACCATGCAGATCAAGGCCTGGGCTGCAGAGATCGGCATCGTCAGCGGTAAAGACACGGTCATGGGGGCTATGCCGCTGTATCACGTGTACGGGATGGTCGCGGTAATGCACTTCTGCGTCATGGATGGCCTATCCATGATCCTGCTGCCGCGCTTTGTGACGAAGCAGGTGCTCAAGGCGATCAACAAGTACAAGCCGGTCTTATTCCCCGGTGTGCCCACGATGTATGTCGCCATTAAGAACTTCCCAAAGGTCAAGCAGTACGATCTGAAATCCGTCAAGGCCTGCATCAGTGCCGGGGCCCCTCTTCCGGTGGAAGCACAGCAGAAGTTTGAGGAACTCACTCACGGAAAGCTGCTGGAGGCCTACAGCCTGAATGAGGCACCGGCGGAGTTATTCTGCAACCCTATCATGGGCCAGAGGAAAGTCGGAAGCATTGGCCTTCCCTTGCCGGATGTCGAGGCCAAGATTGTGGACCTTGAGAAGGGCGAGAAGGAGATGGCCACTGGCGAGATCGGCGAGTTGGTAGTGAAGGGACCTCAGGTAATGAAAGGATATTGGAACCAACCTCAAGAGACCTCTCTGGTGCTTCGCAACGGCTGGCTATCCACCGGAGACATAGCCAAGATGGACTCAGAGGGCTTCTTCTTCGTAGTCGACAGGAAGAAGGAGCTTATCATCGCCGACGGCCAGAACGTCTACCCGCGGGAAGTAGAAGAAGCCCTCCACGGGCATGAGAAGGTCAAGGAAGCCGTGTGTTACGGTGTGCCCGACGAATACAAAGGTGAGGCCGTTAAGGTTGCGGTGGTGCTTAGGGAGGGTCAGACGGCCACGCCTGAAGAGATCATAGGGTACCTAGGGGCAAAGCTAGCCAAGTACAAAGTCCCCAAGAAGATCGAGTTCAGAAAGGAACTTCCCAAGTCCCCGGACGGCAAGGTTCTGCGCCGGGTATTGGCGGAGGAAGAGAAGAAGAAAGCCCAATAAGCCTAGGATACGGAGGCGGTCCTCGACGTCTTGTCACCAGTCTCTAGCAGTACCGGCTGCGGGAATCGTCGCCGGTCCCGCCGGGGCAGTGCCTAATAACGGTCACGGTCGTCGTAGAGCCTCCGTGGTCTGTAGCTGCCGAACTCTTCATCCCTGTCTGAGTTCAACCAGAAGACACGCAGACTGACAGCGATCACCCATAACCCGACTAGGCCCACAATCCCCAAGGCCGGAGAGTAGAGATCAGTGCAAAGGCCCAAAACCAGTGCTAGTACACCCAAACCAATCAGAAAGACGGTGAAAGCATCCCAAAATCGATCTTCCATTCCACTTCACCCTTCCTCGCTTGGATAATGCGTTTAGGATTATAGGCCATTATTGGGGGCAGAGTCAAGGTTCTCAAACGTGTATCCAGGCTCAGGTTGACACCGCCTGTCCTCCAATGCGTAGCCGCGTTTACAATCCTAGTGCCGTCCGCTTGATAACACCTCACAATCCACCTCCACTAGCATGGGAGCCAGAAAGCAAGAGGAGGTGCGTAATGAAAAGAGACGGAAGAGGAGTAGATGCTCTGTCAATCTTCGGGATCGCCCTGGGGTTAATCCTGCTGATATTTGGCCCGGGCACCGGGTTCTAGGCCGTCGCCATGGGTTGGCCCTGGTAGCCTGCTGGGTGGCGTCCATCACCCTGCTTGATCGAGAACCCTCCACCCGGAGGGTTCTGCCTTTTGTGCCCGGCTGAGTACAGGACAACCTATCTGCAGGTCTTGGCCATCTATCGCAAAGGCATTTAATTGTGATATCATCCCAGCAAACGATTTCACACCACCAAGTGGTGTCAGGGGTGGGGGCCGAGTGAAGTGTCTAGAATGCCTGGCCAGCAGACCCTGAAGCCAGAACGCTCGCAACTGTGGGCCCGCAGATGGCACCATTACCGAGGGGCAGGTCAGAGCCCAGAAATCGAAGAGAGGTGCGAAATGGAAAGACGAGCATCAATCGCCCTGGCAGTCTTTTTGATGGGCCTGGGAGTGTTCCTGCTGATCCTTGGTCCCGCCGCCGATCTATACAGCGCCCAGTCGGGCCTGATAGCCTTGGTGGCTTTGTGGGTGCTGGCCATCACCATCAGGGTCTTCTATCGTTAGCCCCCGCGACGGCTGCTATTGTTTTTCCTGGCAAGGCGCCTCCAAGGAGAGTTAAACCTTTCTTGACCGAGAACCCTCCACCCGGAGGGTTTCTTGTTTCGTACATAGCTTGGTGACGGCAAATCCGACAGACTCTCCGCTCTATCGCAAAGGCATTTGGTTGTGATATCATCCCAGCCGAGGCTTCCATATCCTCAAGTTGGTCACCGGGGGGTGATTCGATGAAATGCGCCAAATGCCAGTTCAATAACCCGGTTGAAGCCAAGTTCTGCATCAAGTGTCGGACGAGTCTGGAGCTCGTCTGCCCGGGCTGCGGAAAACGCAACCCAGTTGAGAGCAACTTCTGCATGGAGTGCGCCCACGAACTACAGGTATCTAAAGCACCTGCTCCTGTTGACTACTTCCAACCCCAGTCCTACACCCCCAAGTTCCTGGCGGAAAAGATACTGACCTCTCGCCAGAGCATGGAAGGTGAGCGCAAGCTGGTCACCGTACTGTTTGCCGATGTCGCCGGCTATACCACCATGTCCGAGAAGCTCGACCCCGAGGAAGTCCACCAGATCATGGAAGGCTGCTTCCAG
>Ga0315291_10000687_pt1 | contig 44985 bp, 47 predicted proteins | sample YL17G12_20_MG_FD_203070 | JGI IMG/M metagenome (GOLD analysis project Ga0315291, IMG submission 203070) | Sediment microbial communities from Yellowstone Lake, YNP, Wyoming, USA - YL17G12_20 | ecosystem: Environmental > Aquatic > Freshwater > Lake > Sediment | place: USA: Wyoming | collected...
TAAAGCCCGAAATAGGTAAGATTATTCTCCCTGAGAAAACTAATTTAAGATGGGAAGACAGATGGATCTTGAGCCGGCTAAATCAAACCATAAATGAAGTCACCAGACAGATGGAAAGCTACAGATTTAATTCAGCCACCAAGATTTTATATGATTTTATCTGGCATGATTTCTGCGACTGGTATTTAGAGATGATTAAAGTCATATTTCGGTTATCTGAAAAAAAGACTGAAAAAATCAACTCTAAAATTACTACTCTTTTCTTATTAGATAATATCTTAAGGCTTCTTCAGCCCTTTATCCCCTATGTAACTGAGGAGATCTGGCAGAACCTTTATTCTCTCTCTCCAGATGATTTTAGAAATAGTTTGATTAAAGCTTCCTGGCCTAAACCTGACCCTTTTTTAGTAGATTCAGAACTGGAAAGATCTATGGACTTAATTCAGGAGGTGGTAACCTCAGTTAGAAATATCCGCTCGGAGATGAATATCCCTCCCGCAAAAAAGTTAACCGCATATCTAAAGGCGGAGAAAAAGGAGACCCAGAAGCTCTTAGACGAGAACAGAGAACATATCCTTACCTTGGGGAGGATTGAGAAACTCGACATAGGTTTGAAAACAAAAAAGCCCAGCTTATCCGCATCCGCTGTAGCTAAGGATTTTGAAGTCTATATCCCTCTGGAAGGACTGATTGATGTTGAACAGGAAAGAGCAAAATTAGAGAATGAAATCACCAGATTAAAAGAGCTTTTAGCTGGAGTTAACCGTAAATTAGCCAATGAGGATTTTCTTAAAAAAGCACCACCCACCATTGTACAGAAGGAAAAAGTTAAAAAAGAGGATTATCAGAAACTGGTTGAAAAGTTAGAAAAAAACTTAGAGGGTTTAGTTGGATGGTGAATAAAATTTACAGGAGGTAAATTCAATGAGAAAAAAATTATTATCCGGGATAATCTTTTTCCTTCTTTTGTTTTTATCTGCATCCTTAGAAGGAGAGGAAAGAAAGGTCTCCCTTACGGTTTATAACCAGGATCTGGCACTGGTAAAAGATATGCGGGAACTCTCTTTCGAATCTGGCAGAAACGAAATAAAATTCACTGAGGTGGCTGAGAATATAGACCCGACTTCAGTTCATTTTCAGGTTTTAAATCTTGCGGATAAGGTTTTTCTTCTGGAACAGAACTATCAATACGACCTGGTTAGCTCAGATAAGATTTTGGAAAAATACCTGGACAAAAAGATCCAGATATTGACCAAAGGTGGTAAATTGTATGAGGGTGAACTTTTATCCTTCTCTTCAGACAATTTCAGCTTAAAGGAGAAGGAAGGCTCAATCCGGATCTTAAATCGAGCTGAAATGATAGATTTACTTTTTCCATCTCTACCTGAAGGGCTTATCACCCGTCCGACTTTGGTCTGGTTATTAGACAGTAAGATAAAAGGTAAACAAAAGGCTGAGGTTAGCTACCTCACTACTGGAATAAACTGGCATGCTGAATATGTAGCAGTTGTGGACAAAGAGGATAAAGCCTTAGAGCTTTCCGGCTGGGTTTCTATAGATAACCGTTCCGGAGCAACTTACCCGGAAGCTAAATTGAAACTTATCGCTGGCGAGGTTCACCGGGTAGTAGAAAAAGGACCAATAAGAACTATGTACAAAGGAGCAGAGGCTGAAATGGCTTTAGGTATGGCTCCTCCTACATTTGAGGAAAAACCATTTTTTGAATACCATCTTTACACTTTGCAATTCCCCAGCACCGTTAAGGATAACGAGGTCAAGCAAATCTCCTTATTCCCCAGCACATCTGTAAGGGTCAATAAAATCTATACTTATGACGGAGCAAGAGAAGCTAAAAAAGTAAAAGTGAATTTAGAGTTTTTGAACTCAAAAGAAGGAGGGTTGGGAATTCCTCTGCCTAAAGGAAAGCTTAGAGTCTATAAGGAAGATGTAGATAAATCTCTTGAATTTGTGGGTGAGGATCTGATAGAGCATACCCCTAAAGATGAGAAAATAAGGGTCTATTTAGGAGATGCCTTCGACATAGTTGGAGAGAGAAGCAGGACAGATTTCAAAAGGATAAGCGATGACGTTAGCGAAGAATCCTACCAGATAAAGCTGAGAAACCATAAAGAAGAGAAGGTTGAGGTTATCGTGGTTGAACACCTTTATTCTTATACCAACTGGGAGATTTTAGAGTCTAATTTCAAATATGAGAAAAAAGATGCCAATACCATCGAATTCAAAATTCCAATTGACAAAAATCAGGAACAAATCGTAAAATATAAGGTGAGATATATCAGTTGAGCTTAAAAAATATTAATCTTTTAAAAGGAGTCTTTATGCGGTCTTTCAAGTTAGTATTAATCCTCTTATTATTTTTTATGATAGGTGCCTGCTCACAGGCTCAACAGATGCCCAGGGATGCTTATAAAACGTCAGTTAAGATTGAGCTCAAGCTAAAAAATCCAAACTACGATCGAGTCCTTACCCTTTTAGAACAAGCTAAAGTCGATTACCCGGATGATGCTGAGATCTGGTTTTTATTAGGTAAGGTCTATGGAATTAAACATAGACCCAAAGATATGCTTGAAGCTTTTGCCCAGGCTAACAAACTCTCTCCCAAAGAAAAAGATAAAGGGGATATGAAGAAAATGGTGGACAGCACCTGGGTAGTCACATTCAATCGGGGGGTAGAATATGCTAATCGAGTTCATAAAGTAGAAAGATATGCAGAAGAATCTTTTGCAAATTGGTCCAATTACCCTCTATATATCGATTCTTTACAGATGCTCTCTTCAGAATTTATCGAGTCCTCTTATAACTGGAAAGACTGTTCCTCAAATGCAGCCCTGGCTATACTCTTAGAAAAATTAAAACAGGCTCTGTACACAAAATCCCTTGAACTTTATGAACTGGCTACGCTGGTTGATTCTACCCACTATGAGGCTTTTATAAATGGAGCTTTTGTCGCAACCAAACTGAACCAGCTCGAAAAAGCTTTAAGCTATTATAAAAAAGCCTACGAGTTAAATCCGGATCTACTCGAGGTTCTGAATAACTACTTTGCAGTATTATTAAATAATAAAAAATATGAGGAGGCTTTGAAGATCTCAAAAGAGATCTTGGAGAAAAACCCTAATGATTTGAGTACTCTCTTTAACCAGGCAGTTATCCTGGAGAACCTTGGCCGAGAGCAAGAAACTATGGAGCTTTATAACAAGATCATAGCGCAGGACCCGAACTCCAAAGATGTTTATTTCAACCGTGCCCTCCTCTTCCTGAATAAAACCAATCAAATCGCCAAAGAATTAGTGGCACTTCGAGATTCTCTCCTGAATAACCCCAAATCTCAGACACTGATAGATAAGTCACAAAGATTAATTGAGGAACAAAAGGAGTTTTTTAGCAAAGCTGGAGCAGATTTCAAAAAGGTATTAGAATTAGCTCCGGATGATTCGGAATCGATGAGGTTTTTAGGTTATTGTTTACTAAATCAAGGGAAAACAGATGATGCCATAGGAGTATTGGAAACTTTAGTTCAGAAAGAACCGGACAACAAAGAAGCCTGGGGGCATCTGAGCATTCTCTATACCAAGAAGGGGCTGGCCGAAAAGGCTAAAGAAGCAGAGAAAAAAGCCCAGGAGTAATAAAGGGTAAAAAATAATAAAAATGATGCTTATAATAGGGACGTATTGCATTACGTCCCTATTTTTTTATTCTTTTATCTCGGTATATCTACAGTTGAATATTGTTTTATATTTTTGACTTATTTCTAACCCTATATTCTTCTCCATATTAAAAGTCGTAGAATTCAACTCGGACCCAGCTTTTTCTTCAGTTATTTTATTTAGCTCAAGTATCTGTTTTTCTCTATCCCCGTTCATTTCTTAACTCTCCTTTTAACCGAATTTGACAATAAAAACTCTTTATTCAAAAACTTCAGACTAATTAGCTCCCTGATCTGCATTGCCAGCTCCTCTTTCTGCCAGCCCAGCTTCTGGCTCAGTTTTTGTAAGGAGAATATAAGCTCTGGCTCAGAGTAAAGACATTTTGCTAACTGTATCAATTTTGAATACTCAAAATATAAATTTTTATCCCAGAGTAACTCTTTCATCATCTTCACTGCCAGATTGGAGGAAAAAGTTGCCACCCTTCGGTCTTTACATTCGATGAACAGGTCAAAGCGATTAACCGGCTCTTGATAACCGCAGGTCAGCCCGGAGCAGGATTCCATCTGTCCCACTGTGGCTTGAAGGTCTATTATCATATGCTCAACCAAGTGGGCTAAATCGGTTATCCCGCCTACTCTCTGAAAAGGCAAATCCTTCCTTTCACGGTTGGAGACTGAACCTCCTAATAAGTTCGCCCAGCATTTATGCTTCTGCAGATTAGGGAAAAAAACTGAGATGTTTTTATGTATTTTATCGAAATCAAATCCTTTGTCCTCAGGAATGGAGATATCTAAAACCAGCTTTAACCTTAAAAAACTATGCCTGAAGAAAATGTCTAAATCTGAAATTTCTGGAAACCTGCCAAAACTAAGGCTGACGATCTGCAACCCTACCCTCCTTTTTTCTTGAAATATTTTAGCTACCTTATTTATATCGGCAGTTCCCGACCTTTGTTCAATTATTGATTTTTAAAAATATTAAACCCTGAACTGAGGCTTGAAGAGATTGTTTTTCTTCGTTGATGAGGATACTTACGAAGAATAATATACTGAGTAAACTTAGAAATTTTGAAGCTTTTTTCGAGAAAGGATCTGTACCAGTCTCAAAGGCTCAGGCAGTCGATATTTAGTGCGGTTCGTAGTGCGACCCTTTTCCTAATGACGGATCCGTAGGATAGGGTCGCTAATATTTATTATAATAGAAGCAAGGCTAAAACCTTGCCTTACCTTTTTTGCATTTCTTTTCGGGCTAAGATCTGTGCCTGTCTCAAAGGCTCAGGCAGTCGGTATTTTGTGCAGCAGTGCAGGATAATTTTTAATGAAGATCCAATCGATATTTTATTTCCCGGGGAAATGAAAATGGGATTGGTATTGTCTCTACTTCTTAATGCCAGACCAACTTTCTCCCCTTTCTCAAAAATATATTCATATGAGCCTTTTGTCTTTTCAGGTTTAGGGTAATTGTGAACTATTGGACTTTTGGAGCAGGCAATGGTCGGGAGATCCAGAAGGACACCTAAATGAGATGCCAGCCCGACCCCACGTGGATGTGCAATTCCTCTGCCCGGGAAAATAAGTATATGCGGAAGCTCAATTTTTTCCAGGATGGCTAATATCACAGGTCCGCAGGAAAAAGCAAAAAAGTTAGGACTATAGGGAAATAGAACAGGGGATTTCTCAGAGACCAGGTCAAGTCTTTTTAAATCTGGATAGCTGAATTTAGCTATTGATACGATTAAACAGTAACGCTCGAAATTAATTCCAACCCCACCGATTATTTTTATCTCCTTGAAGCTATCTTCTTTGATAATATACTTACTAAGTTTTTCTTGTATTCTTTTAGCTTCATCCAGACTAACATTCCAGGGATGTGAGTGAAATAACTTCATATTATTTAGCACGGAGGTAAAATAAAAAGTTTAGGTAGGGACAACCTTTATGGTCGTCCGTTTTAAATACTCGGACAGGGAAAGCCCTGTCCCTACATATAATTTCTCCCCAAAAAGCTTCAACAATAACACCTTTTAGTTTATCAGGAAGCAAAGCTATTCACCAGAGAGTGATATACTTCAATTTTTCATTCTAACAATCTTCTTTTAAAACCTCAAACAAACCCATCCAACCTCCAGAGTCCATACTCTTTAGCTTTTTTGGATGCAGAGGTATATTCTTCGTTTGTAATTCTCCTGTCTAAAGGATGAAATTCAATAGCTTTGTAGGCAGGGCGATACTGGTCCATTACATTAACATAAGAATCTTTTGAAAGCTCAGAAGAAATAAACCTCATCCCCTCATCTGTTCCAGCTAAGTTTTCCGGAAGGACTAAATGCCTTATTATAAGCCCTCGCTGGGCAATTCCTCTTTTGTCGGTTACAAGAACACCAGTCTGTCTGTGCATCTCTTTTAAGGCTGATTTTATTACCTCAGGGTAATCCGGAGCATTGGAAAATCTTTTAGCTACTCCTGAATCAGAATATTTGAAATCAGGCATATATATATCGAAAACCCCCTCTAAAAGTTTCAAAGTTGAAACTAAATCATACCCACCGGTATTATAAACTAAAGGTAAATCCAGCCCTTTTTCTATGGCAATGGGTAAAGCCTTGAGTATCTGAGCAATTACGTGCGTAGGGGTTACGAAATTGATATTATGACATCCCATCCTTTTCAACCTTAGCATAGCTTCAGCTAACTTTTCATCTGTAACTGGATACCCCTCACCCAAATGGCTAATATCATAGTTCTGGCAGAAGATGCACCCTAAATTACAATGAGTGAAAAAAATAGTCCCTGAGCCTTTTGTTCCCACCAAAGGAGCTTCCTCGCCATAATGCGGACCAAAAGAGGATATAAAAGCAAGCTTTCCAGTCTGACAAATTCCTTTCTCGTCTTTCAGACGATTAACCTTACATCTCCGCGGACAAAGCTCGCAAGAAGAAAGAGCCTGGTTTAAAACCTCAATCCGCTTGAAAAGTTCTTTTGACTGGTAAAGTTTAAGATAACCTGGTTTGAAATCTTCCATCCTATATTTTACGCAGGTTAACTATGTTCTGAGGATTTGCTGATGGCTATTCTTAATATTCCCTACCTTGATGGCCGATAAAAGCTTTACGGTCCTGCGGGCTACGCCCGCCTGACGGCGGAGGCTTTGCTCCTCGTAGAGGAGGGATAAAGGGAGGGTGAAAAAACTTTTTTATATACCCCTCTCCCTAACCCTCTCCCACAAGGGGAGAGGAAATTCAGCTTTATCTGTGTATGTCAACCATGTCCGAAGGACTCCTTGACAATTTTTAAAATTACTTTATCATCTGTTTATCATGCAGGCTCCGCCATGCTTAACCTACATCTACTTCAAAATAAGAACAATGTCAGAAGCACAGGGCTCCTGACTTACTTATACTAAAAACTTCATTAAGGTTGATTTGAGAATTTGAACCATTCCGGCTGATTAATATTATTGTCTTTATAAAATTTTTCTAATCTTACCCGGTTTTTTCCACCCGGTAGTAATCCCAAAAAGTTCAGCGCATTCCCGCCCAGGAAGTTATCTATCTCATCTTCTGTAAAGAGATTCTTATGCCTCAACATCCTTACATATTTATACTTGAACTTTTTAAAATTCCTTACCCGCTTTATGACATGCCAATCGATTCCAAAGAGAAGCCTTTTCTTTATAATCGGATAGTCCTGACATATCTTTTTATAATCAGAAAGATATTTCCGTCTGCTTAGATAACATATGACTCTGTGACAGGCAACATCTGTGAAGAGATAATCATATTCGTTCAGCATTTGGCAAATATCCCTGACCCAGCTATTTTTCCCATAGTATCCCTCCTTCAGGTTCCAGCCGAAATGTGCTAAGTTCAGATGAAGATTTTTATATTTCTCCTGTCTCAGAACATCCCGCCAGAATATAGCTTTGCCGAAATCAAAGCTTGCATCTGGGTAGGATTCAATACCATACATCCCGCAGTGGGTGGTGATGGGAACTTCATTTTCAACACAGTAATCGTACAACTCTGATAATACTCCATCGTATTCCTCACCCTTGAACAGATATTGCATCTTCTCATTCCGCACAGCCATTCGTTTCCATTGCTCCTCCACGGCTGCGTTATTCAACGGCTTATATCCCAGAGAGTTGTAGAGTTTCACTCCGATAAAACCTTTGTTCTCTATAGCGTCTTTCACCAGTTGTAGGGAACTATATTTCTCTTTTTGTCCGTCCGGGTTGTTCAACTCATGTCTGAATACCAATTCCCGTGCCGGGTCAAAAGGAGCAAAGGGATGTATCCTGCCTTTGAAATCGAGAACGATTTGAGAGACCAAATCGATTTGATTTTTTATGTCGTTATCGATAGTATTTTTGAACCAGTATTCATAATCGATCATCAAAGGGACGTATAAATCGATATCTTCCCAGGTACCCACCAGTTCAGAGGCAATCGTTTTAACGTCACTAGAAAGAGACCTTTCCCAATCACTGAGCTTTTCCATCTTTACCAGACCAAAAAGCCACAGCAAGAAACCATATATCCATCCTATTTTCCCTAATCCCAATTTTCTGGCAATACATCTTTCCCTCATACGGTCTGCTAAGTAGGTAAACAACTGGGGTCCTGGGATAAAACTAGTAAGATATTCAAAGTTCAATAACTTAGGGCTTTCAGAACTGCGTGAACGAAGATAGCCTTCAATTGGGATATCCATCGCATTGAAAATATGTGCATGAACGTCAATAATAGGTTTCATCTTAACCTCCCCGTTAAATTTTTATAAGTTATGTCAGGAGCTACTCCTGACACCATAATTCCCTCCCTCGAAGGTCGATAATCCGCCTCTGGCAGGTTTTTCAACCTAACCCTCTCCCGCGAGGTGAGAGGGAACTCAATTACTGGTTGACTGTAGTTACTTGTCAAGCAGTCCCATTGAACAAACTTGACCTGTCTGTCTATTTCGCCCTTCTGCTATTTGCTATCTAATTAGAAGAGATAAGACCGCGTTAGTGATTCCCAGAGCCGCAAGAATGACAGTCCATTGTGATAGAATAAGTGTATATACCCATAATCTTCTTACTGCATCTGAGTTTCCATTATCCTCTGGCTTCCGAATCGGAATAAAGAAAATTGCCGAACAAGCAGTTAAGAATGAACAGAGAATCAATATTAATGCGGAAAATGGAATTGCCATACCTGCTTTCTGAATGGACAGTCCAAGAAATACAATTACCGCTGCCAATAAATAAGAATTGTAGGTGTTCATTGTGCGAATATCTTGAATGCAGTAGTCAAAAGTTCTGCTGTCGACTTTCTCACATCTTTGCCAGTGACGAGTCGATAATAGACAAGATGAAACTGCACCTAAAAATGCAAGTCCTACGATTACCTTGTCAAGGAGATTCATAGGAATTGAACCTCTTTCTATCTGATTACCCTTAACATAAGTCTATTTTAATCGTGTCAGGAGCTACTCCTGACACCATAATTCCCTCCCTCGAAGGCCGATAATCCGCCACTGGCGGAACGGCTCGTAGAGGAGGGATAAAGGGAGGGTGAAAAATAAATTGTAATCTCCCCCTCTCCTTTTATCCTCTCCCACCAAGGTAGAGGAGAATCAAGAACAGCACGCGTAGGGACGTCCAATTGGACGCCCTGGATGGTGGGTGAAGATCCACGCCTTTGCTGGATTTCGCAAAGCTCAACAAGCTCCACCCCTACGCGACTGTGGCAACTTCTGCTTGGGCCAATAACTTGCGATATACAAAAGCAATAGCAACCATGGAAGTCGGAATGGTGGCGAACAAGCCAATTACCAGAGCGAGAAGCCCAAGTATGTTAATACCTATAATCAATAAACCGAATAGGAATAAATCCCACTTGGCACCCATCGTGATCGAAGAACTTCTTTTTAAGGCCTCAATTGGTCCTGCTCCCTGGTCAACGATAAAGTAGCCAAAGAAATAGAACTTGATTCCCCAGATAATACCGGGAATAATCAGCAAAATAATCCCTCCAAGCACAATTAGCCCATAAAGAATTGATGCAACCATATATTTTGGAAGCAGAGGAATGCAAGAGAAAAGATCGCCAAGCTCGGCTTTTGTGTTATCAGCGAATTTCAGGGCAATTTTGATCATCCCCATCTCTATTATTAGTTGTAAAACCCCAGAAACGATACTTAAGATGAAAGATAAACCTGGCGCATCTCCTTGCGTCACCAGTTGAAGAAAAGTGGGGATAATGGTTATCAAGCCCGCAACTATCAAAAGGCCGATGAAAAAACCAAGGTTGTTTTTCATCGTATTCCATCCAAAACGTATTGCCTCACCCTTGGAAAACTTTTTTGTTGCCATACTTTACCCTCCTTTCAGTAAGTTATTTTTAAACACGCGTAGGGGCGTACAATTGGACGCCCTGGATGGTAGGTGGAGACCCACGCCTTTGGCGGGATTTCGTAAAACTCAACAAGCTCCACCCCTACGCGACTGATTGATTATTTTTCGACCTGTGTATCTAAAATTTGTTTCATTAATATAAATGAGAATTTAATCCCTTCTTTCTCAGCTAAAAAATCTTTAAGGTAAATTTTAGTATTCTCATCATAGTGTTTTGGAAAGTTTATACTTAAATAAGTCATTCTTTTTTTATCTGCTTCCCAAAATCTGTATTTGACCATTTGCTTTCCTGTATATTTTCTTATAAATCTATCAATTGACTGACCTTCTTTGTGCCAATTAATTAATGATTGATTTATCCATACATCATTCCAACTATCAAAAAATGGAAAGTGGATTATTACATTTCTTATAAATTTAAATAATTCACTTCCAATTTCAGCTTCCATTGGTGGTCTGGATTTTTTTATGCTTTCAATAGCCCATTTTATTGGCTCATAGTTCAACAGTTCAGAATAGACTGAAAATCCATCTTTGACTTTGGAAAATCTATACCATTTATCTTTTTCCCAAAAAGAATCATCCATTACCTCTTCAAAAATGTCACAAAATCTATTATAAGAGAGTATCAAAAATTCTAATTCCTCTCTATTTGGTCTTAAATTTTCATGCATTATTTTGTAAAGTTTAAGTGAAACTAATTTCTGAGTTATGTTAAGATCTACTCCCTACACCAAGACTTTCTGTCAGGTCTAGGACTTGATAGAACAAAAAGGACTACTGACTGCCCAGAAAACTATTTTCCCAAAAAAACGTATCACCCACATTGATCCTTTAGGTTGATCTACTACTCGATTGAAGCGATACTCGAATACACCAGGCCATTTGCGTGATCCAAAAAGCAACATTGGAGCAAACTTCTCCACGTATGATATTTCCGAAGGTCGTTGTAGAAAGTGGCTGACAATCTCGACAGACGGTGAAAGAGGTTCTTTGAACTCGTGGTAGTAAAGACCACGAACTATCTTATTTACAACTCTCTCGGATCGTATTTTATCAGGCTTTATCGCGAGCCTTCGACCAAGATAAATACCAGCTAGCGTAGTCAACTCAATCTTTTTAAGGGAACTTGCAATCAGTTTTCTGAGTCCTATATTCTTCTTGTACATTCGATGCAGTTTCTGGTCCCACAGTTTCTTTCCCGTGTCGGTAACACCAGCTTCAGTGAACATGAAGGTTGCGAGGAACAAGTCCTCATCTTTAGCAGACCCTGCATTGCACGACCAACAGGCCGGAACGGTTATCAAATTGCTTGGTTTAGGCGTTGGGAAGAAACTCTTAGGTGGTACATGGTCTTGAGTAGTGCCATGCGGTGCACCACAATAAACACATTTAGGACTTTTTGGCTGCATATCGATAGCACGCGTAATGTCGGAGCTTAACTCCACTCTATGTTTGTTGGATACATGCTCCACGCTTCGCGACTAATACTATTGTTATATGAGCATTTATTTCATATTCTCTAAATTGATCCAATCAGCAGTTTTGGTCATCTGTACCAATATAACTTGAAAAGCGGTTTTAATAATTGCTATATTAAATTGTTTTAAAAGATCTTTACGTTTTGGAATGTGTAAATTGTTTTCCACTACATAAGGAATGGTTTTGGCATTCCAATTTTCTATTGTATAGAAAATATCGTGAGCAAATTGATTTCTAAGTTTATTTAGAGAATCCATAGTCTCATAATTATTTTTACTAATTAAATTATTTTTATTAACGTATTCTAATTTCTGTTTAAATCGCATTCTGTCGATTCTCTTTTGCCTTATGGACGGATCGTTCTTTGATATATATTTACTTAACAAATAGTCAATATATAGATGACCTATAATTACTAACAACCTTGGTTCATTAATATTTATTATGTCTTTGAAATAATTCCCAGTTAATGTTTTACTTTTTTTGGGGAAACGCTTATTTAGAGTTTTTAGTTTCTCATTAAAATTAGCATAGTCAGTTGGCTTAAATTTAGACAAAATAGGAAATAAAAGGTTAAAAAAGTCTATTTCGGAATTAACGATAAAGTTATTCATATAAAACATCTTTATTAAGTGTTAACACAAGTTTATATATATCAATAAAATCAGATTGATAGATTTTTTCAATCATACAAACCCATTTTTTATCCACTAATTAACTTATTTTACAACCCCTCAGCTAAAAAATCAATAAAATTTAGAGATAGATTACCCCCGTGTATAAATTACTTTAAACCAACGACCCCTCAACTCTTGCTTTCCTCAAACAATTATCGCAGAACTTTTCGCTTTTACGGTCGGTTTCTAAAAGCGAATTGGAGAAATACATCACACACCGAGGATTAGGACAATGCTTAAACCCTATCAGATGGCCCAGCTCATGCACTGCCTCTTTGGACAGGCGGGAGAAATAGAGACCCTCCTCATCTGTGGCGTCATAATTCTCCTGTTTAAGCCGAAAAAGGGAGATCACCGCCACCTTACTTAAAGGATCCGCCTCTCCAAAGACGAAATTCAAAGAAGGAACATAAAGGTCTTCGTCGATTACCCCCAGGATTTTCTCACGCGGATTAGCCCTTAATAAATCAAGTTTATTCAGGATAACTGTGGAATAATACTGCCCTCTTTGCTGGTTATATGCCTCCTGAGGAATCCTGATCCCCTGAAGAATATCCACTGCCGCATTGAAAATCGAGACCAGGTTGGTGGCTAATTTATTTACTATCCCGTAATCCACGTCCCCTAAAGGGATGACTACGATCTTGCTTTTGGTGCTGACTGCTTTCTTTTCAATCATCTCTCTTCCTGCCTTAATCAGCCATTCCGCATTGCTTCTACATTAATCATAAGCATAAATGAAAAAATGTCAATACCTTTTTTGAAACTTTTTTTAAAAATAATAAGGGCACAAAATTTTGTGCCCCTGCATTATCTGATCAAAAGGTATCCAAAAATTCGATTTATTTAACCTAAATGTTTACATAACATAGTTGAATTATCAATATACCAAAAAATCCCATTTAAAATGGGATTTTAAAAATTTTTCTACTATTTCGTCGGGTGTAAAACCCGACGCTACTTTTCCCCCCAATTGGTTTTATTTATTTATACTCATCAGCACAATTCTCACTATCTCTAAAAGCCGGTCGCAGCTGAAGGGTTTTTTGATATACATATCTCCGCCAACTTTGAAGCTTCTCCCTTCATCCGATTTGGCATCCTTGCCGGTAAGGAATATAACCGGGATATTTTCGGTCTCTTTATTCTTCTTCAGCTCATCGCATACCTCGTAACCATCCATAAAAGGCATCATAATATCCAAAAGGATCAGGTCCGGCTTGAAGCTCTTGGCCCTTTCGATCCCCATAACGCTGGAATTCTCTATCATTACCTGATACCCAGCATCTTTAAGAAAGGTCTCGACTATCTCGGTGATTTCCGCCTCATCATCTATCACCAGTATTTTGGCAAACTTGGTTTTCCTCTCGAGTTTAGTCGAGCTCATAGATAAAGCATCCTTAGAAAGATTCATACTGTCCCCTTATCTTATTTAGCTAAAAGCCTCTTATAAAACTCTGGTCTTCGATCTTCAAATATGAAATTATTCTCAGTCATCTTCTTATTTCGGGCTGAAAGAGGATTTATCTCCACCCATCCAATCTCTTCCTTATCCTGACTTGCCCTTAAAAGGACCTTCCCTTCTGGGTCAGTTATCTGGCTTTTACCGGTGAATGAAAGTTTCTTCTCAGCTCTAAATTCAGATCCTACCCGATTACAAGTAATCGTAAATACTCTATTTTCTAAGCTTCGAGTGAGCATTGCCGGCTGAGCATAGGGTAGAACTAAATTTGAAGGGTGGCAGATTATATCTGCATCCTTTAAGGCTAAGACCCTGGCCACCTCCGGAAAAAGCCAGTCAAAACAGACCATCATTCCTAATTTAAACTTACCGGTATTAAAAACCTCCGGCTCTTTATCTCCGGGAGTAAAAAGTGATTTCTCCTCATCAAAAAGATGAAGCTTGCGATATACTCCTCTTAACCCTTCAGGCGTAAGAAAAACCGCTGAGTTGTAAATCCTGTCATCATCTTTTTCAGCTATACCATATACCAGGCTGATTCTCCTTTTCTGGCAGAGTCCAAATAAGAAATCAGTAGTTTTTCCATCCGGCACTTTCTCAGCTAAACTTTTCAGTTCTACTTTGCCTGCGAAAATATATCCGGTGTTAAAAAGCTCAGGCAAAACTAAAAGGTCTGCTTCTGTTTTATCGATAAGCCTTTCTACCTTTTTGAGATTTTCCTCTTTTTTGCCAAAGAACGGAAAGATTTGAACAAAACCAACTTTCAAACCATCCTCCTTTTTATTTTCGACTTATTTTATCAATATCTTTAGCTCAAAACAGACAGGTACGGCTTACATACACGCTAAAGCATTATCTCCTCATCTCGAACTGGTACTCTAACATTTTGTATGCCAATAGATTCGATTGACTCTTTCAAAGCTTGAGATTCTTTTTCTTCCCCGTGTACCAGAAAAACTCCTCTAAGACTTTTTTGTGCCTGTTCCACATACTGCAGAAGTTCATTCTTGTCCGCATGAGCAGAAAAGGAGTTCAGTACCACTACCTCAGACTCAAGTTTATATTCTTCTCCGAATATTTTCACCACTGGATATTTCTCCACTATCTTCCTGCCCAGGGTATTCTCAGCCATATACCCGACTACCAGGACAGTATTCCTTGGATCTTCTATATTATTCTTGAGATGGTGGAGAATCCTTCCTCCTTCGCACATGCCTGAGCCAGAGATGATCATACAGGGCTCATCCAGCCTGTTCAACTTTTTTGACTCTTCGGCATCCGTTATATAAGTAATCCTTTTCAATCCAAAAGGGTCTTCCTCTTTTTCCAGAATCACTTTAGTTTCTTTGTCAAAGCATTCCGGGTGAAGCTTAAAAACTTCAGTAACATTCACTGCTAAAGGACTATCCACGTAAACCGGCAATTTCGGTATCCTGCCTTCTTTTTCCAAGAGGCGCAGGCAGTAGATGATTTCCTGGGTCCTCTCTAAGGCAAAAGCGGGAACGATTATCTTCCCTCCTCTCTGGTAAGTTCGATTGATTATTTGAGCCAATCTATCAGCAGTAGTGCCGAAATCTTCGTGTAACCTGCTTCCATAGGTGCTTTCCAGGATAAGATAATCTATGTCTTTAACCTGGAACGGATCTTTCAATATGGGCATCTTCTTTCTGCCTAAATCAACTGCATATAAAATCCTGGTCTTTTTCCCATTTTCAAAAACTTCAAAATAACTCAGAGCTGAGCCTAAAATATGACCGGCATCGTAAAAAGTTAATCTGACATTCGAGGTTATATAGAAAAACCTGTTGTAAGCTATTCCTTTGAACAGCTCTAAAGATTTTTCTGCTTCTTCAACCGTATAAAGTGGAGTCACCATTGGAACTCCCTTATTCTTATCTCTTTTATTAAGATATTCTGCATCTTTCTCCTGTAGATTTGCTGAATCCCGGAGCATAACCAGACACAGGTCTCGTGTAGCAAAGGTTGAATAGATTGTATTGTTATATCCATTTTTTACCAGCGTAGGGATATTCCCGGAATGGTCAAGATGTGCATGGGATAAAACCATCCTCTCTATAGTTTCTGGCCTAAAAGGAAGATTTTTATTTCTCTGGTTAGATTCCTCTCTTCTTCCCTGGAAAAGCCCACAGTCGATTAAGATTTTTTTGCCCTCTGACTCTAAGACATGCATCGAGCCAGCAACCGATTTTGTTCCACCTAAAAATTTTATCTTCATAATAACCTTCTACTGTGGTTGAATGATTTATCGGTCTCTTTTCCAAACTTTTTTCAACATAAGTGAAAGTTCAAGCTCTGTCAAATTAAAAAAGAGATTTTTCTTTGTTTTTGACTCGAACCGTCTTATTTTTTAAATGAATGGGGTCGTAAGGACAATATATGGAAAAAATAAATTTAAAAGGTCTCTGGATAGAAGAATTAGAAGGCATACTGGATAAATTAGGGGAGAAAAAATACAAGGCTAAACAGATAGCCAAATGGATTTATAATAAAGGTGTATCAGATTTTGAGCAGATGACCGATCTGTCCAAAGAGCTTAGAAGAAAATTAGCTGAGATAGCATATATTGATAAATTAAAACTTATAAAAAAACAGACCTCCAAAATCGACCAGACTGAGAAATTCCTGTTTGAGCTTTCAGATGGAAAAAAAATAGAAACTGTCCTGATGAGAGAAAAGGAAAGGGTAACTCTCTGTATCTCCACCCAGGCTGGCTGTGCTTTGAATTGTATTTTCTGTGCTACCGGGTCAATGGGGTTTGAAAGAAATCTTTCTGCCGGAGAAATAGTTGACCAGATCATCTGTGCAAAGGAACATCTGAAAGAAGATGAAAAAATAACCAATCTTGTGATAATGGGGATGGGGGAACCGTTATTGAACTATGAAAATACACTTAAATCTATTCAAATGATCCAATCAGAGTTAGGTTTATCCCTTTCTGCTAAAAGGATAACCCTTTCCACGGCTGGAATTGTTCCCCAGATTTACAAATTATCAGATGAAGGATTGAAGATAAAATTAGCCTTATCCTTGAATGCTCCAGATGACGAGCTTAGAAAAAAACTTATGCCCATAACAAAAAAATATCCGCTTTCCAAAGTCATGGAGGCTTTGAAACATTATGCCAAGGTAAATGATACCCGCATAACTTTTGAATATGTTCTGATAAAAGATATAAACGATTCAAAAGAACAAGCGTTAGAGCTGGCAAAACTGGTAAGAGGAATCCCCTGTAAGATAAATCTCATCCCTTATAACCCTGTTAAAAACTGTCCTTTTGAAAAACCTGATGAAGAGACTTTACAGAAATTCAGGGATATATTATATCCCCGAGCACCAGCAGTGACTTTACGCAAAAGCAAAGGTGATGATATCCAGGCCGCCTGCGGACAACTAAAAGGTAATAGGTAGCGTGTAGGGGCGATCCGCCGGGTCGCCCCTATAGATTTTCGTAATGCGACCTTTTCCAGGGTCACCTGAGCGAGGCTGAAAGCCTCGCACTACAATCTTCTTCTACATTTCTTTAAATAACTTTCTAATTCTTTTAAGGAAGAAAATACCTTTTTTGAGAGAAATTTCACCACCCAGTTTTCTTTTAAAGGCGAGATCGTCCAAATTGGAATTTTCTTTTTATGACATTCCCACATTTCAATGGCGGTGCCCATACTGGCTTCAGGCAGATAGGCAATGAATAAGTCTGAGGAAAGAGCTTCCTTTATCGATTTATGGAAAACCCTTTTACCAGTCTCATAAGTATAATAAACCGATTCAGGATGAACTGCTACCGGATCAATGACTTTGGCTTCAGGGAAATATCTATTTAAGATTCTTTTTAAATTTTTTCTATAATCCTGACTATGCAAAACCTTCCCTTTTTTAGACCCCTGGATAATTCCAGCGATGAAAATGGTTTTCATCTTCATAAGTTTTTCTTCTCGAAATAGAAACATCCAGCGTTATGATTTCCTTCTTTTACGAGGAGAGGTTTTTGGTGTAGCGCCGATTTTACGCCCGACGTTTGGTTTCTTGGCGACCCTATATAAGGATCGCACTACGATTATCACCCCCTGCCCCACCTTGAGGGCAAGATGTGGTTACCCGTACGGGCGACCAAAGGAGATCGACCCTACTTTTTACGTTCACTAACTGCGTTTATCGAGCATACTCCTTAAGCTAGATTCATCGCAATCGCTACTACATTCACAATATCCTCCACACTGCATCCTCTGGATAAATCATTGGCCGGTTTAGCTAAACCCTGAATAATCGGACCTATCGCCTCAGCTTTGGCTAATCTCTGAACTAACTTATAGGCGATATTGCCTGCATCTAACTCCGGGAAGATTAAAACATTAGCTTCACCTTTTAAAACACTATCCGGACATTTTTTTTGGGCAACTTTTGGAATGATCGCGGCATCTCCCTGCAATTCCCCATCAATTTTTAGATTTGGCTCTTGTTCTCTGGCGATTTTTGTTGCTTCTAAAACTTTATCGATCATCTCATGTTCGGCACTCCCTTTGGTAGAAAAAGAGAGCATCGCTACTTTGGGCTCTTCTCCCACCAACTCCCGCATAGTCTTGGCACAGGATAAGGCAATAGAGGCTAACTGTTTTGGATCAGGATTTGGAAGAACTGCACAATCACCAAATACAAATATTTTATCTTTAATCCCTAAGAATTCTGGCACCACCATTATAAATGAGCTGGAAACTGTATTTATCCCTGATGCCAATCCGATTATATGCAAACCCGCTTTTAAAACATCTCCAGTAGTATTAACCGAACCTGCTACAAACCCGTCCACCTCGTTTTTCCTGACCAGCATCGCCCCATAAAATAAGGGATTTAGCATAACTTTTTTAGCCTCTTCCCTGGTCATCCCTTTTTTCTCCCTCAGGTGGAAATACTCCTCCGTATATTCACCATATTGGGGAGAAGTTGCTGGATCAATTATCTTAGCTTTATTCAAATCCAGACCGAAAGACTTACTGAGTTCCTCTATTTTTTTCTTTTCACCTAAAAGCGTTACCTCTGCAATCTTCTCAGAAACGATCTCCTTAGCCGCCTTAATCATCCTTTCTTCAGTCCCCTCTGGCAGAACCACCCTTTTGTGCTTGGCTTTAGCCTTCTCCCTAATCTGTTTTATGATATCCATTGAACTCCTTTAAGGATTTTGATGGTAATAAGCGTTTTATGTTTTCTCGATCCTCAGTCTATAGAGGGTCATTATAATATCTACGTTAATCCTTCGATAATTATCCTTCATCTCTGAAAAGGGAATCCCATTTCTTTTTCAGATCCTCTTTAGTAAGAGGTCCATTGCTGGCAACTTTGTTTCGTTTCGTCCTGGGCTCAAAGAACTCGCAGAAATTTCCCTTTTCTTTATATCTAACCCATTCAGCCTCTGGCTCGTGACATTGATGGTGAGCATCTTTATCGTAAAGCTGACAATTGTAGCAGCATTTCAAATCTACCCCGCAGTTAGGGCAGGCCTCCTTGCGACCTATCTTTTCTGGAACCTCCACCACTTTTTTACAGCTCCAGCAAATCATAAAATTCTCCTCTAAACTTTATTTATCTGTTAGATCGATTTCAGTCTCAACCTTTTGATAATCAGAATTAAGATAAGAAAAGTAGAACTTGTTTGAATCGCTTGACCACCTGAAATCGGAAAGCGGCTCACCGGTCACAACCGTGAAGGTCTTAATTAACTCTATCTTTTCTGGTCCTGTAAACTCATAAAAGTAGATGTATTTGTCCCAACTGTTTATTCTCAGGATGGCTAAGCGACTTCCATCAGGCGACCAGGTTGGATGAGAAAATTTCAGGCTGTCAGAAGAGTTAAATAATAACAACTTTGGGAGTTGAACATCAAAAACACCAAAGAACCCAAATTTGTCTACATCACCATAGAAAGCAATCTGGTTATTCTTAACATTTAGAATGATTTTTGAAACAGGATATCCACCCCCCCACAGAAAACTCCGTAGGATTAATTCTTGCTCCTTTGGTGGATTTGAAGGATCACCAAACTTTATAAGTGGATCTCTTTTAGTCGAAATATAAATATCCCCTAAAGTCCAACCAGCATAAAACCTCAGATTTAAACTATCAGGTTCTTTTATTGCCAACAGATCTTCCAAACAAATCATTTGTCTACCCTGCTGGACAGGTTTGTTAAGGCAGTATATCTCGTAACAATCTGTCCCCTGAATCTTCTCCAGTTTATCCCCCAATACGCGGAGTATAAGGTTTTTAGATTTGAGGTCGATTACTTGTATCCCACCCTTATCTGCGTAACAATCCCAGGAAATCACGAAGATGAAATCTCTTCCTTTAAAAGAATCCCACAGCAAAGTATCTGCGCAGAGCTCAAATTTATGCAAAAAAATCCTTTCACTTCCATCTACTTTGCAATAAAATACATCCCTTCCTTCATTTTCAAAACCCAAACCATTACTTGTAGTATATGCTAAATATTCCCCATCTGGAGAAAATACAATTTTATTGAGCGCCCAGTCAACTTGTTTAACTATCTCAAATTTTTCACCTGTTTCCAATTGGGTATAATAATAACCATTTTCCAAGATTATCTTGACCTTACCCTGTCCCGAATAGGCAATTCCACAGGCTAAAAACAAAGTTAGAAGTATGTAATTAATCCTGAACATCTATACAAATCTATTTCTTAATTTCGTTTCAGCTTTTGTCCTTTGAATCATCTTTTCCAACAGCAGAAGATTCTTTGGACTGGCTCAAATATGTCCGGATAAAATCATCGATCTCTCCATCCATCACTCCCTGTCCATTTGAAGTCTCAAACCCGGTGCGGTGATCTTTTACCAGGATATATGGATGAAAAACATAGGAGCGGATCTGGCTGCCCCATTCTATCTTTTTTTTCTTCTTCTCCATCTCCTGCAGTTTCTCTTCCTCTTTTTCTTTATAGAATTGATACAGGCGCGACTTCAGCACCTTTAAGGCATTATCTTTGTTCTGGAATTGAGACCTTTCAGATTGACACTGCACCACAATTCCGGTAGGTAAATGAGTGATCCTCACCGCGGAGGAAGTTTTGTTAATATGCTGTCCGCCGTGTCCTGATGCCCTGAAAGTATCGATCCTTAAATCGTCCTCTTTTATCTCTACTGTTAAATTGTCCTCTATTTCCGGATAGATGAAAACTGAGGCAAAAGAGGTATGTCTCCTCTTATTGGCATCAAAGGGCGAGATCCTCACCAGACGATGAACCCCGCTTTCCACTTTCAAGAATCCATAAGCATAATCACCTTTAACCTCTACTGTAGCGCTCTTTATTCCAGCTTCTTCTCCGGATTGCAGATCGATCACCTCGCCTTTAAACCCTTTATTCTCTATCCATCTCAAATACATCCTTAAAAGCATCTGAGCCCAGTCCTGAGACTCAGTTCCTCCAGCCCCTGAATGGATTGCCAGAAGGGCGTTCTTGGGATCATCCTCTCCGGATAAAATAGTGGAGAATTCAAAATCCTCTATTTCTTCTTCTAATTTCTTAAACCCTTTATCCAGTTCAATTCTAAGTGCATCATCCTCCTGAGAAAGCTCATTCAATACCTGAACCTCTTCAAAATCCTTATTAAGCTTTTCCCACCTTTCACTCAATTTCTTTATGAAAGTCATCTCTTTTAAGATCAACTGGGCTTTTTCATTATCTTTCCAGAAGTCAGGCTCATGCGTCAACTTTTCTAAATCATCTAATTTCTTAGTCTTTTCTTTGAGGTCAAAGATACTCCCCTAATTTTTTTACCCTATCTTGCAGCTCGTCTAAACTTTTCTCTTCAGACATAATACCTCCTTTTTCTCATACTCTTTACAACTTAATATAAATTCATTTAAGCCAAAGTCAACCTCTTCTTTAGGCTTGACAGTTCAGGAAAAGTAGGTAGATTAGTCCTGTTTTAATTATCTGTTTCTCGGATTTGAAAACGTTAATATTCTATGTTCATCACCTCTTCCATAATTTGTGCCTTGATTCCTGAGTTAAAGGAAAATTACCTTTTCTCTCAGATAAAAGGATTTAAACTCTCCCCCGATCAAAAAGAGCTTCTAATCCTTATACGAAAAGAAAGAGAGGAGAAAACGCTGTTATTTTCAGCTGACCCTTCGCACTGCCGAATAGTAAGCTTAACCGAAGATGAGTCCAGACCTTTTCAAGGTTGGGCTATAACCTCTTTATTCTCAAAGGCTTTAGATACGACTATCATGAATATCGAGCAGGTCGATTTCGACCGCATAATAAAGTTCTCCTGTCAGAAGGAAACCGGGTTAGAAAAAGTTGAACTGGAGATTTATTTCGAGTTAACTGGAAGAAATGCTAATGCGATTTTAGTCCAGTCCTCCGGATCCAGATTCGGAAAAGAAACAGGCATGATCCTGGATTCCCTGAAAAAAATAAAACCTGCTCAAAGCCGGGTCCGCCAGATTTTGCCCGGGATAAAATATCTTCTTCCTCCTGCACCTAAAAAGCATAATCCTTTTAGCACCACAGAGGAACAGTTCAGAAAGATAATCCAGACCCATCCTGAAGAAAATTTAATTCAAATCTTAATCTCTCATTTTATGGGAATGGATGAGATTACCGCCAGGAAAATTGAGGAGGAATCTCTAAATAGCTCCCCTTTAAAACCCCTTCCTGTAGATATCATCTGGAAAAGTTTCCAATCGATCTTCAATCAAATATCTACGCATAAGATTTCACCTCATCTGATTTTAGATACTGCGGAAAAGCCGGTCGGAATATCCCTGTTCGATTTGAATTCTATCCCGGAATCGCAAAAAACTCCTTTCTCCAGTCTGAATCAGGCTCTGAAGAATTTATTCTTTCTGGAGATTGAAAAAAGTGAAGAAGTTACGAAGCTCCAGAATCTTTCAGGGCTAATTCAAAAAGCACTTGAGAAGTGGAATAAAAGGGGAAAGAAATTGAAAGATGAGCTTTCCTCCCTGCAGGAGGCTCAAGCTTATAAAAAATTTGGAGACCTGATCTTAAATCATCTCACCGAGATCAAAAGAGGGGTAGAATCCGTAGAATTATCTGATTTCACCACGCCTGAGCACCAGAAAGTAAAGGTTACACTTGACCCGTCTTTATCACCTAAGGAAAATGCTCTTTCTTATTTTAAAAAATATCGAAAAGCCCAAACCGGACTTGAAAAGCTCAAAGAAATAATTATCCAAACCGAGAACGAGATAAAAGAATTGTCAAGGGTAGCAATAGACCTGCAGGGAAAAGAAAAGCCTGACAATAAAAAGATCGAAGCGAAACTTTACTCTCTTGGTTTACTTAAAGCGCCTGAGCCAAAAAGAAAAGAGAAGAAAAAAGGCAGATATGCTCTACGGGAATTCGTCTCCGCAGATGGGTGGAAGATACTGGTGGGCAGGAATAACAGGGAAAACGATTTTTTAACTTTTAAAATAGCCCGGTCTGAAGACTTGTGGTTTCACGCCCAGAACACGCCCGGCTCTCATGTGGTATTAAAAAAAGGGGAAAGAAAAAAGCATCCAACTCCCAAAGCCATCCAACAAGCCGCTTCATTAGCCGCTTATTACAGCAAGGCAAAAACATCCAAAAAAGTCTCGGTGATTTATACCTTAGCTAAATATGTGAAAAAGCCTAAAAACGCCCCACCCGGTCTGGTCAAAGTGGAAAAGATGAAATCTATATTAATCGAGCCGAAGTTGATTAAGAGTTGATTGCGTAGCGTCGGGCTTTATGCCCGACGAAGAAGTTTGTAGTTTATAGAGACGCATAGAATGCGTTTCTGCTTTTTTCCGCGTTAGGACAGAACAATGTTCTGTCCCTACAAATTTCTCGCCTTTCCTACGGATCCAAATTTGGAGAGAGCAAGGCAGGATATCGCTATTCCAAACCTTTCAAAATATCCTCTGCTTTTTTTACATCCCTCTCTTTACCCTGTTTCTTGAAAAGTTCTTTTGATTTTTGTAACTCCTTTTTTGCCTCCTCTTTTCTACCCATCTCAATATAAAGAAGACCAAGGTTCCCATAAGCCTCAGCATAATCCGGGTTAAGCTTAATTGCGGTTCGACATTCTTTTTCAGCCTCCGGGTAGTTCTTCAAAGATTTAAGTAGATTGCCCAGGTTGTTGTGTGCCTCTGCAAAATCCGGGTTGATCTTGATAGCGGTTCGATATTCTTTCTCAGCTTCCGGGTAGTTCTTCAAAGCTTTAAGTAGAACGCCCAGATTGTTGTGTGCCTCTGCATAATCCGGATTAATTTTAATAGCGGTTAGATATTCTTTTTCAGACTCCGGGTAGTTCTTCAAAGCATAAAGTAGATTGCCCAGATTGTTGTGTGCGAATGCATCATCCGGGTTAAGCTTAATTGCGGTTCGATATTCTTTCTCAGCCTCAGGGTAGTTTTTCAAAGCTTGAAGTAGAATACCCAGATTGTTGTGTGCGTCTGCATAATCCGGGTTAAGCTTAATAGCGATTCGATATTCTTTCTCAGCTTCCGGGTAGTTCTTCAACTCATCAAGTAGAACCCCCAGATTGTTGTGTGCCTCTGCTAAATCCGGGTTAAGCTTAATTGCGGTTCGACATTCTTTTTCAGCCTCCGGGTAGTTCTTCAAAGATTTAAGTATAATGCCCAGATTGTTGTGTGCGAATGCATCATCCGGGTTAATCTTAATAGCGGCTCGATATTCTTTTTCAGCCTCTGGGTAGTTTTTCAAAGCTTGAAGTAGAATACCCAGATTGTTGTGTGCCTCATAAATATCAGGTTCTATTCTGATTATCTCTCGTAACTCCTTTTCAGCTAAGCTCAACTTATTTTGATAATAATAAGTACCAGATAAATTAAAACGTAAATCAATTACATCCGGAAAAAGGTCAGTCAGTGTTTTATAGGAAGCTTCAGCTTGAAGATAACGTCCACTGTCGAGGTCTTCTGATGCTTTTTTTATTTTATCATATACTGCTTGACCTACTTCAGGACAGGTTTTACCGATAGCTTTCCAGATTTCTTCATAAGTTTTTGGAGGAGAAGGCGAAACATTTGACTTTTCTAATTCTTGTTGTACTGTTTCTTTGACTATTTTAGTCATTTCTTTTTTTGTAGGTCCACGCAAGTAAATAGTCAAAATAATAGCTAATATCGCAAGAATGGTGCCAATTATAAATGGTGGTTTCTTATAGAATGGGATTTTTTTGAAAAGTTCGCCAAATTTAAGATAAAGGTGTTCTCTACAATACTCTTCATTAGGGAGTGCTTTTCTTTTGCATTGCTTTCCTTTGTTGGTTATTGCTTTACATTGTTCATTCATAATAAACCCAAAAGAATGATATTTAATCTTTTCGCTTTATCTATTGTTATTTAATTATAGAAAAAAAAGTAACTTTTCAAGTATTTTTTTGTTTTTTTAGAAAATAATCATTTAAAAGAGCAATAATAGTAACCTTCAGACTTCTATTTTATAACGCCGAGTGGAGATAAACCCCACTCCTAAACGACTTTTTCTGATAACGGATCAGCAGTATAGGAAAAGGTCGTTTTGTAGAGACGCATAGAATGCGTCTTTGCTTTTATAATTTAAGACGCATGCAATGCGTCTCTACAGAAGGCATCCTACGGATGCACTACAAAAAAATATCCCACCTTGTAGGCAAGGTGGGGATACGTACTATTCATATTTCGCAGCGCGCGACCCTCTCGGTACCACTAAAGCGAGGCTAAAAGCCTCGCACTACGAAAATATTACCCCTTCAAAAACTCCTCCAATTCCCTCATCAAACTCTTAAAAATATCTTTTTCCTTAACCTTTTTAATAATCTTACCTTTTCTGAAAATCAAACCGATTCCTCTTCCACCAGCCACTCCTACATCTGCTTCTTTTGCCTCGCCGGGACCATTTACCACACATCCCATAACTGCAACTTTAATCGGTTCTTTAATCCTGATTAATTTCTTTTCTACCTGCTTTACGATAGTCAGCAAATCTATTTCCATTCTTCCACAGGTAGGACAGGAGATAAGAGTCGGACCATACTCTCTTAAATTTAAGGATTTCAAAATCTCATATCCGACCCTGACCTCCTCTACTGGATCACCTGTCAGAGAAACTCTTATAGTATCGCCTATGCCAAGAGAAAGAAGAGCTCCAATCCCGACCGCAGATTTTATCGAGCCTATTCTTACTGTTCCAACTTCGGTTACCCCTAAATGCAGGGGATAGTTTCTTTTCTCTGAAAAAAGCTTATACGCTTCAATCGTGGTCGGTACATCTGAAGCTTTAAGAGAGATAACTATCTCCTGATAATCCATATCTTCCAGGATTTTAACCTGCTCCAAGGCGGCTTCAACCATAGCGATTGGAGTTGCTTTTCCGTATTTATTCAAAACGGATTTTGGAAGTGAGGCCGCATTTACCCCTATGCGTATAGGAATTTTCCTTTCCCTGGCAGATTTTACCACTTTTTTCACTTTCCATAAAGCACCTATGGTTCCGGGATTAATCCTCAGTTTATCCACACCAGAATCTAAAGCCATTAATGCCAGCCGGTAATCGAAATGAATATCCGCTACCAGAGGGATTTTTGCCACATTTTTTATAATCGAGAGTGCCTCAGCCGCCTTTCTATCCAAAACCGCTAACCTGACTATCTCACATCCAGCTCTCTCCAGCCTTTTTATCTGCCTTAAAGTCGATTTTACGTCCCTGGTATCAGTAGAACACATCGACTGAACCGAAATCCGGGCGCCACCTCCAATCGGCACTTTTCCTACATATACCTTTCTGGTCTTATCACGAGCGGTAAACATATTACTTATAATTTCACTTAAATTTCTTTTTGTCAACTATTTTCTTGACATAAATTTACTTCTTTCTAAATTGGTCTAAAATAAAGGAGAACTAAATGTTTTCCAAATATAAGCTAATTTTTATTCTATTAATCATTATAATCCTTGCAGTAATTATGTTTTTTGCTATACACCATAGTAGAATGAGCGAGGATAAATTTATAGAAATCTATATCCAGCTTTCCATAGCTCAAGAAAAGTTCAGGAATAATCCGGAGAAATTAGTAGCTGAAAGGAAAAAGATTTTTTCTGAATATAAATTTTCTCAAAAAGAGATGGATAGATTTCTAAAATCTTATAAGAAAAATCCGGAAAAATGGGTTACACTCTGGGAGAGGATAAGCCAGCGTTTATCTGAATTAATTGAAAGTCAAAGAAACCCTCAATCTAAGGTAAAAGCGTTTTGAATGTGCTCCACCATCTCTTTTCCCGAGCTTCTATCAATCGCTATCACATCAAACCTGAAATCACAACCCGGGAACTCATACTTTTGCAGAAAAGCAGTTGCCACCTCAACAATCTTCTTCTGCTTTCTTAAATTTATCCATCCCTGCGGAGGCCCAAAGGATTTACTTTGACCTGCTTTGACTTCTATGAAAACGACGTTATTTTTATCCCTGGCAATGATATCGATCTCTTTATGGCCATACCGGTAATTGGTAAATAATATCTCGAACCCTTTACTTTTGAGATATTCAACTGCCTTTTTCTCCCCGGATCTGCCTTTTTGAACAGTTCTCATTTTTTTCAATCGATTTTAAGAAATTCCTGTTTGACCAGGCATTCCATTACCCTTTTAAAAGATCTGCGATGAATCTTACAGGGACCGCATTTCTGTAAGGCTTCTAAGTGCACCTTTGAGGAATATCCTTTATTACGGTCAAAAGAAAACTGAGGATATTTTCGGTGAAATTTTCTCATCAAGTTATCCCTCTCGACTTTAGCGATAATCGATGCCGCCGCACAGGATAATGAAAGGGAATCACCCTTAACCACAGGTAATTGTGGAAGTTTTAAATCAGGTATCTTCTGATTTCCATCTATCAATATAAAATGAGGCGTATTTTTCAGGCATGAAACTGCTTTATGCATCGCCTTCAAGGAAGCTCTTAAGATATTCAGCTTATCTATCTCTTTTTCCTTGACAATTCCCACCCCGAAATCTAATGCACTCTCTTTTATCTTTTTATAAAGCTCCTCCCTTTTCTTAGAGGTAAGTTTTTTAGAATCATCGATCCCCGAAATATCAATATCCTCAGGAAATATTACACAGGCTGCCACTACTGGACCAGCTAAAGGACCCCTGCCTGCTTCATCCACACCAGCGACGAGCTTATATCCTTTACCCCATAGCTCCTTTTCAAAAAAAAGCTTATCCTCTGCTTTTGCTTTCTTCATATCAGTGGATTTGGGTGAGGACATCATTCACTCCTGAGTAACCGTATAAATTTCTCTCTGAATAAACTTCTTGAAAAGGAATAAAGATATTACAAAACAGAATAATGCTCCTATTCTTACCGCCCAGATAACCCCCAAGGTCTGTCCTAAAGTCCCGGCCAAAAAACTTCCTATGGGCATAGTCCCCATAAACATCATAGTGTAAAAACTCATAACCCTTCCCCTGAGCCCATCCGGGATAATCTCCTGCAATAAGGTGTTAGCTGTAGCAACTATTGAGATCATTCCCCAGCCTGCACCCATTAAAAAGAGAAGTGACAAAAAGAAGTTGCTCGAAAAAGAAAAAAGAGAGAGTGCCATAAAGAACACTATGATTCCAGCCTGCATATATTTCAGCTTCTCCTCTGCTTTTCTTGAAGCCAAACCTAAACCAGCAGTGATGGCTCCGATGCCGGCGGCAGACATAAGAAATCCTAAACCTGAGGCACCTGCTTTTAAGATATCACGTGCAAAGACTGGCATTAAGACTGCATAGGAAAAACCAAAGATGCTCATAGATGAAACCATAAGGATTAAAGCTAATCCCCTTTTATTTCCTATTATGTAGGAAATCCCCTCTTTGAAGCTAATTAAAAAAGAGCTGTTCTTAGACTGAGAAACCACATCTTTCATTTTCATCAGATTGAGTCCGATTATCACGGCTATATAACTTAAGCCGTTGATGAAAAAACAGCCTGCCTCCCCGGCTAAGCTGATTAAAATCCCGGCAATGGCAGGACCTAAGATCCTGGCACCGTTGAACATTGCGGAATTTAAGGCAATAGCATTCAAAAGGTCTTCTTTCCCAACCATCTCTTTGATAAAAGCCTGCCTGGTTGGAGCATCAAAGGCATTAACCAGCCCTAAACATAAAGCCAGGAACATCACGTGCCAGACCCTTACTAATCCTGTAAAAGTTAGAAAAGCTAAGATAAAAGCTAAAATCATCATACCTGTCTGGGTAAATATGATGAACTTCCGCTTTTTCACCCGATCAGCTAATACGCCTGCAGGCAGTGAGAAAAAAAGAATAGGCAGTCCTGCAAAGGCACTTACCGCTCCTAAGAGGAAAGGTGAATTGGTAAGCCTAAAGACCAGCCAGCTCTGAGCCATGTTTTGCATCCAGGTTCCGACCAGGGAAATCATCTGTCCGAACCAGAAAAGCCTGAAATCCCGGTGTCTTAAAGAGCGAAAGGTCTGCCAGAACTTTCCCCTTTTATGTTCTGTAGAGATTTGCTCCGAACTTTTTTGGGTCTCAAACATTAAGTTCCATCATCACAAGTATACCCATGTTGCCCACAACGTGGGTTCAATCCCACCTTACGGGCAAGGTGGGATTACAAAATGGTGGAACAGACATCTTGTCTGTTCTATCAGAAAGTCAAAGCTTGGCGTAGCCGAGCCTTTTAGGCTCGGCAGCAGAGGTCTAAAACCTCTGCTACGCGAGTAGATAAATTATACAGGAAATATGAAGGGTTGTAAAGATATTTTTATGTGAGAAATTATGAGCAGTGGTGGAACAGGCATCCTTGCTTGTTCGGTCAGATAAGAATATCTGACCTACCAAAATAATGGATTTGATTTTTTTGTAGCGGAAACCTTTCCTACGGATCCGTTTCTCGGATAGGTCTCCAGCTTTAAAAATAAATGGAAGGCTGAAGTCTCAAGACCTTGAGGCCTTCCACTACACTTATAATCAATACTGATATACCTATGTTGCTTTAACCTGGGTATGCAAATAAATCTTCCCAACTTGAGAGCAATGTGGGACTACCAATTAGTGGAACAGACATTTTGTCTGTTCGTAGCGCGACCCTTTTCCTATTAACGGATCCGCAGGACAGGGTCGCATTGCGAGGCTAATCCCGCCAACGGCGGGACGCGCTGCGATGGGTCAGACAGGATGTCTGACCTACCAAAATAAAGGTTTACTCTTTAACTTCCCCTTCTTCTTTCTCCCTCTCCTCTATCTTCGCTGCTTTTCCTTTCCTCTTCCTCAGGTAGAAAAGTTTTGCTCTTCTCACCTTTCCCTCTTTTAGCAGCTCTACATTGGAGACAAAAGGAGAATGCAAAGGGAAAACCCTTTCAACTCCAACTCCGCTGGATAATTTTCTCACGGTAAAGGTCTGGGAAACTCCTTTTCCTCTCTTCTGTATTACCACTCCTTCGAAGATCTGGGTTCTCTCTTTATCCCCTTCCTTGATCTTAACGTGAACCTTGACCGTATCCCCAGGACTGAAATCGATTTTTTTCTCTTTTAGATATTTACCTTCAACCACTGAGAGCAAATCCATCTTGTTCCTCCTTCATTTCAAGTCAATAAAAAATCAATTAATCTCTTTTCGCAGAGTTGATCCATCCTCAAGTGAATGCCTACGATAACTCATAGGTCGGGCACCCTTGTCCAGGTGGATCCATTCTGGACCCGCCTTGATCCACACTTGTCTTTATATTACGATAATTATCTCCCTTTTTCAATCTCGGAAAGTAATTTTTTATCCTCCGGGCTAAGTATTTTTTTCTCCAAAAGGTCAAGTCTCTGTTCTAAGGTTTTTTTTAAAGCCTCTTTTTTTCTCCATAATCTTATCTTCTCGTGGTTACCGGATAAAAGTACTTCCGGCACCTTCAGACCTTTAAACTCTGCTGGTCTGGTATATTCCGGATAACCTAAAAGCCCCTCATAAAAAGAATCAGTCTCTGCGGACTGAAAGTTCCCTAAAAAGCCCGGGATTAAACGAACTAAGCTATCGAGGATAACCAGAGCCGGAAGCTCTCCTCCAGTCAAAACGTAATCTCCAATCGAGAGCTCTTCTAAATCATACAAAGATTTTATCCTCTCATCTATCCCCTTATAATGCCCGCAGATAATTATCAGATGTTCTTTTTGGGAGAGCTCAAATGCCTTTTCCTGGTCAAACTTTTTACCTTGAGCGGAAGTCAGGATGATATGATAATCTTTTTCCTCTGGAGAAGCAATTGAATTTAAGGCTAAAGACAAAGGCTCTACCATCATCACCATACCAGCCCCACCACCAAAAGGAGCATCATCTACACTTTTATGTTTATCTTTAGTAAAATCTCTAATATCTATTAATTTTATCTGAATTAAACCATTTGTCTGGGCTTTTTTAATTAAGCTCTCATTTAGAGGGCTTAAAAAAAAGTTCGGGAAAATGGTTAGTATTGAAATACGCATAAGTTCAAAAAATATACAAAGTATTAGTCTAAAAGACCATTCAGGGGCTCTATATAGATAAGCTTTTCTTCGAGGTCAATTTCTTTCACTATCTCTTTTATAAATGGTATATAATATTCTTTCTTATCTTTTCTAACCACCAGAACAGGGTTAACCGGGGAAAAAAGGACCTCTTTGACCTCTCCGATCATTTTCCCTTTCAAGCTTTCTACCTTACAGCCAACTAAATCAAAAAGATAGTATCTATCAGGAGGAGCAGGAGGAACATCTTTTTTCTCTATTTCTAAATATTTTCCCTTAAGGGAGTCTGCCTTATTTCGGTCTTCAACCTCTTCAAGTTGAAGCAGGATTTTCCCCTGGAAAATCCTGCTTCCCCTTATCCTGTAAACTACCTCCTTATCTTTTGAATCAGAGATAAAGACTTTTTCTACCTGGGTAAACCTTTTTAGATCATCAGTCAGAGGAGCTATCAAAAGTTCACCCTTGAGCCCCCTGGCACGGAGGATTTTACCTATGGCTACCTTATCCGAAATCTTTCTACTCCAGAATCTCCAGCATTGCCCTCTTACCCTGCTTGGCAGAGGCAGCCGAGATCAGAATGCGAATAGAGCCGGCAGTCTTACCCTTCTTGCCAATCACTTTTCCTAAATCACCAGGTCCAACCCTCAACTCATACACCGTAGTCTTCTCCCCTTCCACCACTGATACAGTCACCTGATCTGGATGATCCACCAGAGCTTTGACTATGTTCTCGATAAACTGTTTCATTTTAAACCTCCTTCAAAACAGTTATTCAGTTTTTGGTTCAGTTGCTTGAGCCTCTTTACTCTCAGTCTCTTTAACTTCTTTAGTTTTCCTCTTTTTCCTTTTCCTCCTCTCCGGAATAAAATTAGAGATCTCCATTCCACTCACATCCACCCCTTTTTTAAGGGCGGCCCATTTCCTCAACAAACCCATCTTTCGTAGAAGAGAGTTGACCGTATCAGTTGGCAAAGCCCCATTCTTAAGCCAATAATAAACTCTCTCTTCATTTACCTTAACTGAAGCTGGTTTATCAATTGGACTATACTGCCCTAAGGATTCAATAAATCTTCCCTCACGTGGACTGCGAGAATCTGCCACTACGATCCGGTAAAAGGGCCTTTTTTTAGCCCCCATCCTCCTCAGTCTTATCCTGACTGCCAAATACTCACCTCCTTCAGTAATTTAAAATTAAAATTTAAAAATGGTTTTTAACTTCCTCAAATCCATCTTATGAAAATCTTTAATCATCTTTTGCATCATGTAAAATTGTTTCAGCAGCCGATTGACCTCCTGCAGGTCTGTGCCACTACCTTGAGCAATCCTTCTTTTTCTACTGCCATCGATAATCTGGGGTTTGAGCCTTTCCTGCTCAGTCATCGAGTTTATGATCGACTCGATTCTGGTCAGAGCCTTATCCTCAAATGAGACCCCTTTTAAAGCACCACTTACTCCCGGAATCAGGTTTACAACCGAGTCTAAAGAGCCCATTTTCTTCAACTGTTGAAGCTGAACATAGAAATCTTTGAAAGTGAAAGTTTCCTGTCGCAGTTTCTTCTCTAATTTTATAGCCTCTTCTTGACTGATTGCCTCCTGTGCTTTCTCCACTAAGGTTACCACATCGCCCATTCCCAATATACGAGAAGCCATCCTATCTGGATAGAATATTTCGATAGCATCTAACTTTTCCCCGGTCCCGGCAAACTTGATCGGTTTACCAGTTACTTCTTTTAATGATAGAGCTGCACCTCCTCTGGCATCACCATCTAACTTGGTTAAGAAAATACCATCTATTCCTAACTTCTGTTCAAAGCTCAAAGCTATATTTACTGCATCCTGTCCAGTCATAGCATCAACTACCAGGATTATTTCTTGAGGTAAAACCTCCTTTTTGATTGAAGAAAGTTCCTCCATCAGCTCTTCATCTATATGCAGTCGTCCGGCCGTATCGATAATCGCTAAATCCAATCCCTCCTCTCTGGTTTTAGCAACTCCAGCTTGGCAAATCCTTACTGGATTATCCTTGGAAGAGAAAACTGGCAAACTGAGACTCTTTCCTAAAATTTTGAGCTGTTCAACTGCGGCTGGCCTCTGGACATCAGCCGCAACCAGTAGAGGGGCTTTTCCTTTTTTGCGATAGTAACTAGCCAGTTTACCACAGGCAGTGGTTTTGCCTGAGCCCTGTAGCCCAACTAATATCCAGACAGTAGGACCAGAGGAAGAAAACTTCATCCCTGAATTATCTTTTCCTAAAAGCTGAGTCAGCTCATCATAAACTATCTTAATCATCTGCTGTCCTGGAGTTATGCTCTTCAATACTTCCTGTCCAATCGATTTAGACTCAACTCTGGTGATAAAATCTTTAACCACTTTATAATTAACATCCGCCTCTAAGAGAGCTCTTTTTACCTCTTTTAAGGCCTCCTTGATATTACTTTCGGTGAGTTTCCCCTGACCCCTAAGCTTCTTCAGGATTAACTCTAATTTATCGCTCAGCTCTGCAAACATAATCTATTAGCTCTTAGACTAATTTACCCAACTTCTACATGAGTTTACTACCAGCACCTTTTTGTTGGGATATTAAAAAAATAATATAATAACCCCTATATAAAAAGCAAGTAAAATTTAAGCCTCCCTTAACTTTTTAATAATCTTCTTATAATCCTTGCTTTTAAAAACTGCATCACCAGCTACTAATATAGTTGCCCCGGCATCTTTTACCTTTTTTGAAGTGTCAGGATTAATCCCCCCATCCACCTCTATCTCTACCCTTAACTTATTGTCCCGAATGAACTTCTTAGCCTCTTTAATCTTCTTTAAAACCGAGGTTATGAACTTCTGTCCCCCAAATCCAGGATTTACGCTCATAAGTAAAAGCAAATCAATCTCTCCCATTATAGGTTTAGCCAAACAGAAGGAGGTACCAGGGTTTAGTACACATCCGTTTTTCATCCCTAAGCTTTTAATTTTAGTCAAAGTCCGGTGGATATTTCTATTCCCTTCTAAATGAATAGTAAGATAGTCAGCTCCAGCTTGAACGAATTTCTCTAAATATAAATCTGGATTCTCAATCATCAGATGAACATCTAAAGGGAGTTTGGTGCATAACCGGATGAAATTTACAATCATAGGTCCGAAGGTGATATTAGGAACAAAATGACCATCCATTATGTCCAAATGGATCAAATCTGCCCCGGCTTTTTCAATCTTTTTTATCTCCTCTTCTAAACATCTAAAATCCGCTGAAAGAATAGAAGGTGCAATTTTGATCAATTTCTTACCTCTTTTTTGAATTTTTTTGACTATAGCCTGCCTACTCAGCTGCTAATTTTCGCAAGGCTAAAAACCCTGCCCTACACTCTTTCATACCATAGTTTTTAACTATTAGCTACTTGCTACAAGCTGCTAGCTTTTTTCAGTCCGTTGTACTCACCTCTAACTCTACGATGCTCCCTTTCCTAACTTCAGCCCCTTCCTTAGGAATCTGATTTAAAACTGTTCCGGGAAGAAGACGATTCTTTACCTTATATTTTATCTTGCCCAATTTTAAACCAGACTTTTCAATTTTGGATTTGACCTCTTTTATATTTTCGCCTTTAAATTTCGGAACTTTAACTACCTCTAATGTATCTCCCTTATTAATCAGTACCCTGATCTCCATACTCAAAGGGACAGTAGTGCCTGCAGATGGGAAGCTCTCTATCACCTCATCCGCAGGTAAACTGTCAGCAGATATGAAAACCGGCTCGCCAATTTTCAATCCACGACCCTCTAAGGCTAATTCAGCCTGACGGAGAGTCATCCCTTTAAGCTGAGGAACAGTAGCTTTCTCCCCTCCTTTGCTCAGGACCACTTTTATCTTCCTGCCCTTTTTTACGTTCGATTCTGGCTCAGGCATTTGATAGATTACCGTTCCAGCTACCCGTTTCAAATCGTACTCCTCACCTATCACCCTCAACTCTAAGCCTTTATCTTTGAGTATGGCGTTAGCTTCCTCCGGGCTCAATCCTAATAAATCTGGAACGGTTGACTCCTGCCCCGATCTCACAAATAATGGCATCAAGATTTGATCAAAAAGAAGTAAGCATAAGAGAATTGCTAAAATGAAAATCCCAACTCTTTTGGTCCATTTACTTGTAATAAACTTAGCAAGTCTATTTCTTATTCTTTCTTTATCCATATTAATAAATATAATCTATCGATTCCAAAAAGTCCAAAAATTTTAAAATTTCTTTTATTGTTATAGGGACAGAATCAGCCTGAGGTGGATTCTGTCCCTATAATCTTGGCGACCCTAAAAGGGTCGCACTACGAAAGTCAAGAATCTAAAAGAATCTATACCCTTCTAAGCCTTGCTGCAAAAGTCCCATCTAAATCTTGCAGGTGAGGATAGGTTCGGATAAATCCTTTTTCATTCACCACTCTTTTGTCAACGAAATCTGAAGCATCCTCCTTTTTAAAACCTTTTCTTTGCTCCAAGAATTGTTCGATAACCTTCTCATTTTCTTCTTCAGCCAAACTACAGGTAGTATAGACAATCACTCCACCTTTTTTTACCAGTTTTGAGGCATTAAAGAGGATAGCAGATTGAATTTTTGCCAGCCTTTTTATGTCCTCTTTCTTCTTTTGCCATCTGGCATCTGAATTTCTGCCTAAAACTCCCAAACCCGAACAAGGCGCATCAAGTAAAATCTTATCAACTGGCTCAGTTGAATAACTCTGGGCATCTCCTATTTCAAAAGAGACATTCTCAACCCCCAATCTCTTACAATTCTCTTTTATTTTTTTCATCCTTTCTGAGCTTATATCTAAAGCTATCAATTTCCCAGAATTTTTTAAAAGCTCTGCCATATAAGTCAGCTTGCCACCAGGAGCTGAGCACATATCCAGAATCGCCTCACCAGGTTTCGGGTCTAAAAGTAAAACTGGAAATCCTGCGCTTTCATCCTGAGCATAGATATAACCTTTTGAGAAAAGAAAAAGATATTCCAAATCGATTTTAGATTCTATCCAGTAGAAATTGTTTAAGAAATCACCTCTTCTATATCTTATATTCTTTCTATCTAATGCTCTCTCTAAATCTTTTTGATCTATCTTTAAGCTATTTAGTCTAAAAGAAAGTTTAGCCTTCTGGTTAAAAGCCTCACAGAGCTTGATCGTCCCTTCTTCCCTTAATTGCCTGAGCCAATCCTCGATCATCCAGTCCGGGAAAGAATAAATCGTCCCAATGGCTTTGACCTTATATTTTTCCATCGAAGGAAAAACAACCCTCTTTTTATCCCGGAGATAATTTCTTAAAACCGCATTTACTAAACCAACAGTCCCCTTGTGCCCAAATCTCTTTGCTAACTTAACCGATTCATCCACTGCTGCTCGATCAGGTACCCGATCTAAATATTCTATCTGATATAATCCCAATCTCAATATATTCCTTATCCAGGGAGTCAGATCACCAATATCCCCTTTGAGAAAAAAGCTAAGAATATAATCCAGCCTTCTTCTCAGCTTGGTAACCCCATTTACCAATTCCCGAATAAATCGGCGATCCAGAGATGAAAGATTATATTTATCAGAATAAAGTTCTATGGTCTCATTCGCAAAAGCAGATTTGGTTTCAATATCATATAAGATTTTGAGAGCAATTTCTCTGGGATTTATCTTTTTCATTTTTTTGTTTTTATCTTTTGTAGTGCGACCCTTTTAGGGTCGCTTATTATTTTGGTAGGTCAGACATTTTGTCTGACCTTATAAACAGGCAGGATGCCTGTTCCACCTTCAAAAAACTGGAAACCTGAAGGTTTCCGCTACATTTATTCATCATGCGTAATCCTTCATCCATGATTGTATTTATATTATCTCCATCGGTGACAATAATTCATCCTGCCTCTTCATAAAAAGCCCTTTCCTTTTTATCAACAAACTCAAGACTTCTTTCTCCTTCATCCCGAAACCATAGATTAAAACCTCCTGAGGTCTTGCATGTCCGGAACTGCCCACAGATAAAAGCATACTTAAGGTAGAACCCTCGTTTTCAAGTTTAAAAATCTCAAATCTAATATCCACCTCTTTGAGTTCTTCTTTGGATACTCGGGAGACCATAAGATTTCTTTGTGAGAGAGTATATTCTATTTTTTCTTTTATCTCAGTTTCAGTAAGGGGTATCTCTATTTTATAAAGTACTGAATTTATAGCCGAAGACAATGACTCCGCTTTGGTAAAAATAGTCTTTGCTTCTATGATTTTAAAACCCTGAGGCAGAGTTTTGTTCAATTTTAATAAAAACTCATTCGAAAATGGTTCAGTCAACTGTAAATCAAGATACTCGGCTTCTGAGATGAAACCTAAGGGAAGAGGAGGACCAAAAGAGATTTTAGGATGAGGATGAAAACCCTCTGAATAGGCAATCGGAATTCCGCAACGCCTAATTGATCGCTCGAAAGTCCTGAGCACATCTAAATGGGAGGTAAATCTAACCTCTTCACCTTTACTCCATTTCAATCTGATTTTACTTCGAGCAACGGTCGCCGTTGAAATAGGGGCAACCCTTTTTTTCTTTCTACCGTAAATGTCCTCATCTTCTTTTTTGATCTGAACGGTTTTGCCTGTGATCCGCGCTATCTCTGGCTCCTTTTCTTCTATTACCTTTTCTGAGCTAAAAGTCTTTTCTCTCTCTCGTTTCAGAAAATCTTTATTTATCCCTTTATCTATATGCTCCCAGGGCAAGATCTCATCCAAACTTCTGGGTTTAAGATATTCCTCCGGGTTAATTCCATTCTCCTCAAAAGCATTCCTCCAAAAAGTGTAATTGAAAAACTCAGTCCAGGCATCTAATCTCGCTCCATTTTCCCAGGCTGAATAGATAACCTTGCTAAGTTTTCTATCCCCTCTGCCTAAAACCCCCTCTAAAAAGGATACCAGAGGGTTCCGATAGCTTACTTTTAGATTTCTGAAATCAAGCAAGTCTCTAAGCAGATAAATCTTTTTCTCGATCTCTTCAATTTTCTCCTCTTTCTCCCATTGAAATGGTGTATGTGGCTTTGGGGTAAAAGGTGAGATGGTGACATTCAGGCTTTTTCCTGCACCAATATTTTTCCCTATTTTAAAGACTTTTCTAACCAGCTCTGCAATCCCTTTTAAATCCTCTTCAGTTTCAGTCGGAAGACCGATCATAAAGTAGAGCTTGATCAGATTCCAGCCTGAGGAATAGGCTATCTCTACACTTTTAAGCAGGTCCACTTCAGTTATATTTTTTCTTATCACGTCTCTTAACCTTTGTGTACCTGCCTCAGGTGCAAAGGTCAAGCCGGTCTTCTTGGTCTGGGTAATGGTCTTAGCTATATCCATCGAAAATGAACCCGGACGCAAAGAAGGTAAAGCTATTGAGACTTTTTTGGATGAAAACTTCTTCTGTAATTTCTGTACTAACTCCGGTAAGCTATGATAATCAGTTGAGGAAAGGGAAAGTAAAGAAATCTCTTCCCAGCCAGTATTAGCGATTCCCAACTCTGCCTCTTTTAAAACCTGCTCTACGCTTTTTTCTCTCTTGGGTCTATAAATAGAAGTAGCTTCACAGAACCGACAAGCTTGACCACACCCTCTCATGATCTCTAAAGTCAGCCGGTCATGAGTTGTCTCAATAAAGGGAACCAAAGGGGCAAAAGGATAATATTCTGGTTTTAACTCTGGAATTGTATTAGCTTTAATTTTCTCTGGGACTCCCGAAATTTTTGGTAAAAGTCCGGTGAAGCGATTAGCCGCATCATATTCTGGCTCATAAAAAGACGGAACATAAATCCCCTGAAGCCTGGAAAGCTCAAATAATAGCTCTCTTTTCAAAAGATTTCCCTTTTTTCTTTTCTCAATCAAATCTAAGAGCTGATTCATAATTTCTTCTGCATCACCGATGACAAAAAGGTCAAAGAAATCAGCCATAGGCTCCGGATTAAAAGCAGAAAATCCACCCGCTATTATCAGAGGAAAATCTTCTCCTCTTTCACTGGAGAAAAGAGGTATCCCGGCTAAATCTAAGATACTCAGCACTCCGGTATGATTCAGCTCATAATTTAAAGAAAAACCAAGGATATCGAATTCTTTCAAAGGAGTATGACTTTCCAGGGTAAAAAGAGGGATAGTATTTTTTCTCAAAAGCTCCTCTGCATCCGGCCAGGGTAAAAAGGCTCTTTCACATAAAGTTGTTGATCTTTTATTAATTATATGATATAGAATCTGCAATCCCAAATACGACATCCCTATCTCATAAATATCAGGATATATCAGGGCAAATTTGAGTTTACCCGCTGGTTCTTTTTTGATTACATTCAGTTCATTCCCGATATATCTTCCAGGCTTAATCACAAAGGGAAGGAGCTCTTTTTTTATTCTTTTAGATAAAGGGTGCATAAGATCCTTAATCCTTTTATTCTTTCAAAGTTAATATAATCAGAAAATAATAAAATAGACAAAGAAAAAAGATGTAGAATGTAGGGGCAACCCGTTCTTCAGCTCCGCTCAGAACGGTGACAGTTCGGTTTCTCTCACTGTCCCTGGGCAGGGTCGAAGGGAGCTTGTCGAACCGCCGGGTCGTCCCTACACATTAGGCGACACTGAAAGAGTTACGCTATGTTTTTGGGTACAGATGTAGAGACGCATAGCATGCGTCTACATCAATAAGCCTGACGAAAAAAAACGTCCGGGACAAACCCGGACGCCACAAACTACAATCAAAAAATCAAAAGATTAAACCGCTTCCATCCCTTTTTTCAAAGCCTCAGTATCTAAATCTATGATCTCCTGCCTGGCACGGGGAAATACTTTTTTTAAAGATTTTTTTAATCCTTCCAAGGAAATCGCCCCGGTAAGCTTGGAATAAGCTCCAATCATCACCATATTGGCAATCTTGGTAGTTCCTAATTTTTCAGCAATCTCATTTGCCTGAACATAATTGACCTTTATGTCATCTCTTTTAGGTTTTCCTGCAACCAGGGAGCTATTGATTAAGAGAAGACCTCCTTTTCTTACTGAAGCCTCAAATCGAGACAAAGAGGGTTCATTCATAACTACTAAAGTATCTGGATATGCTACTACAGGTGAAGCTACCTCGTCTGAAGAGATAACTACTGAGCAGTTAGCAGTTCCCCCTCTCATCTCTGCGCCATAAGCCGGGAAAAAAGTTACATATTTCCCATCGGTCATCCCGGCATAAGCTAAAAGAATACCAGCCGAGATTATTCCCTGCCCTCCGAAACCTGACATTATCACACCTTGATACATCCATTCCTCCAATTTTAAGAGAACAAAATCTAAACTGTTTCCAAGACCTTCTGGGTTTTTACCTTAGCTGTTTCCTTTTTCTCGTCTATGGTTTTATACTCACCTAAAGGGTAATAGGGAATCATCATCTTATCAACATAATCAATGGCTTGCAAAGGAGTCATAAACCAGTCAGTGGGACATTGAGAGACTATCTCAACTAAAGAGAAGCCTAAATCATCCATCTGCACCTGAAAAGCTTTTTTAATCGCCTTCTTAGCTTTTAAAACATTAGCGGGCTTATGCACCGATACTCTGGCTAAATAGGCAGGGGCATCTAAAGAAGATAAAAGCTCGCACATCTTAATCGGATATCCATTAACTCTTGGGTCTCTACCAAAAGGGGAAGTGGTTGATTTCATTCCAATCAGGGTAGTTGGTGCCATCTGCCCGCCGGTCATTCCATAAATAGCATTATTTACAAAGATTATCGTTATCCTTTCTCCTCTGGCAGCTGAATGAATCGTCTCTGCCATACCGATCGAAGCCAAATCCCCATCCCCCTGATAGCTGAAAACGATACAATCCGGTTTAACCCTTTTCATCCCGGTTGCAACTGCCGGACCCCTGCCGTGAGCTGGTTGAATCATATCGCAGTTAAAATATTCATCTGCAAAAACTGAACAGCCAACCGGTGCAATCCCGATGGTCCTTTTTCTTATGCCTAATTCCTCAATCGTCTCTGCTACTAATCTATGGATTACCCCGTGTCCACAGCCAGGACAATATCGCATTAAGATTTCAGTTAAACCCTTTGTTCTCTCAAAAACTCTCTTCTCCATAAATCCTCCAAAAAAAGCAAGTAGCAAGTAGCTGGTAGCTTTTTAGAAAAAAATTTTCAGTCTTAAATCAATCTTTCATAATGTTTTTAACTACTTCTAAAACCTCCTCGCCTGTGGGTATTCCACCTGAAGGTCTGCCATGTAAATAAACCTTAGCTTTACCTTCAACTGCCAATCTAACATCATCTACTAACTGACCCAGGCTCATCTCCACAGTCAGAATCTTTTTAATTCTTTCTGAGAGTCTGCTGATAATTTTAGTTGGAAAGGGCCATAAAGTAGTAGGTCTTAAAAGACCGATTTTTATACCTTCTTTTCTACCTAACATTAAAGCTGATTTTGAAATCCGGGAAGAAGTCCCGTAAGCTATTAAGAGAATCTCCGCATCCTCAACCTGAATCGCTTCATATTTTACCTCTTTCTCCTCGATCTCTTTGTATTTCTCCCCTAATTTTAAAGTCATCTTCTCTAAAAATCCAGGTCTTAAGTCATAAGACCTAATCACTCTTCTTTCCCTGCCTTCTGCATTTCCTAAAACCCATTCTTTTTCTGTAAATTTAGAGGGGTCAACCGGTTCAAAATCGAACTCTATCGGCTCCATCATCTGCCCTAAAAGACCATCTGTAAGAACCATAGTAGCTATCCTGTACTTTTCAGCTAAATCGTAACACCTCTTCGGGAAATTACCCATTTCAGAAACAGAATTGGGTGCAAAAACTATTACCCGATAATCACCATGTCCACCCCCTCTGGTGGCTTGATAATAATCACCCTGGGATGGGGCAATATTCCCCAAACCCGGTCCTCCCCGCATTACATTTGCATAGAAGATTGGAAGATTAGCACCTGAGATATAAGAAATCCCTTCCTGTTTCAAGCTTATACCAGGACCGGATGAGGAAGTCATAACTCTGGCACCGCAGGCAGAGGCACCAAAAAGCATATTTATGGCCGCAACCTCACTTTCAGCTTGAATAAAAGTTCCACCAACCTCAGGAAGTCTCCAGGAAAGGTATTCTGGTACTTCATTCTGGGGAGTGATTGGATAACCAGCAAAAAACCTGCACCCAGCCCTTACCGCTCCTTCAGCTAAAGCCTCATTTCCCTTCATCAGTAACTTTTCACCCATCTTTAAACTCTCCTTTAGTCATCAAAAAACAATTACTTATAGACTTCTATTGCCACATCCGGGCAAACCAAAGCACATAGGGTACAACCAGTACATTTTTCCGGCTTAACCATAGTTGCAGGGTAGTATCCGGTAGAGGCAAACTTCTCTGACATCCCGATAACCTTGTAGGGACAGGCTACCACACAAAGCTCACATCCTTTACATCTTTTGATATCTACTTCAATCCTCGGCATATTTACCTCTTTTGATTTTAAAAAACAAAAAGATTAAATTAATTTAAAAAAACAAGTCTAAAAAGCAAGCTTTTTTGTAACTTTTTTCACAAACTAAAAATCGCCATAAGCATTTGAGCTGGCGATTCTCAGACCATTCAACTTTTTCTATTAAAACCTCAAACCTATAAGAAATTACTTATAAAACCTATCCTGATTACATTTACATACGCTCACATTTTTTCCCCTGAACTTCCAGGAGCCATTATCAGCTTTGACCGATTCAACATACAGGATTGGTTGTTTAGCCCCGCCACATTTTGGACAATAAACCACATGTTTTTCTTTTTTGACCTTTTCCGCAAAGGTCATCTGTTTCCTGGGCATATACCTCCTTTAAAATCTAAATTTTAAATCTTGAATCAGCTTTTCACATTCTTTTCGGATGAGCAAAGCCTGATAAATCAACTCAGCTTTTTTAGATTTGGAGCCTTTTTTAATCAAGGCGTCTCTAAATTTTTGCTCTGCTACTTTGAACTCCTTCGATTTCAGAGACCTGATACCATCTAAAAAAAGCTTGTCATCCTTTTCCATCAACCTATCTTAATTTAAAACGTTTTTAGGGTAAAGCTTATTTGAAAATAAGAAAATAATGTCCGATTTAATCTATTCCTATCTTTTTTTGTCTAAGGATTTTCCTGAACCTCTCTAAATAAGGCTCAACTTTGTATCTATTCTGTTTCAAATAGTAGATCAGGGAGGCAGTGAAGAATTCATCCTCCTTTGAAGGTTTAACCTCCAGGTTCTTTAACTGATAATCCAGGATGGTGAGCAGATGGTCCTTGGGTTTATAAAAATAATCCATCAGGTCAAGCTGATAACTTAACGCTCTTTGATACCTCCCTTTAAGATCAGTTCCACCTTTATCTATAGCCCCTATCTCCTCTTTTAATTTAAGTAAAGACTCATCCAACTGCACGAAATCAACCAACCCTAAAGGCGTATATTCCCAGCCTCTTCTTCTCAGATTCTCCCTGATAAAAGAATTTGCCTGTAGTAAGATTTTCTCTTCTCTCTGATAGAATCTTTCATCTTTACCTAATATCTCTTTATAGTCTCTCATCCTTTCTATACACTCGATCATCCTTTGTATGTGTGTTTTTTTAATGGATTTGGAATTAAACTCTGCCCCTTCGACTTTTAGCCAGTTCTCCAGGCCCTTAAACCTTTCTTTTATAAGCCAGTAATCCTTGCTTTTACCCAGGGCTATATCCTCTAAGTTTTCGATCTTTTGATCTAGCATCCATTCCTCTTCCTCTTTTCTAACAGTCTTTTCTAAAAAACTATCGATTGACTTCTTAAGATTCTCCAAAACCTCTTTTAATTTCACAGGTTCATTCCTCACTATATTTTTCTAAACTACGGTTGAACTGTTCCAGGAGCTTTTCCAGCTTGTCAGTTTTCATCTCCAGGCTCGGTTTTTTAACCGTTTCGATTAGCCCCGCCAGATAAAGACCTGCTAATTTTTTCAAAGTCTCGATCTTATCCGCTTTCGAATCATCTAAAATCTTTTTAATATCCCGATGACCATCCACCAAAGTTAAAAGATTCCATTCCTCTGATTTAAAACTGATATCCTTTCCCCTTTCATCCTCAGTTGGAGCCAAGCCCAGAACAGTATCAAAAGGGGGTAGTTTTTTCTTCAACCTTTCCAACTCATCTGACCTTCTAACGCTCTCTAAGATCAAATTCTCAGTGGAAATCTTTATGGTTATCTCCTCCTGAGTTGGGAATCTATTCTCATAGAATTTGAAATTCCCTTTATTCCATTTAAGGAGATCATAGATCACCTCTTCCACCTGCAGACGCACCAGCTCCTCTAACTGTTTTCGGGTGATAAAATTTTCCAGGATAAGGAGTTCCCCGATCCTTTTCTTGCCTTTAAGCTCTTTCTGTATCTGGGTAATCTTCTGTAGCTGAGCAGGAGTTATTCTCCCCTTCTTGAGGAGCAGCTCTCCTAATCTGAGACGGTTATAGGGGTTATGGGCAAAGATAATGTTTCCCTCGCGGAAATAGACCATTATCACATCCTCCCCTCTTTGTACCCCTAAGGTCCCGCTTTTCCTGCAGGCGCTCAAAAGCTGAAAGATATCAGAAAGCTGAAATTTCTCTACATCACCTTGAAGTTCCATAAGTCTTATCCACCAGATCAAATAAAAATTTCTCAGGTAATCTATATTATTAATTCGGAAGGATAAGCGAAATCCTTAAGACTATATGTGATCTTAAAATTTGAAAATCTATCCGATGCTTCGGGAATATGAATGCCCGCACC
>Ga0315291_10000688_pt1 | contig 44983 bp, 45 predicted proteins | sample YL17G12_20_MG_FD_203070 | JGI IMG/M metagenome (GOLD analysis project Ga0315291, IMG submission 203070) | Sediment microbial communities from Yellowstone Lake, YNP, Wyoming, USA - YL17G12_20 | ecosystem: Environmental > Aquatic > Freshwater > Lake > Sediment | place: USA: Wyoming | collected...
TCGGGATAATAAGGGCTATAACGAGAGTGCTTTTAAGCACGCCTACAATGGACGCGCTCGCTAGCAGGAACCCGAACAAAAGGCTGCCGGAATCACCTAGAAAAATCGAGGCGGGGAAAAAATTATATCTTAAAAATCCAAGAGCCGTGCCCGCCAATCCGGCAAGAAGGATGGCTGAATCCATCTGTCCCATCTTTATTGCCACAATGAACAAGGTGACCGCCGCTATGAATGTTATTCCCGAAGCGAGCCCGTCCAGTCCGTCGATAAGGTTTATCGCGTTCGTTATAGCCACCATCCACATCACGGTCACGGGTATCGCCCATACCCCGAGCATTACGATTTTTGCGAACGGGGTCGAGACAAAAAGTATCTGCGCGCCGAAATAGACAGCGACGCTTGAAGCGGCTATCTGCCCCACAAGTTTTGCAAGGGCGGGAACGCCTTTAAGGTCGTCAAAAAGGCCGAGGATCGTGATAAGCGTTGCTCCGTAAAGAATGCCTTGGAGCGCTAGTATCTCCTTGCCGCTCAATTTGATCCCGAAGCTCTTTGCATAAACGAGGGCGAAAGCGACCGCCATGACAAAACTGAGGAAAATGGAAAGCCCGCCGAACCTCGGGACTATGTTCTTGTGGATCTTCCTTTGTGACGGCCTGTCAACTGCGCCGACTTTTAACGCCAATGCCCTGACGATCGGAGTAAGCAGCAAAGTAAGCGCAATGGCAATAAGGAAAAGTGCAAGGAATAAGTTCATATATTTTGCCATATCTTAACATAAATATGGCAAGTCTTCTAGATTTTTTGATGGACGGTCCCGACAAGAAAACCTTATCTATTAAGCAAGAATATGTAAAAATTCAATACTGCGGCAAAACTTACCCATAAAATATATGGGATCATCAAATAAGAAGCCGGCCGCGATATCCCGTAAAAACATATAATGGTTGCCAGTATCGATGCCCATAGAACAATTATGTCGATGAACGCGTAAAATGGCGAATGCCAGCCGAAAAATATTACTGACCAAGAATAATTAAGAACAAGCTGAAGGGCAAATGTTAGCAATGCCCTTCTGATCTCTTTTTTTTCAGCGACTCCCTCCCATACCAAGTAGGCCGAAATTCCCATTAATATGTATAAGGTTGTCCAAACCGGCGCAAAGATCCAATTAGGAGGATTGAATAACGGTTTATGCAATCCGGCATACCACGTAGGGATGGACGGCGTCGTGGCAGCAGAGCCGATGAACCCCGCAAACAGGCAAACGAAGATGGAAACAGCCAGTTTAATCGTTTTGATCATGTTCAACCTCCCCGAAAATAATATGGCACAGGCATTAAAGAACGCCTGTGCCATAACAAAATTATTTTTTCGCGAACTTGGTATAAGCTATATAGAGCGCCGAAAGACCAACGAGATCATATACTATCTTTGAGAGCATTGTCATTTTGCCGAAAATGGCGGCTACAAGGTCCAGGTCGATAAGCCCTACCAGTCCCCAGTTCAAGCCGCCGACTATAACGAGAATTAAAGCTATCAGTTCGATCATTTCCATTTTATCACCCCCTTACATATTTGATAATGTGGGATGTTATTTCTTTATCTCGAAAGCGTAAACGATCCTGTCCTTCTCGTATATCTCAATTGCCGGGGTCATGCTATACCCTTTGGCCTTCATGTATTTTCCTATCTCAGGATATACCTTGATTATGCCAAATATTATTGACATCTGGTTCTTCATGGGGAACTCAGCAGTGCAGTAATTTTTTGGGAACATTATCCTGACCTTCATTTTCTTCATTATCACGTCGGCCTTCGCCGCATCCGCATTCTCAAGAAGGCATCCGACATCACTTTTCAGATCTTCGGTTTTCGTGGTCTTAGGATCGCTGTAATAAATGCCCATCATTCTGGTCGGTTTAATGTTGAATTCTGCCGTAAGCCTATTGCAAACCTTGTCCATCACGGGACCCGCCTTGGAATAATCGCCCTTGTAAGAATCATATACAAAAGTCAATGGCCCCATTTGCCTTTCAATTATTGTCACATTTGAAAAGAAGCCCACATAATATAGCCATGCCGACGCGGAAACAACAACGATCACGATCAGGATGCCTAAAACTATCAATATTTTCTTTAGCATATAGCCCCCTTTTATTAACGGTGCCATTATACAACTGCTATTATTATATGCAAATATTTCTGCCTTACGGGATCATTATCATGCCTATAATTAGGAAAGTCTTAATCTATGAGGAAAATACGGCGCTTAGTTCATTGACGCAGTGACAGGGAAAAGATATAATAATTCCCGTTGTGCCGAAAACATCATATAATCTTTTTCAATGAAATACTGGAATTACATTAAACATCTCAAGGATATCCTTTTAAAGAACAGGGCCACGCCTAAATACCTGGTGTTATTCGTAACGGACAGATGCAATGCGCGCTGCGAACACTGTTTATTGGGCGAGACATCCTCTGACCCTAAAGAAGAACTTACTCTTGCGGAAATAGAAAAGACAGCAAAGAACATGGATGATCTGATGTTCTTGCTGCCGACAGGCGGCGAGCCTTTTTTAAGGGGTGATCTCGCCGAAATAATCAAAATATTCTATAAAGAAACAAATGTGAGGAATGTCGGCATCCCGACGAACGGCTCATTGACCGAACAGGCCGTCAAAACTATTGAGGAGATACTGTCTTCATGCCCGGAGATCGACCTGGCCGTGGATGTCTCGATAGACGGCGTCGGCCGGACGCATGACAGAATAAGGAATGTTCCCGGCCTTTTTGATAAAGCCGTGAACACTTACAAGGAACTGAAGAAACTTAAAAAAAGATACCACAACTTGAATGTGAACGGCGAGATAACGGTCTCCTCCTTTAATGAAAATGAACTCAAAGAAACATATGATTATTTGACCGGCACCTTGGGCGTCGATACGGTCATAACCCTTTTAACAAGAGGCCGCCCCAGGAACCCATCAGCCAAAGACTTTGATATTAATAAATATGAAGAGTATTCGATCCTTTTAGAGGAAGGGGTCAAAAATGGGGCCCTCTCCGGCCACAGCAATTTTCCTTTCCATGACCTTGTCAACGCGCACCGGATCGTGAAAAACCGCTTGATCGCCAGGACAGTAAGGGAAAATAAATATCAGGTCCCCTGTTTCGCAGGGCGGTTCGGAGCCGCTATCTCCGCCAAAGGGGACGTTTTGCCGTGTGAGCTTCTCCCTGATAAAGCGATCGGGAATGTAAGGGATTTTGATTATGATTTCAGAAAGATATGGTCATCTAAAAAAGCTGATGAAGTAAGAGCTTGGATACGTAAGACAAAATGTTTTTGCACGTATGAATGTTTCCTTACATTGAATATCTTGTTCAACCCCGGCTTATATCCGGCCATTCTAAAGGAATGGCTTTCGATAAAGTGGAGCAGGCTATCCCGCTCCGGAAAAGGAAAATAATGTATAAAAACTCGAAGGTTTCTCTTGTTATCCCCGCTTATAACGAGGAGAAAGGAATAGAAGCGGTGATCAGGGAAGTTCCGGCGATCATTGACGAAACAATCGTTATTGACAATGCATCAACCGACAGAACAGCGGAAATAGCATCCCGATTAAGAACAAAAGTCGTGTTAGAGCGAAGACGGGGATACGGCGCCGCGTATAAGAAAGGATTTCAAGAAGCCTCGGGCGATATAATCGTGACCCTTGACGCGGACGGAATGTATCCCGTAAAAGCGATACCGTATCTGGTCGAAGTCCTTGTAAAAGAAAGCTTAAGCTTTATAACCGTACAAAGAAGAAATGATTGGATAAGGAGAATTTCCGATTGGACATTGGAAAACTGGTTCAGGTATTTCGGCAACATCATTCTTGGCCTTTTTATATATGCCGTTTTTGGGATTAAACTACGCGACTCCCAATCAGGGATGTGGGTCTTTCGTAAAGGGATATTGAATGATCTGCATCTTACCTCCGATAGCTGGTCTTTTTCCGAAGAATTAAAGATCGAAGTATTCTTGAATAAAAAGCTCAGGGCAAAGGAAATAGCCCAACCTTATTCCAACAAGAGGATCGGAACTAGCAAATTGGACCTCTTCCCTGACGGCTTCGCCAATCTTGCATTTCTCTTCAAGAAGAGATTTGGAGCAAAGTGAAGATATCTGTTATTATCCCTGTCAGGAATGAAATTGAAAAACTGCGGAAGTGCGTCGCTTCCCTTAGGTATTCCTCACTTCAGCCCAATCAAATAATAGTAGTAGATGATGGTTCCAGTCCTCAAATAAAAGCCGATGCCTTTGGAAGCGACATATCAGTCATAAATCTGCCTGAACAGGGCGGGCCTGCTCATGCGCGTAACATAGGAGCAAAAAGCGCGGATGGGGAGATAATCCTTTTCCTTGACGCGGATATTTATGTGGAACGGGATACCCTTCATAAAATAGAGAGGCTTTTCAGTGAGCAAAGTGAAGATGCCGTTGTGGGTGTTTTCGACGATTCAAAAAAATACGGATCGTTCTTCAGCGATTACAAGAACTTATGGATGAGGTATACGTACGAAAAGAGCGCTCCCAGAGCTGCGCTTTTCTACACTAGTGTCGCAGCAATAAAAAAAGAGGTTTTTACGGCAACACGGGGATTCGATGAGCGGTATATATATCCGTCCATTGAAGATACCGTTTTCGGGAATCAATTATGGGACTTAGGCAAAAGGCCACTTATCTCCCTTGATATTAAGGTTTTTCACGATAAAGAATATTCCTTTTCCTCGATCCTTAAGACGGATCTTCTAAGATCTTCGGATCTTGTAAAGATGAAACTCAGAAAGGATGTTGGCAACGTTTTGGAGGGTAACAGAACCTCAGTGCCTGTTTCATTCATGATCTCAGTGGCTGCAACGATGACATTTTTACTCCTGTCCCTGATAACTCGCAATTTTGCTTTATTTGCATGTTTTATGCTTGCGCCTGCTGTTCTAAATTTGAATTTTCTTTGGTGGCTTTACAGGAAAAGAGGGCTTATCTTTTCATTGAGATCGGCTTTATTCCTTCCCATCGATCATCTCGCGGTCTTTTCCGGCATTATTCATGGGTTGCTGTCACACTTTTTATCCGGCATTTTTTAACTGCCTTGTTCCAAATCTCCCGGCTTTTCATTGGCAACTATCATGAAAACCATGATATTTATATAAGCGACATAGAACAGCCTTGGCAGCCATATGTGTCCGGCGTGATACCTCATGAGAATTAACCATGCTACGCTAGCGCTGATCGAGAGTATCGAGACGATCATCAGGTTCAGCAGGTATCTTGTTAATTTCAGTTTGTTCAGATAAAGCGTGATAATGTTGGACACTAAGCCTGCCGCAAGCGTGATAATAAGAACGATCGGCCGCGACCAGCTGATGAATATCCAGAAATTTCTCAATAAAAGCGGAAGTCTGCCCGGAAGAAACATATAATTGACCGGCCGATTATGCTCTATGTACGCGTTCGTTGACATAAGATAATGCACAAAAGTTGGGTTTAAATTAAAGCCTTTGTTCAAGAACATCCTGGCTTCAGCCGCTCCAAACAGATCAAGGAAGGCTTCCTTAAAACTCCCGAAATACAGCGCATTTTGGATAAAATGTGACCCTATTGCCAATATAACGCCTAATACCCCGAACAACATTTCCTTGAAAGACAAGAACACATTATTGATAAAGTTATCATTTACCTGTGAATGTTTTATGTATCTTACGATCAACATGGTCAATATCTGAGCCGGTATAAAATCATACCCTATCCATCCGCATAAAAACCCAAATAACAAAAAGATATAGTTAACATCTTGAATAAAATAACCGGCCAGGATGATCAAAAAAACCATGGTCATCTGATATGAAAAACTTTGCAGCGCGGCCATCCAACCAATAATGCCCGGCTGAAGGAGTATGCTGATAAAAGCCAGTAAAATAAAAACGGCATTTATCTGTGACCTTGACCTTTTAAGGAAATAAAAGAAGAACAAAGAGATGACAAAGGCTGCGATAGAGAGGGGCACTATTCGCAATAATCTCATATCGCGCACCCCGAATAAAATAAATGGCAATAGAACATATGTGGGTCCGTTAGGGTAATGAGTGAAGTAATTAGGTTCTCTGTAGGGCGGCGGCGGATCTTTCACAATTCCGTATTTATGATCGCCTGCTAAGATCATATTTGCCGTATTAAAAGAGACCAGTTCCCAGCGCGGCATGGTTGCGGTGGTATGTTTTCCTATCACCCCGAGTATGGATATCAATAAAAACATCAGGACAAAAAATAATACCTGATATTTTTTGAAGATCTGCCTTGCTTTATTCATCCACTCCAAATCCATCGATCGCCCCTCATCTTTTCCCGTTCGACTCATTTAAGATATCCCTACCTTAATTTGTCATTCGTCATTTGAAATTACCCGCCTTCGGCGGGTTGGTAGCCCTAACGGGAGTCTCACTCTATGAGGGGGACACCCCCTCATCGTTCCTGCTCCCCCAGAAGGAAAACTCCCGTTTTCCTTCTCCCCGATAGATCGGGGCCCCTCATCTTTTCCCGTTCGACTCATTTAAGATATTTCTACCTTAATTTGTCATTTGTCATTGGTCATTGGAAATTACCCGCCTTCGGCGGGTTGGTAGCCCTAACGGGAGTCGAACCCGTGTTTACGCCTTGAGAGGGCGCTGTCCTAACCACTAGACGATAGGGCCGTGTCAGATGATCGAAGTATCAGTTTATCAAATAAGCTGGAATTTTCAATAAGTGATAGATCCTTCGACGAGCTAAAGCTCATAATTACAAATGACCAATTCTCAATGTCAAATAAATGTCCAATGACCAATTTCTCAATTGGATATTGGGAATTGGATGATTGATTTGTCATTGGTAATTGGGATTTGGTAATTGCCTGCTTGCAGGCTGGTCATTTGTCATTGCCTGCCAGCAGGCAGCGCCCATCGCCACGGTAACTTTAGTTGAAGTAAAATGACTTTGTGTTAAAAAAGATCGAGGTAATGTATCTAGATCTGGCTACGATGCTTATAAATATTACTTATTGCGTCGCAGATCCTGACGACGTCCTTTTCATCCATATGTGAGAACATCGGCAGGCTGATGATGTTCTCCGAGACATGGTTGGTGACCTTCAGCTTGTTCTCGTCCGCCCTGAACATGGAAGTGATGAATTTTTGCCTGTGAACGGGCGGATAGTAATATTTCTTGGTCTTAATGTTCTCTTTTTCCAGGCATACCGCCAACACATCCCGCGTGAGGCCGAATTCTTTCGGATCGACCATTATCGAAAGGTCCTTGTAATTGCTCCTTGATCCAGAAGCCTTCTCCTGGAACGATATGCCCGGCACATCCTTTAGGCTGGCCATATAGACCTCGGCCAGCTTGTTCCTGCATGCAACCTTTATCTCCATTGTTTCAAGGCCATTTAACCCGAGAACGGCATTGAACTCTGTCATTCTCGCGTTCAACCCCGCGAACTGGCAGTTGTAGTCACCCGGATTCGCGTAATCCCTTCCGATCCTAAGGTTCTTCGCAAGAGCATCGTCATTCGTTACGACTATCCCGCCCTCCCCCGCCGTAAGGACCTTCGTGGGGCTCAAGCTGAAAACTTCCGCGTCGCCGAAACCGCCCACAAGAACGCCCTTGTATTTGGCGCCGATCGCGTGAGCAGCGTCGAATATCAGTTTTAGCCCGTGCTTTTTAGTTATCCTGGCAAGCGCGTCAACATCTGCCGGCATGCCGAAGACATGGACCGCCATTATTGCTGATGTCCTTGGAGTTATCAGTCCTTCTATTAACTTTACGTCGATATTGAAATTCTTCGGATCGCAATCAACGAAGACGGGCTTCAGGTTGTTCCACACAAGCGACTGGACCGTTGCGGAGAAAGTAAAGCTCGGGACAATGACCTCACCCTTAAGCCCCAGTGCCCTGCAGGCAAGAAGAAGTCCCGATGTGCAGCTGGATACTGCCACCGCGTTCTTCACGCCGAGATATTTTGCGGCGCTATTCTCAAATTCACGGACATACTTGCAGTTAGTTATGTTCTTTGAGGAGAATATTTCCTTTAACTGCGGCATCAATTCCCCTAATTCCGGGATCGTCGGCTGGGCAAAAGGGAAGATATCGGAAAATGCGGGCTTCCCGCCCAGAATGGCGGGCTTGTCTTTTACACCAGGCATAAAGAAGTTAATCCCAGTATTATGGTCAGGACATATACGAGGAGAAGGATAAGTTCGTGCTTCAATTTTAACTTGTCCGCCAAAAGGTCGTAGAAATGACCCCTGTCCCCGTCAAAAATGCCCCTCCCTTCAATAAAGCGGCGGACAACGGTCGCTATCGTGTCGAAAACCGGGACCGCCAGGATGAGCACGGGTATGAAAAGGCCCACAAAGCTGTCGCTCTTCTGGACGCTTAGAACGCCCAGCACTGCCAAAGTATAGCCAAGGAACATGCTTCCCGTATCCCCCATGAATATGGAAGCGGGCGGAAAATTGAACCTTAAAAAGCCGAGGCAGCTTCCCATGAGAGTAATGCTAAGGAGGGATAATATAAGGTTGCCCTGCAGTACGCCGATTAGAAAGAACGCGAAGCCCGACAGGAAGGATATCCCTGCGGCAAGCCCGTCCATGCCGTCCTGAAGGTTGACAGCGTTCGTGACGCCAACGATCCAGAACAGTGTAATGACAACGGATAAATGGTAAGGCAGAAAACCGATCCGGATCCCGCTGAATATCAGGACCAGCGCCACTGCCGCCTGCAATATGAATTTTTCAATGTAATATAATTCCTTGATGTCGTCCCAAAGGCCGAGGAAAACCGAAAGCACTGCGCCTGCAATGACCGCCTTTAGCTCGCCTGCTATACCCCTATTAAAATAGATGAGGAACAACAATCCAGCCAGGAAAGCTGTGAATATTGCGAGACCGCCGGCTCTTGCGATAGGCTTGCTGTGCCTTTTTATATGGTTCGGGTGATCAAGTATGCCGGCTCTTGTGGAAAATGTCCTGACGAACGGCGTCATCAATAATGATACCGCAAACGTTATCGTGAATATTATTAAATACTGAAACATAAATTTCTCTATCCTTTTTTAAACAACATTATTACTGCACTGCGGAAGCGGGCGCAAGATCATAGCGCCAGCCTATCATGCACTGAAGCCCTTCATACTGATCGCCATCCGTTAGACGGAGAGATCCCCAGCCTGCTTCAATATATGTCTTGCCGATAATGCCCATATTCATGTCCATTCCAAAATAAATTTCGCTGCCTGTATCGCCCGTTTCATTATCCGAGACCCTAATAGGATAATTGAACCCTGCGCCGATATACTTATCTTCATAAAAATAGTAAACCGCATCAACATAAAGAGAAAGGAACGTATGCCAAACCTTAGCCGGCGCAACTACATAACTGTCCGTACCCGCAAGTCCAGCCCGGATATAAAGGTCGTTCGTGCCAAGCAATGATCCGGGAACATGCAACATTAGATCGCTTGATCCGCCCAGCATGCCCCCGAAGTAACCCGCGCCGACACTCAATACCTGATCAGGCCTGCCCGCGGCCAATGCCGATGAAGCAAACATGCAAAGAACCATAACAAACAAAACAAGTATCTTATTCATTCTATCCATATCAAAGAACATAATCGTTTTTTGCCTGGAACATTACGTAAGCGCGCAAAACAAGCCGAGAATGCAATAAAGCCCGGTAAAGGCCCTACAGCCAATATTGAACGGTTTTTCCTGTTGCTGGGCTGAAAATGAGGCAATTAGCAGAGTAAATACGATAAAAAAGAAAAAAAGTCCCATTATTTTCATGCTCAATCTCCTTAATTTTTGCTGCCAGGACAGGAATTTAGGCGGCAATTAACTGGTTAACTCGAATATTATATCAGAAAAATACTTTTTTGTCAATCTGTTTGGGTCATAGCACGAAGTGGGCTTCAATTAGATTGTTTTTTGTATCAGTCCTCTGCATCAAAATGCGCTTTCTCCTTATTATGTTTAAATAGACCGGAAAATTTGCCTTTTATCCTTTGGGTCATTAAGAACTTAATGCGGTATGCTTCTCTCCCGATTTTAGCTAAAGTGGAATAATATTTAATATACCGATTAAATGGAACATAGGGATATCCGAATTTTCTCTTAAAAGATCCTCCCCCGCATGTATCATATTCTTTTATCCCAAGCTGCAATGAAAGCCTCATTATCTCCCAATGCAAAAGATCATTCGGGCAAAGATAATTATAATCAGGCAAGGAAGCTCCCCCAAAGAAATATATCCGCTTCTCATCGTGTGGAAATATTCCTGTCGCTATAGTTTTCCCTTTATATCTGGCCCTTAGACTGATAATTGAACTATTTTTCAAATGCTTATATAGCTTTTCCAGGCGATCAAGCGAATAAGTAGGTGTAAGATCGGCCTTTAAGAATACTTTTTTTAGCTGCTCATAATATTCATTTATAAATATTTCATTGTCGCAAGCTCTCTCCATTACAATACCGTTTTTTATTGCTTTCCTTACCTGATTCCTGTATTTATCCCTGAAGCTTTCCCAGAGAGTTTTTTCATCCTTATCGAGCGGGATTATGTATGAGCCGCTGGGATTGAAATTAAATCCGTTTTTGATCATTGCCTCATGCTCTAATATATGCGGATTGCATAGTTCCAATAAGTGTATCCCGAGCTCTCTGCAAAACTCATCCAAAGCTTTTAAGAAATTCGGCAAATTGAAATCTTTTTTGTTCCCTATTGGCCCCATATAATCCGTAGTCGAGCCGGGAAGCGGGCTTCCCAATATCCTGAACATTCCTTTCTTAACAATAATTCCGGCAAAGTAACCGACAACCTGTCCATTTTCCTCTATTTTAAGTTTTAAGATCTCTCCACCCTGTGATTCTCGTAAAAAATTAAGCCACTCTGAACAATGGAACAAATATTTAGAATCATATTCTAATATTTCTTTGTCCCATTGTTCATTGTCCAGATCATTGATATTGATCAATTTCATATTCAAAATATCCTGTCAAACAACCTTTCAAAAAACCAGGTATATTCCATTTTTTTTCTTTCCTGTTTTGTGCATTCGTTATTTTTTTGTCTCGCCCTGAGGTGATCCAGAAGAGTTGAAACGGGAACGAACCATCCTTCTCTTTTTGACAAATCTGTTAAAAGATATCTAGTTTCATTATTGATCTCGCCATTCTTTACAAAACCTTTGCCAAAATGCGTATAAACAATGCATACGCCTCTTTCCTTTTCAAGTTTATCCAGGTTCCTTATGGATAATAATCGATTAAATCTTAACGGATCGGCTCCATCGCACGATGAAAACCATAAGGGAACATAAGGTCTGGCCGGGTCGTGGTACGGTATCGTAGGATTTATTTTTATCAGGTTTATCTGTTTAAATACGAAATTCCTGCAGTAGGTAATATGTTCTTTAAAAACATCGCCCCAGAAATAAGATGATTTTTCATCATCCCCAAAGAAAGACCTGCCGTCTCCTTTAAGTGACATGAATAATCTTATAAGACCGGAATCAAACCTGTTCTTTCCCCAGTAGAGATTCTCCTTATTATCTCCGTGGTTGGCAAAGCTTTTCGGATAATCGCCGAAGATTTCTTTGAACCGCTGAAGCGCTTTGATCGTTACTTCTCTCTCGCTTGAATCTGGCGAAGCGTTATGAAAACCTATTTCAAATCCGTTCTTATTTATATTTTTAATGAATCCCAGATATTCATTGTTTGCTAAGGTTTGAGAATCATAAAAGGGACTACGCTTATCCTTGCAGGGAAAGACAAATACACTTTTTGTTATGAACATCTTCAATTGGTATAGCAGGTCATATATCGGTTTGACATTTTCTACTTTTGTGAGATCTGCATCATCAAATATAGTAAATGCGAATTTTTTCCCTTCCGGGAACTTTAAATATTCTAAATAGCTTTTGCTCACAAAAGGGACTTCCTTCCTGTTGTCTTAAACAACCCTTTGATGGGTGACATAAAGTAAATCATCAAAATAACCGGATCATTCCTCCCAATTCTAATCAAAAACATATATCTTTGTTTCCAGCGGCTTGAATTTTTCGGTAAAGACTCCTGCCCTTTTCCTGATCCTTGCCTTTACACCCTCTCTTGTCTCATTCACAGCAAAGAGATAATATTTATCCTGATATTTTTTTACTGAATATTCGATCGCGTTTTTCCCATTTAGATCATCGACAATGATCTTGTCTGAAGCTTCAGCGGTAAGTACAGGAAGATAGTTGTTTAATTCCGCGATAATGGATTGAAGATCGTTCCAGTGCTGTTTTGACTTTTTGATCTTATAGCCATGACATTCATAAGTATAATAAAAAACGCCTTTTGCCCCATTTATTATTGCCAAATAAGTCATCGCTCTCATTTCATCGTATGTTGGTTCTCTTGTCCAACCAAAACCACTATCTTGTTCATCTTGATAGCCAAAAGCTTGCAAAATAACCCAGACAGGTTTGCCCTTCGAAGCTCTTACTGCTTTTCTGGTATATTCAGACACCTTTCCAACATCATCATTAAAATTATATTTCTTTTTGCCTATCGGATAGATATCTATCATAAAGATATCAGTGATATCGGCCCAATCGGCATAGTCGGTCCACCAGCCGGCGGTGAGAGCAGTGGTTGCATCGGGATCCGTGCTCTTCACGATTAAATTCAGCACGCTGATCTTTTTGCGGGCAGCTGGATCTTTTTTCAGGTCCGGCTCATCGCCAATATACCAGATAACTTTCGGCAGATTATTTTTACTGACCAAATCCTTGACCGTACTCTCGAATGTTGGGCCATACTGTTCGAAATCAGGCCCTGGATAAACAAGAACAAAAAGACTATTGCGCCAGCATTCACTGATAAAATCCTGTAAATAAGGGATCTTATTTTCATATGCTTGTACACAATTAAAACCGATTTTTTTTAAATTGGGCATATCTGATATCGGCCTGACCGAAAATATCCCGATCATGAAACGGTTATTAAAATCGATACTTTTTGCATCGCCTTTTGCCGCATAAGCTACAAAAGTAAAGGTAGCGATAATTCCCACTATCAGAGAAGCTTTTAAGGCAAATGTTTTCACAATATTAAAATGTTTATCCAATCTTTTCCTCCTTAAAGAATACTTGGCCAATTATTTATTTCTTGAGCCAAGATAAGTTTAAGATACCAAATAGCGTACCTATTCCATAACTTAAATGCAAAAAAAGGAACATAAATGGCAGAACCAAAAGATACTTTAACTCATTTTTCAATGATATTTGTATTGAAAAAAAGAGGTCGACCAGGAAGTATAAGCCGAACTCAAATATAAGTAGAAACTGAGCAATGCCTGAAAAAAAAGACAATACACCCAGCAAGGCAAGGGAAAAAACAAAAATGAACGGAATAAAATGGCGTATCGCTGTTATCTTTCGGCCAACTGTCAAGGTCTGCGCGACTCCATAGCCATTGTTAATATTTTGGATCAAAAAGCCCCAAAAATCATCCCTCGCGAAATAATATGCCTCAATTTTCGGCGTCAGGTAAACCTTGTACCCCTTTTCTCTTAACCTGAGATTGAATTCAACATCCTCGGTACGGACAAATTTCTCCTCAAACAATCCGATTTCATCAGATATCTTCTTCCAAAAAAACCCTGGCCATACAGAATCAACGTATCCTTCATAATCTGATCTGCGAAATCTTGCACCCCCCAACCCAAATGGGCACTCAATAATGGAATTTATAAGCCTCGGAATAAAACCGATTTTTTTACAAGCCTTGCCGGGCCGCCCACGTTCGCGGAGCCCGTTTCCAAAAGATATTTTACACATTTAGAAACATAATCCTTTGAGTAATAGGCATGGGCATCAATTCTCGCTGTCACTTCGCCTTTAGATTCTTTGATGCAATCGTTCAAGGCCACAGTTTGGACCTTCCTGGGGTTCAGCAACAATCGGATTCTCGCATCTTTCAACTGATATTGTTGAAGAATCTCGAATGTGCCGTCATTTGATGCTCCATCTGAGATCAATATTTCAATAATATTTGAATAATCCTGTTTAAGAATTGATTCTATACAATGCCGAATGTAATTCTTTTCATTTCTGACAGGCATTATTATTGACACAGTTGGATAATTATTCAAAGCAACCAATTCTTATCGCGCCTCCAACTTCTTAACTATCAGCTTCTCATAAACATCCTCGATCTCATCAACAACCCTTTGAATATTAAAATATGAGATCACCTTGTGCTTGCTCCGACTGGAAATCCGTTTTCTCAATTCAACATCATTGATAAGTTTTATTATGCTTTGTGTGATCCCCTCCGGGTCTTTCGGCTCGACGAACATACCGTCGATCCCTTCGGATATTATCTCCTTGATACCTCCCACTCTCGAAGCAATTACGGCAGTTCCGGCAAGCATGCCCTCAAGAACTACATTTCCAAAAGGCTCGAATTCAGAAGGAATAACAAGTATATCTAAATTTTTCAATATCGCAGGAATGTCATCCCTGAAACCAAGGAAAAAGACATTCTTCTGAAGTTGAAGTTTTCCCACCAGAGCTTCCAGATCAGCGCGTAAAGGGCCGTCACCGACCAGAACAAAGCGACATCTTTGTATCGTTTTAATTTTCTCTAACTGTGATGCCGCCATTATCAAATATTTAAAGCCCTTTTCCTCCACCATCCTGCCAACCATTCCAATTAGAATAACATCATTATCGAGCCCCAATTTTCTCTTAAGATCGAGATCTCCAGCCGATCCCATAAGATAATCATTAATATTTAATCCATTATGGATCCTTCTTACCTTGGCGGAAGATAAGCCGTTAGCCAGCAAGAGCTTCTTTTCGTCATCTGAATTTGTTATCACATGATCAAAGAAAAGGTTGGCTAATTTCGCGACATATTTATAATTGCCTCTTCTTATTCCCCTGTCATGCCAGATCACCGGTGTTTTTGAATGCAAAGAATAACTCGCAAGTTTTGACATTAACGCAGGCCAGGGGGTTTGCGAGTGAATAATTGAAATCTTTTCTTTTTTCAAGAATCGACGAACTTCTGCAGCGCCTTTCATGATTCCGATAATTCCCCTTCCTCTTATATTAGCCTTTACAAAATTTATGTTATAGCGCGTTAATTGTGCCTCCAGCGGACCGCCGAAAGACATGTAAACCACTTCATGACCTCTGCTCATCAACTCGCGCGCAATGTTCAACGTTGATAACTCCTCCCCACCGTAATTGAGAGAAGGCGTCATCAAAAGGATCTTAAGTTTTATTTTTGGCATTGTATTTTTGATAAATCCTTTCCATTATCGCTGCGTTATTTCGCCATTCATAATTTTTTTTAACGAAGATTCTGCCGTTACTCCCCATTTTCCTCCTAATTTCAGGATCCAGAATAAGCTTTTCCAGCGCATCTTTTATTTGTTCCTTTTTGTTTGGGTCCACCAATATACCTGTATCTCCATCCATAATCACTTCAGGCAGACCTCCGACATGGGAAGCAATTACCGGGATTCCACATGAAGACGCTTCAAGCGGAGCAACTCCGAAACTTTCGTTGTCTGAACTGGAAAGACAGCAGTAAATATCGATTTTTGATAGGAACTCCGGCACTCTTTCATGAATTATCTGTCCGAGGAATTCCACTTTATCGGAAACACCCAGAATCCTTGTCTTCGCCTTAAGTTCGCTCTTTTGTTCCCCGTCGCCGACGATCTTCAACCTTAGAAAATCGAAATTTTTCAATAGCTGAGCAAAAATATCTATTAAAATATCTGTCCCGTATCCCTTGCCTTTCGCAAGCGCCTTGATCGTGCCGATGACTATTTCTTTATTGCCTCTGATATGATCCGAGCCCCTAAAACTATCTGTATCCACGCCAAAAGGAGTGATATTGATCTGACGGGCCTTACCAAGATATTTCTTTATTTCTTCAGCCATGGCGAGGCTCGTGGAACACACTTCGTCCGCTTTGCTGAGATTAAATTTGACCAGCCACCTGTGGAATGGCGACCTCTTTGGTGTAATATAAATATCCGATCCCCAAACCGAAACTATGAATGGATGGAACCCTGTCATAGCGGCCAGAAAACCATAATCCGTGGCATAATGAGCATGAAGTATATCAGGGGAAATATCCCGTAGAATACCTTTCACTTTATTAACATTCAGGGCGAAATCGAGACTGGAATTTAGTAGGCGCTTCATCTTAATGAAGTCAAGCCTGGGTATCTCCCAAACAGGATCTTCAAAAGAGATGAGGCTGACCTTATCGCCCCTTTCAATAAAATGTCTGGCCCATTTCATGGTATGGACGCTGCTAGCCGGCGCCATATAACATATTTTCATATAAGCACAGCTTTCATTTCTTCACCGCCACAACATATATATCTCTTGAAAATTTGAATTTTGCCGCAAACATATACATAAACATTTTTAACAGTGTAACGAAAACACCTCTTGTTGAATTGGGGATATAAGCGGGATTAATGAAACTTTTGCTTTCCACAACTTCGAAGCCGTTCTTTTTTAGCAGAATTTCCAGGGAATCTGCCGTGTAATGATAGGCGTGGCTCCTGGGATAAAGAGGGAAAAGATATCGAACATAAACTTTGCGGAATGCTTCAAGCAGAGGGTTGGTGTAACTCTTTCCCAATATTGCAGCGTCAGGAAGTTTTATAAAAAGCAATCCGCTATCCTTCAGGACTCTGCGTATTGAAGCGATGACGCTAAACGGATCCAGAAAATGCTCAAACACATCAAGCATAACCACTATATCAAAGTTGGAGGATTGAAAGGTCTTATCCAGATCATTTACATCAATGTTGATCGCTGTGAGCCCTAATACTGTTTTTGAATATTCAACAAGAACTCGCGCAGAATCAATTCCGATCACCTTATAACCGCTTTCTTTTGCCGAAAGAAGAAAATATCCCATTCCACTGCCGATCTCAAGAAGTTCGCCTGATTCTTTATGCCGCTTAATGACACATAAATATTCCTTGAAAGCTTTTAGCCTTGCCTGCAGATAAGCTTTTTTATATTCTGTCAAGTATTTTGAGCTGTCACTTGCGCCGGGATCATTAGTATTTATGTCACTCATATAAACACCGCAGGAAGGACATTTATATATGTTAACACCGTCCTTTTTCATAAAAAACATCCTGGGTTTGCTCTCACAAGCGCATTTCATAATTGATTATCTTCCCTCATAATCGAGCGCTTTTGAATTAGAAGTAAATTTTGGATGCTCATGCATGAACTTGAATGCGTTCTGCTCCAGCTTCCGTCTTAAGGAAGGCAAAACTATAAGCCGTTCAATGGCGGATGCTAACGCCCTGGGATCATCAGGTTTAACCAACAGCCTGTTTTCTTCATGCCTGACAAGATTTTTATTCATATTTAGCAAACCAAACCTTCCTTCTGCAAGTAATAAACGTATTCCTTTGTAATATTATTCCAAGCATTTTTTTTAGCAATCGCCACTCCCTTTTCTCTTCTTTCTTTATTAGGCATCAGCGCTCTTGCTATGCAATCTATAAATTCGTTATCATTCCCAGCAATAAACATGATATCTTCATATTTCTTTATACTCTCACTGAAAAGCGTAGAAACAATAATGTTGCGAGCAGCTAATTGCTCCCACATGATCAAAGGGTTTGAAGCCTCCAAATAGATATTCTTTTTGAACGGCATGATCACCACATCGAATTCTTTGGATATCTGAGCCATTTCATGTTGCGGTTTATGCCCCAAATAATAAATATTTTTATTCCTGCTTAACAACCCATCGATCTTAGTATCCCCAGAAACTCTTCCAAACAACACAATTGAAGAGTCCTTGTAATGGCTGGCAGTCTTTTCGATCAGATCCAGATCGACAAAATCACTCAAGTTCCCCGGATATGCAATAATAGGTTTTGGAATGCCCCTTAAAAGATTTGAAGTGTTTTTTTTGATATCGGCTCCGAACAATGCGTAATCAACACCATTTCTCATTTCAAAGACCTTCATATGCCTACCTTTTCTTGCATTATATAATTCATTCGAAGTAACAAATACTATTTTTGCAATTTGAAGCAATTTACTGTCATAATCAGCAGCTCTCTTCAAATATTTGCCGGTTTTGGGATCATAATTATATTCGTCATAGCATTCATAAATCACTTTTCCACTATTAAAAATACCCGCCGCGTAGATTTGTTCCGGTCTATATAGCCAGCAGATAGATCTATTGGCAAAAATGCTCTTGTCAGGAAATGATCTTATTAAGGCCTTTTTTATTATCTGACGGTAGAAAATATTCCCGATAATTGGAAGCTTAAAAATAAAATGATGTAAGTTCGTCGTCGGGTTAACTACTATCAGATTATTTTCAACAATTGTTTTCATCTTCAGTTTGTCAGATATTGATTTTTTTGAAAAAAGCTCCCTTATCCTTAATGCTTTTATTGGGTTGATACAAATAACAATGGCCTTTCCTTTAAGATTATTTGCCAAAGCTTTTAGCATGGGAGATCTGTGAAATAACCCATAATCATCCATTAAATGAACAAATATATTTATCACTGATTTTGTCTCATTGTTGAATTTAAATGAATATTTCCTAATTGTTTTATTTTCCCCATGATCTCATATTCATTTCTTGCCCTGGGCAACATTACTCTTTGAACCAAGAATTTCCATATACAAGTGCTGGGTCTTTTGAACATTATTCTTTATATCGAACATTTGTTCCACCCGTTTCCTACCCTCTTTCCCGAAACATTCCCTCAGTTTTGCGTTATCCGCCAATTTTATCATTGATTCCGCCAAGGCATTTATATCTCCTAATGGAACAAGCAACCCGGTTTTACCGTCAACGACAATTTCCGGGATTCCTCCCACATTGGTCGCGATCACAGGCTTTTCCATGGCCATTGCTTCGATCAATACTCTTCCAAATGATTCTTCGTATTGCGATGGTACAACCAATAAATCTATGCAAGCATATATGGAGGCTATATCCTCAATGAAACCAGTAAATATAATTCGATTTTCCAGGGAATACTCTTTCACTTTTTGCTTTAAACAATCAAGATACGATTGTGAACCGTCCAACTCTGTACCGCCAACGATCAGTGCAAATAAATGAGGATTTTCCTGGGATATTTCCTTAAATGCATCAATAAACAAGGACTGCCCTTTCTCGGGGATCAGCCTTCCTGCAACGCCGACAAGGGGTGCGTCATCACTGATGCCATATTGTTCTCTAATCTCTCTACCTTTGATCCCAGGGACAAACCAATCAAGGTTGATAGCGTTATGTATCACTACACATTTTTGACCTTTTCGTAAATAAGGAAAGATGCTGGACCTTGAAGCATTAGAGTTAGCTATAAAATTATTTGGTAAAAAAAACAGATATTCCCAATACATTTGCTTAGTTATAATTGCCCTTAAATGCGAAACCATCGGGATTCTAGCTATTATTGCAGCAACAGCCAAATATTGATTTGTGGACCCGATGTTTGAATGAATAAGAGATATTTTTCTCTGCCTGATCAGTATTACAAGCTTGAATACGGTAATAATAAAAGGAAAAGGGTTTTTCCATCTCAATCTATTTAATGGCATAACAATAGTCTCAATGTTCAATTCTTTCAGTCGTTTAAATAAGGGCCCTTTATCATCAGTAACAATAATGATTGGATAAAAATAGTCTCTATCCAACGCACTTACTAATGACAATAAGCTTTGCTCTGCCCCCCCGATATATGATGTCTGACAAGCATACATTATTTTATATTTGTTCATTGTTCACTACTTCCGAAATAATTTTATCTAACCTCTCGCCAACTTTTTCCCAACTAAACAGTTGCTCTACTCTGCGGCGACCATTTTCACCAAGTTTCCGTCTAAACCCTTCATCAGTTAATAATTGAATTGCTGCATTCGCAATCTGATCTATGTTATTCGGATCAACTAATACACCAGTCTCTCCATCAATAACAGCATCTTCAATCCCACCTATTTTGCTCGCTATAACGGGTTTAAAAGAAGCTGCTGCTTCAATAAGTGAAATCCCAAATGTTTCGATTAAGGAGGGCGAGATATAAATATCGCTTGCGTAGAATAGACTTGGCACAAGATCATGTTCAACATATCCCACAAAACGCACATGCTTCTCTAGTTTTTTTGCAGCCACTAGGTTTTCCAAGCTTCCCCTCTCACACCCATCTCCCACAATAACATACAATACATCTGATACTTTTTCTAAAACTTTTGGCAAAGCTCTTATAACCTTATCAATGTTTTTCCTGGGAACTAATCTGGCAATAGTAAGTAGAATCTTATATTTATGCAGGTTATATTGTTGTTTTGTCTTATCAATGTCCATAATAGGTTTAAATTGTTCTAAATCAACGCCAGGGTTAAGTGTGTCAATATTACTTTTAGGCGATATTCTCTTGATCCAGTTTGACGTAAAACGGCTATTACCTAATATCACGGAAGAATTATTGATTATAATCTTACCTTCAAGATAATCTAGTTTTGAAGAAGACAATATTTGTAGATCATTCCCATGGGATAGAATTATATATGGCACACCGAACAATTTCCGTAATATAACAGCCCCTAAAACAGAACTTGCTGCAAAGTGTCCCAAAAAAACAAGATCATAGTGGTTCTTACAGTATAAATACAGTGTTTTAAATAAAGGTTTAATTGATGATAATACTTTGGATCTTGAATATCGATATATTGTATAAGGCTGTTGTCGATCAAATTCCCGGAAATTATCCCTATAAATAGTCAATACAGTTACTTTGTGCCCTAATCTTGTCAATTGTAAACATAAATTATGGACAAAAATAGCTATGCCTCCTGGATTAGGCGGAAAATCATGGGCAATTATCAGAATTTTCATTGAATCAAGCTCCTACGATTGATTTCATATAATACCCTTGAGCACTTGATGAAGGCCTGAAGTCCCAATTTGGTCGTTATTTACAAGTTTATGCCTGAATGATAAAAAAATGCCTTTTTGGCTTTCTAATTCCGGCAAATATCCGTGCATTGCTTTAACTGAATCTTTTGTTTTAACAGATAAAGTAGTAGGGCTAAAAATAGATCCCTCATTCAATATGAAGACAATATCACCAAATACTTTAGAACATATTCCATTCTGCTCGCGATATGTATAATCCAAAACTGTACCAATGTGCAAACTTTTAAGATGATCTAATAAGGGCTCATAATATGAAGGGTTGTTTATCCATGCCCGCAGTATTGTCGAATCTAAAAAATAATCATAAGTTTTATCCCCGGTTTTTCCAAGCTTATTCTCAAGAACCAAAGATATTTCATTGCTGACATTGCTCATGCCATGGTCAGAAAAGATAATAACATCATCAAATCCATGAATTTTTATGGCCTTATTCTTAAGTTCTTCGATCCACATATCAAGGTTGTCAATGCGCTGTTGATATTCTTTTGACCCAACTCCAAAACCATGCCCTATACCATCCAGATCCGGAAACCACAACAACAAACTTTTATCGCTTACACTTTCCATTGCTTTCATAGCTTGCAAATAAACGCTCTCATCTCTACGCCCCTGCTTTTCCCCCGCAGGTAAAATAACATCCCATATTTCCCTGTTGCTCAAAAGATTTAAGTCCTCGGCAGCAAGGCCATGAAATAAATTATTAGACTGTAAACTGCTTTTTTCTGAGAATATTGATCTACCCGATTTTTTAAAATAGCACAATGTTTCAAGAGGGAGTCCGAATGCCTCCATGCCTAATATATTACAAAGCAATTTACGCAAAACTCTATAAAGGATGCTTCCTCGTTTAATATGCTTTAAGAGCGGAGATGCAAGTTTAATGCGCTTCAAAGGGGCATTTAACGGGTCATATCCCCATGTATTGAAAAATCCTATTTTGTCAGGCTTCAGCCCTCCAAATATTTCCCAATACAGATTGATACTGTAACCTAAACCCGGCTTTATTTTTACATGATAGGGATATGAAGAAACGAATGACATTTTTTCACGATAATAATAAGGTAAACTATCGATAAAGATGAATAGATTTTTACATTTATTTCGCATCAAAACCACCTTGCCCATAATATATTAAAAACATCTCTCAACTTTAACCACTGCTCAACAAAATCGCCTTCTTTCTTAATTGATCTTAGCGGATAAAGCGCTTTTAGGTTTTTATATGCAGAAACAATATTTTCCTCATCTTTTTCTCCGGTCAACCTATTTTTCAATGCAACATGCATGGACAACAAAACATTTAATACCGTTTCTTTTTTCTTTAAGAATAACCAAGATATTGCCTTTCCAATACCCGCTTTATAGCATATTTCGATGAACATCCTATATAGTTTGATGATTTCATTCCTTCCTTTCGGCCACTCATTAAAAACAAGCTTATTTTCACGTCTTAGGAATGTTATTATATCCAGATAAAGAACTATGATTTTTAAATATAAATCTTTTCTGTCAACATTGATGATTTTATTCTCTTTCACGGCTAAAGAAAGCTCAAGAACGCTCCTTATATCATCATGAAACCATTGCATAAAAGATGGTGATTCCCTAAGATTATCTAAAACATAGTGCACTCTCTCCCGATAGGAGGGGAGCAAAATATTTTGATAGGGCAAAAATACAGTTGTTAACTCGAGCGCATTGCGCGTTAAGATATAGTCCAATATTGCAGCTTCGGGACAGTCTTGCAGATAAAAAGACATGTCTTTGGGAATAAAGAATAGAATATGCCTAAGGCGTTTATATATTAAACTATTTAAATCCTTATAGTCAAGATTTTCCAGACTAATATCAGGCAATTGATACATAAGGTCCAAGCCATATAATACTATGCCGTTTTGCTTCATTTCATAATTCCTGATTATTTTTGGTAATTTCATTATTTTATCTACCATTTCACGGCCAACAGATATATGAAACAAGGGGCTATTGAAAGATAGGTTTTTTTCGTATTTTAAAAGCTGCTTTTGCAGCCTTATCTCCTCCTCTTTATAAAATCTTCTTTTTATAATTAAAAAGAATTCATAATCACTAAATAATATTAGGTGATTTTCCGAGACTTTATAACTAAATTCCCCTCTTGCCGTGCTCCCCATAAGAATAACAGATAATACATTGTCAAATGAGCTGAATAGTCGCGTAATTTCAATAATGTGTTCTTTTATCTCGACGGGATAATTATACTTATCACAAAAATCCATATTGAACTTGTTTAATGATTTATTCATTTATTTCTGATCTTACCTTTTATAAAATCCAATATTTGCCGCGACGATAAGTTTACGCCATCACCCTTATTATCAACCACTAGATCTGCAATGTTTTTAAAAGGTTCAACATACTTAATATGCATAGGTTCCACCTTTGAAAAATATTGCGTTATTACTGAATCTCCTGATCGGCCTCTTTCCACCAAATCCCTGTTGATCCTTCTTGATAATCTTATGTCAGGGGGAACATCAATGAATATTTTTAGATCCAGCAATCGAGCTATTTGTTCGTCCTTAAATATCAAGATCCCTTCAATAAATATTAATTTTTTAGGACGAATAAGATTTGTTCCATCTTTTCGGCAATGTTTATAATAATCATATATCGGTGCATATATTTTGTTCCCATCAATAAGGCTCTTAACTTGACTAGCAAACAATTTATTGTCTAATGCAGTTGGCGAATCGTAATTCAAATGTTGTCTCTTATTAATATCCAAATAACTTTTGTCTTTGTAATACCAATCATGCTGAATGACACATGCATTTCTGCGCCCGATTATCTTAAGCATACTGTTAACGATCGTTGTTTTTCCTGATGAGCTTCCACCACATATGCCAACAACATAAAGATCGGCTCGCTTGTCTAATTTTTTTAACAAACTATGCATATATAATAAGTTTTCTTACTCCCTTATTAAAATTTTGCAGATATATTTTATGGACCAATAAAGCTATCCCTCCGGTATTTGGCAAAAAGTCAGGACTAAAGATTAATATTTTCATCTTAACTTAACCTCATAAGGATCCTGTTCGATAAGCAGCCTTGCCTTTTTGAACTTTTTTATCAGATCCAAATAAAAACTTGCATCTTCAAGCTTGACGAACAATACATCCATCACTTTTTCTTTTGAGAGCACCGTAAAAGCAGTCAGGAATAGTATGAAATGGACACTATAAGCAATTGTCGAAGTCAATGCTGCGCCGCGAATGCCCCATAATGGTATGATATATATATTCAAAGAAATATTTAAGAGCAATGCAAAGATCGAGATAATTGTGCAAATATGCGGCTTGCCCTTGCCACTAATATAGGTTGCGAGTATTTTGGAGCCGCTTAAAACTATAATGCCGGGCAATAAGATCAAAAAAGGTTGATAGGCAGGTAGAAAAGCGCTCCCATACAACAAATGGATCAGGTATTTGCCTACCACAACAAGAAAAATGCTGCCAATAAATGCAAGAAACATTACATTTCTTGCTACTTTAGCAGTTTCTTTCCCTCCTTCTTCTTTTCCCATTGAAGTAATGCGGGGGAAGAAGACTAAGGAAATAGAGCCGGCAAATATTAAAAGTAATTCGGCTATTGAAACACCCAAAGAATAGAGGCCAACATTTGTTAGATCCAAGAAATAATTTACTAAAAACGTGTCTGAGCGATATGTCAGATACATCGCCGCAGTTCCTATATGGATGATCATTCCAAAAGTTAAATAATCTTTAAGAATATCTGGATTGAACCTGAAAGAAAGTGCAGCAAATCGGCCGATAAATAGAAGCACGACCATAAAGAATAAAAGATTGGACAGAATAACCGACAAGATAACGCCGATAACTCCCAGGTTAAATCCGAATATCATCAAAATCAATAAACCAAAGCCCAAGAATGTATAAAATATTGCCAATGACGAATAAAGTATTATCTTTTTCAAGCCAAGGAAAACCGACTGATAATAAGTGGTCAGCAATTGTATCGGCAATATTATTACCAAAGGGAATAATAAAAATGGCTTGGTATTGATAAACAATAAATTATATGCGAATAAATATAAGACAGCAAAGAAAACTAATAAAATTGCCCCCACGATAAGCGATAAAGAAAGGATATTGCCCACTACTTCCGGCAATTCATATTTTTTCTTTCCGAGATAATAATTGATTGAAGTATGGATCCCCATAGTGCCAAATGTCAAAAAGATCGAGGGAACAAGCAGTAATATCGCGATCTCACCCTTCCCTGCAGGCCCAAAGCTCCGAGCGATCACAATACTCCACATTATTCCTACCAGCAGGGACGTTATGCTATATAATATTGATGCGGCGCTATCCTTAGTGAAGCTGGACACTATTTTTCTCCCTTCCGATATTATTGATCGCTAAAGCCAAGCCGGCCGCAAACCATATCCTTGGATCTTCAAAGAACCGCCAATATGCCCAGCTATTAACGATCATGGCGACCCAGATCGCCCCCAGCGAAAGCTGGAGCATCCTTAAATGATCGCTTTTTATCGTTCTTCCACTTATTAAAGTGATCTTTATGAAATAATAATAGATAAATAACAGCGGTATTAAACCTATAACACCCATTTCGGCAGCCACTTTCAATAAAGAATTATGCGAGATCATTTCCTGGCCAAGTCCGAATACGTTAAGCATAGGGTTGAATTTGCCGAAAAGCTTATGAAAGTGAGCGAACCCGATCCCATATAAGGGGCTGCTCCTGAACATCGCCAACCCTGCCAGATCCAAATTAAAACGCGCAGAAGTCTGGAAGGACAAAAGTTTATTTAAAGTATAAACAAAATAATCTCTAAATGAAAAGTAAATGCCCGTTATTAAAAACACCGCTGTTGTGCCAAAAGTGATATATCTTAATAGTTGAAATGAAGAAAACTTTTTATCTTTGTGAGATTCTTCGATCGGGGATCGGAAATATGTGCCAAATACAGCAAATGTTACTAAGGCGATCAATAAAGATACCAGATCGGAAGTTGATCTGGTAAATATAAGCAGAATGAACGCGGCGATCGATAATAATATATTCCAAATATTTATTTTTTTATCATAAATAATAAAGGGCAAAGCTAGTATAATTAAAATTACAAGATATCGGCCGAGCTGATTGGGGTCCATAAATGTGCTGGCAACATGGATCCCCTCTGTATCAATTAAACCTGTTTTTGTCGTAAATATGATCATGTTGTATGTTTTCTCCAGGTAACCCAGCCCGATCACTATGGGGGCTGTAAGCATAAAAACAGAAATGGTCCGTTTTATCATTTTTATGTTCGAGCAAACATAATAGGTCGTAATAAAAACAAGGAACGGCAACAATTGATTATATAGTTGCCTTCCCGCATCACTGCCATAAAATGCGGATAATCCCCCTCCTCCAACAAATATATCCGACAGGAACTCCATAACAAAAAACAACATGAGGACCAAAACAATCCAATTTATTTCATTTTTTAATTGGGTTTCTTTTTTAAGAATTGATATCATTAATAGCAAAGCTACGGAGATGTATAGAAATGACTGCAAGTAGCCGCTAAATCGTAATAATTGCTCGGTCAAGGAAAAGTTTACAGGGGCAATAATATTAACGGGGATAAAGTATTGAAAAGGCAAATTAAAGACCAAAGCCAAAAAACCGATCTCCAGGCCTGTTCTTCCCATTAACAGAAGTATCATAAAAATGGCGGCAAATAACAACAGGAAGAGCAATTTAAATGAAAAAGCCATTCCCAGGCCCAGCAAAAGGGCTGCGATCGTGATAATCCCAAATAAAGCGATTTGTTTGCTATCCATTTCTCAGCCTTTGCAAATATTGACGCAGGACGATCCCGAACGCAGCCAGAAAAACCGACATCATAAAACCCAGAACAATATTTATTTGCTTTAACATAATGTTGTTTTCCGGATGAACGGCTCGATCGACCATAAAATATTTACTTGGCACGCTCTGCTGATTCAAGAGAGATGCCAAGGAATCAATATAAGCATTTGCCAATGTCTCTGCCATTCCGGGATCTTTCCAGTCAACCAGAATATAGATCAAGTTCCCTCTGGAAAATATTCTGGTTTTTTTATAAAGATATTCCGCAGCCTTTTGAAGCAGGATATCTTTTGCCTTAATTTGATCGGCACTCCCCGGCTTTGAAATAATATTTTCCACACCTATATTTCCGGTAATATTTTCTGTTATCTTGTGTCCCGCTAAGATCGGCACAAGAGGCGAATAATTCTTTTCGCTCTCACGGGGGATAGTTTTCAGGTCGGTAAAGCCTGTATCAATACCCTGACCTTCCATGGAAAAAAGGGTTGCTTGAGCAATGAAGGAACTTGGGATAACAATATTTCCGATCAATACTCCCAGAAAAATAACGGCGGAGAAAAAAAAGATCAAAGATCTATCCCGCTTAACGATCCTCACAATTTCGGGGATGGTCAGTTGATCATTTTCCGGCATAGATGGCCGCAGATAAATATACTGCACTTAATATAATGGTCAAGCAAAAAGCCAAGGCAATAATTATTTGCAATTTTGGTGCTGATTGTTGAAGCGGCGGCTGCGCCGGATCAATGATGGTAAAATTCATGTTTATCGCCTTGCTGTTTAAAAATGAAGCTAATTCATCCACATATTGATTCACCAGGCCAGCGACCTTTTCACTATCCCTTAGAGTAGCTTCGATAACAATTGAACCGTTCTTTCCCGGATATACTTTTAATATTTTATTCCTTAACTTTTCTACGGCGTCTTCTCGATCTTTTGGCGTCATGTCCTTAGCGGTTTTATTGATGATCAATTCTGTGTTGGTGAATTTATTTAAAACATTCTCAGACAAGGTCCGGCTTCTTAAGGCAACAAATAAAATATTATTGCCTAATTCCGGGTTCACCAGCATGCCCAAGCTGGAACTGGACAATAAACCTGTAAGCCCGCCGGATTGATTGGATGTCGGCATTATAGTCGCTTCGGCAGTGTAAGATCTTGGCGTTATAAAGTAGAATAAAAATGCCATCACTATCGCGATCGCAAAGAACGTGAAAAGCGCCTGGCGGCTTTCAATTATTGTTTCTATGATATCCTTAAGGGTTATGTCTTGATCTTTCATTTTTTACTACTGCGACGCGGTGCGGACTATCGCGTATACCGACGCCGTCTTAAAGAGAATATCCAGCGTATTTGCAAGCCATTTGCCCCAATCATAGGGGATTTCTATCCTCTGCGGAACGATTATCGTGTCGCCGCGGTACATTTGCGCGTCGAATACGTTGCAGCGCTCGCTGCTTAAGATAGTGCCGTCGGCGCGTATAATATAAAGCGAATCGCGGTCTGCCGCCTTATTCAATCCACCTACCCTATCGATATAGTACGAGCCGTTTTTCCCGTCTTCAAAAAGCAGGGAGTTGGAATCGTAAACTTCGCCCAGAACGCTCACTATTGAAGGGGTTCGGGGAATATAGATGGAATCCCCGTCTTCCAGGACGACGTCATCCTTTGTGTCTTTCAACCGCTCGGGGATATTCATATGAACAATGATCCTCCCCTTTGCCTGGCTCGCGCGCAGCTTTAATAACAGCTCCTCCATGCGGCCATAGCGCGCTTGAATTAAAGTCGCTTCCTCCGGAGAATTTACTTTCAATGATGATTCAATGATCACCCGCCGCTCCATATCATTTATCAATCGGCCGACACTGCTTTGCTGATTTTCCTGCGCTGATCTTCGTATGAACATCGCGCCGAAAAGGTATGCCTTATCCGTGAATCCCCCTGCCCGCTCCAAGACCGAACTTAAGGTCTCCCCTTCTTCGATCGTATAAATGCCGGGGACTTTCACTTCTCCGCTGATGTTGATCTTATTATCCATTTTTATATCCGCATAAACGACCAGCCGGTCGAGAGGTCTTAACTCGATATTCTGGGTTTCGTCGCCCGAATAAAGCTTGCGCAGATCAACAGCCAGGACTTTCCGTGATCTATCCTGCGGATTTATCCGGACCAATTCTGCGCGGTCCAGATTAGAAGTAAAAAGCAGGCTTCCCATGGACGGGATCACATCTTTTACCCTCATGCCCGGTTTTAACTCGTAAGTTCCCGGCTGTTTCACCTCTCCCTGGAGAGAAACCACGTTGGAAATTCCGGCATATATGGGGAACACCCTTACAGTATCAAGGTCTTTCAGGGTAATGTATTCTTTCTTCAGTTTATTCTTGGCCACGCTTATGTCGATGACCGTCTTATATTCATTCGCGACCACCCGCTGTATCTGCACCCGGTTCAAATAGCTTGTCGGCATCAATCCGCCGGCAAGATAAAAAAGGTCCTTTAGGGAAGCCCCTTCATTGACCTCGTAAATGGCAGGCCGGTTAACAATTCCGGCGATACCAACCACCTTGCCGATCAGAGGGACAAATATCGTATCGCCATCCTTCAAAAAGATATCTCCCTTTTTCTTCCCGCTCAGGAGAAAATCGTACATGTCTACCGACGCTATCTCGGTCCCCTGCCGTAGGATCTTTATCTTGCGCAGGGTCCCTTTTTTGGTCGGACCGCCGCAGAGGTAGAGGGAATTAAAGACCCCCGTCAAAGGATTTATCAAATAGCTCCCCGGGCGGTTCACTTCTCCAAGGATATATATCCTTATCGACCTCATCTCGTCCATTGTCACGCTCAAGTTGATATTTTGATAATAAGGGGAAAGGGTGCTGGTCATGAAATTCTTAAGTTCGCCGTAGCGCAATCCGGCGATCTTTACCACTCCCGCTTTGGGTATGGTGATCTCGCCTTCTTTGTTGACTTCCGCCCGGAACGACCCTTCGGCTATTCCCCATAAAGTCACGTTAAAAGAATCGCCGGGGCCGATAACATAATCCGGCCCCACCACAAGATTTTGCGGCGGAACGAATGCGGAGCCTCCGCTGAATACCGAATAGCCGAACTGCGTAAGGCGCGCCTCTCCTTCTTCAGTCCCGACCATCAGGCTTTCGATTTGTGACAGTTCCGTTTTGGATGTTTCCACCCTGTTTTCCACAGCCGCTCCTTCTTCTTTTGGCGCCGGAGCGGTTCCGGCTTTCCCGCCTTTGCCGAGCTCTTTCATCAGTTCCGGAGCAAGTGCCTTTATCTGCTCAACGTTGACCTGTGAATACGCGGGGATCTGGAATAAAAAAGCGAGCAATATGAACACGCAAACACATTTCTTGAACATTTTTTCACCTTTCCCGTTCATAATTTGACTATCTTTCCGGAGGGATCGCAGGCTGTTTTCTCCCTGATCTTCTTGTTTAGAGAATGAGTTTTGGTCTTTCTGGCCTTATTCGCTTTCATTGTCATGTTCTCTCCAAAAAATAGCTGTCCAATTTCTCAATTCTTATGTGAATTTCGTTCGTGTGTCGCTAAAAAGGTGTACCAGACACAAGCGTAGTATTTTACTACAAAATCACGGAAAAGTCAATGACTTGTTGGGGAAAACATGGAAAAGCGGGCGTAATTTGGCTGGGAGACAGGGCCACCTTCGCCTTTCGGGCTTCGGCGGTCAAACCTTGGTCACTTGAAACTTTTCCTGTTTGGCTTGCCAGCCGAAGCTCCGAGCGGAGCGAGGAGCGAAGGCTGGCTGGGAGACAGGGATTTGAACCCCGATTAGCTGATCCAGAGTCAGCTGTCCTACCGTTAGACGATCTCCCAATATCCAGCTATATCCTATTAAATAATCTCTTTAAAGCTCTTCTGCCTGTTGTAGACTTATAATACTTTTCTCTTTTACGGGCTTCTTCAATGCTAGTCAATTCTTCAGTATAAATCAATTCCCAAGGCATATATCTTTTTGTGTATGAGTGTTTTCCGGAATTATGCTCTCTCAATCTCCTGTAAACATCGTCAGTTATTCCAACATAACTCTTTGAATCATTCATACTTTTGAGAACATATACCTTATACATACTATAAATCCCTGAGTAAGCTGTCCTACCCGCCTCGCCGAAGACGACCTGCTTCGCCCTGCTCAGCAAGGCGGGGCTTCGGCTCGTCGAGGCGGGCCGTTAGACGATCTCCCAACGGCTACGCCGTAATTACCAAATCCCAATTACCAATTACAAATTAATTATTCAATTCCCAATTTCCAATTGAGAAATTGGTCATTGAACATTAATTTGACATTGAGAATTGGACATTGGTCATTACCGCTTTAGCGGTTGCCACCACGGCGGTATCCACCACTGCGGCTGGAACATCAAAATGAACAGGCCGTAAAGCACTATGAAGACGGACAGGCCGATGAATATCTTGAACTGCCAGGTCATCGGCTCATTCCAGCGCTTTACCATCCAGTAACAGAAATAAAGGGCAATAAGCCCGGCTATTATGACCGTGATCCCCTTGAATACAGGGCTGCTGTAAGAGTATATGAAGAAATTAATGCTTTTCGGTTCCATGATAAAAAGATTATATCACAAGAAGATATGAAGGCAAAATGTTTGAGGGATTACACGTTCTTCAGGAAAGCGGGCAGCTCTATCGGTTCTTTCGGTTGCTTTATTATCTCGGGCCTTATCTTTCTGGTTATCTCTGTTTCATCCGCTGAAGGCCTTGCTTCTACATGCTTGAAGCCCGTGGCAATGACGGTTATGACCACCTCTCCCTGGAGTTTCTCGTCGATCACCGCGCCGAATATAATGTTCGCTTCAGGATCAACGGCATTGTATATGACCTCCGCGGCGTCATTCACTTCATATAATGTAAGGTCACTTCCGCCTGTGACATTGAACACAACACCTTTTGCGCCTGTTATCGTTTCTTCAAGGAGCGGGCTTGAAATCGCCTGCTCGGCGGCTTCCACCGCTCTGTTCTCTCCCGAAGCTGTCCCGATGCCCATCATTGCGGATCCCGCATCGAACATGATCGTCCTGATATCCGCAAAATCAAGGTTGATCAATCCCGGAACGGTTATCAGGTCTGATATGCCTTTCACGCCGTGCCGCAGGACATCATCTGCGATCTTGAACGCGTCGATTATTGAGGTGCGCTTTTCAACGACCTGGAGGAGTTTGTCATTTGGAATAACTATCAGGGCATCAACTTTTTCTCTCAAAAGAACGACGCCGCTCTCAGCCTGGGATATCCTTACCGGCCCTTCGAACCTGAAAGGTTTTGTCACGACACCCACAGTTAAAGCTCCGAGCTCTCTCGCGACTTCAGCGATCATCGGGGAAGCGCCTGTTCCGGTCCCGCCGCCCATCCCGGCAGTCAGGAAAACCATATCCGCGTCCGCGAGCGCCTGTTTTATGTCTTCTCTGGATTCTTCAGCGGCTTTCTGCCCGACCTCAGGATTGGATCCCGCGCCGAGCCCTTTTGTTAATTTTCCGCCTATCTGAAGTTTATGGTCCGCGAGTGAAACTGATAATGCCTGGAGGTCCGTGTTTACCGCCCAGAATTCAACGCCCTTTAGCCCCGAGCCGATCATCCTGTTAACGGCGTTCGTACCGCCGCCGCCTATCCCCATTACTTTTATCGTCGCGAAGGTTTTTGTGCCTTCGCCGATCACAACATTGTTCACCTGATAATGCCCCCAATTTAATATTCTTCGGAGCTCTGTAAGCCAACAATATAACAGATTTCATAAGAAATGCAAGTGGTTTTTCAATAGCTGGTAACTATCTGAATTTGATGACGGGGCTGTCCGGGATCCTCACGTCCATATATGCCACTTTTGTCCATTTACCTTTTACCGATCCAAGCAATACTTTAACGATCTTTATTTTTCTTTCTATGTCACTGGGATCCCCTATTTTTACTTTCATTATATCTTCAATATATATTATTATGTCTTCCTTGTTGCCTGCCTCTATCTGTATCGTTCCAAGGTCCACGAATTTCGACAGCAGAGCAAGGGCAGATCTAACAAATGTCCTGTCACTCTGGTTAAGCCTGTTCCCGCTTTCAAGCGATTTTTTATTTATCCCTCTTATCACAGGATATTTCGTGATGTTCACTTTATACATTGAAGAGGTCAGATTTTGCCTGGCGATTATGAACCCGTCTTCGTCCACTAAAGACGTTTCACCTCCAATGATGGCTATCGCAAAAGGAGCCCTTTCATCCACATTGATAACGATCGTGTGAGGCAATTTTCTTTTGATCTTAATATTTTTTATCTGGATGACCTTGGAAAACCTGTTCTTTATTTCATCAAGATCGATCAAAAATATATTTTCTCCCTGGGGTATCATTGCTGTATTAACGATCTTTGCTTCAGGCAGATAATTATTGCCGACAACCTGCACGTATCTTATCCGCCATATCGGGAGGGACAGAATAAAACAGACCGCGATCGAAATAATAATGACCGAAAGAACGGTCCAGGTGGCATACCAGCCGATCGATCTCTTAATGTCCCTTCTTGATCTTTCCTTTTTTGAAAAAGGCATTTTTAGAAGGCGCTCTCAAGTATCTTCACTACAAGTTCGTCAAAGGAGATGCCGGCGCACTGCGCTTCCGCGGGGAGGTCTGAGGAGTCTGTCATGCCGGGGATCGTGTTCACTTCGTGCACGTAAGGAGTGTGGTTGCCTTTGATTATTATGTCGACCCTTGATACTCCGTAGCAGCCCAGCGACATGTGAGCGCGCAGCGCGGTTTCCTGCGTATGCTTGTAAAGGTCTTTCGGCAGTTTCGCCGGAAGGATGAAATCCGTCCCGCCTTCTGTGTACTTCGCCTTGTAATCGTAGAACTCCGCCTTGGGCCTGAGCTCGAGTATGGGAAGGGCCGTCAAGTTATCGCCGGCACCCAAGATTCCCACGGTCACTTCCCTGCCCTTGATATATTCCTCGATGAAAACATCTTTGAATTTTTTTACGGTATCAGCAAGCACCTTCTCAAGATCATCTTCTTCCTTTACTATGGTCACGCCAAGGCTTGAACCCTCTGAAGTGGGTTTCACCACAAGCGGGAACGGGAATATCCTTTTTATCTTCTCGCATTGTTTTTTGATGTCCTCATCCGGGTCTATGGTCATGTACTGCGGGGTCGGGATATTCGTCGCAAGGAATATCCTTTTTGATGCCACCTTGTTCATTGCAAGCGCGGAAGCGAGCACCCTGGAGCCGGTATAAGGGATATTAAAATGTTCAAGAAGCCCCTGGACCGTCCCGTCCTCGCCGAATTTACCGTGAAGCATTATGTATGCGATGTCGATCTTATTTTTCTTAATATTTTCAATTAGCTTGTTATCCGCATCCAGCTGTATCGCCTTAAAACCCTGGGATTTGAGCGAATTCAGGACATTCCTGCCGCTTCGCAGGGAAACTTCTCTCTCGCCTGATCTTCCGCCCATCAGGACCGCTATCTTCTTGTTTTTTAATTTTGCCTTTTCCATAAGTTATCGAAAAACCTCTGTGTAAATTATAACCTAAAATAGTATATCAGAATATCAGATAATCAGAGGGAGAGTATCAGACATCAGGATATCAGAAATCCCTTGATGCCCTGATTTACTGATATCCTCGCCCTGATATACTGATCCACTGATATATTCCTTTAAGTCAAACCACCGTGACATCGAACTTTTGTATCAGCTTTATCGGGTGATAAGATAACTTGGCTCTCCTTAAACCTGCGTCCCCCAGGTCCTGCTCCCTATTGATATACGCAACATTCCCCCATTCATTCTTGCAGAACTGCTGATTTATGTATTGGGGAAGGCCGTCGATATCCGGATCCGCGACCTCAATGTAAACGACCGCCGTATCAAAGTTAAGCCTCTCCCCTATCGTAAAAGCCTCGACCTTGCCGTTTATTTTTATCACGGCGCCTTCGACGCTAAGTTCGGATAAATTTTTCAAAGCTTCCCTGATAGGTTCATCAAAACACACGCCGGCTGTCTTGCTCTTGCTCCATTTATCAAGCAACTTCAGGCAGTCAGGGATCATGTCTTCGGTCAGCTTTTGATATATGGCGATATTGTTCTTCATAAAACGTTTTATCTTGTTCCTCTTGCCGTCATATTTTCTGCCCTTCAATTCAATAAGGCCCTTTGTTTGATAAACATAATCAGAATTATCCCTGAGCGCTTCGATCTTACATCCGCCCTTTCCCTCAAAATATTCTTTTACGAATCTTTCCGACACCCTGCTGAACCTGGGCGTATGGGATAAGCAGGTTTTATTGGTCGCTTCAATATCATTTTCTCCCAACGGCTCGAAAAAATATGGCGGCTCGTTATCCGGCCTGGCAATAATGCAAAGATTTCCATTGATGGATGTTACCTGGGACTTATCGCAATCCCTCCATATGAAAAAATTCGTGAAAGTAAGCTCTGATGTCTCCGGGGGATTTTTTTCAAAATAAGATCCGAATAATTCCTTGTCGGCTATTGTGATCGTCCTGAAAGCGGGGAAAGACGGGACAGGATCGTTCATTTAACTTTTTTCACCATTGTTGTGCAGAGCTTTCTGTCGCAGCCTTTGCACCAGGCCCCGTTCTTTTTCATGACCTTTGGCGCTTCCTTTGTCGCCTCGAAACCTAATTTCTCGTAAAAAGCGGGATTGACGGTGTTCAGGTATACGTCATATTTCGCCTTGATCATTATCTTTGAGATGATAAGGCTTCCGATTCCGCATTTCCTCCAGCCGTCCTTCACCCCGACATTCGACAATTCGTGTATCTTGTTCTTTTTATGTGTCTTCCACCTTGCCACGCCTATCAGGTTCTCTCCCCTGTAAGCAACGATAAAATCCTCATATCTCAACCGCGGGGCATAAAGTTGGCTCTCTTTGATAAGTTTTACTATGGGGGCTGTATCCTGTTTTTTCGCTTTCCGGATGTCTAGATCGATCATTGGTGCTCCTGTGGCAATATTATAACACGGGACAAGGAAAAAAGCTATCAGCAGGGATTCTTCTTACTTTTTTGATGTCAAAAAAGTAACAAAAAACCACTTAGGGCTGCGCCCTAAGAACCCCGCCAGCGAGTGCACCCGTACCACCCCCCTCGCTTGCTCCCCAACCCGCAAGCTCCCCTCCCTTTTGTTCCGCCGTGGGGTTAATCACAAGTAAGGCGGAACAAAACCGCTGGCGATGGACCGCCTAAAGCCTTGATATTCAATATGTTTTTTTACCTTAGCGAGCAATATTCGAAGCCGCGAGACCGAAGGTCGAGTCGGCTGAGTTTTGCGAGCATGAAAGGGGGATACATAAGGGGATTCTCCCCTTATGCGAGCTTTCTTTGTCCTACTTTCTTTTCTCGTAAAAGAAAGTAGGGAAAAAGGATTTTGTTTCAAGAAAGAGATATATACGGATCAGCAAGTCAAATGGAGAGCAGCGATTACATTCTTTGAAGGGGCAAGCGAATTATACTCCTCGCAGGCGTCCCCTGTCTTTTTTGCGATGACCTTGATGCCTTTTGCCTCGATTGATGCGATAACATCGGCCGGCACCATCATCACGCCGTCGGCTCCCGTCCCGACCACCAAAATTTCCGGCTTTTTAGCCAAAATTTGAACGATGTCGCTGAGAGAAAGCTTGTGCCCTTCTATCCTTTGCCAGGAGTCATCAACTCTGTCCTTGTAGATTATGACATCGTGATGGTATATCTTGCCGTTGATCGTGATCTCGCCGAACTCGTATCCATCTATCATATATATACTTACTCAACCTTGATGATAGTAACAGGGCAGCTTGCGGCGGCTTCCCTTATCTTGGCCTCGTTCGCGGCAAGGTCAGCTTCTTTCAGGACCTCTGCCGTGTCATTCACCTTGAAGACCTCCGGGCATACCGTCTCGCATACCCCGCAAAGTATACATCCTTCTTCGATCGTAACTTTTGATATAGCCATAAAAATACCTCCTCTATTCGTACCTTAACGCCTCGATCGGGAGCATCTTTGACGCCCGCATCGCCGGCCAGAGGCCGAAAATAATACCGATAGCCACCGAAAAAGTGAATGAAAGGATTATCGAACCGGCCGAAATATACGTTGTCCAGTTAGCCAGCGTTGAAAGAAGTATCGATATTGCTGACCCGAAAATTATCCCGATGATCCCGCCCAGGAAACAGATCAAGACCGCCTCGATCAAAAATTGAATTAATATATCGCTTCTCTGCGCGCCGAGCGCCTTCCTAAGCCCTATCTCATGCGTTCTCTCCATGACCATGACAAGCATTATGTTCATTATCCCGATGCCGCCTACTAGCAGGCTTACGGCAGCCACCGCGCCAAGAAGGATAGATAGCGTAGTGATGACGGAGCTGGCCGCCGCCTGGATGTCCGCCATATTGAATATGTTTATGCTCTGCTTCTGAGATTCCTGCATCCGGTGAACGCGCATTATCTCTTTTATAATCGCGGCCTGCGCGTCCGGAATATCTTCCTTGTTCCTCACCCTCACGTCGAAATATGAGATATAATCCACGCCGAGCAGGCGGTACATCGCCGTCTTTATCGGTATCACTATCCTGTCATCCGGATTCTGGAATCCGCCCCCGCCCTGAGTCTCGAACACCCCGATGACCGTAAAATTGACCTTATTGATCTTTATCGTCTGCCCTATCGGGTTAGCTCCCCCGTAAAGATTATCCAGCACCGTCTGCCCTATTACCGCGACTTTTCCGCGGGTATTCGCCTCCGCAGCGGTAAAGAACCTGCCCATCTGCAGCTTCATGTCGCGGAGAGCCGGGAAATCCGCAGATGCTCCGAGTATGGAAGTGCTCCAGTTCTTGTCCTGGCTCACCGCCTGCCCGCGGCCCTGCACGTAAGGCACCACGTACTGCAGAGTATCGATCTTTTGCAGAGCTGCCAGGTCATCAAAATTGAACCTGGTCGGGGATTCCGAGCCCATGGATATCCCGCCCTGGCTCCTCTGTATCCGGATGCTTAAAAGGTTTGTGCCAAGCGACGACAGCGTCTTCTCCATGCTCATTTTCGCTCCCGTGCCAAGCGCAAGCATGGTTATGACCGCCGCGACGCCTATCATCACGCCGAGTATGGAAAGAAAGGAACGGAGCTTGTTATTCGCGATCGAATTGAGCGCTTCGAACACGTAATTCCTTATTTCCGCAAAGCACAATAAACGGCATCGTCCGCGGTTTTGTTCCAAGGGGAGCTCGGGCACTTCTACTTTTGCCGTCTGTCCCTGCTTTTTGTCGGAAACTATCTTTCCGTCCTGGAGCTGTATCACGCGTGATGCGAACGCTGCGATGTCAGCTTCGTGCGTCACCATGATGATCGTGTTGCCTGCCGCGTTAAGGTCCTTGAATATTTTCATGATCTCGTGGGATGACTTGGAATCCAGGTTCCCCGTCGGTTCGTCGGCAAGTATAACGAGAGGATTGTTCGCCAGCGCGCGAGAAAGCGCCACCCTCTGCTGCTGCCCGCCGGAGAGCTCGTTAGATTTATGCTTCAACCTGTCGCCAAGGCCGATATTTTTCAGGGTCTCTATGACCTTTTCTTTTTTTTCTTTTGTCGCATCCTGTGAATATATGAAAGGAAGCATCGCGTTCTCGACGACGGTGAGCTTGGCAAGAAGATTGAACGTCTGGAAAACAAAACCGAAGAAGCGGTTCCTTAGGCGCGCATAGTCGCTCTCCTGCATGGAAGATATATTCTTGTTCAGGAGCCAGTATTCGCCTTTATCCGCCTTATCAAGAAGCCCGAGCACCGCAAGCAGGGTGGACTTGCCGGAACCGGACGGCCCCATTATGGCGACAAATTCGCCGGGGTCGATGGAAACGGAAACTCCCTGGAGGGCATAAACGGGGATCTTGCCGCCTATGTAATAGGTCTTGTGTACTTCCTTTAGCTCAATTAGGGCCATTAATTCCTTCTTTGGAACGGATTCATCGGGCCGCGCTGGTGGCTCGACCTTGATTCCAGGTCCGTTATCATTTTCTTGTCGGGAATGACGACCTTGTCCTTTTCCTTGAGACCGGAGACGACCTCAATGTGTGTTGTATTCTCAAGCCCTGTCTTTATCTGTACAGGTTTTCCGGTCTTTGTGCTGTTGTCATACTGGAAAGCATAAGAAATGATCCCGATCTTTTTTATGGCCGCCAAGGGCAGGAGAAGTATGTTGCTTTTTTCATTGGTTATGAAATTGAGAGTCGCGCTCATTCCGGAGCGGAAGAACGACGGCACTTCACTTGGAACGACCTCCACTTGATATATCGTCACGTTATTTATGACCTTGGACTCGTAAGCTATATGCTCAACCTTGCCCTTTATGGTCTGGTCGGGATACGCGTCAAGCTGTATGGTGACGGGCTGGCCGATATGGATATTGCCGATGTCCGTTTCGTCCACCTGGGCTTTCACGATAAGCTTGTCGGCCATCACGAGCACTGCATCCGCGGCCGTGACTGTCTGCCCGGGCTCTATGTTCTTCAGTATTATGAACCCGTCAAGCGGCGCGACGATCGGGGCGGGCTTGTATACATCTTCCCATTTCCTGTATTCGGCCATTCCTTTTGCCCTTGCGGCATCAAGGAGCGCCGCGCGGTCGGAAGAGCTCATCATCGCGATGATCTGGCCTTTCTTCACGGTATCACCTTCCTGGACAAGCACGGATTCTATCCTCCCGGAGACCGGGGGTTTTATCTCAAGCCGGTTGAACGGCTGGACATCGCCTGTCGTGGGGATCTGCGCCTTTATCGAGCCGAGGGTCACGGTCGCCGTCTGAAGCGTCGCCTTTGGCTTGCTCCCGCATCCGCTTATCGAAACCGCCAGCGCAACCGACAAAAGTAGAACCATTATTCCCCTCATCTCGCGTCTCCCATCTCTCATCTCTTTTATATTCATTTTACCCAACCTCCGTATGTTTTATTCCATAATGCTTCGGCCAAATAAGCCGACTTCTGTGATGAAAGCAATGTCTTCTGCGCCTGTATATATGTATTCTCTATCCTATACCACTCGTCGTAATTCACGAGGCCGTTCATGTATTTTACCTGTGTTATCTGCGCCCTTTCCTTGCTTGCGGAAAGCTGGACTTTGGCGACCTCAAGGGACTCAAGGGCGTTAAGGTATCCGTTCAGCGCGTTCTGCATGTCGTAGCGCAAACTTTTCATTGCCACGTCAAGATCGGCTTTCGCCTGGTCAAGCTGCGAGCCCTTTATAAAACTGTCGGCTATGTTGCTTCCCCCGGGAAAAAGCGAGTAAGAAAGGCTCCAGTTCCACGAGCTGCTCCCTTCGTTCGGAGGCCATTCATCCCCCGAGCTTCTCCTGCTTGCGCTCAGAGATATCGAAGGCAGGTATCCTGAAAGCGTGGCCCTGTTAGCTATGTCAGCCGATTCAAATTGTTTCTGATTCATTATATATGTAGGGGTTTCAATGACCAGTTTATCAAGATCAGGCTCGCCCGCTTCGGCTAATCCTTTCGGGGCTTCAACGCTCGAAATTTCCGTCTGAAGGAGTTGTGAAAGCTTCAGCAGAGAAAGTTTTAATTCCCTCCTGGATGCCAGATAATCATGCTCCGAATTTGCCTGATCGGCCTTTGTGGTCATCAAATTGCCCCTGTCTTCTTTGCCGCTATCGTAGCGCAGCTGTATCAAATTCGAATTATCCTTTCTCTGCTTCAGTATCGCTCTTGAGAGCTGGACGTTTTCCTGCGCGGTAAGGGCCTCTATGAAAGCCGAGCGGAGGTCATAATAATACGAAGCTTGAATTGAATTGAAATTAGCTTTCTGGAATTCGAGGCCAGCATAAGCGGACTGGATGTTATATAAGTTTTCAAGCCCGCCGAAAACTGTCTGTGACAGGGAGAAGCTTGATGAATATGACCTGGATACTTCCGTGGACGAATCAGGTGTTGTCTCGGACATCCCGGCGCTGCCGGATAGCTGGGGAAGGACGGACGAATACGCTTTTCTGTAAGTCCATTCAGACGCCTCCACCTGTTTTTGGGCGCTTTGTATCTCCTTGCTGTTCTTCGCAGCAATGTCCAGTGCTTCGCTCCATGTCACAGAGAAAGTTTGAGGGCTGATAATTACGAGAATTGCAATAAAAATTATCGTTTTTTTCACGGATTTCGGATTCTAGCACATATATTTGAGATAAATCAAATGAACGACGCAGGCCTCGCCTTCACTTGCCCATTTCACCGGCATATGCTAGAATCCTTCTTTTGTTGAAGTAGCAGTAAACGTTTTTGTGTTCGAGTAGTAAACTCGGTTGGGAGCAGGCCCGTAGGGCCGTTGCCCGCCAGAGGCGGACAAAGAACGGAAGAAGTAACTTAAGTTCACGTGTTTGTCTTCGAGTAGTTAACTAGATGGGGAGCAGGGCCGACGAAAAGGAGGCCCGTTGAGGGGCAGAGCCCCTCAAGGAACGTTAGTTAAAGCTAAGCAGTATCGCGGGGTGGAGCAGCCTGGTAGCTCGTCGGGCTCATAACCCGAAGGTCGTGAGTTCAAATCTCACCCCCGCTATTTCTTTTTGACTTTAGTTAGCGGTAGGCCAGGTTCCCCGCCGAAGGCGGGTCCGCCTCTGGCGGAAAATCCTACCCCCGCTATTTTGAATATTAACCGCAGTAGCGGTAAAAACTAAGGCTTCAATAAAAATATTATTGAGGCCTTTTTTATTGCCATCTAATAATTATCTAATGTTTTATGTCGACCGTGCCTATATTAATTAATTGTAATTGCCTTTCTTGTTACTGGCTTATCGTGTTCTTGGTATAATTTGATGGTAATGAGCGTGGTAGAATTAGTGATTAACCGAGCTCTTGTAAAATCCAAAGGTTGTTGTTAAACTCTTCGGTTGGGAAGAAAATTCTAAGCAATTCGAGAATATTGAGGATTGGTGAGTTTTTAACTCATAAGGCTAAGATAATAATATGTCAATATTTTCAGCGATATTTGTAGTAATTGGGCTTTGTCTTTTCGAGATAGTATCAAGCATAGATAACGCCATAATAAACGCAGAAGTCTTGTCCACTATGAGCCAAAGGGCAAGACGATGGTTCCTGTTTTGGGGGCTTTTATTTGCTGTTTTTGTAATTAGAGGATTGCTGCCTTGGTTGATAATATGGGCGGTAAACCCAACTCTTGGCCCCATAAATGCTTTAACTGCTACTTTTTCGAGCGATCCATCGATCCATAAGTCAATTGAGCAGTCAGCTCCAATTTTGCTGGCCGGCGGCGGCATATTCCTTCTTTTTCTGTTCCTGCACTGGTTATTCCTTGAAGACAAGCATTTTGGATGGCCAGGAACTGAAAAGTTCTTTTTAAGCAAGGGAGTATGGTTCTATGCGGTCGTATCTGTCATATTAACCCTGGTCGTTTGGTTCGCATTACATATAAATAATATGATGGCTTTTGGTGCTGTCGTGGGCTCCACAGCATTCTTTATCACCCATGGATTCAAGCAGAACGCGGAAGAAAATGAAAAGAAATTGCTGACCGCGTCATATTCCGATGTCAGCAAGATATTCTATCTGGAAATAATTGACTCTACTTTTTCCATTGACGGCGTTCTGGGTGCTTTTGCGTTCACACTATCTATACCATTAATACTTTTTGGAAATGGTATCGGAGCAATAGTGGTAAGACAGCTCACGATCGAAGGCATTGATAAGATAAAAAAATATAGATATTTAAAAAATGGCGCAATGTATTCGGTCCTATTCTTAGGAGCCATCATGCTGTTAAAAGCGTTTGGTTTTAATGTGCCGGAAATGATATCCCCAATGTTGACCCTGATGGTTATCCTGTATTTTTATGTAAGATCGGTCGTATCATTAAAAAATTACAGTTGAATATATGGTATAATTCCATCCATATGACAAGCAAAAAGGTCCAGGGTATTACTTATCGCAGGAATGCCGCTTTATTTGTTGCCGTAGTCGTTCTCTCCCTGTCATTCATGATCATACGCCCGTTCTTGATAGCGATCCTTTCAGCTGCTGTTTTATCTTATATTTTTTACCCGATATTCCTGTTCCTGCTGAATAACATGCCAAAAAAGCTCCGGTCCAGGGAGCTTAGCTCTGCGCTTACATGCCTTATCGTTATATTCATGGTATTGATCCCGGTCATCATTACTTCAAATATCATGCTTGGAGAAGTAAAAAGCGGTTATGTTTTCTTTAATGAATTCATGCGTTCATCTCAATGGTCCCCCGAGTCCATATCTCCATTATTAGGCAAATGGGCCAGATATTTGCCGCAAATTAAAAGCATTGTATCCGATGTGGCAGGCCAGTTCATGGGAGCTTTGCAAGATTATCTCGTGGGGATACCAAATCTCGCCCTCAGCGTTATCATACTGGTCTTCTCCTCGTATTATTTCTTAAAACACGGCAATGACCTGTATCGCTATTTCTCGGAACTGGTCCCTTTACCTAAAGGAAGGTATAAACAGATCCTTATTCGGTTTGATGATATAAGCAGAGGGATGCTTACAGGACAGATATTGGTAGGGATAGTTCAAGGGATACTTGCATGGATAGGATTTATATTGTTGGGAGTGCCTAACGCGTTATTGTTCGGCTTCCTTACGGCGATAATATCCATTATCCCTCTTATGGGAGCTGCTTTCGTATGGTTCCCGATCACCATCTATCTTTTTATCATTGGGACTATGACCGGGGAATATTCTAGGGCTATCATACTTTTATTGTACGGGGCGTTTGTAATCAGTTTGATCGATAACATATTAAAACCAAAGATCATCGGTGAGCGCGCCAAGATACATCCATTGATAGTTTTATTCGGGATACTTGGAGGCATCCAGTTATTTGGGATACCCGGAATATTGATAGGGCCGGTTATTCTGGCGATATTTGACTTGGCGATAGAGATCTATAAAGAAACGCTTTAATTGATAATTGCCCGTCTTGTTGCCGGCCTATAAGGTACTTAATATAATCTGAGCGTGATAGTGGTGGTAGGGCGTGTAAGTTCCAACCAAGACAACCCCCCGCTATTTCCTTTTTTATTATTAGCTCCAGAAATATTGGGCTTTTAAGAGTTTATCTTAAAGGCCTTTTTTGTTGCCATCTAACAATTATCTAATGCTTTTTCCATTTGTTCAAAATAACCGCTGTGCTTATGGCATTTGCTTATACACTACATATCTGATATTATCGTCATATGTAGTGTAAGGAGGGCGATATGAAAGTTTTAAAAGGAGTGTTAAACGAAAGTAGAGCATATTATGTTCAGCTTCAAAAGGAAATAGAAGGCAGGCTGAGCCATCTTCCTGCGGGCAGTATTAAGAAGCGGCGCTTGAATAAGCAAATATATTATTACTTGCAGTATAGAATCGGATCTAAAGTTATCCATAAATATCTTGGCAAGCGTAAACCGGTAGAATTAGGGAGCAAAATAGTCGAAAGGCGCAAGCTTGAGCATGAACTTAAAAAGATATCCCAATCATTAATAATATTGAAGAGAATAAAGGGTCGTAAGAGAAATAAATGATCGATATAGTCAATAAGATATTAAAGGTATTTGATGAAAACCACCTGTGGGATGAAGGCATAGAGCTTGTAGGGAGTTGGTGTTTTCTGCTCTATACGAAGCATTTCGATGTAAAGTCATATCCATTTCGTACTATTGATATTGATTTTCTAGTGCCCAATCCCTTTAAAGGTAAAAAGAAGGTTGATATTATTAAACTTATTGAAAAGCTTGGATATAGGGTGGCTTTCAATTCCGATGGTTCAATATATCTGTGGAATCCAGAATTAAAGGTTGAATTCATCACGGCTGAAAAGGGGCGAGGAAGCGAAAAGGCAATAGAGATAAAAAATCTATCCCTAAAAGCTATTCCTTTGAGGTATACCGACATATTGCTTGCTGACCCAGTTTCTATAATTGAAGATGGGATAAATGTCCGGATCCCAAATCCTGCCGCATTTGCTCTGCATAAGCTCTTAATATCA
>Ga0315291_10000689_pt1 | contig 44982 bp, 29 predicted proteins | sample YL17G12_20_MG_FD_203070 | JGI IMG/M metagenome (GOLD analysis project Ga0315291, IMG submission 203070) | Sediment microbial communities from Yellowstone Lake, YNP, Wyoming, USA - YL17G12_20 | ecosystem: Environmental > Aquatic > Freshwater > Lake > Sediment | place: USA: Wyoming | collected...
AAGTAAAGCTAATGGATATCATGACATTAAATATTATAAACTTAAAGTCAAACGAGCGTTCCCGGGTCACTAATTTGCAACCTAATTGGAGAAGAACCATTAACAAAAGTGTTGACAAAGCGATTAAATTAAGTAAAATTAAATAGTTAATTTTAAACTTAGAGGTACAGTTTGCAGAGTTCGATAACTTCAGATTCAAATTACGCTGCCCGCAATGGGCCAACGCTAAAAAAGGCGTAAGGTTTTCCCAACGCTAAAAATGTCACAAATTGGCAGCATAAGGAATAGTGTGAGTCTGTTTAAGGTTGCCATAGCTTCAAGCTTTTGCGTGATGGTAGCTGAGTTCTTTGTGGTAAGCTTGACTGTTCCTTTAAGACTTTCTTTCGCTTTGACGGGTCGAGGAAAGAAAGAATTGATTGACCCGGGAAAAAACGCATCCGTTTAGCGGATGTAGGAGGATTTAAAATGAGTAAAGTCTACGTGGGAAGCTTGCCCTTCTCAGCCACCGACACGCAACTCAATGAGATGTTTGCGAAGTTCGGCAAAGTCACTTCGGTCAATATCGTTACCGACAAGTACACTAATCGTTCGAGAGGCTTTGCCTTTGTCGAAATGGAAACGGAAGAAGCAGCGCAAAAAGCGATTGCTGAATTAAACGGTTCTGATTTTGAAGGCAGAAAACTCACCGTCAATGCAGCAAGACCGCAAGAGCGACGTGAGCGTTCTTTTGGCGGCGACTGAGGTGGTCGAAGCCGAGGAGAGCGTTCGGGTCCCTCGAAACGTTGGTAAAACGATACATAAGATAAATTCAGGGCAGGTTTTTATCTGCCCTGTTTTTATTTATGAATCCATTCTCTTGACGAATCCTTAGCGGTTAGTTATACTCGAATTGTGAAGGGTGTCATTCTGGCTGGTGGTTTAGGTACCAGATTATTACCTTTAACCAAAGTTACTAATAAACATCTTCTCCCGGTCTATAACCAGCCGATGATTTTTTACCCTCTGCAAAAACTAATACAAGCCGGAATCAAAGATATTATGATTGTTACCGGGGGTAATAATGCAGGTGATTTTTTACGTTTGTTAGGCAATGGTAAAGATTTTGGACTTAAACGGCTTCATTACATCTATCAAGAGGGCGAAGGGGGTATTGCTGAGGCACTTGGTTTGACCGAAGAATTCGCCGAAGGGGAAAGGATTGCCGTAATATTAGGGGATAACCTCTTCGAAGATGATATTATACCGTATGTCAAATCCTTTCAGCAACAGAAAAATGGGGCAAAAATTTTATTAAAAGAGGTAACTTATCCAGAACGATTTGGGGTCGCGGAAATTGTTGACGATAAAATTGTATCAATCGAAGAAAAACCCAAGCGACCAAAATCAAGCTATGCGGTGACCGGTGTTTATATGTATGATGACGAAGTTTTTAGTATCATCAAGCCCCTCAAACCATCCAACCGCGGGGAGTTGGAAATAACCGATGTCAATAACGCCTATCTCAAAAAGGGCAATTTAACCCATGATATTCTTTCCGGCTGGTGGGCGGATGCCGGGACTTCATTCGAATCTTATTTTCGAGCTAATACTTTAGTTCGAGAATCAAGGTCAAAAAACAAAGGTTAATTGGCCAAAGAAATTTTTTTAATTGATGGTCATTCGGTAATCTATCGCTCATTCTATGCGTTTATCCGAAATCCTTTACGGAACTCCAAAGGTGAAAATACCTCAGCCGTATTCGGTTTTGTTAATACCTTAAACAAGTTATTTGAGAAATATAAGCCAGAATATTGCGCAATCGTTTATGATACGGGGGGCGAAACTTTTCGCCATAAAGAATTTAAAGAGTATAAAGTATTTCGACCCGAAACCCCGGATGAATTAAAACCACAAATTCCCATCATTAAAAAGCTGGCGGAAGCTTATGGTTTACAAAGTTACGAAATTGAGGGTTATGAAGCAGACGATATTTTAGCCAGTTTAGCCATCAAGTTAAGTAAAAAAGGTTTCCGTGTTTATCTCGTAACTTCAGATAAAGATTTGATGCAGATGGTTTCAGAAAAAATTCAGGTTTATGACCCATGGAAAGAGCTGGTTTACGACCAAGAAAAGGTGAAGGAAAAATTTGGGGTTGATCCGGGGAAAATAGCGGATATTTTGGCTTTAGCCGGTGATGCGATTGATAATATACCAGGGGTTCCAGGGATTGGTGATAAACGAGCGCAGGAGATAATTCTAAAATATGGTTCAGTTGAGAAAGCAATTGAGCAAGACGAACGGCTCAAACCACATAAGGATATTGCAATTCTTTCTAAGAACCTTTCGCTTTTAAAAAACGATTTAAACGTTGATACGGGTGAATCTAAAGTCAGTGTTAAAAAGAAAGATGGGGATAGTTTGTTTCAGATTTTTAAAGAAATGGAGTTTAGCTCGTTGCTCAAGGAATTAGCTTCGGAGGGTGCACCGAAAATTTCAGTCAAAGAGTTGGACGCAAAAAAAGAATTGGAACAGAAAAAAGAATTGAGTTTTTATTTTAATCAAAAGGATGGATTATTGTTATCGGCGGATGGCAAAAAAGTTCAAAGAATACCAATTAATAACCAAAACCTGATTAAAGAGATTTTAGGCGATAAGAAATTTTTGAAAATCGGATTTGATATCAAAGAACAATTACATAAGTTGGAAAAATATTCGATTGATTTGGCGCCGCCGATTTATGATTTGATGGTTGGCTCCTGGTTAATTGACCCAAATCGGAAACAATACGAATTTACTGATTTGCTGGTTCTATTTCTGAGAATGGTCACTAAAGAGCCAACGCCGACCGATATCGCGGCTTATTCTTATGCGATTTATCGTAAACTTATACCGGAACTCACCGCGCGAAATTTAGATTCAATACTCGAAGATTTAGAGATGCCTTTGCTCTATGTCCTATCCGACATGGAAAGCAGAGGGGTAAAGATTGATGTTAAATTCTTTAATAAGTTTAATCGGGAATTGAAAGAAGAACTTCAGCTAATTGAAAAAGGCATTTATCAAGAAGCTAAATTAGATTTTAATATAAACTCACCCAAGCAACTTTCTTATGTTCTTTTCGAAAGACTTAAATTACCAACCAAGAAACGAACCAAAACCGGTCATTCGACTGACTTTTCAACTCTTCAAGGGTTAAAAGACGCTCATCCAATCGTCCCAAAGATTTTGCGCCATCGGGAATTAAGTAAGTTGATTTCAACTTATTTGGAACCGATGCTCGAGCTTTGTGATTCTAAGACGCATCGAATTCATACTTCATTTAATCAAACCGGTACTGCCACCGGTAGGCTTTCTTCTTCTAACCCGAATCTGCAGAATATTCCGATGAGAGGTGAATTAGGCAAAAAAATCCGCCAGGGTTTTATTGCCAAAGACGGATTTTCTTTAATTTCGGCAGATTACTCACAGATTGAACTTCGGGTCCTTGCCCATATTACGGGTGATGAAGGGCTTAAAGAAGCATTTGAGAAAGGTGAGGATATTCATAGTAAAACCGCCTGCGCAATCCTTAATCTCAAAAAGCAAGAGGTTACGGAAGAACATCGAAGAATTGCTAAGGCGGTTAATTATGGTTTGATATATGGTTTGAGCGATTATGGATTATCTTCTGGTTTAGGCATTCCGCTTAAGAAAGCACAATCGTTTATAGCGGAATATTTATCGAGTTATCCAAAGGTTGAAGAGTGGCGGGCAAAGATTTTAGAAACCGCAAAAGATAATGGATTGGTCAGAACAATACTTGGCAGGATTCGACCGCTGCCTGGGTTGTTCTCGAAAAACCGAATAGTTTTTGAAGCAACCCAAAGGGCGGCGATTAATGCTCCGATTCAGGGTTCAGCCGCGGATATTATGAAAAAAGCAATGGTTTTGATCGCCCAGAGGTTAAAAGAAGAAGGATTTGAAGGCGGGATAATTATTCAAGTTCATGATGAACTGGTTTTTGAAATCGAGGAGAAGAAAATCAAACCGGCAGCCGAATTGATTAAAATAATAATGGAAAACCCGTTGGAACATAAACTCGCTGTGCCGTTAGAGGTGAGCATCGGAGTTGGCAAAAATTGGGCATCCGCCCATTAATTTATGAAGAAGATACTTTTTATATTCGGCACAAGGCCAGAAGCAATCAAGCTGGCACCGGTAATTAAAGAGTTGGAAAAGTATCCGGCAGTCTTTAAAACCGAAATCTGCGTCACCGCCCAGCATCGTCGTATGCTTGACCAGATTTTGGTCACATTTCAAATTCAACCCAATTTTGACTTAAATATAATGCAGCCTCACCAGACTTTATTTGATGTGAATATTAGAGTTCTTAGAGACTTAGAAAAGCTTTTAGATAAGAGGAAACCGGATTTAATCTTGGTTCAGGGTGACACCACAACTGCTTTTGTTTCCGCCCTATCGGCTTATTATAAAAAGATTAAGGTCGCCCATGTTGAAGCCGGTCTAAGGACAGAGGATAAGTACGCGCCTTTTCCCGAAGAGATGAATCGAAGACTGCTTGGAGCCTTGGCTGATTTCCATTTTGCCCCAACCCGAACTGCGGAACAAAATCTTTTAAATGAAGGGGTAGCAAGAAAAAATGTCTTAGTCACGGGCAATACAGTAATCGATGCTTTATTAATGGCTCTAAGGATGAATCCCGAGTGTTCAATTCCAGTATTAAAACGAATCAAACCCAATCAAAAAGTTATTTTGGTTACATTACACCGTCGAGAGAATTTTGGTGAAGCATTGGAACGGATAGCTCGAGCTTTAAAAGCAATTGTAAGGCGAAACCAAGAGGTTGAAATCGTTTATCCGGTTCATCCAAATCCAAATGTAAGGTTACCAGTCCAAAGATTGCTGGGCGATTCAGAACAAATTCATTTGATAAAACCATTAGATTATTTGCAATTTATTCATTTGATGAAAAAGTCTTACTTAATTCTTACCGATTCAGGGGGTATTCAAGAAGAAGCACCAGCATTGGGTAAGCCGGTTTTAGTATTACGGGAAAAGACAGAAAGACCTGAAGCAATTTTAGCTGGAGCTACGCGGTTGGTTGGGGCAAATGAACATAAGATTCTTCAGGAGACTGAGAAGTTACTTAAATCAGTAACTACCTATAAACAAATGGCTAAATCGGTTTATCCATTTGGTGATGGTAAGGCTTCAATTTACATTCGAGATTTTTTTCTCCAATACTTTGGAATCAAAAAATAACCAAACATAAAATCCAGATAAAATATTAGAGCCAAGAGTTAAAATCTGAAATTATATCTCTAAGAATGACTTTTTTCCGGTGAACCGGGATATCAGAAATATTCATTTGTTTGTATTCTTGAAAATTATTACATCATTTTTATCAGATGTATATTTTTGTGCCACCGTAAACTTGTTCTGTAAAACAGGATTTAACGCTGTATTTATTAAACTATCTTCCTTACCTACGAAAACAAAAAAAGTAAATTCATTCTCAAGTTTTTCAGTGAGATACTTTGGGGTATCAGATAAATGAACCATATCAACGTTCAATTCGGGAAGATAATAACTGATTGTAGGCATATACCCAAATGAGACGAGTATCTTATCTTTTTTAGAAGCATTGTCCTTTAAGTACTTAATAGCAGGTTTTACGAAATTTATCCCAATCACAGGTTTTCTTAAATATATGAAATTGGACAATAACAAGATAAAAAGCAAAGTGGTTAATGATGGTACCGCAATCCTTTTCAGTTTTATTTTTTTATAAAAATGAGCGAAGACAACACTGGCTATTAAATACAGCGGGGGATAAACTGATGAAAAGTAAACAGTTCCCGTAGGTGCTCTTAAACTATAAATTATTAAAAAAATTCCAGTATAAATAAAGAAAGGTGATAAATTTACTTCAATACTTCTTTTCAAAAGAAGGTATAGCCCGGTTAAAAAAGCAAAAAGAATAATAATTGTATCAACCGGAAAATTACTTAAAAGAGATAAAAAAGTACTCAAAGTATTCCCGCTTTTCCATGCTTCTTCTTTCGTCAGCGCGCTATAAATATGAAACATATATTCTTTTAAAATGCCAAGTTTAATTATTCCGGCTGGGTACAGGATAAAGAAAACGCCAAAAGCTATAATGAATGATAAAAATACCTGCCATGATAAATAAAATCCTTTCTTATCAATTCTCAAATATTTTTTGTCTAATATAATAGAAGATAACAAAAAAGTCGATACAATTACCCAAGTATATTCATGAGTTAGAAACCCTAAACCGATTACGACGCCGGTGCTATATAAAAAAATTTTTTTGCCTGATTTCAAGAAAGCAACTATCGAGAATAACGAAGCCATAGCAAAAAATGTATATATTGAATAGGAGCAAAGAAGTATCCCGACCTGTTTTAAAACCGGACTAATACTTATAAAAAAAGATGATAAAATTGAAGGCAATCGTCCATATTGAGGAAACAAAAAAAGCAAAAGGAAATATACTAAAGGGATAAGGAATAAAACAAATAATGTAGGACCCAGTCTAAAGGAAAATTCCCTTTCGCCACCAATTATCGTAAATATTCGTGCAACATATACAATGAAAGGAGGGTCAAAGTGTCGGTAAAAAAATACATCCTTTTTATCTCTAATTTCTTTCGATATTTCCGCTTGTTTCCCAAACAGAAAACCGGTAAGTCCCTGTTTTACAAAGGGAAAAAAGGAAGCGCTACTTTTATCAAGATAATTAGAAATTATTCCTTTAGAAGCAGCAACCGCATAGTCAGCCTCATCGTAAGTTAGAAGTCGATTCGAAAGGTGAGGGAATGTATTTAATCCCAAAATTATGACAAAAATAAAACATATTAAAATATCGTATTTCTTCTTCATTGTTGGAATATACCACTCCTATATTAAAAGTCAAGAATGAGTATAAAAACCGGTAACATAACAAAATGTATCAAGATGTAATAAGTCATAATAGAATCGGGATGTTGACATTTGCAGTTTCTACCGTAAAATCAAGAACTAATGGAAAACAGAGACCATTCATTTACGAGTTATTTAAGAATTGTTATGAAGTGGCGCAAGATAGTTATTCGTAATGTTATCATTGTAACTATACTTGCACTAATCATAAGTCTTCTGCTTCACCCCAAATTTACTGCTACAGCTACAATGTTACCACCAAGCACAGAAGGGGGGGCATTAGCTGGATTAACCGGAATGCTTTCAGCCCAAGCTGCTTTTGGAACTTCTTTGTCATCTTTAGGATTTGCTGGCTTGACCCGACCTTCAGATTTATTTGCCGCGATTCTAAAGAGTGGTCGCATCAAGTCCGAAGTAGTAAAACGTTTTGACCTGCAAAAGAAATTCAAAGCTAAGACGATGTACGATACGTATAAAGCGCTTACTAAGATAACTAAAATCAATGTCTCACCTGAAGGAATTATTGAAGTATCGGTAACTTATCAGGATAAAAATCTTGCCGCTAATTTAGCGAACGGTTTCATCGAAGAACTCGATAAATTTAATACCGAAACAAGGATGACAATGGGCAAGCGTTATCGCATTTTTTTAGAAAAACGGGTTAACCAAACAGCTAAAGACCTGACGGCAACGGAAGATTCATTGAAAAAATTTCAAGAAAAGCACCGGACTGTTGCGCTAGACGAGGAAATGAAGAGCGTAATTGGCATTATTGCTAAATTAAAGAGCGAGCAGGTTCTCCGAGAAATTCAGAAAGGTGCATGGGCTGGCGCAAATGATGAAAATAACCCTTATATTCAGAATCTTGACCAGCAGATTAAAGCAATCGAAAAACAATTATCAGCGATTGAATTCGGCACTCAAAGCAAAAGTAGCCCACAATTCGGGGCTGGTTTCTCCGTGCCATTATCTCGTCTGCCGGAGCTGGCAATGGAATTAGCCAGACTGACCCGTGATTTTAAAGTCCAAGAGACTATTTACGAGTTGCTGACGCAAAATTTTGAACAAGCCAAGTTAATGGAGTTGCGCGATACCCCGACCGTGCAAATATTAGATATGGCATCGCCACCGGAAAAAAAGAGTTGGCCTAAACGGTCATTGATTGTAATATTTGCATTGGCTTTAAGTTTAGCTTTCAGTATATTACTTATTTTTATTCTTGAGTATAATGAGGATGTCAAACAAAATCCCAGCAATCATACTGAGTTCATTAACTTTAAAAATCAACTGCGGCAAGACGTTTCAACATTAAAAAATCACTTCAGAATTCATCGTCGCAGGTGATTTTAAATCGAGCTGTTTTACCCAGAATCAAAAATTATTAAAATCATAACGATGTAGAATTAAAAAGTTAGCTCAGTGATATGAATTCTTTAAATAGAGCATTAGAAACGATTCCGATAACTAAAAATCATTTTCGCCTCCCGGTTCTATTAATTCTAATTCAGTTATTTCTTATCTACGCTTTTATCCAGGGCTATATAGGTAAGGTTTTAATTGTTGGGTTTGGCTTGGGTTTACTATTTTTTACTGCTTTTTCAGTTACACGAACTTTTTATCTCTTGGTCTTTTACTTTCTGGCATTACCAGAGAAATTCTATTCTTATAACTTTCCTGGGTTACCAATATATTTTGTATGGTATGTTGGTTATCCACTTTTTATTATGCTTCTTAGCTATTGGTTGATATCTCTGCTTAGGAATCAGGGACGTAATGAATTCAATCTTGGTAAATTCACTTCTGAGAAGAAATCCACATCGCCGACTTCGCTTCGAACGATGGACTTACTTCTGATAATTTTCATTATTTTTTTCTCGCTATCAGGAATTCTTGGTTACTTGAGAGGATTTAATCGAATGTACTGTGCATACGATTTCGTGGGACCTTCACTTTATCTTGGTTATTTTGTTTACCTCAATTCCGTTTTACGAGAAAAACCGAAATTGTTAAACGATTTTGCCCTTTTTTGCGCAGTTTTAGTCGGTTTTGAGTTTATTTATGCCCTTATAAGATTCGGGGGATTTTTAGTATTACGAAGAATTGTTTCTACGCATATACACATAGCTCAAATGGCGATTCCCTATATTGGCACCACAATTATTTATTCTACTTCGAGGTTTCGTAAAATTTTCTTCGCTGCCCTTTTGCCAATTGTGATTATCGGAGTTATTATTTCACAACAGCGAGCATTATGGGGAAGTGTCGGATTGACTTTGATACTACTTTTGATGATTTTAGCCTATGAGAAAAGACATTCATTATTTAAAAGTTTAACAAGAACTATTTATTGGATCGTATTAATTGTAATCGCATTAGGTGGACTATTTATCCTTTTACAAGTATTAACCAAAGGGAAATTTCTCTCAACAATTATCTACCGTGCTTTGATTTTCCTTTCACCGAAAATGTTATCACTTGATATTTCGGCGATTGTTCGAACTTCTGAAATTAAGAATGCCTTAGGCACAGTCGGAAACGACTTTCTGTTTGGGAGAGGTCTGGGTGATGCCTTCATCAGTCGTTGGCGGGGGACGGAGCAGCATACAGTAGATAACTCTTTTGCTTTTCTTTATTGGAAAACGGGATTCTTAGGTCTGTTTTCCTTTATTGCTCTTATTCTGTATTTTCTTTATCGTTCAATTTCAGTTCTTAAAAAGAAGTTACTGAAGGCTGAAAGAATCTATGCTTTAACTGCATTGCTCAATATGACAGGTTTACTCGTTGTTGCTTTTACCAATGTTTGCATTGTCCAGTATCACATGATTATTGCTTGGGCAGCAACTTTTGCCGTGGTAGAATTGATTGCACGAAAATATGAGACTAAATAATAATTTAACCACAGATGAACACAGAGAAATTAAACCACAGATTAACACGAGATTATCACAAGATTTAAATAAACTAATCATCTTTTCTTCTTTAATCTCGTGGAAATCTGTGAAATCTTGTGGTTCCATTTTCTCCTTTCCTGTCGAGTTTTTAACAGGATGAGTGATTATTACCGTCATTCATTTGTTACCTTTGCTGGTCAAATTCTATCCCTTGTTTTAATACTTTTGAGTAATATTCTAATCACACGGGTTTTGGGTCCGGAGGGCAAAGGTGTAATGTCTTTGCTTTTAGCTTTTCCGATTGTAACTGTGTTATTTTCAATTGTCGGGCTAGACGAAGCGAGTATCTATTTTCTTGGTAGCAAGAAATACGAATACTCGGAAGTCCTGGGGTGGGCAATATTGAATACATTAATAATATCCGCGATAAGTGTCGGCATACTGGTGATTTTAAGAAATTGGCTGGTGACTTCAGTTATCAAGAATATCTCAACTGAATTCCTGATGGTTGCTATCTTCTGCATTCCTTTTCAGATTTTCTTTCAATATGAATGTGCAATACTTTTGGGAAAGAAGAATTTTTTCGGCTATAACCTGCTAACAATTCTAAGAAATTTTTTACTGCTTTTAGCTCAATTGATTCTAATAATTAAATATGGTCTCCGCGGCGGGATTTATTCGATATTACTGGGTTTTGCGGTTTCTGCGTTAGCTGGCATATTATTAATTAAAAAATTAGGTAAACCGAAATTTCCCAAGCAATTCGATTTCGAAAAAAAATCAATAAGCTATGGGTCCAGGTCGGTACTCGGATTAGTTTTTCATTATCTCACTCGACGTTTAGACCTTTTTATAGTTAATTTCTTTTTAAACACCGCCCAGGTCGGTTTTTACTCAATTTCTTTAATGTTGTCGGAACTTCCCTGGTATATTCCTTCGGCATTTGGAACTGTACTCTTTCCTCAAGTCAGCGGAATGGAAAAACCCGAAGCCCATCGGTTTTCTGCACTCATTTGCCGAAATACGGTTTTCATTACAGTTCTTGCCTGTATTTTGCTTGCAGTTATCGCAAAACCGGTTATTAACATATTCTTTACTGCTAAATTTTATCCTGCTCTGATACCATTTTATATCAACCTGCCAAGAACCGTCGCTCTGGGCATCGCCCGAGTATTAGGCGGTAATTTTCAAGGAACCGGTAAACCAGAATATGGCACAATTATGGCTTTTGTTTCATTTGCAATAACCTTGATACTGGACTTGCTGTTCATTCCGCGTTGGGGGATAACTGGGGCAGCGATTGCCACAACCATTGCCAATACTCTTTCGGTTGTGATAGGACTTTACATTTTCACCAAAAGCTCTAAAATAAGTCTCACTGAAATGCTTTTTGTCCGTTGGAATGAAGTTAAAAATTATCGTCAGCTCGTAGCCAAGGTTATTAAAAGATGAAACACAGATTACTTTTAACCACAGAGACCGCTGAGACATCAGAGGAAGAATTATTAACCACAGAGGACACTGAAAACACAGAATTTAAACAAGGGGGACACAGAAAACACGGAGATAAAAAGGAATTCAGCACCTTCAGTGTCTTTAGTGATTTTCTCTTCTCTGCTTTCTCCGCTATCTCCGTGGTTAAATATTCTTCTTCTGTTTTGAAGATATGAGTCGTAAATTGCTTCTAACTGCCCCGCGGGAATGTCCCGGACCGCTCACCGCTTTGCGTAATATTAAAGCAGTTTTAGCCGATAAAATGGATGTTGACTTCTTTATTTTAGAAGACCTCGTATTTCCAATAAAAGTTCCCAATAAATCATTACAAAGACAACTGCTAAGAGTGCAAAACCGATTCAAGATGGTCACCTTGGATAGGTTACTGTCTTATGGCGATAACATTATTTTTGTCCCGTTTAGTCCATTGATTGCACATTTAGTCAAGGAATTATCAAAAAAAGGAATTCGACCTTCGGTTATGTGGTGTAGTACTTTAAGTCAAGCCGAGATGACGCAAGGTGAGGTAGAGATGTTGACGATTTTCTTAAATCTATTAAATGCCGGTAAGATTAAACATCAGATGGCACACCGTCGAATCTACGAATCTTATGGCTATTTTTCCAAGCAGGCGGTCTTTTTTCCCCATCCGATAGATTTGAAAATATTCGACCCGGTAAAAAAACAAAAGCTCGATGGTATCAATTTAGATTTATTCTGTCGCCCACGGTTTGGTAAAAACATTCTAACCCAAATCCTCAGTTTAAAAATGACCGAACTTAATGCCAAACTGCATATCAATTTTGATTTAGGAAGATTTCGCAAAATTGTTGAACAGATTGGAGTAAAACCAATTATTCATCACTGGTTGCCCGAATTTGACTATTATGGTTTGATTGCTGGAATGGATATGTCCTTACAGGTTACATTTGGCGAGAGCTTCAACTATGCAGTGGCGGAAAGGATGGCTTTGTCGGTTCCGGTTTTGTCCACCTTTGATATTTATTTATTAGAAGAAGATTCGTTTCTCAATAAATATCTTTGCGTAAATGCAATTGATACTCCAAAAGCGATTGCGGCTTCAATCAAAAGAATCTTAACTGATAAAAATTTAAGAGACGAATTAGCCAAGCGTTGTCGAGAACGCATCGAAGAGGTGAGTCGCAAAAATAATCAAGTCGTCTGTGATGTTGCGACATCTCTTTTCGGTTAGTTTATTAACCGCAGAGACAGCAGAGAAAAATTTAACCACAGATGCACACAGATGAACACAGATTAAAAAAATAGCAACCACAAGATTTCACTTATTATCACCAGAGATATTTTAACCACTGAGATAACAGAGATTTTAAAGTTTTGAAAATTGGGATTTGGATATTATTTGGGATTTGGTACTTGGAATTTCGAAATTCTAGTATACTGGCAGTCATACGCGTCCAAATTAAAACTCGAAAAAAACCTAACCTTTCCTATAATGATTTGATTGTAAATGCATAACCATTTTAAAAGATAGGAGGTTAGGCTATGAGCCATTATCCTACTATATTAGGACAGATGTTACAAATGTTTTCGAGATTTGAATTTCAAAAAGCGGTAAAAGAAACAAAAACTGAGTATCATTCAAGAGGTTTTAGCTCATGGAATCATTTTGCCGCTATGCTCTTTGGGCAATTATCCGGTCAAGATAGTCTACGTGGCATCGAAGCAGGATTAGCCACACAAGCAAAAACTCTCTATCATTTAGGGGTCACACCGATTCATCGTTCAACTTTATCCTATGCTAATGAGCATCGCTCACATGAGCTTTTTAAAAAAACTTTTGAATGGATGCTGTCCAAATGTCAGCCGTTATCGCCCAAACATAAATTCCGATTCAAAAATCCTCTCTATAGCATAGATGCTACAATCATCGAGCTATGTCTTTCATTGTTTAACTGGGCTAAATTCCGCACTACCAAAGGAGCAGTTAAACTCCATGTTAAACTCAATCACGCCGGCTACCTTCCTACCTTTGCGGTTATCACAACTGGCAAAGTCACCGAAATAAAAGTAGCTCCTCTGATTCCATTCGAGAAAGGCGATGTCGTTGTTTTTGACCGAGCCCTTACTGATTTTAATTGGTACGCAAGTCTTTGTAATAGAGAGATTTACTTCGTTGCCCGCTTTAAAAAGAAATTAGACTATCGTATCATTGAGCGTAGAGAAACGAAACATCTTAAAAATATATCATCGGACCAGATTATAGAATTCAAAGGTGTCAAAAGCAAAGAAAAGATGCCTTACCGTCTGCGGCGTATTCGCTCGAAAGATCCTGAAACCGGCAAATACATTATTTTACTGACAAATCAGTTTGAGTGGTCAGCCAAGACAATCGCTCAAATTTATAAAGAGCGTTGGCAAATTGAACTTTTCTTCAAGACGCTCAAGCAGCAACTCAAAGTTAAAAGCTTTGTTGGCACTTCAAAGAATGCTCTGCTGTCCCAATTATGGGTTGCATTAATTGTTTATTTGCTTCTTAGTTATTTAAAATTTAGATCGCGATTTGGTTGGTCGATATATATACTTTGTTCGATTCTACCGACTAACCTTTTCTCAAGAAGGAATCTATGGGACTGGCTTAATGCACCATTTTATGCGCATAGTTTATCGCCACCGGAGGCATTACAGCTTAAGTTTAGTTTTTGCTAATTTGGACAGTAATGACTGCCAGTATACTAAAAAATGACCAAAAATTTCTTCTAAGTATTGGAAATTGAAAATGTTACATTGAAAAATTGCTTAGGGAGGGGGTATCACCTAGGAGGTGACCTGGTAGGTGGCTTAGGGAGTGGCTTGGGAGGTTACTTACGGAGTCGTCTACTAAGTCGGTTAGGGGGTTGGCTGGGGGGTAACCTACGGGGCTGGTTAGGGGGACTGCCTCTCTTTAAATCCGAAATTATAATTTCGAAATCCGATGCGATACAGCTATCAATGTTAGACTGAAGCTATTTTGGACTTAACTTTTGGATTTAATTAAGCGATTGCTTAAAAGATTGGTTAATACTCAATTAAGGAGCCCTGACCGTAAGATTATCTTAGAGTTTTACATCATAACTGAGGACAGACCGGAATCTGCTCTGTTGGATAATTTCTTCTCGACTGGCAAATATACATTTTAGAAATTATCTTTTTTTTCTTCTTTTTCGAAATTTCTTTTTAATTGACTTTTGGGTGGTTATGGATGTATCTTTATTGGAATTATTCTTTGGTAGTTAACTTAATGAAGAAATTGTTTATTGTTATTATTTTGCTGGGAATTCTCGTATTTTTGAATCAAGGGAATTGTCAAGTAAAACCGATTCTGATTGATAGTGCACAGAATATCATTATGCAGAATTCCTGGATTAAGGTTGAAATAACTAAACAAACCGGAGAAATATCGGCTTTGGTTTATATGCACTCTAACAGTGCTAAGAATTTACTGACCGGACCGGCTGGTATTTTCATCCGAGATAAAAGAGATAATTCTCAATATCAACAATCCGATGGCGCAGTGAATAATTTCTATACAGAAAGTTATTCGGATTCAGTGAAAGTGATTTTCGTTATAAATTTTAACTTTAAGACGCCAAAACCTCGCTACACACTTCAAAGTACATTTACTTTGGACAGTCAAGGACTTCGTTGGGATGCGAAACTTCAAATAAACCAATTACGTGATTGGGAGGCGAACATTGATTTTTCATTTCCAGTAATAGCAAATATGGAATATGCCTTCTGGACGAACCCTAATGCTCCGTTCAAGCTTCCTATCACCCGAACCGTAATTTACAGAAAATGGTGGGATGTATGGACTGTGATTCCAGCTCTAATTTTATATAATACAGCCTCGAATATGGGATTATCCGTTGTTAGTCCATTTGAGATAAAAAAACCCGGTCTTGAGTATCAACTCGATTCTGCCCAATTTGTTATTTCCAATTATCATCTGCATCTGAGTAAAAAACAGCCTGCCCGAGCTGCAATCTACATTGTTCCTCACGAAGGTTGTTGGAGACCTGGATTTGCCTGGCTCTATTATAAATACCCCGAGTATTTTAATCCTATTTCCAATAATTTATTAAAAGGAGAGGGATGGTATATGATGGTTGACGAACGGACTGACCCACTCACAATCGCAAATTTTGCGAAACGCGGTGTGAAATGGGTAGAATTTTTTCATTTTCCATTTTTTGGACTTTATGCACCACCAGATAAGAATCCTTGGAATGTACTTATTGACACGTTCGGAATTTCATATAATGAGTGGATGCGCACTCTTAATCCTCTCATAAGAATAACCAGTTACGAAAAGAACAGAAAACAGATTGATTCTCTATTGCATCATGGTATTCAACCCTATATGTACTTTGAGTCATTTGAATCATGGAAACAGTATGCCAAGAAGTATTATCCAAAAGATATTACAATGGGCGCGAACAATGATACTCTTCCTGCTTGGCAATCTTGCTACTTAATGAACCCCGACCCTAAGCATCCATGGGGTAAACACATCATCTCACAACTCAATAAACTGTTAGATAAATATCCAAAAGCAGATGGCATTTTCTATGACCGGGATGATTATTGTGATTATGATTATGCACATGATGATAATGTAACAATGATTGATAGCATCCCAGTTTATATGCTGGGATTTGCCCAAGAGAAAATAAACGATTCAATCGTAAATAAAGTGCATGAACGAGGAAAAGGGGTTTGGACAAATGGTCCGACCAGTGTGGAAGTATGTAAAGGAATGGACGGAATTATGTCGGAGAATCTTCAGCAAGCGCCATATCTTCAATATTTAGGAATAGCCCGTCCTCTAATATTGCTGCCTTACGACACTACTCCCCAACAAACTGAAGAGAAATTAAAGACAGCTTTATATACTGGTCATTTTCCCAATATTGCTTGGTATCGCGCTAATCCTCAGTGTGTAGATATTGATACGAGGTATCAACCGCTATTTTCTCTTTATAAAGGTAAGAAGTGGGTACTCTATCCGAGAGCTTTACAATTGTCTGATGGAATCAAAGGTAACATCTTCCAGACTCCTGATTCAGGTTATTTAGTTGCTCTGGTTGACCCGGAGAAATTTTCTATTAAATCAGACCCTTTTCGATATGATTTATGGGCAAAAGTGAGAGTGCCGAATGACAAAGAGATTGAATACTGCTATCTTCTGTCTGGAGATTACAAGGGTGTTGACCAGGATTCAATTTATAGGAATAATGGCATAGAAATAAAGATTCCTGCCAATCGGGCAGCTACACTGATTCGACTATCCAAAGAACCAAGATACGAAATAACCAGGACTTCTTCACCAGTTTTGACCAGAGGTGAATCTGAGAAGCTTGAAATCAGAATTCAGAATATTGAATATAATGAAAAAAAGAAGTATGACGTTAAATTAATTACTCCTTTTGGAACAAAAGCGGTTAATTTCTCTTTAGAACCGAAGCAAAGCAGGAAAGTTGAATTAGACTTCAAAGTCCCTAAGGATTTTGCTTTGGGTGAGACAACAATGAAAGTTATTGTTCAGAGTGCTAAAAAAGATACGGTAGTCTTTACTTCGTGGGTAGTTGATGTGATTCAATTTCAATTACCTGAGAATATTTTCATTCATTTTGTTGAAGGAGAAGATATTCCTTTTTCACTTGTTAATAATACCGAGCGAACACTTAAAGTGAGACTAACAGGAAATTTTAAAGAGGGGAGAGGTAAAATAAAATTATCAACCCAAAGCATAGTTTTGATACCTTTAGAAGCGAAAGAACTGGTGCTTAACATTTTAGCGGACAGTGAAGTAGGAAAATTTCAGCTAATCGCTAAGGTGGAAAACAGGACGGTTGAGGTCTTTTGCCCGGTCGAAAGGGCAATGAAACTTGAACCCAGCGATTATTTTCAAGATGATTTTTCGTCGGACAATATGGATAAATGGAATACCACTTTTGGGACTTGGAAGACTGAAAATGGAATTGCCCAAGGAAGTGGACATATGCATCTGGCAGTAAAGAACGGGAACTGGAAAGACTTCAAATTTCAGGTTAACACCAGGCTCGAAGGAAGTACTAACTCTTTAGTTGACTGGATTAAATCCTATATTTTCTTCCGGATTCAGGATGATAATAATTTTTATCGTTTTGGGATCGCTCGTGATATAAATCTTTTTAAACGAAAGAATGGTATTGGGGAACGTTTAGGCAAATATGATTTCGATGCAAAAAAGAATGTCTGGTATAACCTTAGAGTAGAAGTTGTCGGCGATAGCATAAATGGCTTTTTGGATGGTAATCAAGTAATTAGTGTTCAGGATACTACCTTTAAATCAGGAGGAATTGGTATCGGGGTCTTGGAGGATGATATGATTAACTACTATGACGATGTCATAGTTCGTCCGATTGGACAGTAACTATATCGGATAAATTTCACTTTTTAATTGCACTTATTAACAGGGACTCGGATAAAGCTTAGTAGGAGAGGCATCCTTGCCTCGACTCCTCTTTTGTCGGGACGGGGAAGTCCTCCTACTTTGCCAGAAGCAGTGATGATTTTTGGTCTCTTAAAAGTCCCTGTTTCTTAAACTTTTCAGGGTGTTTCCGAATGTAATGTGAAAGATTAAGGGTTAGATTTTTAATATGGTGCTACGTAGTTAAAAACTTCCGCCGCGACTTCTTCTTCGGATAGAATCGACTTGCTTTGTTCCAGATTTGCTTTCGCTAGTCTCTTTCGTAATTCCGGGTTGGTTAAGAGGGTCCTTAACGCATCAGCTAATCCTTTTGAGTCGTTAACCGGAAAGAGAATACCGTTTTCGTTGTCTTTTATAAGCTCACAGGTTGAAGGAATAGCCGAAGCGACAATCGGTAATCCAAAACTAATCGCTTCGAGTAGAACAATACCAAAAGTTTCCTGCCGCGACGGAAAGACGAATATATCAGCTTTTTGGAATAATTCTTTTAAAGCAGTTCCGATCTTCTGACCGTGGAATTGGATTTTAGATTCTAAACCGCATTGATTTATTAGTTTCTGAATCTGTTGAAAATATTTTACATTTATATCATAACGACCTACCACATCAAGATGGAAAGTAATTTCTTTAATTAACGACAGTGCCTTAATCAGCACATCGAGTCCTTTCCGTGGTTCAACATTGGCTAAGAATAGCAGATTGTCCTGAAAGTCGGTCTTTAAAATCCCGTTACCTTTAATTGCAACAGTGGGATAAACAACTCGAATGATTTCCTCTCGGACACCAAAATTCATAACTTCCTTTTTGGCGGACTGGCTGGGTACTATTACCTGGGTAGCATGGGAAAGACAAAGTTTTTCGGTTAAGTATAGGATAGAAAATGTAAGTGGGTTACGTCTCAAATTATAAAATTTTAGATGAAAGAGAACTGAATAGCGTTTCGAACTGAACAATAGCGGTAAAAGAAGTCGAAAGTGAAGGGCATGGTCAACCACTATATGACAATTACGGCGCCGTAAGAAAAAATTACAAAAATAGATAATCGTCACCAGACGAAATCGTCTAACCACCCATTGCAATTGCGCAAAGTCAATTATCGTGGTCTTAGAATAATTTTCTTTAGCATAATCCGCAAAAGAATTAGTGAACTTTATGCCACCAGTATAAGAATTTTTATAATCCGCAGTAAAAATTATAAGTTCTTTCATACAACGAATTTCACGAATGATACCAAATAATTCGAATATTCGAGAAATTAGTTATTATTTGAGCCATGCGTTTATCATTAATTTTTAATAAAACTGACCTTTAAGCGTTAATGTATCTTAACAAGAATTTAATGATTATCAATATTTGAATCAAGAATTTAATCCTTACCTTGACTTTAGTTTATTATCAAATCTGTTCCATTCCACTCATCTGAGTAAGGTTATTCTTCTTGTAGTTGCAAAGGCGCCAGTCCGCAGCCTTAGGAAGTATATCCCGCTTGCTACTTCTGGTCGCCATATTGTTTTATGCTTGCCTTCTTTCATTGATTTGTCAATTAAGGTTTTTATCAACCTTCCTGTTGCATCATAAATTCTAAGCGAAATATAACAGGAAACCAGCGTCTGAAAGCTGATTTCTGTCTGCCGAGTAAAGGGATTAGGATATTGGTGGACCTTGAAGCTATTTCTCAAGATGTAAAAATCTTTATCTTCAATCCCCATTACATTTCTTTGCAAACAATATTGAATTATTCCACTTCCACCAATTCGAGTTCTTACTTTTAATATTCCATTCAAAGAATGAGTTATGTTTAAGGTGCAAGGCTTTTCAAGTGTTCCTCTGACATGAAGACTATCTTGGTAATTTCTGCACTCTACAATTAGGGTGATATCCGAAGGTTTCGTGGGTGTGTTGTGATTCAAAAAACTACTTGCCCACCCGGGCTCTTTTTGGAATTGAAATGCATCCAGAAAAAGGGTTTGTGCATAATCCGAAAGGTCAATGTTAAATCCGACATAAGCCGCATTTGATGGTGATATTATAGTTTTAGAGATAGCTCGTTTCCAGTCTTTCGTAAACCAGGGGTCATAGCCAGGTTCAAACTTTACCGGCTCAGTACCTATTTCGTTCATGCCTGAATCCAACCAAAGGGCTCTGATTCCAGGATGGATGTGCGTGATATTAGAAGACCGATATTTATAATAGAAACTCAATCGATAGCGACAACTTGAAACTATTGAAATGGGTTCTGTCCCAATGTAACAAAACGGGGGATAAACCAATTTTGCGCTGTAAAAACCATCGTAGGCATCTTCAGTGGTTAGATTACACTGGTTTAGATACCAATGATTTGTGCCATTCTCAAATGATAGATTCAAAACCAAGTTGGTTACTTGCATTGGACTAATAATTAATTTTGCACCGTTCATTAGAGGATTTTGCATAAGCGAGTACCAGATAGCTTCTTTATTAAGGGCGATACCCTTTAATATCAAGGTATCACTGGCTATTCTTTCCGCCGGCGGATAAAGCAGATTCTGAACCGCTAAAGGGTCTAAAAGCCGGAATCTTATCATGGGTCCAAACCAGCCTGCAACATAAACATAGTATTCGTCCTGCGAAAGATTTGTATACCAAGCAGCTGGCAAGTCAAACAATTTGATAATCCTTTTAAGTTTTGCATCACTTACCCAAACACTCGAAGGAGTCGTATCCAAGCCAGATGAGGTGAAATAGATAACTGAATCCTTTATGGTCATGCCAAAGAAGCCTGTGTTATCTAAAAGAGAATTAGGAATATATACCAGTGGCTGGAGATTCCCGAATTCCTCCTGCGTTCTCTTGTATCTCCATACGATTCCGTGACCAGGCACATCGCTTCCGAAATATATATAATCTTCTAAAAATATCACAGATACCGGAGCATCGAATTCAAAATTTGGCTCGATGTGAGGATGGTATATTCGCCAGGGAGCAGCTACTATTTTCTTCCATGTCGTACCTCCATCTTGTGAAAAGACGATTGTTCCATTATTGGGATTATCGCCGGTAGTTATATACACATCCTTGGTATAAGGGTCTACGGCTACGAGATGAACATGCCTGAGTTTATGACCGATAACATTGGTAAGATTCAACACTCTATTCCAAGTAGAGCCATTATCGGTACTCTTCCATACAAAGATGTCAACATATTGGGTTGTGTCTGAAAATTGATTATATTCACCAGCATATATCACCGAACCAGACCAACCGATACCCATTTCAGAAAAAAACTCATTATCATTACTCGTAGCTAGCACGGGCACGAAGTCTACCAGATCCGAAGTGCGGTATAACTTACCCGGCTGATTTCGTATTGAAGTTCCAATAAATACTGTGTTGTTATCCTTGAGATAAATGGACGATATCCACTCGTTACCAAAATGGTGTACTTCGGTCCAACTATCGCCATGGTCGGTACTCTTATATAAAATACTACCGGTCGAAGCCAGTAGTAGAGTATCGCCTGCTGCTATTCTATGGAAATAGCCAATCGTGGTGGTATCGAGACTTGCTACCACTTGAGGCAAAAGGTAATGGAAAATAAAGGTATCTTGAGCTGCCCTGCCCCTGACCACATCTTCGTATAAGGGAGTTGAATAAAGATTACATGTGACAACGTGAACCAATATGAGTTGAAAAAGGGTAAACAATAAAACAGGTATTTTTAGGCTTTTTCCCATATAGTATGTATTTAAGACTATGTTTATAATTTATAAAAAGTCAAGACTTGTTTTCAAAATCAATAATTTAATCCTTACCTTGACTTTGGTGAGTCAACAACTTATACTTAGAGCGATTACCGTTCTTGCATAAAAAGGATAATTTTGCCACAGAGACGCGGAGAACACAGAGAAAGTTTTTTCTCCGGGAAAATTCTGTGCCGAGATGACTCGATGGCTTTCTTTGGCGTGCGAGGATGGCGGAATCTGGCAGACGCGCTGGATTTAGGATCCAGTCCTGAAAAGGGTGGGGGTTCAATTCCCCCTCCTCGCAGAAAGAAAATGTATCGAATGATAGCGAATTAAACGAACCATTCGATGAATTTGTTAAAATTAGGGATATTGTAAATGGAAATAAAAGTTTTAGAGCCGGAACAATGGTTACGGGAACTCGATGTTCTGGTTGAGCCGGAAAGGGTCAAACAGAAGATAGCCGAGATAACTGAAATCTATGCCCAAAGAGCTGAAGTTCCTGGATTTCGTAAAGGTAAAGCGCCGAAATCAGTTTTAGAAAAACGATTCGGCTCAGCATTAGAGGCAGCGGCCTTAGAACAACTTATCGACGAAGTTTATAAAGAGACAATCGAAGCAAAACAACTTAAACCATTGACCGCCGCCAAGGTTACCGATTATAACTTAAATGAAGACAAACAACTAAACTTGAAAATTTCCTTTGAAATCATTCCCGAATTCGAGCTAAAAGAATATAAAAATATAAGATTAAAGAAACAAGAACCGACCGGATTTGATGAAGAATTTGAACGTCGCTTGAAATTGTTACAGGACCGCTGTGCGATATTCAATCCTTTAAACCGCCCGTCGGAAAATGGTGATTTCATTCTTTGTGATTATGGGATTTATGAGGACGGTAAACTGATTGGTAAGCTGGCACAAAATGTTTTAATCCAGGTCGGCGATGAGATGAATTTAAAAGAACTTAATGAAGGGTTGTTGGGAGTTAAAGCGGGCGATACTAAAGAAATAACCATTACATTTTCACAAGGCAATCCGGATAAATCATTAGCCGGCAAAACTCGTACTTATAAGTTCACAGTTCGTGATATAAAACAGAAAAACCTGCCAGAACTCAATGACAGTTTTGCCCAAGATTTAGGATTTAAAGATTTAGATGAGCTGCGACGGCAATTGAACGAAGAAATTCTTGGTGACCGGACAAAGCTGATTGAATCCGACCTCTTTAATCAGATTTATAATTATTTAATTTCCGAGCATAATTTTGAATCACCGGCTTCGTTAGTAACGGATTCTTATAACAGTATTTTGAAAGAACATAAACTTCAAGATTCGAATGAAACTAAAGAGAAACTGATGCCGGTTGCAAAAAAACGAGCTAAGTTTAGTATTGTGATAACCCGAATCGCCAAGCAAGAGAAAATCGAACCGACTCATGAAGAAATTGATATGAAAATTCAAGAATACGCCAGCCAGCTAAAGACCGAACCGGAAAAACTTGAACACCTTCATGAAAACTCGGTCTTTTTGTTTGAGCTGATTAAAGAAAAAACAATGGATTGGCTTTTAAAAAATGCCAAAATTGAATAAAAACACTAAAAGCACCGAATACACGGAGAGAAATTCAACGGTTTCAGTGTCTTCGGTGGTTAGGTTGGGAGGTAACTTGTATAAATTAGGAGGACAAATGTATGTTCCGATGGTGATTGAACAGACTGGTCGCGGTGAGCGTGCCTACGATATCTATTCCCGTCTGTTAAAAGAAAGAATTATCTTTGTCGGGATGCCGATTGACGATAATGTAGCAAATCTGGTTATTGCGCAGCTGCTTTTTCTTGAAGCGGAAGACCACGATAAAGATATTTCACTCTACATTAATTCACCGGGCGGGGTTGTTTCATCCGGATTGGCAATCTATGACACGATGCAGTACATCAAACCCAAAGTCAGTACAATTTGTATGGGTATGTCAGCCAGCATCGCGGCTTTACTTTTAGCCGCCGGTGAAAAGGGGAAGCGGTTTGCGTTACCGCGTTCCCGGATTATGATTCATCAGCCGGAAGTTCATGGCTTATCTGGTCAAGCCACTGACATTGAAATTCATGCCCGGGAAATTGTTAAATTAAAAGAACAGTTGATTGGAATCCTCACCAAACATACCGGTCAACCAGTCGAAAAGGTTACTAAGGATTCGGACCGTAATTTCTTTATGTCGGCGGATGAAGCGAAGGCATACGGAATCATTGATGAAGTCATCGAAAAAAGAAAATAGTCAGCCACGCTGCTCATTTTGTAATCGTCAGCCTGGCTCCATACGTCGCCTTGTTACTGGGCAAAAGGCGTATATCTGCGATGATTGCATTCGAATTTGTAATAACCTCTTGAAAGAAGAGGAGAAGTATAAATATACCTTTTCGGTAAAAACCATTCCACCGCCGCATGAAATCAAGAACTTCCTGGATGAATATGTGATTGGTCAGGAGCGAGCAAAAAAGGTGATTTCGGTTGCGGTCTATAACCATTACAAAAGAATCGTGTCCAAAAAGACCGGAGTTGAACTTGAGAAGTCAAATATTCTGCTGATTGGTCCAACCGGAGTGGGAAAGACACTTCTGGCTGAGACACTGGCAAAATTCTTAAATGTTCCATTTTCAATTTCCGATGCCACACCATTAACCGAAGCGGGTTATGTCGGAGAAGATGTGGAAAATATCCTTTTACGCTTGATTCAGTCGGCTAATTATGATGTGGCATCAGCCGAGACCGGCATCGTCTATTTAGATGAAGTAGATAAAATCGGCAGAAAATCGGATTCACCATCGATCACCCGGGATGTTTCGGGTGAAGGGGTGCAGCAGGCATTACTTAAAATTCTTGACGGTACGATTGCTAATGTGCCACCGCAGGGTGGAAGGAAACATCCTGAGCAGCAATACATACCGATTAATACTCGGAATATTTTATTTATCTGTGGCGGGACTTTTGTTGGTTTAGAAAAGTTTATTGAAACTCGGCTCAAGAAGTCTGCCATGGGTTTCGGGGCGGATATTAATCTGACTTTGACCAAATCGAAAGACGAGCTACTTGCTTTGGTTGAGCCGGATGACTTGATTAAATATGGTTTGATTCCGGAATTTGTCGGTAGATTGCCGGTACTTGCCACCTTGCACAGTTTGTCGAAACCGGCTCTGATTGAAATACTGACTAAGCCGCGCAGTGCTTTATTAAAGCAGTTCCAGCATTACTTTGAATTAGAAGGAGTAAAACTTACTTTCACTCATGAGACTTTAGAAAAGATTGCCCAATTAGCTTTAGAGCGAAATACCGGTGCCAGAGGTTTAAGGGCAGTAATGGAAAATTCGATGCTGGAGATTATGTTTGAGTTACCCTCAATGAAGGATGTAACTGAGGTTGTAATAACTCCTGAGGTTATAACCAGCCATAAAAAGCCCGAATATATCCACACTTCACGACGTAAAAAAGCCGAATAGAAATAAAGACCTTTTCTTTATTAACTAAATATTTATTATTAGTCTAAAAATATAAAAGCTCATTAAAAAATAAATCTCAAATAACTATTGACACAAGTGATTTTAATGCTATAGCAAATAATAAGAGAGGAGTCGTTATGCTAAAGTTATTGCCCATTTTATCCATTAGTCTGTTTTTCTTAATGTGCGGTCAAAAGCAAGAGCCAATGGCAGAATCAAAGACAGAACCAAAACCAGCAGCCGGATTTACCATTCAAAGTCCAGCATTTCAGGATAATGCAAGAATTCCCGATAAATTTACCGGAATAGGAGAGAATGTTTCCCCACAATTAAACTGGGAAAATCCCCCGGTTGGTACTCAGAGCTTTGCCCTGATAATGGATGACCCGGATGCGCCGCGTGGTACGTTCACTCACTGGATTATTTTTGATATACCGGCTAATGTCTCGTCATTGCCCGAAGGAGTTGCCCGGTCTGAAATTCTGCCGGATAGCAGTCGCCAACTGGCTAACGGTGCTAATCGAATCGGTTATACCGGACCAATGCCACCACCCGGTAAAGTTCACCATTATCATTTTAAACTATTTGCCCTTGATAAGAAACTTGGGAAAATAGCGCAACCAATCGAAAAAGCAATGGAAGGTCATATTCTTGGTCAGACTATGCTGACCGGAACTTATGAACGGTAAAACTAAATATTGAAATCGGACTATTAGATTAAGACATAATAGCCAGCCCGCTAATTGACTCCCTATCCTGTTCTCTAATCTGCTTCTTAAGCTACCCTTTAGCCGACTTCCAAGTCCGCCCTTTAGGCTATCCCCTAACCTACCTGCCAGGCTAACCCTGAGGCTACTCACTACACTACCCCTTAGCCTATCCTCTATGCTACCTCCTGGGCTATCCCGTATGCTACCGCTTAGCCTATTCCCAAGCCTACTTCCTAAGCTATCCTTTAAGCTACTGACCGGGCTAGCTGGTAGGCTACCCCCTAAGCCGCTCCCTCTACCGTATAGGAGGTAGCATAGGGGTAGGGTGGGGTTAGCCCCTACTGGCTTGTCAAGACAATTTTTCGCCAGTAAAATCAATGAGTTATATAAAAGATTAATAAAATTAAGGTTAAAGCGGAAAAATATTAATAATTTTAATGTTCTCTTTTAAGAGAGAGTTCGTACTAATGATTCGGTTATCAATTTGACTCTTAGGCGATTGCTTATCTTTTTCTATCATTGTAATCGATGTTTTATCACCGTAATCAACGAGTTTGTGTTTTTCATCAAACTCTTAAATTTTATTTGACAATGCCTATGCTTCTGGTATATTGCTTAATATGAATAAGGAGACAAAATGAGATTAGGTGTGTTAAAAGTAATGCTCATCGTACTGATCTTCGGTGTGATGGTATTTGTTAGTTGTAAGAAGAAGAGCAATCCACCAGAGAAACCGGCGATTCCTTCTGGTCCTTCAAGCGGTAGCATAAATGTTTCTTACGACTTCTCATCTTCATCTGATGACCCGGATGGCGATAGTATTGCAATCAGATTTGCTTGGGGCGATAACAATACGTCTGAATGGAGTTCTTGGGTAGAAAGTGGTGATTCGGTTTCAATGGTGCATTCTTGGTCTGATTCTGGTTCTTACTATATAAAGGCACAGGCAAAGGATATTAACGATGTAACTTCTGATTGGTCAGGACCCCATTCGATTCATATCATAAGAAATCAGTCGCCTAATATCCCTTCGATTCCTTCCGGTCCAGCCAGTGGTAATTTAAATACTTCTTACAATTTTTCGAGTTCTGCCACTGACCTGGATGGCGATAGTGTTGCTATCCGATTTCTCTGGGGAGATGGTGATACATCGGATTGGGGTTCTTTTGTCCAATCCGGTCAAGCGGTCACGATGAGTCATTCCTGGTCTTTGTCTGACACCTATTATATCAAGTCACAGGCAAAAGATATAAATGGTGCAACTACTAATTGGTCAGAGTCTTATTCTATTATAATAACTCCTGGCGGCGGAAATCGCCCGCCGAATGCTCCAGCAATTCCTTCTGGACCTTCAACCGGTCGTAAAGATAGTCTCTACGGGTTCACTGCGATAACTACTGACCCGGATAATGATGGTGTCTGTTACCGATTTGATTGGGGTGATGAAGATACATCAGAATGGACTGCCTGGGTCCAAAGTGGTTGGCCGGGTTTAGCGATTCATTCTTGGGCACGAGCTGACACTTATCAAGTGAAGGCACAGGCGAAAGATGTGAATGAAGTTACTTCATCTTGGTCAGGCGGTCGTCAAATAATCATAAGTAATCCTAATCCGCCAAATACCCCTTCAACCCCTTCCGGACCTTCATTTGGTTATCGGGATACTTCTTATTACTTTTCCTCATCCGCAACTGACCCTGATGGCGATAGCGTCGCTATAAGGTTTGATTGGGGTTATGGAAATACATCAAACTGGAGTTCTTTGGTGGCAAGTGGTGATTCGGTTTCAATATCTCATTCCTGGTCAGATTCCGGGACATACAATATAAAGGCGCAGGCAAAAGATGAAGACGGAGCAATTTCTTCTTGGTCTTCTCCTTATTCTATATCAATCTTAATTATTAGTGGCTGGACCTTCGGCGGGACAAGTGAGGATTATGGCTATTCAGTTCAACAGACAACAGACGGCGGCTACGTAATCGCAGGAAGTACAAGTTCATTCGGTGCCGGTGAGTCCGATGTCTATCTTATCAAGACCGATGCTAATGGCAATTCAGTCTGGAGTAAGACTTTCGGTGGGGATAGTAGTGATTATGGCTATTCAGTTCAACAGACCTCGGATGGCGGATATATCATCGCTGGTTATACAGAGTCTTTTGGTGCAAGATATGGGGATGTTTATCTTATCAAGACCGATGGAAATGGAAATCTACTCTGGCAAAAGAAATTTGACGGGATATGTATAGATTATGGCAGGTCAGTTCAACAGACTTCAGATGGTGGATATATAATTGCCGGCTATGGAGGGTATGCTAACGGTTATTATGATGTCTATCTTATCAAGACCGATGCTAATGGCAACTCAGCCTGGACTAAGACCTTTGGCAGAAGCGATTGGGATTATGGCTATTCAGTTCAACAGACAACAGACGGCGGATATATAATAGCAGGCTCTACTTATTCTTATGGTGCAGGTTCTGATGTCTATTTAATTAAGACCGATGCCAGTGGTAATCAAACTTGGTATAAGACCTATGGCGGAAGCAATTATGATGGTGGCTATTCAGTTCAGCAAACCTCAGATGGCGGCTATATCATCGCTGGCTATACAGGGTCATTTGGTGCTGGTGGTGATGTTTATCTTATCAAGACCGATGCATCAGGCAATCAAACCTGGTATAAGACCTTTGGCGGAATCAATGGTGATGATGGCTATTCGGTTCAACAGACCTCAGATGGTGGCTATATCATCGTTGGCTATACATATTCATTTGGTGCCGGTGGTGATGTTTATCTTATCAAGACCGATGCATCAGGCAATCAAACCTGGTATAAGACCTTTGGCGGAATCAATGGTGATGGTGGCTATTCAGTTCAGCAAACCTCAGATGGCGGCTATATCATCGCTGGCTATACAGGGTCATTTGGTGCTGGTAATTCTGATGTTTATCTTATCAAGACTGACGCCAATGGCAACACAATGAAGACCTGTCTGCGTGCGGGCACGCACAGGCAGACATTTTCTCCAAATCCTAACCGAAATTACCCGAATCGGCTGTTGAAATAGTCTTGAGCTGTCATTGCGAGCGATAGCGTTATGCGAAACAGTTCCCTTTTGGAAGTCGGACTTCGGAAGATGATTTAAGAAATACCTGCAGAGTCGGCGGTCCATAAACAGAGAGCAGGAAGGAGGGAGGAGACAGGCTTAAGGATTAACATTTCACGTATAACGCCTAAGCAAGAACGAATTTTATAATTAGGTAAAAAAGCGTGGGCAAATTTCTTGCCCACGCCGAAAACAGTAAAAGATTGTTTATTCCAAAACGAAGATATTACGTTTGGCGCACATATCCTTGAGAATCTTGGGCCAAACCGTAACGCTAACCTCACCTAGATGAGCGGTTCGGAGTAAGTACATATAAGTCCGTGATTGACCAATACCACCACCGATGCTCAAAGGAATTTCATCATTGAGAATCATCTTGTGATAAGGTAATTTTAAGAAATCGAGCTGACCGGTCATTTTAAGCTGTTGCTTAAGGGTATCTTTGGTTACCCGGATACCCATCGAAGTGAGTTCGTGACGTCTTTTAGTAACTGGGTTCCAGACCAGAATATCACCATTTATACCATGCATTTTTTTGCCATTCTTGGTTATGGTTTCGGTTACCCAATCATCATAATCAGCGGCTCTCATTTCATGAGGATAGCCATCTTCTAAAGTCCAGCCAATACCGATAATGAAAACTGCCGGATACTTCTGCAAAACTTGAGTTTCTCTTTGCTTACGTGGTAAATCCGGATACATATCGAGAATTTCTTCGGCATGTAGAAAAGTTAGTTCTTCGGGTATTGCTGGATATTTACTGGTTTTAAGTTGGGGAAACATTGCCTGAGCTTGTTTACCGGCACCAACGATGACTTTCCAAATCCTTCGGATAACGTCTTTGAGAAAATCAATGTTACGCTGGTCAGCCGTAATGACTCGCTCCCAGTCCCATTGGTCAACATAGGAACTATGGTCATGGTCTAAAAAGTAATCTTTGCGTACTGCTTTCATATCGGTGCAAATTCCTTCCCCGACCTTGCAACCAAACTGCTTCAAAGCTACTCGCTTCCATTTTGTGGCAGCTTGAACGACCTGGGCATCGATGGGGTGTTTGTTATAGTCATTTGAAATATGAAATTCGATTGGAGTGCGCGAACCATCCCGGTCTAAATAATCGTTAACTCCGCTCTCACGATCAACAATCAATGGTACCTGAACCATCTGAAGATTTAGTTCTTTACTCAGGTTCTTCTCGATATATTCTTTTATCATGAATAGCGCTTTCATTCTATCCAGCGGCGATAAAAGAGGTTTGTAATCATTGGGCAGAATTTTTTCAAGGTCGGCGTAGTTGCCAATACCGGGTCCGGCTAAATCTGCTTTTTTATCCGTCTTTTTAGGCATCATTTTCCTCCTTTTAGTATATAAATCGACGGGTTTTGAGTTTTTGCTTAATTCTGCATTGCTAATGTGTTTTCTTTTGACGTTATAAATTGCAATGCTAAAGTTAAATTATAATTCATCAATATGATAGAAGTATCTGTAATAAAGATATTAATGCGGGATAATTGTAGTCACTTTTTTCACAACGTCAAGATTTCGTTTATTTCGATACGAATTGGGCAAGAGTTGTTAACTGAACAGTGGATAAATATATTGACAGGTTTTTTTATCTCAGTAAGATTAAACGTTTTTATGCCGGAATTACCTGAAGTCGAAACAATCCGAAGAGAACTGCGCCCTTTCGTTATTAATCATCGGATTAATCGAGTTAAGGTTCATCGTCCCGATACGGTTGGTTATCCGGATGCTAAAACCTTTGCTAAAGAATTAACCAATAAGAGAATCATTGATTTGGAACGGCGGGCTAAATACCTAATCTTTCGACTTAATAATAACCATTCTTTAATTGTTCATTTACGTTTGAGCGGACAACTTAGGATAGAAAACGGAATAAAACCTTTGCGCTTCGAACGAGTAAGTTTATTTCTTTCCGAAGGGAAACGATTAGCTTTCGTTGAACCAAGAGTTTTAGGTAGAGTTTATTTAGTCGAGAATGGAAAATATCCAGATGTGCTTAAGGGACTTAAAAACCTTGGATTGGAACCAACCAGTTCAAAATTCTCTTACGAATATCTGAAATCAAAGCTTCAAGGCAGAAAAGGGATAATTAAGTCTCTTTTACTTGACCAGTCGATTGCGGCAGGGATTGGTAATATCTATTCGGATGAAGCATTATTTTTAGCGCGAATTATACCAACCCGTCGTGCCAATACTCTGACTAATGATGAAATAAAAAAATTAGCCAAAACATTAAGAACAGTGATTCGAGCCGGGATTAAATATAAAGGAACTTCGGTTTCGGATTATCTTCGACCCGATGGTAGCGAAGGTCACTATCAGATGCGAACCTATGTTTTTGACCGTGAAGGTGAAAAATGCCGGCATTGTGACGGAATAGTCTTAGCGACAAAAATTTCGAATCGAACTTCAAGATATTGTCCAAAATGCCAGAAATGATTTCAGCGATATTTTTGACGATTACAGCGATGATTTTTCAATACCTTATAATCACCGAAATCGGTTTTTTTATCGCCGGAATCAAGTGCGAGTTTTTGAGCACCTAATATGTTAGCAATCATCGTTCATGGCGGAGCGGGTAGCAGTAAGGCGTTAACCCCAGAAGAACAAGAAATTGCCCGAAAAGTAGTGAGAAAGGCAGCTGAGGCTGGTTACTTGGTCTTAGGTAAAGGAGGTAAAGCGATTGATGCGGTTGTCGAAGCAGTTCGGATTATGGAGGATGACCCAATTTTTAATGCCGGCACCGGTTCAGCCCTGACCATAAATGGCGAAGTCGAAATGGATGCTTCTTTGATGACTATGGAAGGTCATTTTGGTGCGGTTGGAGCAATAAAAGATGTGAAAAATCCAATACTCGTTGCCCAAAAAGTGATGGGGGAGACTGACCACCTTTTATTGGTCGGCGAAGGCGCGATAAAATTTGCCCGGTATATGAAATTTGAGAAGTATAGCCCAATTACTAAACGGCAACAGGAAAAATTAACCCAGTTTAAAGAAAAAGGCGAATCACAATATTTTCCGAAATTGCAAAAATATCTGAATTATGGCACAGTTGGCGCAGTGGCATTTGACCGGCATCAGCAAGTGGCAGTGGCAAATTCGAGTGGCGGCATAAGAGGAAAGCTGCCCGGTCGGGTCGGTGATAGTGCACTCTTAGGTGCAGGAGTTTATGCTTCAGTATTGGGTGCGGTAACCGCGACTGGTCATGGTGAGTGTATTACTAAATTATTCCTTTCTAAAATAACGGTCGATATGATGGAAATTCATGATGCCCAGACCACAATCGAACTTGCCTTAAAAGAGGCAAAGAAAATCGGTTGCGCATGCGGCGCAATCGGTATTGATACTAAAGGTAATATCGGTTTTGGTAAAACTACCGAATATATGGCTTGGGCATACGTGAGGGATAACGCCCTGGTGTCATTCTGATTACCAAAAAATATAATCGCAGATTGGCACAGATAATCTGCGCTCATCTGCGGTTTTATCTGTGCTCATCTGTGCAATGTGTTGCTTTCTGTATTGACTTATCTATCCTTTTGAGTATACTCGGTCACAAGTCATGATAAAAAATCATATCGTTTCGCATAAAATAACCAAAAGTTTATATTTATTGGGTAGTGATAATATTTTTGATTGCCCGAATCGGGCTGCCCGATTGCACACTTCCCAAAGAATAGGCTTAAAACTATGAAAGGAGGCATGCGAGATGGCTGAAGAAATCTATCATCCGCCCAAAGAATTAGTTGAAAATTCGAACATTAAGAAATTCATGGATAAACACTACATCAAAAATCTGGACGAACTCTTAAAGCGAGCCTCGGACCAGGACTGGTTCTGGGGTGAAATGGGTAAGGAACTGGAATGGTATAAGCCATTTGACAAAGTATTGGAATGGAATGAACCTTTTGCTAAGTGGTTCACGGGCGGTAAATTCAATATCGTCCATAACTGCTTAGACCGATATATTAAAACCGGTCGTAAAAACAAAGTTGCCTATATTTATGAGAGCGAACCAGGTGAAATCGAACGCTGGACCTACGGTGATTTATATAAGGAAGTAAATAAACTCGCCAACGCATTAAAGAAACTTGGAATTAAAAAGGGTGATCGAGTGATGATTTTCTTACCGATGATTCCCCAGTTACCAATAGCAATGCTGGCTTGCGCCAAAATCGGTGCAATTCATTCGGTTGTGTTCTCTGGATTCAGCGCTACTTCTTTAAAAGACCGAATTATAGATTCCGAAGCCAAAGTTCTTATCACCTGTGATGGCGCTTATCGTCGGGGCAAACTTGTTACCATAAAACAGAATGCAGATGAAGCAGTGAAGGAAACCCCAAGCATCCAACACCTGATTGTTTTCAATCGAGCTAATCAAAAGGTTGATATGAAAAATGGACGCGACCTCTGGTGGCATGAGATTACCGCAAAAGAATCCGAAGAATGCCCAACCGAGGTATTAGATTCAGAAGATATTCTTTATACTCTTTACACTTCGGGAACCACCGGTAAACCAAAAGGAATCGTTCATGTGCATGCTGGTTACGGAGTCGGCACTTATACCACGCTCAAGTTCGTTTTTGACATTAAAGATGACGACATCTGGTGGTGTGCGGCGGATATCGGCTGGGTCACCGGACACAGTTATATTGTCTATGCTCCATTGATGATGGGAGCAACTTCGATTCTTTATGAAGGTGCACCGGATTATCCTGACCCCGCACGCTGGTGGAAGATTATCGAACGAGAAAAGGTAACAATTCTCTATACCTCACCGACCGCAATTCGTATGCATATGAAATACGGTGAGCAATGGGCAAAGAAGCATGATTTAAATAGTTTAAGGTTATTGGGAACGGTTGGTGAGCCAATCAATCCCGAAGCCTGGCGCTGGTATTATAAAAACATCGGTAGCAGTCGCTGTCAGATTATGGATACTTGGTGGCAGACTGAGACTGGAACTTTTGTAATTTCGCCTTTGCCAATTACTCCACTCAAACCAGGTTCAGCAACTTACCCTCTGCCCGGATTTGCGGCTGATGTCTATGACCAGGATGGTAAGCCAATAAAACCAGGGCATAACGGTTTTGCTGTGCTTTTACGTCCTTGGCCCGGCATGCTGCGCACGATTTATAAAGACCCGGAAAGATACAAGCAAACTTACTGGTCACGTTTCCCAAACGTCTATCTCACGGGTGATTCGGCGACAATTGACAGCGATGGTTATTTCTGGTTCCGCGGGCGAGCCGATGAAGTGCTCAATGTGGCTGGTCACCGATTAGGTACGGCAGAAGTCGAATCAGCTTTGGTTTCCCATCCAGCTGTAGCCGAAGCAGCAGTAATTGGTGTTCCGCACGAAGTGAAAGGCGATGTGCCAAAAGCTTATGTCACTTTGAAAGTTGGTTTTAAATCTTCGGATGAATTGACTAAAGAACTTAAAGAATGGGTATCGAAAGAAATCGGACCAATTGCTCGACCGGAATGGATTGAATACCGGGATAAACTGCCCAAGACTCGTTCGGGTAAGATTATGCGACGGTTACTGAAAGCTGAAGCTTTAGGTAAAGAAGTCGGCGATATCTCGACATTGGAAGAATAAATAATTAGCAAATAATAGCCAATGGGCAAAGCGGCTTACTTGAAAGCTGGCGAAATCCTTTTGCCCATTGGTTTTTTCTTTTGGTTTCTATTAAAGGAGTATCTATGAGTAATGGTAAGACTTTTAACCGCTGGTGGATTGTGCTTGGTGCGATATTAATACAACTTTGTCTGGGTGCAATCTATGCCTGGAGTGTTTTCCGGATTCCATTACAGAAAATTCTCACTATCACACCAACCCAAGCTTCGCTTCCTTTCTCTTTCGTCCTTATTTTCTTCGCATTAGCAACAATTATTGGCGGCAGATGGCAGGATAAAGCGGGTCCAAGAGTTGTCGCAATTGCTGGCGGTATTCTTCTGGGATTGGGTATGATTCTCGCCAGTTTTGCTAAATCCCTTGCTGCCATCATTGTATTCTATGGTATAGTTTCTGGCATCGGAATTGGCTTTGCTTATGTCTGTCCAATTTCTTCTGGTGTGAAATGGTTTCCGGATAAAAGAGGATTGATAACTGGTTTATCAGTTGCGGGATTTGGAGCGGGTGCTTTGATTGTTGGACCTTTAGCTCGGGCATTGATTGACTCTGCTGGTGTCTTTAATACCTTCCGAATCCTGGGCATTATTTTCTTAGTGCTCGTTTTTATCGGTGCGCTAATTTTGCGTAACCCGCCGGTCGGTTACAAACCAGAAGGTTGGAATCCACCGGTAACCACAACAACCAGCCGGGTTGATTATTCACCCGGGCAGATGCTTTCGACTGGTCAATTTTATCTGATCTGGTTGATATATTTCTTTGGCTGTGCTACCGGATTAATGATAATCGGTCAGACCTCACCAATTGGTCAGGAGTTGGCGAAACTATCAGGAAAGACAGCAGCAATTGCGGTGAGTGTCCTTGCAATATTTAATGCCTTGGGTAGAATCTTTTGGGGAAAGGTTTCGGATGCTTTCGGCAGACTCCGCACTTTATTTCTAATCTTCCTGATCTGCGGTATAGCAGTTCTTCTCTATAATTTGATCGCAGTTCTTCACCCATATTACTGGATTGGAATCTCGCTCGTTGGTTTATGTTTTGGTGGATACCTGGCAATCTTTCCTGCAGTTACCGCTGATTTCTATGGAACAAAGAATGTGGGAGTGAACTATGGATTTGTATTTACAGCTTATGGAATGGGCGGATTGTTGGGAAATATATTTGCCCCGAAAGTCTTAGAGAAAACTAAAAGCTATAATCTTGCATTCATAGTAGCAGGAATTCTCTGTCTTTTAGGCGCAATAATAACTTTTATGATAAAACAACCTAAAAAGAAAATGTAAATGTTTAATTTAACAAACATAAAGGAGAAATTGAATGAAAAAGAAAAAACCAATCAAAAAAGTTAAGAAAATAGCAAAGAAAAAACCGATGCGAAAAGTAATGAAGAAAAAACCGACTGTAAGAAAACCTAAAGAACTTACGGTTGAAGAACGCTTGGCTTTGGCGAAAAAACCAGGGCAGGATGCGCTGAAACTCCATCCATTCTTCAAGGGTAAGATACAAATTGCTCCAAAATGCGTGATTCGAGATTTCAAAGACTTCGCTATTTGGTACACTCCTGGAGTGGCTGAACCATGTAAAGATATTAAAGCCAATCCGGAAAAAGTCTGGGAACATACTAACCGTTCAAATACGATTGCAGTATTTACTGACGGCACTCGAGTCTTAGGTCTTGGGGACATTGGTCCAGAGGCTTCGTTACCAGTAATGGAAGGTAAATCCCTGCTCTTTAAATATCTAGGTGGGGTGGATGCTATACCAATTGCAATCCGAACCAAAGACCCGGAAGAATTTATTAAGTGTGCCAAACTGCTTGAGCCTTGTTTTGGCGGGTATAATCTCGAAGACATTGAGCAGCCCAAATGCTTCTATATTCTTGATACGTTACGTAAAGAGATGAATATTCCGGTATGGCATGATGACCAGCAGGGAACTGCCGCGGTTACGGTTGCCGGGTTAATTAATGCTCTGAAGATTGTCGGGAAAGATGTGAAAAAGGTCAGAGTCGGTATGATTGGGGCTGGTGCAGCTGGTATCGCTTGTTTGAGAGTGATGGTGGCTTATGGTTTTGACCCAGCCAACATCGTAATGACGGACATTTATGGTATTGTGCATAAGGACCGTCCAGAATTTGATAAACACTTTGCCTACACCAAAGATTTGATGATAAGAACTAATGCGGAAGGGCGCAAGAGCGAAAGAATTGAAGATGCGATCCCTAAGACAATGGAAGGAATGGATGTGGTTGTTGCTTATTCCAAACCTGGTCCGGATACGATTAAGAAAGAGTGGATTCAGCGAATGGCAAAAGATGCGATTCTCTTCACCTGTGCCAATCCGAATCCGGAAATCTGGCCCTGGGAAGCAAAAGCAGCTGGTGCTAAAATCGTGGCGACCGGCAGAAGCGATTTCCCAAATCAGGTGAATAATTCGTTAGGATTTCCGGGCATCTTCCGTGGAACATTAGATGTTAATGCTCGAACTATTACCGATGAAATGTGCATTGCGGCAGCGATAGAATTGGCAAAAGTAGCCGAAGATAGAGGATTGCGTGAAGACTATCTGATTCCGACGATGGATGACTGGGAGGTTTACCCAAGAGAAGCGGTAGCGGTTGGTATGAAAGCGATTGAACAAGGTGTGGCAAGAATCACTATGACCCGGGATGAACTCTACAAGAAAGCCGCCGCGACAATAAAACAAGCACGTACAATGTCTCAAGCTCTAATGAAACAAGGCTTTATTCCCAAACCACCGAAAAACTTATAAACTTTAAAATCCATAAAGGGCGGGTTTAACCCGCCCTTTATTATTTACCGTAGATTAACTTAGATAAACACAGAAAAAGAACGACCGCAGAGAATTCAAAGATTAATTTAATCATCAATTTGAATTTAAAAATCCTCTCTCTTTGGGAGGGGTGAAGATGAGAGTGATACTTCTTGTCTCTATCTTAGGCTAAAAATTCTTTGGTCATACTTAATAGGCACATGAAGAAGTACCCCGACATTATACCCATAAATGATTTATAATTTCATCTTATCATAAATTTTTAATATCTTATTTTAATTTTCCTAATTGAGGAACATTACGTAAGGAATGGCTAGTAAAATTATTAACCGAACCTCTTATTAGTTTATAATCAATCTGCGAGCAAGATTTAACTTATAAGCTAAGTCGAGAATTGAGCAATACTACCAAAACTTTTTTGGTTCGGTTCTTTGACGCTGATTAAGTAAATACTCAATATCTTTCACGTGCTTGTTCTCTTGGTCAATCAATTGCTGTATAAGATGACGGTCAGATTCACGAACCATTTTGTGCAGTCTGGTCCAAAAGAGCATCGCATCGCGTTCGAACTGGAGCGATAATTTGAGAATATCGATGGGGGTTTTTGCCTCTTTTGCCCGTTTGATACCGGCTTGAGGTCCTTCGAAAACCGTTGATTTTAAAATCGAATCAAGATATGCCTGGTCATCAGGAGATGGGTCAGGCATTGTAGCTAAATCGATTTCTATATCCTTAAACATCTTACTAAAGAGAGAAACATGTTCTGCTTCTTCTTCCTCCAAATATTCGAGTAACTTATTTAGTTCCTGGTCTTGAGTGGCTTGCTTCATTTCCCGGTATGAATGCATACCGGTTTGCTCAACATCCAAGGCAATTCGAATTATATCACGCGCCGTAAGGTTTTGCATTACCATTCACCTGCCTTTCTAAAAATTTTTTTGTCGTGAGATTATCATAACTAAATAACTGAATTTATCAAGCCTTGAGTGTTTTTTTGATTAAATTAAATTTTAATTAGTTCGCCTCGAGTGGTAAAAAGTAGATAAGTGGCAACCTTTTTAGTTTCGAATATTGAAGCGACTGCTTCTTTGTAAATATCAAGCTGCTGGGTGTATTTAGTGATGAATGGTTTTAACTCTTCATCTCGAAGCGGAAAAGTCTTGTAATCATATATCCTAAATTCTTCAGAAGAAACTATCACCCGATCAATACGACCACTATAGATAGCTTTGCCTTTTTTTTGCATAAAGGGTAATTCGGCATAGCTATTGGGTTGTGGAAGAACAATAGATAATAGACCTTTAGTTTCTAAGAGTTGGAATTGGTCTTTGATGCGTTCGAGCCAAATTGATAAGTCATCTTTATGCATGCCGGCGGATAAAAGCAAAAACTCGGCTCGTTCAATGATTCTTGCTTCGTTCACCCTCACCCAGCCTCTCCCATCAGGGGGAGAGGAGCTAAGAGAGATATTCGATTTAGAAATTTCTTCAAATAACTGGTGCATCACTTCGCCGAAGATTGTCCAGTTTTCTTCGGATTTTCTTCTTACTTCTTCTAACTCTCGGGTGACAAATCGCAATTCTAACGACGGTTCATAGGGGAGAGGCGAAGAACGTACTAAGTAAGAAGTACCAGGCGCCGAAAATGAAATTGATTCTTTTTTGGCTGATTCGTATTCTTTAGCAATAACTTCTTCGTCCGTAATGGCGAAATTAGAAAGTGAAGCTTCCATTTTAAATTTACCGTTTTCTGCAGCTATACCAAGATAATCTTTCAGCCACCTTAATCGAGATTCCCCCTTATCTTTGTCTTCCCAAATACCAGAAAGGAACAGATGGTCACGAGCACGGGTAACCGCAACGTAGAAGAGCCGTTTTGCTTCCTCTATTTCTTTTTTATCTTTATCAATAAATAACTGTGTCTCTTTTCGCAAATCAGCCTCAGGTTGATAAGCCAATACAACTTCATCTTCCGAAATTTCTTCGATAAGAATTGACTGGTCTGATCCGGTTTTAGCTTCAAGGTTATCATCCAAGCCGGGGACAAAGACAATTGGGAACTGTAACCCTTTTGCCGCATGAATCGTCATTATCCTTACCGCATCTTTTCCCTCAATGCTGACATTGGCTTTCGGTTCGCTCTCCTTTTTGATACTCTTCTGAAGATATTCTAAAACCCGCATTGGATGCTGTCCTTGGGTCTCAAAACCTTCGACCATTCGGATAAACTTCTTAACGTTAACCATTCGCGGTGGTTCGGAGAATATCTTCCATCCCGACTTATTTTTAAGCATCTCTTCGATAATATGTGAAAGTGGTCGATGATTTAATATTTCAAGCCAATCTTGTAACTGCTTAACCTCCTCTTTTCGTTTACCGAATGATTCACTGTAGTTTTTTACTCGCTCCCAAAGGGTTAGTCCGGATGCTTGGACAATCATCAAAAGCTCTTTTTCCGAAAAACCAAAGACTGGATTTCGTAAAAGTATATAAAGATTAAAATCGGAACAAGGGTCAGCCAGAAAACTGACAAAAGCCCTTAAGAACGTCACTTCCGGTGTGCCGTGAAAACCAATCCCTTTGACCACGACAAATGGAATGTTATGACTATGCAAGGCATTTTCTAAGACATCGAGATAGGTTCGTTTGCGTAAAAGTATCGTTATGTCTTGATACCGGCAAGGCAACGGCTTCTCTTTATCGTCATAGACATTAAGGTTACCAACCATCGTGGCAATTCTTTTTGCCATCAGTTCCGCATCTTTTTGCCTTCGTTCCAACATCTTTGCTTCGGGCACTTTTATCAGCATCAATTCAACCGAACCCGGGTTATCATTTTTTCGTCTCCGCTCAAATGGCGCATAACGAGTCTGCCAGGCCGGTTCATCGGGCGCAGGATTCATCAATTTCGCAAATAATAAATTGGTGAAATCGATTATTGCTTGAAGACTGCGAAAGTTATCTTTTACCTCTTCGTATTCGAATTTATCTTCTTCATACCAGGTTTGAAGCTTGGTTTTAGCGTCAGCAAAGACCTGAGCATTAGCCCCACGGAAATAATAAATTGATTGTTTGTCATCACCGACTAAAAAGATGGTTGGTTGAATAGCACGCGACTTTTTTGCCCCATAACCGGACCGCCATTCTTCGCTCAATTTATCGATGATGCTCCACTGCAGAAAGTTAGTATCCTGGAATTCGTCGACTAAGATATGGTCAGTATGTTCATCAAAGGAATAGAGAATATTTGACCACTCGGGATTTTTGGTAATTAAGGCATAAGCAAGTAATTCTAAATCAATAAAATCAGCCTGGCTATTTTCTCGTTCCCGTGCTAGATACTTTTCGAGAAACCGTCGTTTAAACAGGTGAAAGATTCGTAAAGCCCTTATTGTGCTGGTATAAGAAATTATTAGTTTTCGATAATCCGCCATCTTTTCTGCCCAAACCCGTTCTTCTGAATTAAATCCTTTTTTTCTTGGTGTATTAGCTTGCGTTAAAAATACTCCAGAACTCAAGTCTAATTTTTCTCGAATTTTGTTTAGCTGATTGATTGTTAGGTTTTCCGGAAACAACTCAGAATAATTAGTAATCCGACCGCGCCCAACTGGGCTGTCGTAGAGTTCAGCGATTAAAGTTTTTAGTTCATTGCGTTCGGGAATTGCAACTCTGGCTCTTTTAGCCGCTGCTCGGTGGTCAAATAGCACCTGTAATAAGCGGCGCAATACCGACCAGCCACGAAATCGCTCTTGGGCAATCAAATCCATTATCATTTTATAATCCCGGCTATCCGGTTCGGTCTCGGCGATATTCCGCAGCGTATCATCCACCACATCGAACCAGAGGACAGTTGGGTCATCGAGAACTTTTATTTCCGGATCTAACCCAATAAACGAGGCAAAACGTTCCAACAGGGAAAGACAGAAGCTGTGAATCGTAGAAATACGAAGCCTGAGGACCTCTTGCTTTAACTCTCTAAACTTCTTTGGATTCTCTTTTGCCAGGATTTTAAAAATCCGTTCTTTCATCTCGGCGGCGGCTTTTTCGGTAAAGGTAATGGTTAAGATTCGTTCTGGTTTCACCCCATTTTCTAAAAGTTCAATATAGCGTCGGGCTAAACGTTCGGTCTTACCAGAACCGGCTGGAGAAGATACAATTTTAGTCTTGATTATTTCCATTTTGTTTTCCACTAACCAATTTTGGGCATAACGCAAAATAATCACATCGCCGACAATCCTGTTCATTTAAAGTCTGGGCTGGGAATTTACCTTTTAAAATATCTTCAACTGCGATTTGGGCAAAACTGACCGCGGCTGACACTAATTCTTGAAGATTATTTTTACCCTTCACTAACCACTTAATTTCCATATCGCGCAGCGAATAGATACCGATGTCATCAATACTTGAGCGGGGTCTTTCTAATTGTATTAACCGTGCATAAAGTGGCAACTGAAGATGTGTACCATATTGAATAATTTCCGGAATACTGACCCAGGCTTGACCGGTCTTGTAGTCAAGGATTCGCAATTTCTTACCACATTGGTCGATGCGGTCAAACCGACCTTTAATCCTTAAGTTAGGCTCTATTTCATGCCTTAAATGCCTTTCTATTAGATAGGGGACGAACCCTTGCTTCCTTTGTTCCTCTTCAATCTTAGTAAATTCAGGAATGATTCGGGCAAAGATTTTCTTAGCAACTTCTTGCCAAAATCTTGGCAGTTTTTCCTCTTGAAGTACTGCTTCTAAAACTTCCATCATTTTGGTCTCGATTTCTTGAATAGGTGTTGCACCATCTTTATAGAGTAGTTCAAGCACGCGATGGGCAAGGTTACCCCAAAACAAAGCATCAACTTCATATAAAGGTTCTTCTTCGGGCGATAATTCCAGAACGTTTTCAATATAAAAGGTAAAAGGACAATTGCGATATTTTTCTAATGCGGTGACACTAAAGTAATTCTTGCCACCGTATTTCTGGTCGAGCAAGTCCAGAGCAACCTTATCCTGACTGAAATCAATTTCAGCGAATAGATTGGGCAATGAAATATTCTCTTTTTGTCCTTGATTACGTAACACTTCTTCAACCGATAGTAAATAGTTATCCGATTCTAAAGGTGTAAGCGTACCTTCTAAAAAGGGCGAAGGTAATAATAGCTGGTCAGCTTCTTCTTGCGCATAAGTTAGAAATGGTTCCTTTTCGGTCGAATGTATTAACCGGAAAAAATCCAATTCCTGTAATTTAAAATGGTAGTCAATATCGGGCAGACCAAGCTTTTTTCGCACCGCTTCCGAAAGTATCGGGTCTTTAGCCGGTCGGCTGGGAAACCTACCTTCAATCAGACCGCCGAAAAAAAGATTTTCAAAATTAAGTCCAACCGTATCTTTTAAATCAATAACTCGAATGCCTTGTTCTTTACGGTCTGGTTCATACTCTTTCCGGTCAAATAAGAAATCGAGCAGTTTTATGAATTCACTTAAAATATAAGACTTACTGCCAAAATTTGCTTCCAGCATTTGGAGTTGATTTAAGGTCTCGATAATTAGCTTATATTCGTAGCTCAGGGTTGGGTCATCGGCAACGGTTCTTTCGAAAAGACCCAAGCCAGCGAGTAAATCTTTAAGGGCTTTTACCCAATCTTTTATGCCCGCCGAACCTTTATCAAAACCTTTAGTTTGACTTAAAAATATTCTTATTCCTTTTTCCGTTTCGTTTAAAACTTGCCTCTCGATTTCAGAAAGGTCATCTTCAAAATAATCTTCGAACCGTTTTTGTAAATAAAACCAATTTTCTTTACCCTTAGTGATTTTAGCCCGCTTGGAGAATAGAGAAGCATAATTCCTGGTTTGTTTTGATATAGCGAAAAAGAAATGATTGGTTAGGGTAATAGTTGTGGAGATTCTGGGAAAATCTTCCTCAATCGCATTAAGCAATTCAAAAATACCAATCGCTAAAGGCGATGTTTTGAGGTTCTTCTTTGGAATCAGGGTATAGGGGATACCATATTTGGGAAGGATTCGGTCAACCAAAGGTGCATACTGAGAAAGTTGGGAAAATGTTACTACCGTCTTGTTTAAGTCGAGATTATTTTCAATGAATCGCTTCTTAATTTGTCGGGCGATGCCTTCGACTTCCTCTTCCATCGAAGCAAAGGCATAATATTTAATATCTCTTGAGTTATAAGCCGAAGCTTCCCCTCCTCCTCTCCTCCCCCCACAAGTGGGGGAGGAATAAGGTGGGGGGGCTATTTCAAAATTACCCGTGGTTTGTAAGAATTTAAAGAAACGTGAAGGAATCTCGTAAGCTTTTACCTGGTCTTTATCAAAATAGGCAAGAGCTACCGTTCTTTTTGATTGGTTAATTAGGGTTTTAAGAATCTCTTCTTCGATTGGTGTCAAATCGAAAAATCCCTCTAAAATAAGATTAAAGTCGGCAAGGTTTTTTACCAGACTCGGCGTATTAAGCATTACATCTTCGCTATCTAACCAGCCATTGTTATTTAAAGTTTTGTTATAGTCTTTATAGGTTGCGAACGCCTCATCAATACGCTTTAGGGTTTGCTCATAACCAGCTAAAAGAACTCCAATCTCTTTTTGCAATTCATTCAGGTCTTTTCGGAATAAGTAAAGCTTAATTTCTTTGATAAAATTAGCGATACGCTGAGCATAGCCGATACCAGTAGTTGGAAAAAGGCTTTGAATCAAAACTGGCTTTAAGAAATCGGGTAAGATAAATTTATCGCCATAGCTACTATAGAGTTTGACCGCAAAATCTTTTATCGTAAAGAATTGGGGCGGGATAAATGCTTCGGCTTTAACCCATTGGCTAAATTGCATTCTGGTTTCTTTTACCTTTCTTGGAGTCGAAGCAATATAAAGGATAGAAGAAAAATCTCTTTCTTTGGCTAAGTCGCAAACATTTTGGAATAAAGTTTGAGTGATTCCCTGCTGACTGAAAGGGACAGCGAAAATTTTACCTTTCACTACTCGATGATAAAAAGAGTAATCGATAAGTCAAGACTGATGATTAGGAAAAAATTTGAACCGACGAACCAGCAGAGAAAGACATTTTAACCTAAGATGAATAAGGATTAACATTGAGAAAAAACTCCTCTCCACTTGTGGGAGAGGTAGGGTGAGGGGTAATCATAAATGTTGAAGGAAAGCAAAAAACCAAAGGTGAATACAGTTAAGCATGGATTTTTGAGGAAAATTATGCTAAATAGACAAAAGAAAAAGTAATACTAAAAGGCTTACCTAAAATTGACCCAAAATTTCTTCTAAGTCGAGCATCGTTAGACGATTATCGTAATTTCGGGCTTGGGAGGGGGTATCACCTAGGGGGTGACCCCGTAGGTGGCTTAGGGAGTGACTTACGGAGTCGCCTACGGGGTTGGTTCCTAAGTTGGTTAGGGGGTTGGTTAGGGAGCGGGTTGGGAGGCGGCTTAGGGGACAACTTAGGAGGCGACCTACGGAGCGAGTTAGGGAGTCGGTTAGGGAGTGGGTTAGGGGGTAGCCTAGGGGGCAACCTACGGAGTCGGTTAGGGGGCTGCTCAGTGAGGCGATTCTTTAGCCACAGTTATGTGTTAAAATGTCTGCAAAATTGTAATGGAAATAGAGGTTAGAAAAGTAAAAAGGAGTTAAGATTATGATAGAGACTAGAACGAATTTAATGATAAACTGGTCACTGCAATCTTTAGTTA
>Ga0315291_10000690_pt1 | contig 44976 bp, 44 predicted proteins | sample YL17G12_20_MG_FD_203070 | JGI IMG/M metagenome (GOLD analysis project Ga0315291, IMG submission 203070) | Sediment microbial communities from Yellowstone Lake, YNP, Wyoming, USA - YL17G12_20 | ecosystem: Environmental > Aquatic > Freshwater > Lake > Sediment | place: USA: Wyoming | collected...
GTGTGCTGTAGGGGCGCGATTTATCGCGCCCGGGTTCGATAAATCGAACCCCTACAGATTGATACCTCCCATAACTGACCCATTACGAGTCTTTAAACTTTACACTTGCAACTTTAGGCTGTAGTTGTGTTCTGTTTTGATCCTTCTGTCCGCGTGTATGCTATCAAATGGAGCACGCCGTCGCCATTGTCCTGAGCATGATGAGGAAGAACCACAGGCTACAGTTATAAGATAAGGCTCATATCAGATTGACGGCGAACAGATTGTAACTGCCGAACGATGCAAATAAAAAACCATGGAGAGAATTGCATTACTGGCACCGGATTTGCTATAAACCTAGATGTAGGTTGTGATGAGAGGGTGTTTCAAGAGAGGAGGTTCAAGATGAAGAAGCTTGTGAGCGTTGCATTGCTCATCGCAGTAGCTGCAATGGTCGCATCGATTGCGATGGCGGATGACAGGGTGAAGATCAAGAGCGAGTATTACACGCCCTACGGGAAGGTCAAGGTGAAGGAGTATCGCTATCCCCATCAGTACTCTTACCCGTACTCCCCGTACTATGCACCACCCTATGGCTACTATTCCCCGCCTACCTATTATTACAACCCGTACAGTCCTTCCTATCCGCCTCCGGCATACTACCCGCCCTATCCCTACTACGGGGGCTACAAGGTCAAGATAGAGGACTGAGAGAGACGATAAAGTCCGCGAGTGCGGCGATATCCGCAGGCGAGAAGAGGGGGACGTTTGGAACCGTCCCCCTCTTTCCTATTTCGGCGACAATGTTCTTGATGCCGTGCGGCAGCGTGCGTGTACCTGATACGAAAACCTTGGGGAGTGACGATTCCTTCCACCCCTCAACGAGGACAACATTCATATCCTTAAAAAACATTGCCGCCGCGCCTGCGGGCGAGAATTTCCCCCGATGATCGGAGATCAATCCAAGTGAGGTGGGGGATATGAGCAGCACGGCTCGCGCCCCGGCCTTCCTGAATCGGGCGCTGTCCTTGCTGCGCGGGTCGAGGGTGAAACCGGCCCGGCTGTGCTTGACCGCGCCCACGCGAAGGCCCCTGCCGGTCAGCTCCCTGATGAGCATGGTGATGAGCGTGGTCTTGCCCGCGCCGGATTCCCCCACGAAGGAGATCAGGCGGGGTGCAGCGGCCGCCCGCCTCCGTCTATGCCTCATAAAGCTCACCGGAGTCGTCCCTCGCGCAGCCGCTGTCGCCCCCCGCGCGTTCGATCTCCTCGGGGCTCTCTCCCGCCTCAAGCCGCTCGCTCATCTCGTCCATCTCTTCGGGCATCTCTTCGCCGAGCTCGCTCCCTATCTTCTTCATCCACCGCCCGAGAGATCTCGGATCTCTTTCATCGAGGCCTGCCAGACTGGATGGGTCGGCGAGTTTTTCGAGGCGCCCCTCCTCGGTCCGCCCGATGCGGAAGGGCGAGATCACCCGGCTCATTCTTAGGCGGCGGCACCTCGGGCACCGCGGCGTCTTGTGCGCGGAGACCTTCCGGACGAGGAAGCTGAACACCTTTTTGCACCTTTCGCACGCGTACTCGTATATCGGCATGATGATAGTATATCATTTCATGGAATCAGTTCTGGTATCAGATTTAGTAAGGAATGTGTATAATACATGGAAAACGGCTTTGCGGTACGCCGTGAATATTTTCTTGAGCGTCAGTAGTGTGATATGGGGCGAGACAATGCTGGCTCGTCTCGGGGTGAAGCAATGATAAAGAACAATATGCCGGCCGCGCTGGTGCTGCTCTGCGCCTGTATTTTCAGTGCGTTTACCGTGTATATTCAGGTGCGTGCGCTGGGGCTTGCCTATCTCGAGGAGGGAAATCAGATAAAACGGCACATGGCCGTCCTCCATGGTGTCGCGGGAAGTCCCTGGCAGTATCGAGTGTTGTCTGAGCATGCTGTCGAGGGTTTCTCTCGTATCTCGCAGAAGCTTGCTCTACCGCATCCCATCGCAACCGCATTCATCTCTTTTCGCATTGTTCAGAATATCTTGATTTTCTCAATTGCGGCGGCCTACTACAGGCGACTCGGACTTAACCTGTATGCCATCATTGTGGGGCTTTCCATGCTTGCGTGGGGTATGACACAGAGCCTGTATGACTCCGATCTTGCATTGAACACCTACGCGGATCTCCTGCTTTATTTGACCGCGGGATTGGTTATTCTGATGGCGAAGTACATCTGGATACTCCCCATTGCCATACTGTCCGCCTTTAACCGGGAAACAGGCCTTCTCATCCCCTTCATGTTGATTGCCGTGTGCCTGACGCAGGATGCCGGGATGCGCAGGAGGAATCTTGCCACAGGCATCCTCTCGATCGCTGTGTTCATACTCATCATGCTGGGGCTTCGGTATGCCTATGCCCCCCAGGTGCTGCTCGATTGTTACGGCCATCAACCGGGCCTTGACACGATCAAATGGAACTTCTTCCGGGTGATTTCATGGGTGCATATGTTCGGAACCATGGGACTCATGCCGTTCCTTGCCGTGTGCTCCATCGGAATGTGGCCGGTCGCCTTGCGTAGATTTTTCTGGGCGGTTGTGCCTGTGTGGTTCGCGGTGCATTTTAGCTGGAACGTCCCATGGGCCGAGTCAAGGTATTTCCTCGTCCCCCAGGCACTGATTTTCATCCCGGGTGTGATGATCGCCGTGGTGCGATCGGGAATGCGCGGAGGCAGCGGACCGGCCGGGGAGGCAGCATATCGTGCGGAGGCGTAAGTCGGGCTATGAACTGCTCTTCAAGGATCATCCCCGTGCTTATGGCCTTATTCCTGCTGGGACGATCTCTCGTGCTTCTCTATCCTGACCTGAACATCACCTATCCATTCATGGCCCCCGATTCTTACGATTGGATTGCAAACGGGCTCTACTACGAGGGGTATGATGTGAGCTACTCCTCCCGCTCGCCCGCGCTCCCGCTCATCATTGCGGTGCTTGACAGGCTTGGCATCCTGTGGCTGATGCCGGTCATGAACCAGATGGTGCTGCTCGCGCTGCTCCTCACGTTCCACTCGTTTTGCCTCAGGCGGTTCGGGCGGCTCACCTCCATGCTCCTGCTTCTCATCCTGTTCGTCAACTTCTTCCTGCAGAACTTCAGCCTGTACATCCTCGCTGACATCTACGCGATGCTCGGCATTTTCCTGGCCTCCTCGTTGTATGCCGGCGCGGAGGATGACGAGCGGCGCTACATCCCCGCCTCCCTCTTCCTCTCCATCAGCTTTCTCTTCCAGTACGCCGCAATATCCGTCGCTCCGGCATTCCTCCTCCACTGGCTGCTCAGGCGGAGGCGCATTGGGCTGCGCACCGCCGCGCTGACACTCCTTCCTCCATTTGTCCTGATCGGCGGGTGGATGATGTACAACAAGATGGTATTCGGGAGTGCATGCTACTCCGGCCTCCGGCAGGCGGAACTTGTCAGGCCCCATCTCACCAGCATCTTCTTCTACCTCTTCAACATCATTTCTGTGCTCAGCATCCCCGTCGCGGCGCTGGCCTTCTGGGGAATTGCCATGACGGCGCTCGCACGGGAGAGGAGAACGATGGATTTCCTCCTGCAGAACCTCATCCTCGTCACCGCCTGGGTCATTTTCTGGGTGCTCTGCTACACGTGGAACGACAGGAGGTTTGTGCTCTACCTCATGTTCTTTCTGGTCCCCTTTGCGGGGGTCGTGTTGGAGTATCTGGTCTCCCGTGCCGCGGCGCACGTCCCGGCACGGGTTGTTCTGGCGGTCGTGAGCATTGCTGCGGTCGCCGGTTCGGCCATCCCCTATGAATGCGCGTTCTCTCTTGATAGAATACAAATCACCCGCACTATCGCACTGCAGTGCGGCGTCATTGCGGACGAGGTGAGCTGCAATGCCGCTCTAGACCCTGCCTCTCTTCGCATCGTGCGTGGAGGGGCCGGTTTCAATCCGCTCAATCTGAAGCGATTGCGCGCGCTGCGATCGGGCGTCAACCTCGGGGAGCTTGTGGCGCTGGCCGGGATCCGCTCTGAGTTGGCTCACAGGGGGATCACCGACTTATGTGTCTCGTATGACACGTTTGACAAATTCAGATGGTATATTGATAAGAACAGGTACGGGAACTATTTCAGACAGAGGCTGGTGCGTTACCCCGAATGTCCCGCGCCGAATCTCCGGATTGCCGGCGGTTCGCTGGAGTTGCTTTAACCAGGGCCACGCACCCCCGCCGCCGGCGGCAGGTCATCATAACCGTGGGAACACAAGAAATAATAAACGGCTGTATCCTGTATCCCGAATCTCCCGTCATCTGCGGGATTCCCCACCGCCTCATAGGCTCTCCCCTTGGTCATCTTTTCTGGATTGACGATTTCTTTTTGGGCCTTATCCGCAGCAGGCGTGATCCTGAGGTGCGACAGCGCCTCAGCGCGCGTTTCGCCGTGCCCGAAGAGCTGGTCCGGCATGGGGCCGACGCGGTCGACAGGATATTGTTTGACCGCTCCCCGAGGAAGTACTTCGCTCCCTCTGTCGCGCCGTACAGGCATCCCGGCGACAATCCCCTCATATCCATAGTCATTGTGAACTGGAACGGAGAAAAGCATCTCGCAGAGCTCCTCGGCTCCATCGGCGCGCAGAGCTATCAGCGCCATGAGACAATCATCGTGGACAACAACTCAACGGATGGCTCGCTGCGGCTCGCCGCATCATTCCCCGGTGTCAGGATCTTTCCCCAGAAGGAGAACCTCGGGTTCTGCAGGGGGAACAACATAGGGATACGGGAGTCACGGGGAGAGATCTGTTTCCTGCTAAACAACGATACGGTACTGGATAATTTCTGTCTGCAGAACGCCGTCGCGTGTCTCGCAGAATTGCCTGCCGATACATTGGGCATCTTCCCCAAGATACTCTTCTATCACACCCCGGCAATCATCAACTGCCTTAAGACGCAGTGGCATTGCGTGCATCTATGGAGGGATAACTCCGTGGGCTTGCTCGATGTGCCGGAGGCGCAGAAGAGGGAACAGGTCTTCGGCGGCCTCTTCTCAGGAGTGTTCCTCTCCAAAGACAAATTCGTGAGGATAGGGATGTTCGATGAACGATTCTTCAGCTACGGCGAGGACTTCGATATCTGTTATCGGGCAAACCTCGCCGGCTTGAAGCTCTTTACTGAGCCGACGAGCATTGTCTACCATAAGTACCGCACGTCTTCTCAGGAGGATGCCGATATCTCCTTTACGCTGTACTATTTTCTGCGCAACTATGTGCTCGTCATTCTGAAGAACTACGAAGCAAGAAATATTCCCCGCGCCATACGATATTTTAAGAAGGAATTCTGGAGCCCCTGGAGTTCGCGAGCCAGGGTCAATGGGGAAAAGGAAATTTCGAGGCTGTTGAGAAAGATTATCCGAAACATCATCCTCCTCGCGCCGCACATCCTGCGCGAGAGGGCACGGATAAAACGCCTGCGCAGGGTCAGTGACAATGACCTGTGGGTGCATGATAATGTTGACCGGTTTAATATATTTCACTATAACGGGCGGGCGGTGTTGAATCTGATCAACCTCCGCGCGGCGCGCTATGGGAATGCCCGATATACTGCTGAGGGGAAAGAGTATGTTGTATTCGGGAAGAGCAGGTGCATTCCGGGGGTGTAGCGAGCGATGAAATCAGACAGCGCATTAACGATCGTCTATGTCATTCCCTCCACAGAGATAAGCGGGGGAACCTACGTCGCATGGGAACACGCCACGCGGTTGAGAAAGCGCGGCCACGATGTGATGTTTGCGGTCCCGCACGATGCGGCGCCCCCCCTCTCATGGCTCCCTCAGGGTGGCATGCCCCTCGTCGCGCTCCGGGACATTCCTGCCAATGTTGATGCGCTCATCGCGACCTGGTGGGAGACCGCATACCTCATCGCCCCCCTGCCCGCAAAGGCCAAGTTCTACCTTATCCAATCCGTCGAGTCCCGCTTTTATGAGCCCGCGCAGAAGGTGGAATCTTTCTTCTCTGCACTGAGTTACACATTCAACTATCACGTGATTACCGTGAGCCGGTGGCTCGCCGAATTTTTGAAGTGCCAGTACCATAGAGACGTGTGCCGTGTCCAAAACCAGCTCAACACGGACCTGTTCCATCCCGTTGATACCGCCTCCCGGCAGCTGCCTGCAGCATGGGGGTGCCAGGCGTTCCTCAGCCTCAGGGTGAGGTCGGCCTTCCCCACGGAGGCGCAGCTTTTCTGGGATACGGGCGACGGTTTTTCCGAGGAGCAGAGCATCATGTTTGAAACAGGTCAGGACTGGATTGATGAAGTCATCGCGCTGGATGACCTGCCGCGGATTAAGCAGTTACGAATGGACACGGGATCAATTGCGGATAACACGGTAGAATTTTCTTCCGTCAGCCTCGCGGTCGCCGGCGGCCATGAGTGTGACCTGTTGGCGAGTGCGCCCTGGAAGAAAAACAGGCATGTCAGGGAATTATCGCGGGAAGGGCACATACTGAAAGTCACGTCGTGCGGCAATGACCCGTTTATCATCACTTCCCTGGGGAGGGCCATATCCTCGCGATCGCACGCACGAGTGAGCAGAGAAGGCACGCCGAGGGTGCGAATCCTCGTGGAGGGGCCGCTGGGGATAGAGTTCAAGGGGGTGAGCCGCGCCCTGAGGATTGCCCGGGAGACGGGGCGCGAGGTATGGCTGGTCGAGGGGAAGGCCGCCCATGCGATGGGGAGCGGCTTCATCGGGCACAGGGTATTCACCAGGGTCCCCATGGATAAGATGAGGCGCATCTACTCGGCCTGCGACATCCTGCTCAAATTGAGCAGGGTGGAGAGCTTCGCCTATCCGCCACTGGAAATGATGGCCTGCGGGGGGATTCCCGTCGTGGGGGATGTGGAGGGCATCCGCGAATATATGGTGGACGGTTACAATGGGTTCATCGTGGACCCGGACAATGAAGCACAGATAAAAAGCGTGCTCTCCCGCCTGATCGAGGATAAAGAGTTGCGCGAGCGGATCTCGCGCGGCTGCGGGGATACCGTTGCCAGACACAGTGACTGGGAAGGGCAGATTGATATCCTGGAAGGCTTCCTTCGCGAAAAGGTAAATGCCCGCACTGGCGCGCCTGATGACCACGGCGCGATCTCACTGCGCACGCGCGAACTCATTGATGTCTATCTGGGTATAATGAAGGATCGGGAGAAATCGCCTGCGCCTAAGGAGATAAACCGCGAACGGTCGCACGACGCGCCACAGAAATATCGTTATCTGCCCGCCCTGTGGGCCGGCTTGAAATCGCACATTCCATTCCGGGATAAGATCGCACGTCAATAACTCTTGGGCTATACCCGTTGCAATCATTAATTGCGACACCCTACGCCCTACGCCGACACGCAGTACCGTCCCTGCCACGAATCCCGCCTCTCAAGCTCACTGGAAATGGCGCGCAGCACGGCGTGTTTGTCGAGAGCCCAGAGGGGGGCAACCAGATTGTCGCGCGGTGCCTCGCCGGTGAGTCGCTGGATCACCACGCCGGGGGGCATCAGCTCGAGAAAATCGCACACGAGTGCGACATACTGCTCTTGCGAGAGGAGCGTGATCGTACCCTCGCGGTAGATCTTTTCAAGCGGGCTCTCTTTCAGGACGTGGAGGAGATGGATCTTGACGCCGTCAACGGGGAAGGAAGCGATGAGTCGGGCGGTCTCCATAATCATATCGTGCGTTTCGCCGGGCAGCCCAAGGATGACATGGACAGATACCTTGATGCGTCGCCCCTTGGTCCTCTCCACGGCATCGGAGAACTGTGCCACGGTATGTCCCCTGTTGATCGCGCGCAGGGTTGAGTCGTGGGCGGATTGAAGGCCGTACTCTATCCAGGTGTCGAATCGGAGGCCGAACGAGGCGATGAGGTCCAGCACCTCATCGGGAACGCAGTCCGGGCGTGTGCCGATCGAGAGGCCGACCACGCCGGGCAACTCCGTGGCCTCGGTGTAGAGCTGTTTCAGGCGGTCCGCCGGGGCGTAGGTATTCGTGAATGCCTGGAAGTACGCGATGAACTTCTCAGCGTCGTAGCGCCTCCTCGCGGCATCCATCCCCTTGAGCATCTGCTCGCGAACGCTGAGCCGCGTGTCGGAGATGGCTGACGCCGATCCCCGCGGATCACAGTAGCGGCAGCCCCCGCGTGAAATGGTTCCGTCGCGGGTGGGGCAGGTGAAGCCGGCGTCGAGGGGGACGCGGTGGACGCGGCAGCCGAACCTCTGCGTGAGGTAATTGGAAAAGCGGCAGTAGCGGGTTTTCATCGTAGTCCCTGATGCAGGCATTATAGCACGAGTGGGACTGATAACCGTCCGCGTATGGGGCGGAACGAATCTGTATACATAGTGTTTTTCATCCACGGATTGACACGCCTGCGTGCCGAAACGCACTCCGGCGTGCAGGCACGGAATAGCACGGATTATAAAAAGGTTAATGGTTTCTCCTTCTCGGTGAATCTTGAATCCGTGTAAATCCGTGAAATCCGTGGATAGCCTTCTTATATCCCTCTCATAAATGATCCTTCATCGGGACGGCGCTAATCATCTGGACGGTCAAAGAATACCTGGTATACAATAGCACACGGATAAATAAAGGTGCGCATGATGAGTTTGGATCTCGTCCTGGTTATTGTTCTCCTCCTCTGCTTCGTCTACGGCATGCTGAGGGGCTTTCTCCGGCTGGCGGTGTCTCTCGCCGCTCTCATCATCGGTTTCCTGGCAGCGTGGTCGCTGAACGCGCTTTTGGGATTCCTCTTCAAGGGCAAATTCCTCTCATCAACCTCTTCCAGCATGCTCCTCGGAACGGCGCTTTTTATCCTCGTCTACGTTGTTGTCCTGATGATCGGAAAGAATTTGATCAAAACCAGGGGGCTCGCCTTCAGCAAGGGTGTCGCCGACAGGCTGCTCGGCGGTGTCTTTTCGCTGTGCGAGGGTGCGATAATCCTGCTCCTGCTTATCTGGTTCTTCGACTGCATCGGAGAGGATTCCCTTGAAAGGAGTGAGCGGGTGCGCATTGCCTGGAATGAATCGAGGGTGTGTCAATGGGCCCACGCGCATAACCCGATCGCCGGCCTCACGCCGATGCGGCGGCTTGAAGGCTTTTTTATCGCGGCGCGAAATCAAGACGCAAGGAGCACGCTCCATGAACAACCCTCGTATGCGAGAATGTTGGAGAACACCCACTACCGGGCGGTCAGAGACGACGGCGAAATTATAGACGCACTAAACCGAAGGGACTTGATCAGCATACTCAATAATAACCGGGTGCGGGCATTGCTCGCCGACGAAACTTTCTGGCGTGACTTTTCTTCCGTCAAATGGGAGATGGCTCTCGAAAAGGGTAAAACACCATCGGAGGTTCATTGGCCTTCGCTCACCCCGCCCGCCGTCCCTCCTCCCCTGCTTCCCGAACTGCCTGCCGAAAGCCAGGTGAAAGTGGAACCCTCGGCCCTTTCGCGGGTCGTTCTAAAAACAGGGGCGGTGATACAGGGTGCGATTACAAAAGAGGATCCCGAGGTGATCACGTTAGATGTCTTTGTGAGCGGCGGTGTGATCACGATGAGTGTCAGCAGGCGCGAAATAGAGCGCATAGAAGGCGCTGACTCCGCCCGTACTCAGTGACGTGGCCCGTAAAAATTCTGACCTCACGCAGAGGCTTCCGAATTGATGTGTTCCCACGTCATCACCCCTGTCTTCTTGACAAAATCCCCTCGGTGTGACACACTTTCCACATTCTCAGAGACCCGGAGGATATTGAACAATGTTGCGAGGACGAACAAGATATTTTGAGCTTGTCAAGGTTCTTGGCCTGACCGACTTCAAGCTGCGCTTCAGCACATCCATTCTCGGCTATATCTGGTCTATCTTAAAGCCGCTGGGGATTTTCTTTGTCCTTTATATCGTGTTCGGCTATTTTATTTTCCGCGGCGCGGATCCACGCTATAAGGACAAACTCCTCCTGGGCATTTTTCTCTGGAGCTATTTCGCAGAGGCCAGCACCGCCGGGATCCAGTCGCTCCTGGGCAAGTCTCACATTATCGGCAAGATCTATTTCCCCCGCTCCATAGCCGTGCTTGCGACCTCACTCAACTATGTTCTCACCTTCATGATCAACATGGGGATTGTCATAGTTTTTTTTCTGATTGACGGTGTCGGTTTCAACCGCTACTCGTTCCTGTTCCTGCTGTATATAACCGAGCTCTACATGATCGTCCTGGGTCTCTCCTTCCTGCTCAGCGTCGCGTACCTAAGGTTCCGGGACATTGTGGAGATCTGGACGATCCTGATCACCGCCGGATTTTACGCGACGCCCATCATCTATCCCATTGAAATGGTGCCGGCAAGATTCCACAAGCTTCTTTTCCTCAATCCCATGACGTTTATTGTCGAGTATTCAAAAAGGGTCATGGTCGAGGGGCGCATCCTTGACGGGAACTACAGCGCAAAAACTTTTATCATCGGCAACTGTGTTATTTTTTCGGAGAGCCTGTTGCTGCTTGTGATCGGATTTCTGATGTTCCGCCGGAGCGCGCCGCGCGCGGCTGAATATCTATGAGGCATGAAACTGATGATCCGGGTGCATGATATCTCCAAGACCTTTCTCATCCCGCAGGAGAAGAAGATGACCCTGCGGGAGCATGTGCTCGGGTTCCTGCTGGGCAGGACGACCCGCTTCGAGCCGCTGAGGGCGCTGCGAGGAGTCAGCTTCGATGTCCACAAGGGCGAATTCTTCAGCATCATAGGGAAGAACGGGAGCGGCAAGTCCACCCTTCTCAAGATCATGTCCAGCATTTACGCCCCCGATACGGGAGGGATCACGCTCGACGGGACCGTCTCGCCGTTCCTGGAACTCGGGATAGGGTTCAACCCGGATCTGACCGCGAAGGAAAACGTCTTCCTGAGCGCCGCAGTGCTCGGACTGCGCAGGAAAGAGGTGGCGGCGCTCTATGACGATATCATCGGCTTTGCCGAGATGGAGCGCTTCCAGGAACAGGCGCTCAAGAACTTTTCGTCGGGGATGAAGGTTCGGCTTGCATTTTCTGTGGCGTTCATGGTGAATGCGGACATCCTGCTGATTGACGAGGTGCTCGCCGTGGGTGACGCGAGTTTCCAGCAGAAGTGCTACGACGTCTTCAGGCGACTCAAGAGAGAGGGGAAGACGATCATTTTCGTCAGCCACAGCATGGGGGACGTGAAGGAGTTTTCGGACAGGGTGATGCTGCTCCACGAGGGGCAGATCGTGAGCATCGGCGAGCCCGAAAAGGTGATTCACGACTACCAGCTCTTGACCGCACGGGAGGATGAGAAGAGAATGGCCCTTGAGGAGTCCCTGAAGCACAAGAAGGCGGCGGAGGCGCGGAAAGAGCTCGCGCCTCCGGGTAGTGACCAGCGATGGGGCAGCGGCTGGGCGCGGGTACAGGGAGTGACGTTCTCTGATGCCGAGGGGAAGGAGAAGCATGTGTACGCCACCGGTGAGCAGTTGCGCATGAGGATCATCTTCAGGAGGGAGAATCCAGAGTTGAGGTCGCTGAGGGTGAGAGTCGCTGTGCACCGCGCCGACGGCATCAACGTCATGGAGACCCAGTCAGAGCCCATCCCCCTGAGTCTCGCGGAAGGGACGGCGCAGGATGCGGTTGAGCTGCTGTTCCCGAGGCTGGAGCTTCTCGCGGCAATTTACTATTTCGACGTGGGGCTCGTCGCGGAGGATGGCGCCGGCGAGCCGTTCGATTTCCTGCGGAGCTGCGCCCACATTCGCGTCTACCAGGATAATGAGAGCGCGTATAGCAAATTCACAGGGATCAGCTACCTGGCGCACGAATGGAGGGGTAGTGCCCAAGAGTAATGGATAAGGTAAGCAACATATCAGTTATATGGAGGAAAATTAACGTTTCTATCCACGGATTCACACGGATTAGCGCGGATTCCATTTAAAAACCGTTTATAATCAGTGAAAATCTGTATAATCCGTGGATTATTTCCATTAAAGTTGCGTGTAATCTAGGGATTACGAGGGGGATATGGCGAAAATATTTGTTACGGGTGGAGCGGGGTTCATCGGGAGCAATCTCTGCGGCTTTCTCCTCCAGCGTGGCTATGGGGTTACCGCGTACGACAATCTCCTCCTCGGGCGGAGAGAGTTTTTGAAAAATTACAGAGGGAACCCGCGGTTCGTTTTTGTAAAGGCCGACCTTCTGAACAGGAGGCGGCTCTTCAGGGAAATCGAGGGGCATGACTGCGTCTTCCACATGGCGGCGAATTCCGATATCGGGCGCGGGGCGGAACGCACCGACCTCGATCTCAATCTGGGGACGGTCGCCACCTACAATGTCCTGGAGGGGATGAGACTGAAGGGGATCAGGGATATCGTGTTTGCATCTACGTCGGCCGTATATGGAGACAGGCCGCGGATCATGCCCACTCCGGAGGACTATGGGCCGCTCTTCCCGATCTCTTTGTACGGTGCAAGCAAACTCGCGTGCGAGGCCCTCATCAGCGCCTTCTGTCACAACTACGGAATGAGGGCGTGGATCTACCGTTTCGCCAATATCGTCGGCCGCAATGGAACGCATGGCGCGGCGTTTGACTTTGTGACCCGACTGATCAAAGACCCGTCGCGGCTGAAAATCCTCGGGGACGGCAGACAGGCCAAGCCATACCTGCATGTATTCGACTGCATCGACGGGATCTGGTTCGGCTACACGCATGCCCGGAAGGAGCTCAACCATTTCAATCTGGCCGTTGAGGGGGCAACGTCGGTACGGAAGATTGCGGAGCGGGTGATTCAGGAAATGGGGCTCCCGCGGGTAAGGATTGACTACACCGGTGGGGAGAGGGGGTGGCCAGGAGATGTCCCTCAGGTCCGGCTGGACGGAAAGAAGCTGGCCCGCCTGGGCTGGAAGGCGAGCCGCTCATCCGACGAGGCGGTGGCATTGGGAGTGAAGGAGCTGGTGGGGCAGTTTTACAGGAAATCCCAAGTCCCCCGCCCGCTTTGCCCTGGAGAGAGCGATTGCGGGCAGGCAAATCCCAGATTTCAGGATTAGTAGTTTGCAGCTCTAGGGAACTGATAATGTGCTAGAATACCTTATATCAGAGGGGATGTGAAATATGGCTCACAAAATAGTTATGGAAATTACTGATGTGATAAAAAAGCATTTCCAGCCTCAAAAGATTATTCTATTCGGCTCATATGCATGGGGCAAGCCAACTCCCGACAGCGATATCGATTTGTTCCTTATAATGAACTCCAAATTGCGAAGGGATGATAGGTCGGTCCAGATATCCGATCTCTTTCCCACACGCAGGTTCCCCATGGATATTATCGTGTATACGCCAGAGGAGGTTGAGAGGAGCTTGGAGAGAGGCAATCCTTTTACAAAGGAAATTCTGTCCAAGGGCAAAGTATTGTATGAGAAAAAACTCTAAGAACTTCCAGGACTGGCTGCTTAAGGCGGAGCACGATCTTAAGGCCGCAGAGGGGATAGTGGGATACTATGAGGAGCCTCCAACCGATATGGTTTGTTATCATTGCCATCAGGTTGCCGAGAAGGCATTGAAGGCATTTCTTGTGTCCAGAGGGAAAGAACTCCCCAGGATACACGACCTTGTTGCGCTTTTGAGTTTATGTATTGAAGAAGAGAGCAGTCTCGAAATGATGAGAAACGAATTGAGGGTATTAAATAAATATTTTATCGAAACCAGGTATCCTCCGGATATGCCCATAGAGTATCCCAGAGATGAAGCGGTGGGAGCTCTGCATCTTGCCGGGGTGGTGCTTAAAATAGTAAACGAAAAAATTGAATGATATCCGCCGGCGCCCATGGCGCATCTCGCGATCTATCCCCGAAGATAGTTCATGGGTCAAATGTTATGGTTGCATCTAATTTGGGATTGAATATGCAATATATCATCCTTGCCGGCGGTCTTGGCACCCGTCTTCACCCCCGCACGCTCACAATCCCCAAGTCTATGGTGCCTGTCCTTGGCAAGCCGTATCTCTACTATCAGCTCGACTATTTGCGCCGCCAGGGAATACTCAAGGCGCTGCTTCTTGTCGGCTACCTGGGCGAACAGATCAAAGAGTATTTTGGCAAGGGTGTTGCGCTGGGCATGGAGCTGGAATATTCACAGGAACGGGAGCTCCTGGGGACGGGCGGGGCGCTGAAGCTCGCTAAAAATAAAATAGCGGACGATTTCTTCGTCATCTACGGTGATTCCTTCCTGCCGATTGATTATGCTGATTTCGAGTCTGCATTCAGGAGCGCGGGTACGGAGGGGATGATCTCCGTGTACAGGGATCCCGTGGGCGTTACCACGGTGAAGGGGAACGTTGCCCTTTCGCCTGATGGCCGCGTGACGCGATACGACAAGAAGACCACCTCCCCTCAGCTCATGTATGTCGAGGCGGGGGTGCTCGCGTTCCGGAGGAGTGTACTGGCGCGCATCGCCGATGGGCAGATCATCTCATTGGAGAACGATGTTTACCCCGAACTCATCAGTGAGCGTCAGCTTTCCGGCTATATCACCGCGCAGCGATTCTTTGACATAGGGACGGAGTCGAGGATCAGAGATATGGAGGCGTGGCTGCAGCATGATTATCTCAAGAACACCATTCCGCGTTAGCTTTGTCGGCGGGGGGACCGATCTCAGGGCTTTCTATGCCACCTCATACGGGGCGGTGACAAGCACGGCAATCGACAAGTATATGTACATCACCGTGAGCCGGCTGAGCAGCTATTTCGATTACAGGATTCGTGTGAGCTATTCAAAAACCGAGCTCGTCAAGAAGGTAAAAGATGTCCACCACCCGATTGTCCGTGAGGCGCTCACGCTCGTGGGCCTCGACAGAGGGCTTGAAATTCACTCCATGGCTGACATCCCCTCCCAGACAGGGCTCGGCTCTTCCAGCAGCTTCACGGTCGGTCTCCTCAATGCACTGCATGCGTTCAAGGGTGAACACGCTTCTGCCGAGCAGCTCGCCCAGGAAGCCTGTAAGATAGAGATAGAAATCCTCAAAGAGCCGATCGGCAAGCAGGATCAGTACATTGCCGCGTACGGCGGGCTGAAGCATATCCGCTTCAATCCGGATGAAACAGTGTATGTGGATCCGATCATCTGCTCCCCGGAGACGCGCGAGGCGCTCTTTTCAAACCTGATGATGTTCTTTACGGGATGGTCGAGGCCGGCATCGAGCATTCTCAGGAAGCAGAAGAAGGCAACCGTGGATAAAATCGAGGTACTCACAAAAATGCGCGACCTCACACGGAGCGTGAACAAGGTACTCTCGAGCGGAAGGGACCTGGACGAGTTCGGCCGCCTCCTCCACGGGAACTGGATGCTCAAGCGTGAGCTCGCGGGGGGAATCAGCAATTCGAAGATTGACGCCTACTATGAGCATGCCCGAAAGGCGGGGGCGCTGGGCGGGAAGCTTCTGGGCGCCGGCGGCGGTGGGTTCCTTCTTTTCTATGTTAAACGGCAGAATCACCATAGCGTCCGGCACGCCCTCTCCGGCCTCATGGAAATCAAGGTGAAGTTCGAACCTCAGGGCTCAAAGATTATTTATGTCGGAGGCTGAGATGAAATCCCAAATCCCAAATCCCAAATCCCAAGGGAAAATCCCAAATCCTCCCTCGACCCCGAAGGGGGGCTCGGGACGAGAACCCCTGCGGGGCAAATCCCAAAATAATGTAGAGAGAATGTTTGGCGAATCAGGATCGTGTGCAGAGTATGCAGAGAAGTACCTTTCCTACCTCTCGGATGTTTTCAATAGGGTTGATTATCGAACCATCCAGACGGTGGCGGAAATATTTGAGAAGGCGCGCGGAGAGGGCAAACAGATATTCTTCATCGGCAACGGCGGGAGCGCAGCGACCTCGTCCCATTTTGCCAACGACCTTGGAAAGGGGGCGTGCGTGAGGGGCACGGCGCCGTTCAAGGCGATGAGTCTGGTTGACAATGTGTCGCTCATCACCGCACTCGCGAACGATGATGGTTACGAGAACATATTTATCGCTCAGCTCCAGAATATCCTCAACAAAGGTGACGTGGTGGTCGGAATCTCCGCGAGCGGCAATTCGCCGAATGTGGTGAAGGCGATAGAGTATGCGAATACGCGAGGGGCGATCACGATAGGGCTCACTGGTTTTTCGGGAGGGAGGCTCAAAGAACTGGCGCGGGTATGCGTCCATATTGAAACTCCCGCGGGTGAATACGGCCCTGTTGAAGATATGCACATGATTTTGGATCACCTGATTACCACCTACCTGAAGATGAAATTGGTAAAAGAATCAGCAAGATAGTGTTTTTATCCACGGATTACACGGATTACACGGATCATAGGAATTATTTTTGAAAGACGAGGTTATAACATATAAGGTTATTGGCGCTGCAATGGAAGTTCATAATCAGTTAGGAGCCGGTTTTCTTGAAGGAGTTTATCAAGAGGCACTACAAATAGAATTCCAGCTCGGGGGGATTAGGTTTAAGGCTCAGGAAGAACTTGCAATCAACTATAAAGGCAATCAACTCAAAACAAGATATAAACCTGATTTTGTGATAGAAGATAAAATAGTTGTAGAACTTAAAGCGCTGCAATTCATCACGGGAGTAGAAGAAGCACAATTATTAAACTATCTAAAGGCAACAGGACTAGGAACTGGGCTTCTTATTAATTTTGGTTCTACTTCCTTGGAATGGAAAAGAATGGTCTTATAAAAATCAGTGTAATCCGTGTAATCCGTGGATAATAGGCTATGAATGTTTCTGTTGTCATGCCCACGATGAACGAGGCGGCGGCGGTCGGGAAGGTGATCGCCGATGCGCTGAAGCATGGCGCGCCATGGAATCCTGAAATTGTAGTCGTGGATTCGAGCAGTGACCGGACTCCTGAGATTGCATCTGCCCTCGGCGCGCGCGTCATCCGACAGGAGCCGCGGGGGCACGGCCTCGCGCTCAGGGCGGCGATGCTCGCCGCGGCGGGGGATGTGGTTATCACCGCGGATTGCGACGACACGTATCCTATGCAGTATATCCCGCGGTTCATGGAACTGATCGAGCGGGAGGGGTATGATGCGGTGAGCGGGAATCGGATCAATCGCCAGAACAGGGCCATGCCGCTCGCAAACACGCTCGCCAACCGGTCATTTGCCGCCCTTGTCAGACTGCTCTACCGGATTCCCGCACATGATGTGACGACCGGCATGCACGCCTTCCGCGGGCATGTCATTCATTCAATCCCGTGGGAGACAAACTATTCGTTCCCCTGCGAGCTCATCGTGAAGACGGTGCAGCATGGTTACCGGTGGCGGGAGCTGGATGTACCGTACAGGGAGCGGATCGGCAAGGTGACGCTCAACCGCTGGCGCTCCGGGAAGGCATACCTGAGATTTATCATCGGCCACCGATTAAATCTCGACCTGAGCCGTGGGCTCATATAACTCGCGGTGTGACGCGTCCGGGATCATTATCGGGAGCAGTCCTTGTGTGATTGTGCTGGAGATCTGCCTGCTATGAAACTGGGTATTCTAGGGGGTGGGCTCACGGGCCTCACACTCGCCTGCCGTTACGGTGAGGGCTGCGAGGTCCTTGAGAAAGATGCGGTGTGCGGCGGCCTCTGCCGCACCGTCAAAAAGAATGGCTACTCCTACGACTACGGGGGGCATATCATATTCTCCCGCGACGCGGACGTGCTCGATTTCATGGTGAAGATCCTCGGCGACAACGCGGCGCGTTACCGGCGGAACAACCGAATCTGGTTCAAGGGGCGTTTTGTGAAGTATCCGTTTGAGAACGACCTCTCTGCACTCCCGAAAGAGGATATCTATGAGTGCCTGTACGGTTTCCTCACTCGCAGCTATCCCGAGCCCAGGAACTTCAAGGAGTGGTGTTACTACCGCTTCGGGAAAGGGATCGCGGAGAGGTATCTCATCCCCTACAACGAAAAGGTTTGGAATATAGAGACGGAGAAGACTGGGTTGGAGTGGGTGGAGGGGCGCGTCCCCGACCCGCCTCTGGAAGACGTCCTCAAGTCAGCGATCGGTATAGAGACGGAGGGTTACACGCACCAGCTCTATTTCTATTACCCGAAGCGCGGCGGCATCGAGGCGCTCATCCGTGCGATACAGGACAAGGTTGATAAAGTGGAGACCGGCTTCTGCGTCAAGCGGATTACAAAGAGAAAAGATGCGTGGATCGTATCTGACGGGAGACGGGAGCGCGAATATGAGCAGCTGGTATCCACCATGCCGATCTTCGATCTCCTCAATGCGCTCGAGCGCGTTCCTGAAAGGGTAAAGGAGGCGGCGCGCGCACTCCGCTATAATTCCCTCATCTGTGTAATGGTTGCGGCCCGCGCCAGGAAGCCCTCGGATAAATTCGCGGTCTATTTCCCACAGCGGGAGCTCAAGTTCCACCGCGTCTGCTTCTACGACTTCTTTGGCGAATGCTGCGTCCCTCCAGGGCAATCCCTCGCCGTCGCTGAGATTACGTCAAATCAAGGGGATGGGACATATGAGATGACGGACCAGGACCTCATAGAGCATGTCGTCTCAGGGTTGGAGAGGGAGGGCTTTATCAAGAGGGGCGATGTGTGCGCATCGGATGTCGCCCGCAGGCAGTACGCCTATGTGGTGAATGACCTTGGTTACAGCAGGAGTCTCAAGATTATCCGCGATTTCGTGGACGAAACGGGCATCGTCCTCTGCGGCCGTTTTTCCGAGTGGGCCTACCTCAACATGGATGCGTGCATCCGGCATGCGATGGAGACCGTTGCAGTGCTGAAGCGCGGCACGGCATCGGCGAGAAGAAAGGGGTAGCGAGGTGCATCCAGTATCGGCGCTGATACTTGTCTACAATGAGGCGGAGGTCATTGAGGAGGTGGCGCGCGGCATCTACCGCGAGGTAGTGCAGAAAATCCCCGGCTCGGAACTTGTCATCGCCGAGGATGGGAGCACCGATGGGACGAAGGAGATTTTGAAACGGATTGTGCCGCAGATGCCCGGCGCCAGGCTGGTAGAGGGGAGGGAGCGCAAAGGGTACACGCGAGCCTACAAGGATGCGCTGAAGGCCTGCCGGAATGAGCTCATCTTCTTCAGTGACTCAAGCGGTAAGCACGCTCCGCGTGATTTCTGGAAGCTCGCCGAGAAGATCGATGAGTATGATATGGTCATCGGTTGCAAAACCCGTCGCCAGGATCCGTTATACAGAATTCTCATGAGCCGCGTGTTCAATTTTATTGTCTCGCGGTACTTCGGCTGCCATTTCAGGGACATAAATTCCGGCTTCAGATTGATGAAGAAGAGAGCCATTGAGAGCGTACTCGATGAAGACTGGTACATGAAGCACCTCATTAACTTCGAATTCACTCTCCGTGTGCTCGCCCATGGGTTCCAGATTGTTGAAGTCCCAGTTGCTCACCGGCAGCGTGCCCATGGCTCATCGAGGGGACTGCCGTTGAGGAAGATTCCGGAAGCGATCCTCATGGCGCTCCGGACATTTCCTCGGCTGAAGAGGGATGTGAGCACAATCAGGACAAGAGTGGGGGAGAGATGAAACAGAAACGTCCCACGATCGCGTATCTCATCGCGGAGGCCCAGCTCTGTGGAGGCGTGGCGGTGGTGTGCCAGCACGCGAACCGTTTGGCACGCAGGGGATTTGATACGTGCATCGTCTCCACCGCAGGGGAGGAAAAAATAGACTGGTTCCCCAACCAGGCAGTGCCGGTATATCCACTGACGCGCATCCCATCAGGTATAGACATCGGCGTCGCCACCTGGTGGGAAACCACTCACGAGCTCTATAGGATGGACATTCCGCGCAAGTTCTATTTTGTGCAATCTGATGAGACACGGTTCTACGGCGAGGAGCGGTATGAAAGGATTTTTGTGCGTGATTCCTACCGATTTGATTTTGAATTCATGACCGAGGCGCGCTGGATACAGAAGTGGCTGAAGGATAATTTCGGCAAAGACGCGCATCATGTGCCTAACGGTATTGATATGGATATTTTTCATAGAGCCGAGCCGCTTGAACCAAAGGGCGGAAAGCCCCGTGTGCTCATCGAAGGACCTGCCGATATGGCGAGCAAAGGCGTGGCGGAGGCGTTTCAAGCGACGAGGGGACTCGACTGTGAGGTCTGGTATGTGAATTATCGCGGCGAGCCTGATCCGTCGTGGAAGCCGGACCGGCATTTCTACGCGGTCCCCATGACGGAGATGAAGCGCATCTATTCAAGCTGCGATATCCTCCTGAAGATGAGTACGGTTGAAGGCTGTTCCAGCCCGCCGCTTGAGATGATGGCATGCGAGGGTGTGTGTGTCATCGCGCGGGTCACCGGTATGGATGAGGTGATTGTCGATGGTGAAAATGCGCTTGTTGTTGAACAGGGAGACATAGAAAGGGCTCGCATGGCTATCAATCAGCTGATCGATAATCGAGCACTCAGGGATAAATTAATTGCGCGGGGGATGGAGAGTGTAAAAATTCTCAGCTGGGAGAAATCGATAGATATTCTGGAAAATGTTTTTCTTTCGGCCCGGGCGCCAACCCCTGTGGAGCGTCATGAATCTCAGCAAATGCAGCTGCGCGAAAAAGAGGCTACGCTTATCGAAGCGTACCGCAGTTTTAAAAAATCGCATAAGGAACAGGTCAAGGAGATCGCAGTTCTTAAGGGGGATATAGCATACCTTAATAGGGAGGTCGCACACCTTGCGCATACGATTAATCTTAAAAACGATGAGCTCAACTCAATTTATTACTCCAAACAGTGGAAAATCGCCTCGGCCATCAAGGAGGCCCGCCACTCCATTAAAGCGCTCCTCAAGCTCCCCTTCAGGATTCTACGTCACTACTAGATTCAGTGTATGCCATGCACTATTTGAGTAGATGGTAATCGCCATGCATGTCCAACGGCTCGGGATATTTGTCATGGAGGAGTTGCGCACCTACGGCAGCGTGAGGATACGGGGCGCTAACCTCATCGCACCGTTGCGCGAATATTGTGACGCAGTCCCGTTGTGTAATCTGTCGCGAGATATGGATTTGGATGCAGTGATCGTTCCACAGAAAACAGCTGAATATTTTCCGTGGGATGAACTGCCACGGGGCGTAATCACGATATTCGATGCCTGTGAGTTCTTCACGGATGAACTGAGAAAACGGGATTTCTATCAGTATTGTGCCGAGGCTTCTATTATCACGGTCGGCAGTGTACCACTATGGAACTATCTGAAGACTAAAATAATCGGGAAACCGGTTATCTATATCCCTGATATGGTTGAGGTGAGCTATGACCTCAAGGAGCATAAGAAGAGCACGCGGATGAAGGTTTTCTGGTATGGATTTGGAGGGAATTATAAGTTAATAGAGCCCTATATCCAGGAAATCCTTAAGTTGGATTTTGTTGATTTCGTATGGATGTCTGATCATCCCAAAGCGACCTATGGCTGGGACATTACCCACTGGGAAAAATGTCTCGCGGACGCCGATGTCGGCATATGCCCTTACCAAGACGCAACTCGTTATCCATCCATCGTCGATTTCAAGGGAGGGCATAAGGTGACATCGTTCATGGCGAAAGGTATTCCGGTGATCGCCTCGCCGCTCGGGGAATACAAGAATGTGATCCGCCATGGGGAGAGCGGTTTTATCGCGCAGACATTAGAACAATGGAGAACCTGCTTTGATCAACTGCAGGATCCCTCACTGAGGAACGCCATAGGGATGAATGCATTTCGAACAGCTGAGAAATATGCGCCCTCTCGCATTGCATGCATCTATAATAAACTCATCAATGCAGCATCCGAGCGAACGGGATACACTGAAGTCGAAGCTGAGATATCACGTGAGTACGTCCAGCTTCCGCAGGTCAAACTCCACCTTGGTTGCGGCGGTGTCTACCGCCGCGGATATGTTAATGTTGATCGCTATGAGATCGATGTGCCGTCCCCCAGCTTCAAATCGAAAGTGGATGTCTTCTCAGATGTGCGGCATCTCGGATTTGCCGATTCCTGTGCCGATGTGATCGAGTGTTACCATACAATTGAACATATGTATAGATGGGAAGCTGATGAGGGACTTCATGAGATGTTCAGGATATTGAAATGGGGAGGGCGATTGGTTTTGGAGTGCCCTGATCTTGAAAAATGTTGTCGCAATTATTTGAGGGCTCCAAATGATCTCAGCGCGGGCCTATTTGGAATCTATGGGGATCCTCGATATCGGCATCCTGCAATTTCCCATCACTGGGGTTATGCATGGGGCGAGTTATCAAGAGCCCTCATTGAGGCTGGATTCAAAAGGGTTATACAGACCATGCCGCTGACACATGATCCGTTGAGGGACATGAGAATAGAGGCATTTCGTGATTTTGATGATGTGGTGCTTGCCCCGAAAGAGAAATGCAATACCTTCTGGAAGCTCGTGAGATCGCTTTTGCCAGCGGTTCGGGAGCACCCTCATCCATGGTTATGGGTAAATGATGTTCCCGAGGGGGCGGTTATTTGTGAAGTCCCCACTCGGAAGCGACGAGGCATCCAGGAAATCGTAGTCACCTCCCTCGCATATCGTAGGGAAAACCACCTCCTCGTACTCTTCTTAAAGTGCCATGGATATACGTGGCAGATTCGTCGGATCTTTATGCACGCATATCCTCACGATCGTGCCCTTTTGACGGAAGATAGGCTTCGGCACGGCTTTGCCAATCTCGATCATGCCATTCCTCTTTTGCCTCACCGATGGTACAAGAAGAAGTATTATGTAGACTACGTCGATTTGTCGGGTTTGAAGCCAGGCTTTCACCGGATTGTATGGGGTTTTTTGAACGAAAAGCTCGAGCGTATCCCCATACATGGTACAAGGGATAACACCATTGATCTCGGCAGTATCGAGGTCAGAAGAGAATTATAAAATGAGGAGTCTTACAGAATGGGTAAAGTCCCGAGAGCCACAGTCATAATCACCTGTTATAATCTCGGGCGATACCTCGACGAGGCGGTGAACTCTGTCTTGGCGCAGACGATGCAGGATTTTGAGATTATCATCATTGATGATGGTTCAACGGATGAATATACACGCAGCCTAATTGCGAATTACCAAAAACCCAAGACCAAGATTATTAGCACTAAAAATAGAGGCTTGCCCGCAGCTAGAAATCTGGCACTAGCCCAGGCAAGGGGGAGGTATCTATGCTGCCTCGATGCTGATGACCTCTACGAGCCATCTTTCCTCGGGAAGGCGTGTGCCGTGCTCGATGCCGACCCGGGTGTCGGCTTTGTCAGCTGCTGGTACAGAACGTTCGGTGAGGAGAAATTAGAGGTAAAATTCGAATTATGGGAGCTGGAGGATTTCCTTATTCAAAATAGGGCCTGCACGGCATCGCTCTTCCGAAAGAATGCCTGGAAAAAGGTTGGCGGATATGATGAAAGACTCGTTGGGTATATAGATTGGGAGTTCTGGATCAATATATTGAAACACGGCTACACATGCCACACGATAAAAGAGTTTTTATTCCGCTACCGTGTCCGGCCTGATTCAATGGTAACGAAGAGCAATCAGCCCGAGACCCGCAATGTGATCATGGAGATTATTATAGAGAAACACAAGGACATCTTTCAGAAGAGTGCGATTCCTGTTTTGCTCGGCAAGGATAATATTATCGGACAGCTGTTAGATTGGACGAGAAAACAGGATGCTGCGAAACAGTGGTTTCTCGAACGGAATAAGGAGCATGAGAAATACATCCGGGAGCTGCTCGATGCGAAGGAGTGGTTCCTGCAACAGTTGGAGAATCACAAGGCGGCGATGGCGGATCAGAGGGCCGAGATTGCACGGCAACACGAGCTAATCGTACAGCAACAGCAGGCTATTACGCAGCAGCGGGAATCTATCGCGCAGCAGCAGATGGAGATCGCTCGACTGGATAAAGAAATAACACAGATGCGGAGCGTCATTGACCTGAAAGATCATGAATTGCGCTCCGTCTATGCGTCAAAAGTATGGGAACTGGGAAACGCTTTCAAGGATGCCCGCCATTCTTTTTTAGCTCTTGTTAAACTTCCCGTCAGAATTATCCGCTCATGTTTTTAGTAATAAAATACGCGAAGTTTGTTTGTTTCGGCTGTATCAGGTGATTGCGGATTCCATGAAAAATCGCCAGCAAATGATTGCACCTGATAAATGGCAAATCCCCATTAATAAAGACCGGTAATTGTGCATCCAAAATATTTGGAGCTGTTGTGTTGCCCGCATACGGGTGAACCATTAACGTTAGATTCTTCGGACGTTGATCAGTATGGCATGGTCAATTCTGGTATCCTGAGAAGTCGCTCTGGCCATGTGTATCCAATTGTGAGAGGTATCCCACGTTTTGTGGAAAGGGAGGATTACACGCACAGCTTCGGGTATGAGTGGAAGCGGTGGTCACGGGTGCAATTCGAATCAGAAAACAGAGGGCGACCCATGGAGGGACATACGACTCGCATGTGGGATGTTTTAACCGAGGCAGATGAAAGTGTTGTGCGGAACAGGAAGATTGTGGAGTTTGGATGTGGGCCCGGACGATTTCTGGATGTCATATCCCGCAGGGGTGGGCAGCCTATCGGGATCGATATGAGCCAAGCTGTAGAGGTCGCACGAAGCAATTTTGCCCATAACTCAAAGGTGCTCATTGTACAGGGTGATATTTGCACCCCCCCCTTCCGCGAAGGAGTTTTTGATGCGGGTTTTACCACTGGTGTGCTCCATCATACTCCTGACCCGCTGAGAGGATTGCAGGCCTTGGTGCGAACAGTACGACCGGGCGGATGGATTGCATGTTGCATCAATCCGAAGGGGGGATTTTATGATCATAAGTCCATAAGACGTTTTCGTCAATTACATAACTATTTGAAACCGATAGTTGGCTATCGCTTCGCGCTGGCATATTCGTATCTGTCTGCCGCTATCCTTACACCGTTATTCACCATGGGAAAACGTGTGCGCGCTCTATCGCCCCTGCTGTCCTATCTGGAAACCCAGTGGCTCGTCATACTGCCTTTGCCGGATATCCGGTGGCGCATTCTTGATATCTTCGATGCAATTACTCCCGCCATTTCAACAACCCATACTCAAGATGAGCTTAGAGAGTGGATGGAGAAAGCGGGATGCACGCACATTCGCAGGGCAGGGTGGTGTGACACATCGATGATTGGTATGAAATCATAATCGTATGTTTGAAGACTACACAGAATTTTGCAGAAGTATAACGAACGTTGGAAAAGTCCCTTGGCTCTTTGAGGGGACATTGGGATTATTGTCTATATTTAGGGAAGTTAAGAAGAACAAGGCATTTATTAAAGGTATGGTACTTGACATTGGGTGCGGACATAAACCATACAGGCACTTATTCAATGAAGCATCCCGATACGTAGGGACTGATATCTCACCGAGATTCAGAGAGATAGACATTCAGGCGGATTGCATCAATCTGCCATTCAAAGGATGCCAGTTCGACTGTGTGTTATTAATAGAGGTTCTGGAACATCTGCCAGAGACAATGGTAGGGTTGGAAGAGATATTCAGAGTCATGAAAGACGGTGCTCATTTGTTGATTAGTGTTCCACAAACTATCGAAATCCATGGTGAGCCGCATGATTTCTATAGATATACATGCTTTGGTTTAAAACATATTTTATGGAGAAGCGGCTTTGAAGTGATTTATCTAAAGGAGCGAGGCGGATTCTTCATGTGCTGGTTTCAGGAACTGTCACATTTTTTAGCCCGGAGGGGGCAAAAATTAAAAATATTGCGTCCTGCCCTAGGCTTTATTGGAACACTTGCTCAAATAATGGGATTGGGTGTGGATGCGATATTCTACTACCCTGGGCATACCTTAGGCTATTTCTGCGTCGCGAATAAGGTATTATACTACCACCAGATTGAGGAAAACATACGAGAGAAAGAGTGTATCTGCTTTGAGAAAATACGATTCCACGGCTATACACTGGGAAGTAGATCTGTTAAACTTTATTTTGAGGCAGTGGAGAAAATGAATGAGAAATATGCCGTCTTCTTTCACTGTTACCCGAAAAACCATAGTAATTTGCCCGCCGCTAGAAGGGAGTTTGGATTTATCAACCTAGATCATGAACCGTGTGTCCCAACGCCTTTTTGGATCAATAAAAGGGTATATGCTGACAATGTCGATCTTTCGGTGCTCGTTCCTGGTCACTACATGTTGCGTTTTGGCATATTTAATAACAGAGGCAGAATGAATATTCTGGGACATGAGGAAGATTTCATAACCATCAAGGACGTTAAGATATGAAGTCGGCAACGAGAGCCATTCCCCCTGAGATTTCAGTAATCATCCCATGTTTCAATCTGGGGCAGTACCTTGATGGGGCGGTGAACAGCGTTTGTGCACAGACTTTCCAGGATTTTGAAATCATCATCGTCAATCCTTCTTCAACAGACAAGTACACCAAGAACCTTTTAGCGAATTATAAGAGGCCCAAAACACGGGTCGTTCATACGCCATTTATGAGCCTGAGTGAATCGAGAAACAAGGGGATCGAAGCCACCGCAAGCCCCTATATCTGCTGTCTAGATTCCGATGATATACTTGAGCCAACCTGTTTTGAGAAGTGCGCCAAAGTTCTGGATAGGGATGATGATGTAGGCTTTGTCACGTTCTGGTACAGGTATTTTGGGGAAGAAGAGGGTGAGGTCAAGCCAACCAGTGTGGAGCTGAAGGATTTCCTTATCCAAAATAGCGCCTGTGTCGCTTCGCTGTTCCGGAGAGAAGCATGGCAGAAGGCTGGGGGGTATGATAAATCATTCACGCGAGGCTACGAGGATTGGGATTTCTGGATTACCATATTAGAAGCTGGATACAAGGCATTCTTGCTTAAGGAATTCCTCTTCCGATACAGGGTGCGACCGGACTCCCTCGTGATAAAGAGTAATCTTCCAGAGAATCGCATTGTTATAATGCAACAAATGATTGATAAACACCGCAAGGTGTTACAACAGCATATTGCAGATGTATTACAGGGCAGGGAGAAACAGATCGGGGAATTGTTGCACTGGGCAAGACAGCAGGATAATACCAAAAGATGGTTGCTCCAACGGGATACTGAACACGAGAAGCATATCGAAGAACTTAAAGGGGCCATCGCATGGCACGTCAAACAACTTGAAAACCATAGGGCAGAGATATCCCATCTCCGTGATGAAACGAACCGCCATCTGGAGTGTATCACCCGGCAGGAGAAACAGATCACACATCAGGGTGAGGAGATTGGGCGACAGAAACAGCTCATTGATCTCAAAGACGAGGAGATTAGGCGACAGAAACAGCTCATTGATCTCAAAGATCATGAATTGCGCTCTGTATATCTTTCGAAAGAATGGAAGCTGGGATGTGCCTTCAAAGATGCCCGGCATTCGCTGAAGGGAGCAGCTCTTTTGCCTTTCAGGTTGCTGGATCTAGGCTGCCCCCGCTCGATGAAGCGGCTGATCAGAAAGGCGATGATGATACAGCCACATGAGATGATCAGGAAGAACTTTTACAAATTCCCCTATCGGCTCGCAGACAGGGTTCTCCCTGAATCGGTCAGGGAGGCATGCCCTCTCTGGCTCAGGAACGCCATGAGGTCTCTCTTCCGAACAACGGACGAGAGGCTCTACAGACAGAAGAGATGGAACGGCCCCCTTGTGAGTGTGATTATTCCATGTTACAACTACGGCCGATTCGTTGAAGAGGCACTGCAGAGTGTACTCGGCCAGACATACCAAAACTCTGAGATCATTATTGTGGACGATGGATCAAGTGATTCATTTACCAAGGATAAACTCACGGAGATCGAATCGCGCCGTATCCCACGTCTTCGGATGCTCCATCAAACAAATCAAGGGGTGTCTCGCGCACGCAACAACGGAATCATGCTTGCCCAGGGGAAATACATCTGTTGTCTCGATGCCGACGATACATTAGAACCCAGCTACTTGGAAAAATGTCTTATACATTTGGAGAGTAAGAACCTCGATGTGTGTTACTCATTCTTTGTGGTTATGGGGAATGGAAACTGGATATCGAGGACTGGCAATTTCGATATCGAGACATTAAAACTGAGGAACTGTGCATGCGGTGCCGCAGTTTTTAAGAAGTCATTCTGGAAAAAATCGGGAGGCTACAATCCAAATATGCATGTTGGGTACGAGGACTGGGACTTCTGGATTTCACTTGCTGAGAGAGGGGCACGGGGAGTTGTAATCCCTGAACCGCTGTTTAAATATCGCAGGCATGGAAGAACCAAGAACGAAGATGCGGAGATGCACCACAATTTACTCTATGCACAAATCAAAAATAATCATCCACGGCTTTACCAGAAGAATGAGTATGCCCAAAAAAACGTGACCTATCAGGTGCTAAATCCCTTTATAAATATCCCTTGTCCCTTGTCACAACACCACATGGAGAAAGAATCTTTCAGATGCACCAAATGAGAGAAAATAGTAGCCCTTTGGTTAGTATTATTATCCCATACTATAATCTTGGGAAATATCTCGAAGAAACGGTGAAAAGTGTCCTGCGCCAATCATACACCGAATTCGAGATCATTCTGGTTGATGATGGGACAGATGATAAGGAATCTCTGCGGGTACTTGATTCAGTTCGAGAATGCTATCAGTTAGCAAGGGTTATCAGCCAGAGAAATCGCGGAGTAGCATCAGCAAGGAACGCCGGGATTCGCTGTGCCCGTGGGAAGTATATCGTACCGCTGGATGCTGACGATTCTATTGAACCCACCTACTTAGAAAAGTGCATATGGTTTCTTGAGACCCATCCTGAAATCGCCTACGTGTATACGGGGGTTAAACATTTTGGTGATATTGATGCAGCGTGTATGGACGAGTTCGATTTTGAAAGACTCAAAACGTATAACTTTATCACCGTGACAGCGATGTTTCAGAAAAAACATTTTGAGGAAGTGGGCGGCTACAGCATAGATACGCGAGAAGGTGGGTATGAGGATTGGGATTTTTGGTTGTCAATGGGAGAAAGGGGATATTACGGTGCACTGATACCTGAACTACTGTTCAACTATAGACGGCGATCAAACTCACGGCTCCTGCAGTCGAAAGAGCAGCATGACCAGATCATTTCGGATTTAAAAAAGGCGCATCCTGCTCTGTATGTAAAGAGTGAGACTGACGGCCGTCGCGGTGCGCGCGGTGTCCCCTCGCCGGCAAGCGATGCATCGTCCATCAATCACGTATTGGATTACTATGCGGTGCATGGGTACACATATCGGAAGTACATGAGGAATAGTACCTGGTCCGCGAATGCCCCGCGGATTAATCTCTTGTGCATTTTTCCCTGGCTTGAAGTCGGAGGGGCCGACCTCGTTAACCTCAATATCCTTCAGTGGATCGACAGATCACGATTCAATATTTCTATTATGACCACTTTGAAAAGCGCCAACCGATGGTATGACAAGTTCTATCACATTACTACGGATATCTACGCATTGGCCCACTTCATTCCCGAGGAGCAGTACCTGGATTTTTTGCTCTCCTTTATTGAAAACAGGCGCATCGACATTATTTTTATCTCCAATAGCTTCGCAGGCTTCAATATGCTCCCCTGTATTAAAAAATATTTCCCTGCCATTCGAGTCGTCGATCTCCAGCACATGGAAGAGCCATCATGGTGGGGTGGAGGCTTCCCGAAAATCGGGGCTCACTTTGACAATTGCATCGATAGACATATCGTAGTATCAAGATATCTCAAAAAATATATGGCTGATAATTTTGATGTAAGCCCACATAAAACAGAAGTCATTCACAACGGGATAGACGTGCTGAATACGTTCAACCCAGATCGATATCCCTTGGGACAATTCAGGCGGGAGATGCAATTGAGCGACGACACCAAGCTCATTACCACGATTGGACGAGTATGCGAGCAGAAACAACCTCTTGTTTTTGTACGAATAGCCGAAGAACTAGTCCACACTCGTGGACACCGGGACCTATTCTTTCTCATAGTGGGTGACGGCGAGCTGCGTGAGGCGACAGAGAAATTGATCAGGGAACTAAGACTCGAAAATTATGTCAAGATTACTGGATATCGAGATGACGTATGTCAAATATTGAGGGATACCGATGTCCTGGTGCAACCCTCCCTCAATGAGGGGTTCCCCATTGTTGCCTTGGAAGCAATGGCCATGAGGGTGCCCGTGGTGATCGCCCGAGTCGGCGGGATCGCCGAGCTCATCGATGGTCACAATGGCGTATTAGTTGATAAGGATGCTTCCAGACTGATTGAAGCATATTCTGATGCGGTGGAAGAGATGATAGCCAATAAAGATGATCTTGCAAAAATGAGAGAGCTGGCGAGGCGAACGGTATGTGAGGAATTTAATGTTGATAATATGGTTAGGAAATATGAAAACTCGTTTACTAAACTGATGAGAAAACAAACACAATAGTGCCAGCCACGCAAATAAATTTTAAATAAAGCCTAATAGTTATTTCATTATGCGAGCATCATAGGTTGCACACTCATTCGGACATAATTGAGTGTTTCTCTTGGATGATCCGGTTGATGAGGTTGCATCCCGGTTCCTCCTTTTTTCGATCTTGTGCCTACTAAAGAGACCATTCCGTCCATGAGGGATGGTCCTCTGTTTGATGAAATACGAACGCGAGTAGGAGCTATGGGGCTTGAGCGCAAGGTGCTCCTGCCCGGGATCGTGGATGTAAAGCAGCTGCTGCAACGTACTGATGTGCTCGTAGTGCCCTCAAGGATCGACGGCAGGCCGAATGCTGTGCTGGAAGCTCTTGCCATGGGACTGCCAGTGATCGCCTCTGACATAGGGGGCCTGCCGCATATAATACAGAGTGGCGATTGCGGTTATCTCTGCCCGGTGGGGGATGTGGGTGCTATTGCGAGACATATAGAGGAGTTACATGCCGATCGTGCGTTGCGTGAATCGCTGGGTAGAAATGCCCGTGCATATGCGTTTGAACATCTCGATGCGCGCGTGATGCTAAAAAAGTATCTCACGATCTTTTCGCAACTCCTTGGACGAGGACGAGGCAAAGGGTAATGAGAAGTGTACAGGTTGCTTCCACGCTCGAACGCTACGCATTTATAATCGCATTTGCGATCTACAGTCTTTACTTCTCCGTGTTACTGGTTTCAGCGATTCTGTTCAGCATGGGATTCCCCATCTCCCGCGCCAATGGTGTAGTCGGAGTGTTCATGGCCATGGCATACTGTGCGTGCGCGACGCGATGGTACTATGATGGGGGCCGGATGAGGCATTTTCTTGCTCTCGTGATACTCGTCGCACTGATTGTATGTTCCGGACTGTATATTGCGGGGAGGTTTTACGATATCTCTTATGACGGCATGTGCTTTCATCAGGAGGGCATCATCTCCCTGTACGGTGGATGGAACCCATTCCGTGACGATATCCTCCAGCAACAATTTCCCAATGTCAAACACATGGCAATCGTGCTCAATTGTTATGCCAAGGCGCCATGGATCCTCGCGGCAGCTGTATACAAGATGACTGGTAGTATCGAGCATGGGAAGGCGATAAATCTACTCCTGATCGGCGCCAGCGGTCTTCTCGCCTTCTCGGCCTTGCGCACCATCAAGGAGCTGAACATGTTCCAGGCGGTGCTGCTAAGTGTCGTGTGCGCATTGTGCCCCATCGCAGTTGTGCAGAGCGTGGGGTACTATGTTGACGGTCAACTTTATGCCCTTCTTGTTTCATTTCTGGCTGTTGCCTCTATTGTGTGCCATCGGCCTGATAGGTACGCATTGTTTTTATTGATCATGGTCATAGGCATTGCGACAAATATAAAAATGTCCGGCGTTCTCTATATTGGATTCTTCAGCCTTGCGCTTGCCATTTTTCTTCTGATCAAGGGTAAAATCATGCTTTTGAAAAATGTCCTCATCTCATTACTCATCGGTGGAGCAGTGGGAATATGCGTTGTGGGGTATAATCCTTATGTGAGGAATACGTTATTACATGGTCATCCCTTTTACCCGCTCAGTGAAAAGGGAAGCGCGTTGATGGAGTATAGAGGGCCGAGGAATTTTGGGAAGCATGGCAACATCACGAATTTCTTCCTTTCGAATTTTGTCGCCTCGGATCATACATGGGAAACCAGTGGGAAAATCAAGTTGAAGACCCCATTCACATTCTCAAAGGGTGAACTTTCTGTGTTTATAATACCGGACACAACTATCGGAGGCTTCGGCCCGCTGTGGGGTGGTGCGATACTTCTCACCGCGGTCACCTTTTTAATTTTGCTTATGCTGGATTATCAAAAGGCGTTAGTGGGGACGTACATAATTGCGATAATACTTATTTCGATACTCGGAAAGCCATATGCGTGGTATGCACGATACAACCCTCATTTTTGGATAGTGCCTGTAGTGGTTATATTGATGTCGTTTACAATCGAGAATAGTTTCGCGCGTGCGTTAGGGTACGCACTTGCCGCAGTGCTGTTGGTTAATATATCGTTAATCGTCACCCAATACATTCCTTTTCAGCTCACGCAAAATCGGAATATAAGGAGATCGTTTCGCGAGATCGCTCAGATGCCTTCTCCGGTCAAAGTTTATTTCAGCGTTTTCAGGACACAGCGTTTGCGCTTCCAAAAAGCAGGGATTCGGTATGAAGAAGTGTTCAAGCCTGAGGATCTGCCCTGTCAGAACCCACTCCGCATAGATTGCATGGATTCTACCGTGTGTCCAGATAAGGGTAATCGGACCTGATGTGTATGATCTCTCGGTGGTGATGTGCGCAGGCAGTCCAAATGCACGGGATGCCATGGCCGAGAGATCGCGGTTGTTGCACCATTGTCCACGCCTGGTTATAAATTGGTTATAAATTCCTTCACAAATGCCTTATACTTTGATATAAACCATCATGGCGAAAGCGGAAGAGCCTCGCCGATGCAGTATCTGGTAGTACCCCTACCATCTTTGCCACACGAAGGCGGAGCTCAATGTCCCGCTGAGCGGGATCGACGTCAGGGGATGCATGCGCGCGGTGCGCGAATCGGCGCCCCGGCAAATTGAGCGAACCATAAGAGTAACCCAAGGCGCGTTTGAATGACGCGGTATCCCACGGTATTTCATCTTATTTCGGCGGTGTGCAAAAAGGCAGGCGTGTCTTGTGTGCTCGTGGGCGGATTCGCAGTCAATTATTACAAATTTACACGCCAGACTGCGGATGTTGATTTCCTCATTAGCAGTGAAGATTTTGATAAGATACTGCCTCTATTGACTGAAGCAGGATATAAAATAGATTATGCCCAGGATGTTTTTGCGAGGTTGAAGGGCGCCTCCTCTTATTCAATGGATCTCGACTTTATGTTTGTTGACCGGCGTACGATCTCGGAGTTCGCAGCGCATGGCAAAAAAATTACTATTGCCGCCCAGACTATGATAATCCCTTCGCTGGAGCACTTGATTGCATTGAAGCTCCACTCGATCAAACATAACCCGAAGCTGCGAGAGTATAAAGATCTACCGGATATTATTCAGCTCGTAATAATGAACAAAGTGGACGTTAAGAATAGTAAATTTAAAGATCTCTGCATCAAATATGGAACCGAAGAGCTGTACCACAAGCTTGTAAAAGCGGTGTGAAGAGGTAAGAATGAAAAATTTAAAAATCCCAGCCATCAAAGGACCTCTCCCCAGTGCCAGATCGTTATCAATGGATGAATATATCAAATTCATCAATTTTAATTTAAAGCACACATTCGATAAAGAAGCAGATGCGAAACGGAGGAAGATGGCAGCAGTCAATGTGCCCTTTTCATTGAAGTAAGTGAGTGATTGTGCGTCTTCTGTTATTGAGGCTGAGTAGTCCTGACGATACACACAAAATCCTTCCCAAACATCCCCTCCTTTGATATAATGCACGGTGGCGAAATCGTCAGAGTCCGCCGATGCAATATCTGGTAGTACGCCTACCATCTTTGCCACACGAAGGCGGGGATTGGAAGGGTGTGATCTTATGCAAATCCCCCTTGGCCCCCTGTTTGACTAAAGGGGGGAATGATAGGGAGATTTTGAAGCAGGCTAGAGCGGGTGTAACGGGAGTCGGGCAGTATAGATGTTTCATCTTGCTAAGTTATCGTACATTATTTAAGCTGTGATGAAGTTGAGGAAATTCAAAAGCCTGAAAGGTGGATAATATTAATTCATTAACTATAAGATTAATTTTAGTACTTTCGATTTTCGCCATCTCGGCTTATCCGCAGGCCGCGATGATAGATCATTTCAACGATCCTACAGGATGGGTGGGGCCGAATTATTCCGATGGATTTACTGAGACCGGTGATGCATGGATTGATAATGGAATTATAACGATATTACATACACCCAGGTTATTAAATAATAGTTGCCTGCGATGGCATTGGGTAAGCATGGAAAAGGAATATCCGGTAAATTTCCAACCCAATACATGGATTCATTTCAAATTCAGGAAAAGGGAAACTTTAATCGGTGCCGATATGTATACGACAATAGTAATTGAAGGCGAACCCCAAGATGCGCTTATTACTATCGGTATTAATGGTGAACAACATTGGCAGCAATTTCAACAATGTATTCCGAAAATCTATGATGACGAACTATTTATCTGTGCTCCTATTGCAGGAGTTGGCGGAGATAATAGTGACCTGCGGGTTGGTTTCCCCGCACCAGATGTGCGGTATTCAGAATGGTTTGTTATATCGATAAATTACAATGTTACTGGTAGTGATAAGAAATGGCTGTTCTTCGTTAATGGAATAATAATCGATGATATAGAACTTGATTCACTTGGAACAATAGATTATACGACGAATTTTGTACCAAGGGCTGGAATCAATAATGTGTTGGTGAGCTTCAGTATAATGACCGATGGGGATATATACGCAGATACCTCAATCCCCGAAGGCATAAACTGGCGCAACTGCTATGCAGAATGCACTCCCGCAGTCCCCGCCTACCCAGACCCACAAAACGCAATCGAAAAGAACTCCTTAATGGATTGGGACTACTTAATCATTGCTACGGAGCCGACGCCTGACTCTGATGGGGATGGTTGGACAGACGAACAAGAGAGAGAAAATGGTGATAATCCTTTTGATCCAGACAGCCCTGGCTGGTGGCGCCCATATTATAACTGATGTTAATCGAGGTCAAGAGCAAGAGTATGGATTGTGAGATATTAGGTAGGGATGGTTATTTTTCGCGTATGGTTCATGTCCCAAAAGGTTGACTCTGCCCAGCCCACAATTCCCTTCCAAAACATCCCATCCTTTGATATAAAGCAACATGGCGAGATTGAAAAACAGTCTCGCCCCCACACTTTCACCACACAAGGGATAGCTTAATGTCCCGAGCGCCCTGGAGGGGCAGCGAGGGATCGACGTCAGGGGATGCATGCGCGCGGTGCGCGAATCGGCGCCCCGGCAAATTGAGCGAAACCTGAAAGGAGGATGCAATGGCGGTCATCGCAGTCAGGGATCTCCTTGAAGCAGGAGTCCATTTCGGGCACGAGTCCAGGCGCTGGAACCCGAAGATGCGGCAGTTTATCTTCGAGGAGAGGAACGGGATTCACATCATAGACCTCCAGCAGACACAGGAGCAGGTGGAGGCAGCCTATAAATTCGTCCGGGAGACGGTCGCCTCAAGGAAATCGGTGCTGTTCGTAGGCACCAAGAGGCAGGCCAAAGAGTCCATAAAAGCGGCGGCGACCAAAGCAGGCATGTTCTACGTGACGGAGCGTTGGCTCGGCGGCCTGCTCACGAATATCAAAACGGTTCGCAAGAGCATCGGGCGCTTGAAGGAGATCGAGCGGCTCGTAAACGAGGGGATCATTGCCAAGCTCCCCAAGAAGGAGGTTGCGTCCCTCATGAGGGAGAAGTCGAAGCTCGATCGCGACCTCACGGGAATCAAGGAGATGGATGATCTCCCGGGCGCGATTTTTATCATTGATACGAAAAAAGAAAAGATAGCGGTGGCGGAAGGGAGGCGGCTCGGGATACCCATCGTTGCGCTCGTGGATACAAACTCCGACCCCGAGGAAATCGATTACCCTATCGTCAGCAATGATGATGCCATAAGGGCGATCAAGCTCATGGCTGATATAATTTCACAGGCGTGCGCCGAGGGAGTCAAGCTCCGGCCGGTGGCGGCCGGCGAGGAAAAGAAGCCGAGGCGGGGGCGGAAGGCGCGCGGAGAATCGGCTGAGAAAGAGGCTGTGGGTGCGCCGGCAGAGGCCGCGAGTCCACCCCCGGAGCCTGAGCCCGCGAAGGCGGAAAAACCTGAGGAGAAGGAGGATACTGCCGTCGGGATGGAATCAGGCAGAGAAGGAAGCCCTCTCCCGGAAGCCGAGGGAGCGTTATAATCCGTTCTCAAGCCGTAGGCTGTACGCCATAAGCTTTAAGCTTACAACTTATGGCTGGTTGGGATTTGGATATTGGGATTTGGGATTTAATTTATAAAGGGAGGTATCAACGTGCAGGTCACACCGGAAATGGTGAGGGAGTTGAGGGAGAAGACGAACGCGGGGATCATGGATTGCAAGAGGGCCCTCGCGGAGTCAAACGGGGATATCCAGAAGTCGATAGATTATCTCCGGAAACACGGCCTCGCAATCGCCGCAAAGAAGTCGGGGAGGAAGGCGGCGGAGGGCATTATCGGCGCCTATATCCACCACGGGGACAAGATCGGCGTGATGGTGGAGGTCAATTGCGAGACAGATTTTGTCGCGAGGAACAGCGACTTCAGGGAGTTCGTCAAGATGGTGACCCTCCAGATCGCATCCGCTGCTCCTGCATATCTCGTGCCTGACGAGGTCCCGGCGGATCTGGTGGAACGAGAAAAGGAGATCATCCGGGCGCAGATAAAGGGGAAGCCCGAGAACGTCGTCGAGAAGATCGTCCAGGGAAAGCTGGGGAAATTCTACGAAACCTGCTGCCTGTTGGAGCAGCCCTCGGTGCGGCCGGAGCACGAGGGGAGGAAGGTCAAGGAGCTGCTCACCGATCTCATCGCGAAGCTGGGGGAGAATATCGTCATCAGGCGCTTCACCCGCTACCAGCTCGGCGGCTGATCGATGTTTATGCCGCGGATAAACGCGGATTATATTTGAAACAGGATGCACGCAGATACACGCAGAGGTTAACTGCGGCAGCGGAGTTTCTAGTTACTGGTTTCTATAATATTATTAATCCGCCTCATCAGCGGAATCCGCGGTTCAATATACATAGTTCTTTCTGTGTTTATCTGTGTTCATCCGTGGTTTAATTTGAAAAGGGGCATCTCTAATGCCGCGCCGTCGTACGCAGGTAAAGTATAAGCGTGTTGTGATCAAGCTGAGCGGGGAGGCCCTTGGGGGACAGAAGGGCCAGGGGATAGACCCAGATGTTGTGCACTTCCTCGCGCGCCAGATCAAGGGTGTCCACCGGATGGGGGTGGAGACGGCGATCATCATCGGCGGCGGCAACATATTCCGGGGGCTTGAGGCGCACGCGAGGGGCCTCGACCGCACGACGGGCGACTATATGGGGATGCTCGCCACCGTGATCAATGGCCTCGCCCTCCAGGACGCCCTCGAGAAAGAAGGCGTGCCCACGCGGGTGCAGACGGCGATCGAGGTCCAGCAGCTCGCAGAGCCATACATCAGGCGCAGGGCGATACGGCATCTTGAGAAGGGGCGCGTGGTCATCTTTGTGGGCGGGACGGGAAACCCCTATTTTTCCACCGACACGGCGGCCGCGCTGAAGGCGTCTGAAATTGGAGCGGATGTGCTCCTCAAGGCGACCAAGGTGGACGGCGTCTATTCGGCCGACCCGGTAAAGGACAGTCGCGCGCGACGCTACCGTACCCTGAGCTATATGGACGTGCTCAGAAAACGCCTCAAGGTAATGGATTCAACAGCGATATCACTCTGCATGGACAACAACGTTCCCATCATCGTTTTTAACCTGCACGTGAAGGGCAGCATCGAGAAGGTGCTCAGGGGGAGTGCACTGGGGACAGTAATCAGCGACGAGCCGCGGCTGCGGAGTGCGCGCCACCGCGAAGAACGATGAAGGTGGGTAGGTGCTTTGGCAATACAACCGCATCCATATAGTCTCTGCGCATAGTTTCTCTGGAGAGAATCATTATGTAGGGGTTTGATTTATCAAACCCGTCACAATCGGGCGCGATGAATCGCGCCCCTACCATGAGATAATTAGGTACAGCAAAGAGATCAGGTGTCGAAGCACAAGGGGAGGAGATGCCCATGACGGCCGACGAGATACTGGAAGAGATGGAACTGAAGATGATGAAGTCGCTGGAAGTGGTGGAGCATGAGTTCGCCACGATCCGCACCGGCAGGGCTTCCCCGGCGCTCGTGGAGAACATCATGGTGGACTACTACGGCACCCAGACGCGGCTGCGCCAGATCGCCGGAATCTCCACGCCCGAGGCGCGGTTGATTGTGATCCAGGGATGGGACCCCGCCGCCACCGATGCCATCGAGAAGGCGCTGCTGAAGTCAAAGCTGGGCATCACCCCCGTCAAGGATGGTCGGATTGTGCGAGTCCCCATCCCCGAGCTCAGCGAAGAGCGCCGCAAGGAGCTCGACAAGCTGGTGAAGCACATGGCTGAGGAGGGCCGCGTCGCGATCCGTAACATACGGCGCGACGCCAACGACCACATCAAAAAAGAACAAAAGGGAGGGAAGATCACCGAGGATGAGATGGTCCACGCCGAGAAGCAGGTGCAGGAGAAGACAGACGAGTACATCAGGGACATTGACAAGCTCCTCGCCAGGAAGGAAAAAGAGATCATGGAGGTGTGAACCACAGCCCAAGGTTGAAAGCGTAAGGCATAAAGCATTAACGTTCTTTATACTTCCCCCTTCTCCCTTCACCCTTCTCGCTGTAGTACCGGGGGCGTAGCTCAGGGGTAGAGCAACTGCCTTTTAAGCAGTGGGTCGGAGGTTCAAATCCTCCCGCCCTCACCATTACTGCAGCAACAACAGTCATTAGTTTCTAGTTATTGGACAAAAGCAATAAAAAGCAACAGCAGTGAGTAGGAAGGCTGCGTATATGGGTGGTGGGGGAGTAACATTTGACTTTGAGAATCTGAAGGTATATCAGCTCGCACTTGACTTTGCTGATTTTGTTTTTGATGTATGCAAGAAGATGGCGTTTGATTATAGAAGTTCAATCGTAGATCAGTTGCAACGTGCAATTGTCTCGATTGCGAATAATATCGCAGAGGGGTCGGGCAAGGTATCCTATCGGGAAAAGATAAAATATTTTTCCTATGCCTTGGATTCCGCTAAAGAATGCATCCCGTCGCTCACCATTGCTTGGCGACAGAAGCAGTTAACTGATGAAGAGAATGATAAGGGTAGGCAATACTGCGACTCAATCTGTAAGATGCTGGTTAAGCTTATCCAGTTTGTTGAAAATAAAGAACTGAGCAAAACTACTAGAGAGGCGTTGTAATCTTTCGTTGTTTTTGTCTAATGACTAGTGACTGTTTTTGCTGCATTAATAGTGACTGTTGTTGCTGTAACATCGCTTCTTTGTAGTTTTTGTCTAGTAACTAGTGACTACTGACTGTGGTTGCTGTAGTTGCGACCCCATCGTCCAGAGGCCTAGGACTTCAGATTTTCGATCTGAAAACCGGGGTTCGAATCCCCGTGGGGTCGCCAAATCTTGCGTTTCGAACCGGGGATTTTGGGCTAAATCGCCTGAAATTTCCGGTTTATTTTTTACGCCGTCCGGCCTCTGGTCGGACGGCAAAGCTTCAAAGGCGCACGCGGAAGAAGTTTTTGAACAATAAAGAGTTACCGGAGGCGTAGCCGCAGGCCCTGCCGAAGGCCCCGAGGCTTCAAGCCGAGGGGAGCGAAGCCCCGAGATTGTCGAGGGGCGAAGCGAAGGGTCTTCAAAATAATACAGATTCAATTCAATCTGTTCTTTTGAATAGATAATTTTCTTGATGAAGTTTTTGCCCCACAGATTCTTCTCTAACCCCTTCCTTTCGGCGAGACCTTTTAAGAAGTTTTTGAGAGCTTGTTCCACCTGATCAGGGCATATTTGTTGCTTTTCTGAGCTGAGTTCGCATCCTGTCCGGCCACCCGGCCTGTCGTTGTTGAGCTTGAACGTCAAACTCTCGATGTATTGTTGATCAATAGAGATTCGCTCCAAGTATTGGAAGATATAATCGTCCAGCTTATTGGCGCTGACCTGCTTTGTTGTACAACTATCCCAATCCCTTTTGAGCGTTTTTGTGCAGCGATAATAGTGATACCGCTTTGCTCTGCGCCGAGCTTTCTTCTTGGTGTAATGAAGCGTCATAAAAGAACCACATTCCTTGCATTGGATTAGTCCTGTCAGAGCAAAATATTTGCTTATCCGATTACTTGTCTTTTTCGTCCTGTGGATATCCTGGGCCACATTGAAAATATCCTCTGAAATAATTGGCTCATGTATCCCGGCGTGAATGTTGCCGGCATAATACAATTTTCCGCCATAGAGTACATTTCTCAGGATATAAGAAATTGCGCCCATGCTGAAAGGCTTGCCCTTCCTGTCTTTTATCCCTCTGCTTTTCATCTCGGTATAAGTCCTCGATAAACTGCCGGAAAGGATGTAGCTTTCGTAGATAGCTCGGACAATCTTGGCTTCCGACTCGTTGACTACCAGCTTTTTGACTTCGGTCTTATAACCATAGGGGAGAGTGCCTCCATTCCACATGCCTTTTTGCGCACGCTGGAGCATTTTGTCCTTCGTCCTTTCGCTGATAAGTTCCCGTTCGAATTGGGCGAAGGTGAGCATGATATTTCTGAGCAGTCTCCCCGACGGTGTTGAGGTATCAAATCGTTCAGTCACAGAGATAAAATCAACGCCATATTTTTCAAATGTCTCTATAAGCTGATAAAAATCTTTCGGCGATCTCGTCAGTCGGTCTATCTTGTAAGATATAACCAAATTGACCTTCCCTTGCGAGATATCAGCGAGCATTTCGGTTAAAGCAGGTCGATTGAGATGAGAACCCGTGAATCCAGCATCAGAGTAGACCTTAAAAATACCCATATTCTCTTGACTGTCGATAAATCCCCTTATCTTTTCTTCCTGCGCCTCGCAGGAATTAAAAACCACTTCCGCCTGATTGTCGGTTGATACTCTTGTATATATTCCACACTGTAATTGATGATTCATAGCCTCATCCTTGTAGTATAATAATCCGCAAATACGGGGTCTTGGATTATAGTACCATGATATAGCGTATCAGGATACTAGATATATTACAAGAGGGAATTATGTATCTGAAAAATCTAGCAAAGTTCAGAAAACAAAAAGGCTGGTCTCAGGAGAGATTGGCACGCGAGGCCGGCATTTCTTATAATACGCTTATCAAAATCGAAAGGAGCGGCATAAAGAATCCTAAGATTGAGACGACAATTAAGCTTGCCAATGCTCTTGTTGTTTCGCTAGATGAATTAACGGGAATCAATAAATGAACGACTATAGGTTGTTATTCATTATTCCCGCATTTCTTTTTTGTTGTATGAGTTGCAGCAGTAAACACGAAAAGGCTTCAATGAACAAGAGTTTAATGTTGGCAATTGAGAAGTCGGTCGTTGCAATTTGCCATAGCAGACCCGCACTTGAGAATATTGTTGGGACGGGTTTTATTGCTTCTCCCGAAGGTTTGGTTATTACTGCTGATCATGTTATAGTCGATGAACTTACTAATGACGTATATAAATCAATATTTTGTTTGAGGCCAGATCATCCAAAAGTCGATATTTATGAGCTTTCTTTAGTGAAAAGATTTAGGGAAGGTATAAGGGGGCGTGATATTGCTGTACTGCGAATAAATCAGAAAGGATATGCTGAACATTTTTCATTTATACCATTAGGCAAAGGCTGTGAAATTGGTGATAATATAATAATAGCTGGCTTTCCTCTTGTTTTCGATAAAGTATATACATGGCCATTATTCCGTCGAGGTGTTATTGCGTCAACTCGATTTCATTATGAAGATACGTCAATTATGGTGCTGGATTTAGGAGTAATAGAAGGTTTCAGCGGATCACCGGTGATTGATTTAGAAACATCTAAAGTAATTGGAATAATGAGGGGTGAGGGTAAAAGAGTTAAGAATAGCGGTTTTTCGGTTGCTTCATCAATCAGCGAAAATGATATTGCTCAATTAGGTAGTTATGAGAGAAAAAATCCTTGAGCTATCTGTTTCTTCTAGCGTGCTTAAATGGGCGCGTGCCACTGTTGGCAAGAGTATTGAGGATGTTGCCAGACGCCTAAACCTAAACACGAGTGAAATAAAGGAATGGGAATCTGGAGGAAAGAAATTAACTCTCACACAACTTAAGCAGTTGGCAATATTCTACAAACGTCCTCTAGCAGCTTTGTTCTTGCAATCGCCTCCGGTAGAGTCGCCATTACCAACGGACTTCAGGACGCTTCCAGAAACAGTAAAAAAAGCTTTCTCAGAAATAACTCTTCTAGCCTTGCGTCGTGCGCGGCGTTTACAATCGCTAACCGCAGAATTGTTGAGTAATTTGGGCCAAAATATTTCTTTAGAAGTCGAAAAGGCCAACTTATCAGATAGCCCTGAAGAACTAGCCAAGCGAACAAGGAAGACTTTCGGAATAACGATCGAAGATCAATTCGAGTGGTCAAATGAACTTATGGCACTCAATGGATGGAAAATAGCGATCGAGCAGCGTAGCGTTCTTGTTTTCGAGTTACGATTTCCCATAGAGGAAGGCCGAGCTCTCTCCATTACCGATGGACCTATTCCAGTAATCGTTTTAAATAGTGAAGATGCTGTGAATGGACGTATCTTTTCTTTGTTTCATGAATATGCGCATCTTCTTCTTGGTCAAGGAGGTATTTGCGACTTCACTGAGGAAAATAAAAGAATTGAGCTATTCTGCAATTACTTTGCAGGCGAACTGCTCGTGCCGAGTTCATTTCTGCTTAGCCATCCGCTTATCAAAAATCAGTTAAAGAAAGTAGCATGGTCTGACAAGGATATCCAAAAGCTAGCCCGCAGCTTCAAAGTTAGTCGTGAAGTTATATTAAGGAGACTCCTGATTTTGGGGATCGCGACAGAAAGATACTACCAGAAAAAGCGCAAAGAATGGGAATTGCAGCTCCATGATCGCAAGAAGGTAAGTGGAGGAAGACGTATCCCAGCCCGGCAATGCATTAGGCAAAATGGAATCCCATTTACATCGCTAGTGCTAGAATCGGCTAATAAGGAGAAAATTACTTATAGGGATGTTTCTGATTATCTTTCTATCAGCTTAAAACATCTGCCCAAAGTGGAAAAAATGATACAGGAAGGAAAAGCTAGGTATGGAGGATCTCTTTCCTGGATACGTGATTGATACAAGCGCATTCATAGACCTCTGGAGACGTCGTTATCCAAGAGATGTATTCCCTACAATTTGGCAAAGAATTGATGAATTGATAAATTCAGGTGAATTGATCGCACCAGATGAAGTATTAGGCGAATTAAAGATTCAACGCGATGATCTTGCTGATTGGGCGAAAAAACAGTCACTTTTTAAAAGTCTAGACGCTGAACAAATTTCCTATGTTCAGAAAATCATAGGACAATTCCCAAACTCGTTTGATCCTCAGAAGACCACGCCCGATGCCGACCCTTTTGTTGTTGCCTTAGCTCTTTCAAAGGGCTGGAAAGTCATTACTTCTGAAAGTCCTGGTGGTACAAGCCCACGGAAGAAAATCCCAGATTTATGTGTACACTACAAAATCCCTTGTTTGTCAGTGCTAGAGTTTTTTAGAGAAAAACAATGGACTTTTTAATAAACGTAATAGCGCTTGATTGAAAGGAGTGAAAATTCTCCATTTATTACATCAAACGGAAGGAATAAGGTGATTATATGTCAGAGAATAATATAGGAAAAATCTTTACGTATACAAGCGGCCTTTATGTTGTGATTGAATTTGTCGATCACTCGATAACAGCGATTGGCGAAATACAGCGCCAAGGAGAGGCACATAGATGGGAGCAAGAGCTTCAAAACATAGATGCAAAGATGGATATTATAGATAGAACTACTCCTGCCTGCAGTAGTCATACGGAGCTTTCCCAAAAAGGGCAAATTATAACAACTATAAGCAAGGGCGATGATGAGAAGTATTATTTGCGCATTGATGGAAAAATAAAAGAAATATCTGCCGCCGAGCTAAAGGCATTGCTAACGGCATAAAACGTAGTTTGCTTCTTAAAAGGTCTCGCCGAAAGGAAGGGGTTAGAGAAGAATCTGTGGGGCAAAAAATTCATCCAGAAAATTATCTATTCAAAAGAGCAGATTGAATTGAATCTGTATTATTTTGAAGACCCTTCGCTTCGCTCCCCTCGGCTTGAAGCCTCGGGGCCTTCGGCAGGGCCTGCGGCTACGCCTCCGGTAACTCTTTGTTGTTCAAAAACTTCTTCCGCGCGCGCCTTTGAAGCTTTGCCGTCCGACCAGAGGCCGGACGGCGTAAAAAATAAACCGGAAATTTCAGGCGATTTAGCCCAAAATCCCCGGTTCGAAACGCAAGATTTGGCGACGCAATCCGAATCTTCTCAAACCATCCAGATAATTCTACCTAACCTGATTCACCATTGCAAAAAGAGAAATCCAAGCCGCTGATTCTCGCCCCTCCCCTCGGCTCCTGGTGACTCTCGACTCATATGACCGTGCAATATCTTCCCCATAGCAAGGGTCACGCCATCCCGCAGGAGCGGGCTGTCATGTCCCTTGCGAACTCCGACTCTTGGACTCTCTAACCGGTGCCGAGGGGAGGGGCTCGTTAGCCTGCTTTCGCAGGCTTTGGGTGTGCTCAACTAAATCCCCCCCTTGAAGCTTCTTTTATATTGAAGCCTTGGGAGGCTTACATTGGCTCTGTT